>OFDA01000060.1_pt1 | contig 118829 bp, 99 predicted proteins | sample 1520921 | NCBI WGS metagenome assembly OFDA01 (sample SAMEA2699028, study PRJEB24076) | metagenome
GTGGGGGTAGAGTTCCATATCTCTTGGAAGGCGACCCCCACCGCTTTTGTATTTATCCCGGATGCGGCTAGAACTTGCTACGGGTGTGAAGCTTACGCGCCGCCTCAGCAATCGAGCCGGACAGCGAGGGGTACACCGTGAAAGTCTCGGCCAGATCATCCACCGTGAGTTTTTTCTCCACGGCCAGAGCAATCGGGTAAATCAGCTCGGAGGCACGCTGGCCCACGACCACACCGCCGATGACGGTACCCGAGTGGCGGCGGGCGAAAACCTTCACAAAGCCGTCACGCATCGCCATCATCTTGGCACGGGGGTTCGTGCTCAGCTGCAGGGTTACAGCCTCACCACGGTAAGCGCCTTCGCGCAGGTCCTTCTCACCGATACCGACGGTCGCAATTTCGGGCGAGGTAAAGATGTTCGCCGCGACCTTGTCGGTGCGCAGGGGACGTACGGTGTCACCAAGGATATGCGCCATCGCGATGCGGCCCTGCATGGCTGCCACGGAGGCCAGCGGATACACGCCCGTGCAGTCGCCAGCCGCGTAGATGTTGTTCACGCTCGTACGGGACACGCCGTCCACCGTGATGTGGCCGCTCGGGGTGTGCTCCACGCCCGCCGCCTCCAAACCCAAATCTTCGGTATTGGGAATCGAACCAATAGCCACGAGGCAGTGCGTACCCGAGACCTTGCGGCCGTCAGAGAGGGTCACGATTACGCCAGAACCGTCCTCGGCGCGCTCCACTGCGGAGGCGCGGGAGCGGGGCATGACGCGCACACCGCGACGCTCGAAAACGTCCTCCAGCACGCGGGCGGCGTCCTCATCCTCGCCGGGGAGCACACGGTCACGGGAGGATACCAGGGTCACCTTCGAACCCAGACCGTTATAGGCTGAGGCAAACTCGGCACCGGTCACGCCCGAGCCGATCACGATGAGCTCTTCGGGCACCTCGCTAAGGTTGTACAGCTGGGTCCAGGTCAGGATGCGCTCGCCGTCAGGCATGCCCGTGGGCATCTCGCGCGGATGCGTACCCACCGAGAGCAGCACGAAGTCGGCGTGTAGCGGGTAGACGAGGCCGGCCTCGTCGGTCACCTGCACCGTGTGGCGGTCCAGGAGCTTGCCGGTGCCGTGAATAATCTTCACGCCTGCCGAGGCCAGGGCGCGCTTGATGTCGGCAGATTGCTGCTGGGCCAGGTCGCGCACTCGGCGGTTCACGCGGTCCATGTCCACCTGAAGCTGCGGAGCCTTGCCCTTGGTATTTTCAATGCCCAAGCTTCCAGCCTCTGAGAAGCGGGTCATCATATCCGCCGTGGCGATAAGCGTCTTGGAGGGCACGACGTCCGTCAGCACGGCCGAGCCGCCAATGGCCTTGCGCTCGATAAGCGTTACGTCTGCCTGAGAGGATGCGGCCACCATCGCGGCCTCGTAGCCGCCGGGTCCGCCGCCAATAATTACAATGCGCTGGGATGCGTAGTTCACCGTTGAAGTCATGCCTCAATTGTGAGCTATGCCGCCTGTGCGGGGCAAACGCACTCGCCGTGCAGATGTGCCACATTATGACATTCCGCACGGCGAATTTCCGCCGCGGGAAGGGGCGTGCGGGGTCGAGTACTCCCCCGCCTCGCTACTCTCTCTCCTCCTCCCCCCCCCGACCCACTACTCTTCAAGGGCCTGCGGGTTCTCCGCGTAAATCGAGTTAATGAACTTCTCGGCCCACTCCAGCATGGGACGGTCCACTAGCTCCTTGCCGCCAACCGGCATGGTCTTCGGGCGGGGAACCAGAGTCAGCCAGGTGTCCATGCCCTTCGGCTGGGCGTGCGTGGAGCCGGGGTACACACGCTTCAGGCGCATCTGGCGGGATTCCGGCAGGGGCTGGGTGCTCACCACGCGCAGCTTCGGCCCCAGAATCATCATCTCCTGGATACCGGCGGCGCGGGCGTGCATCCGCAGCGTAGCCACGGCCAGTAGGTTCTCTACGGCCTCGGGCAGCTCACCGTAGCGGTCGGCCAGCTCCTCGCGGGCCTCCGTAATCTTCTCTTCGGTATCGGCCGCCGCAATCTGGCGGTAGGCCTGAAGACGCAGACGCTCCGAATCGATGTAGGTGTGCGGAATATGCGCGTTGACGGGCAGGTCAATCTTCGTCTCGACCTCGCGCTCTTCCTTCTCGCCGCGGTAGTTCGCCACAGCCTCGCCGACCAGACGCAGGTACAGGTCAAAGCCCACGCCCGCGATGTGACCGGACTGCTCGCCGCCGAGCAGATTGCCCGCACCGCGAATCTCCAGGTCCTTCATGGCCAGCTGCAGGCCCGCGCCGAGCTCGTTGTGGGTCGCCACGGCCTTCAGACGCTCGTGCGCAATCTCGCCTAGGGTCTTATCCGCCGGATACAGGAAGTACGCGTAGGCGCGTTCACGGCCTCGGCCCACGCGACCGCGCAGCTGGTGCAGCTGGCTCAGGCCGTAGTTCTGGGCGTTGTCCACGATGAGCGTGTTCGCGTTCGAGATGTCCAGGCCGGTCTCCACGATGGTCGTACACACCAGCACATCGAAGCGGCGCTCCCAGAAGTCCACAATAATCTGCTCCAGGCGCGACTCGCTCATGCGGCCGTGCGCGGTAGCGATGCGTGCCTCCGGCACGAGCTTGCCAATTTCGGCGGCCACGTTATCGATATCGGCCACACGGTTGTGTACGAAGAACACCTGGCCCTCGCGCATGAGCTCACGGCGAATCGCGGCGGTAATCTGGCTATCGGTGCGCGGGCCGACGAAGGTGAGCACGGGGTGGCGTTCCTCGGGGGCGGTGGCCAACGTCGAGGTTTCACGGATGCCGGTCAGCGACATTTCGAGGGTGCGCGGAATCGGGGTTGCGCTCATAGCCAGCACGTCCACGTTGGTGCGCATCTGCTTCAGCTTTTCCTTATGTTCCACGCCGAAACGCTGTTCCTCGTCGATGATGACCAAGCCCAGGTCCTTGAACACGATGCTGTCCGAGAGGATACGGTGCGTACCGATCACCACGTCCACCGTGCCGGAGGCGATTTCCTCGGCAATCTGACGGGTTTCCTTGGCCTTCTGGAAGCGGGAGAGCACGCGAATCTTCACAGGGAAGCCGGAGAAACGCTCGCTGAAGGTTTCGTAGTGCTGCTGGGCGAGCAGGGTCGTGGGCACGAGCACCGCGACCTGTTTACCGTCCTGCACGGCCTTGAACGCGGCACGCACGGCGACCTCGGTCTTGCCGAAGCCCACATCGCCCGAGATGAGGCGGTCCATGGGGATTTCCTTCTCCATGTCCTCCTTCACCTCGTGGATGGCGGTGAGCTGGTCGGGGGTCTCGTTGTAGGGGAAGGACTCTTCGAGTTCTCGCTGCCAGGGGGTGTCGGGCGCGAAGGCATGGCCGCGCGAGGCCTGGCGCGCTGAGTAGAGTTTCACCAGGTCGGCAGCGATTTCCTTGACGGCCTTGCGGGCACGGGACTTGGTCTTAGCCCAGTCGCTACCACCCATCTTGGACAGGCTCGGGTTCTCGCCACCCACGTAGTTGGAGATGAGGTCCAGCTGGTCCGAGGGCACGAAGAGTCGGTCGGGCGCACCACCGCGCTTGGCGGGGGCGTACTCGATGACCAGGTATTCCTTCATGGGTTGCACGCCGTTGACGGGGGCGGCACCGGCCACCGGGCGGGAGGTCATCTCGACGAAACGACCGATGCCGTGGCGCTCGTGCACCACGTAGTCGCCGGGGTTCAGCGCAAGCGGGTCGATGGCGTTGCGGCGGCGACGCGTCTTAAACTTCTGGCCCGATGCGGAGCGCGGCGCGTAGGTGCCGCGGCGACCGAGCAGTTCGGCCTCGGTGAAGACGGCAAGTTTGGCGTCCTCGAGCAGGAAGCCCGCGGATGCGGGTGCCTCGCAGACCTCGACGATACCGTGTTCGAGGTCCCCGGCGGGGTCCTCCTCAAGGCTTGCCCGGCGGGCGGCGGGAACGGATGCGGCGCCCTCCTCCCCGGAGTGGAGCAGCGCGATGAGGCGGTCGGTCGAGCCGCGGCCGTTGGTGAGGGCGAGGACGGTCCACTGCTGCTGGATGAGGTCGCCGAGGCTTTCGAGCATCCGGTGCACGGAGCCGTTGAAGGCGGTGGCGGGCCGGGCGGTCAGGGTGTAAGTGTCGATGCCGTCTTCGATGGCGTCGGCCATACTCTGGTTGCTGAGTGAACCTGCGGCGTCTTCGAGTAGGTCTGCATCAGTGACGAGGTCGGTAATGTCCCACCAACTGAGCTTGGCGGCGAGCGCCTCGGCGCGGGTGCTGTCGATGGTGCGGAATCCGCTGTCGCTCAGGCGTAGCTGGCCCAGGTCGATGGGTGAGATTGCGTCGGCTTCGGCGGCGGTATCCCAGGCGGCGGCGAGGAATTCTTCGTTGGTGGCGACGAGGTCCTCGGCGCGGGCGCGTACTCGTTCGGGTTCGACGCTGACCACCAGGGATCCGGCGGGCAGTAGCGCGGTGAGGGTGGTCATGGAGTCGACGAGCAGGGGCGTGAGCGATTCCATGCCCTCAACGTAGATGCCACCAGCGATCTTTTCGAGCATGGATGCGGCGGCCGGGTAGTCGGACTTCAGGCGCGCGGCGCGGCTCATGACCTCGGGGGTGATGAGCAGCTCGCGGCAGGGCAGCAGGGTGAGTTCAGTGAGTTCCTCTCCCCCGCTGAGGGTGCGCTGGTCGGCCACGGAGAAGTGGCGCATCTCGTCGAGTTCGTCGCCGAAGAATTCGAGGCGCACGGGGGTGATGGCGGTGGGCGGGAAGACGTCGATGATGCCGCCGCGCACCGCGTACTCGCCGCGCTTGGCGACCAGGTCCACGCGGGAGTAGGCAGCGTCGTTGAGGCCGCGCACCACATCTTTGAAGGGGTATTCCTCGCCGCGGACCAGGTGCACGGGTTCGAGCTTTTCGACGCCGGAGACGATGGGCTGGATGACTGCACGCACGGGAGCGACCACGATACGCGGGCGGCTCGCGGCGGGCCCGGTGATGGCTCGCAGCACCTGCAGACGGCGACCGATAGTGTCGGAGCGGGGTGAGAGGCGCTCGTGCGGCAGAGTTTCCCAGGCCGGCATCATGGCGATGTCTTCTGCGGGCAGGTAGGAGCGCAGGGCGTGGGCCAGGTCTTCGGCCTGCCGGTCGGTGGGGGCGATGACGAGGCTGAGCGCCTCCGGGGTGCCTTCGCGTACCGCGGTGGAGAGATCGGCCAGCAGGGCCGCGTGGGTTCCGGCGACGGCTCCTATGAGGGTGCGGGCACTACGCTCGGCGGCGGGTACGGCGGCCGCGGCGCGGATGGCGGCCCAGCGTTCCTGCCGGTTGAGAAGCTTCAGGAGGGGGTGTAGCGGTGCGGCGGGGCTCTTTTTGGTCGCGCGGGTGGGGCTCATGGCTTCTCCTGAATCATGGTGTGAGCGGTACGAGCTGAGTGAGTGGGACGAGCTGGTTGGGCGGCATTCTCAGACACCGTTCTCAATTTTCCCGCCGCTCGTGTGAACAGCCTTTTTATTCTAGAGCGGCTCCGTCTCGCGCGGGTATTCCGCTGTCTTCGTTTCGCAGGGCGGCGAATATTTCTTGGATATTCTGTGCGCTCTATTTCTGGTATTTCGAGGGTGCCCGGCCTGCGGGTTTTTGAAGTCTTTCTCTCTCCCCATAATGTAGGGTGCAAATCACACTTTTCCGGTGTGGTTGCGGAGTCTCCTCGGCCTCGAATTCTCAGCTTCATCCTGTACCCTAGTCAATACACCGATAGGAGCACTCTCCCGCATTCTTCCGAAACGAAGTGTTTAAAGAATTACCACCTTTAATAGGCATTTCGTGATGCATTGTGCTTCTTTGAGGTATCAAATATCACCGTTTCTTTCGATGTTTCTTCCGGAACGTCGCATCAGAAAGATACATATGACAACCACATATACACAGCGCCCCGGCGCCGCACCCCGCAAGCGGGCGGCGAAGAAGTGGGCTGCATTCGCACTCGCTATGGGTACCGCCTTCGCAGCGGCACCTGTGATTCCTTCAGCACCCGCCTCCGCTGCTACCGGAACCCACGACGGTTCCAGCAGCGATAAGGCGGCTGCTTCATGTTATGAGGTCAAGCAGGTCAATCCTGCAGCTTCCTCAGGCACCTATTGGCTGTACACCCCGCAGATGAGCGGTCCTGCGCAGTTCTACTGCGATCAGGAGACCGACGGCGGCGGTTGGGTCATGGTCGGTCGAGGCCGAGAGGGTTGGACCGAGTCCTACAACGGCACGGGCGATCCGAACCAGCTGCATCAGAACCCGACCGGGTCGGCCGCTTTCACTCCGGTCCAGCTCTCAGGCACCACCGTGGATGCCCTGCTGAACGGCATTAAACCGCAGGATCTTCCCGACGGTATGCGCCTGCACCGCGCCCACAACGCGCGAGGCACCCAGTGGCAGGACGTGTACGTACAACGCCCCCAGACGGATCAGTGGACCTGGGCTATGAGCTACGGTCAGCGCTGGGGCACCGTACGGTTCAAGGGCGCGGGCATTAACCGCACCGCTCACATGGGTGGTTATCCTTCGGAGATGGCTCCGGGTATTACGACCAGCTCGGTTCGTTTCTTCGCTAACCCGAGCCAGGACTACAAGATCGGTTTCGCCTATGGCGCCCTGGTGAATTTCGGTAGCGAGAACCCGGATTCGTACATCTACCAGAAGCGCGGTTCGGCCGGTTACTCCATTCCCTTCACTCAGGTGTTCCTACGCCCGAAGCTGACGCAGAATGACCTGCATTTCTCGTCGATCGGTTCGGGTTCCGCGGCAAGCAACCGTCGCGCCCTGCCCAATAGCTACACGATGCCTGTGCGTTGGCGCACGAGTGAGCAGACCGGCACCGGCAAGAAGAACGAGATGCACACCTACGTTCAGGCCATCACCCAGGTGGGCGATACGGTTTTCACCGGCGGCGACTTCAAGTACGTCGAGTCGGCCGGTGGCGAGCGCGTGAACCAGTCGTTCCTGGCCGGTTACAACGTGGATTCGGGCGAGCTGGTTCGTTCCTTCCGCCCGACCTTTAACGGTCAGATTAAGGCGCTTGAGGCCCTGCCGAATAACCGCCTGGCGGTCGGCGGTGAATTCACCGAGGTCAACGGTGAGAAGGTCAACCACTTCGTGATTCTGGATGCAACCACCGGTCAGATTGACCGTACCTGGGATCTTCAGATTCAGCGCCGTAACGGTGATGCTGCTCAGGTGAAGACCCTGCTGGTGCAGGACGGTTACCTCTACATTGGCGGTAACTTCACCCATGTTAAGGGCAACACTTCTAAGGCTTACGCATATTCACGTGGTGCCGCTCGTATTAAGCTTTCCAACGGTGCGGTGGACTGGAATTGGCGTCCGAACTTCAACGGTACCGTCAACGGTATTACTGCAGCTTCTGATAACTCCACTGTTCACGCTGCCGGTTACTTTACCGAGCTGAACAATCAGCGTGCTTTCCGTCTAGCCGCGATGAAGGGCTCCGATGCCTCGAACATTAAGTGGGAGTGGGAGCCCTCGCTGAAGCTGAACATCACTGACCGCATTGTGTATGCGTTCCAGTTCGATGTTCAGGATGCTGGTTCGACCGTGTGGGCCGGCGGTGCCGACCACCTGATTGCTAACTACTCGAAGAACGGTTATGGCCGTATTTCGTCGTCCATTTCTAAGTACGGTGGCGACTGGCAGGACCTGCATCTGAGCGGTAACACGATTTACGGTGCTTGCCACTGCGGCGATGTGCTCTTCGAAGGTTCGACCGGTTACCACACGTACTGGAAGGAGTCGAAGGCCGTTCATCGCATGCGCCTGGTCGCAGCGTTCGATAAGGATAGCGGCGAGGTTATCGGCGAGTTCAGCCCGATGCTCAAGGGCGCCAGCGGCTACGGCGTGTGGGAGTCCTTCGTGGATTCGCGCGGCAACCTGTGGGTTGGCGGCGACATTAACCGCTCGCTGGGTGCTAACGGTGAGCAGCGCACTGTCGGTTTCGCTCGCTTTGCGGCTCGCGATGTGACTCCTCCGGCTACTCCTTCGAACCTGTCGGTCCGTCAGGAGGGTTCGACCGATAAGCTGTCCTGGTCTGGCGTTCGCGAGAACGGCGCCCGCTACCAAGTGCTACGTGATGACCGCGTAATTGCTACGGTCTCGGGCACCAGCTACGAGGTTGAGCACACCGACGGCGCCCGCTACTACGTGCGTTCCATCGATGCGTCTGAGAATTTCTCGGCTTCCACGGGTGCGGTCCAGGCCTAGCACCCCATTGCGGGCTGAATGAGTCCGTTTCTTTCCTTGCTACCGCCTGCGAGGAGTTCCCGGTGGAACTCTCGCAGGCGGTAGCGCACCCGGGGTATCGCTACCCCCCTAGTTTTGGTTCTGTCCGAGCTTGGTGCGGTCCGTACGGTCCGCACCGGATGGTCAGAATCATTCCGCATCATCGCGGCAGTCGTTCCAGCGGTGTCAGGTGATGCGGTTGAGCACGTTCGGAGTCAGTCGGTGGGTCACCCGCCGGCAGGTTTTGAACGTATTCATTCAATTTCCGATAACTACACTCACTGATTCCGATAGTGGACACGCTGTTAGCTCGGATTGAACGGCTTTCTTAGGGGCGCACACAACGCCGATGCGCAGGAGAGCCGAGCATGAGAAACGCGCCTGCTACCGGTTGAGGTCTCTGAGGAGAGACAATGAATTTTCTTCCGTTAATGCGTCGGGGGCGTTCTCGTTCCCTGGCGTCCGGCGATGCTGTTCCTCCGAGTTCTGGAGCAGCGTCTCGTTCGATGTCCCGAGCGTGGGGCGCCGCGGTGGCTTCCGTTGCGATGGTCGTGGCTTCGCTGGGTCCGATTGCGACCGGTGCGCAGGCTACTGATGCCCGCTACTACGATGGCTCGTCGAGCGAACGTGCTGCCGCCAGCTGCTGGGAAATCAAGCAGAACAAACCGAATGCTAGGAGTGGCGCCTACTGGTTGTACACCCCGCAGATGAGCGCTCCGGAGCAGTTCTACTGTGATCAGGAAACCAATGGCGGCGGTTGGGTCATGATTGGTCGAGGTCGCGAGAGCTGGACCGAGAATTACAATGGCCGAGGCAATGCCGAACAGCTGTATAAGAACCCCACCGGTTTTGATGCGGTGCAGTTGCCGGGTCAGACGGTGAATGCGCTGTTGAACGGTACCCGTCCGCAGGATTTGCCCGATGGTGTGCGTTTCCACCGTGCCATGAACGTTGAGGGTACTACGTGGCAGGATTTTACGGCTCGTCGTGATTCCAGTACTGAATGGACCTGGACTCTCCGCGCTAAGATGTACTGGTCGAACTTTTCGGTGAGGAACACCTGGCAGTACAGTAGCCGTTACAACTATTTCAGCCGTGATCAGGTTGCTGGCAATATCTTTACCCACGACCCGGATGACTTCCGTTCTCTGCATTTCGTAGAGAAGCCTTCGCAGGGTTATAAGCTGGGCTTCACCTACGGACCGAATGCAAGGATTACGTGGTGGACCGAAACCTATCTGATGAACCGTCCTTCGGCGTACATCTACCGTCCGGCAAATGACTATTCCACTCCTCTGGTCTTTACCCAGATATTCTTGCGCCCGAAGGTGACGCAGAATGATCTGGCGGCTAAGGGCCTGCATGATTACGGTCAGCAGGGTGCTGAGGCCAGCAACCGCCGTGCGCTCCCCAATAGCTACTCCGAGAAGTGGAAGTGGCGTACAAGTAGGACGACCGGAACCGGTAAGACCGGCGAGATGAACACCCAGGTTGAGGCCATCACCGAGGTGGGCGGCGCGGTCTTCACCGGCGGCGACTTTGCCTACGTTGAATCGGCCAGCGGTGAGAAGGTCGACCAGGCTTTCCTGGCGGCTTACGAGGTGGGTACCGGCGAGCTGCGCCGTTCCTTCCGTCCGAGCATTAACGGTCAGGTGAAGTCGGTTGAGGCGCTTCCGAATGGCCTGTTGGCTGTGGGCGGCTCCTTCACCAGGGTGAACGGTGAGAACCACAACGGCTTCGTGTTGCTGGATCCGAAGACGGGTCAGGTGGCGAAGCAGTGGGATATTCACGTTCAGAGCCGTATCTCTTCCCTGCCGGTTCAGGTGAAGACCCTGCACGTTCGCGACGGGTATCTGTACCTTGGTGGTTCCTTCACGCATGTGAAGGGTAACACCTCCGCTACGTACGCCTACTCGAGGAATCTGGCCCGCATCAAGCTGAGCAACGGCGAGGTGGACTGGAACTGGCGTCCGGTGTTCAATGGCACGGTGAACGGTGTGAGTGCTTCCGAGGGAAACACTCACGTGTATGTGGCCGGCTATTTCACGCAGCTTAATGGCGGTTTGGCTTTCCGTATTGCCAATATTACGAATCCTCGCCAGAGTGGCGGCGATTGGAGCCATGAGCCGTCGTACATCCCCGGCGATGCTCGGACCTGGGATTTGAGGAATGAGCGTCTGATGTGGGGCTTCCAGTTTGACGTTCAGGATGCTGGCTCTTCCGTCTGGTTGGGCGGTACCGAGCATATGATTAGCCGCTACGATAAGTCGAGCATGCGGCGTACTGACAGCGCAATTACTCGCGAGGGTGGCGATTTCCAGGATCTGCATCTGAGCGGTAAAACCATCTATGGTGCCTGCCACTGCGGTGATTTCCTGTTCCAGGGTGCCGATAAGGTCTTCTCGGAATGGGTAAATGCCACGGATGCCCAGACGATTCGCCTGGTCGCCGCCTTTGATAAGGATAGCGGCAAGATGCTTCCTGAGTGGGCTCCGATTATGAGCGGCGCGCACGGCTACGGCGTGTGGGAGTCCTTTGTGGATTCGACCGGTACCCTGTGGGTGGGCGGTGACCTCGACAAGTCTCTGGGTGCTAATGGTGTGCAGGAGACCGTGGGCTTCGCCCGCTTTGCGGCTCGCGACGTGACTCCTCCGGATACTCCGCAGAATCTGAAGGTGAGGCATAGCGGGGCGAAGGATCAGTTGAGTTGGTCTGCCGTGTCAGAGCGTCATGTGGCCTACCAGGTGTTGCGTGATGACCGTCCGATTGCAACGGTGTCTGGTACGAATTTCTCGGTTGACCACCGCGATGGTGCCAAGTATTACGTACGCGCGGTGGACACCTCGGGTAATTATTCTGCGAGCACCCAGGCTGTGCGGGCAGCATAACTCCTATTTCAGGGCAAATATCGAGTAATATAACGTTTAATTCAACGTGATATTCGCCCTAATACCCCGGATTAGTTTTGTAACTAATCCGGGGTATTTTGCACATAGTGTATACATTTCCCTGATGTGCATCATAGTTTTTTCACCTAGAGATGTACATTTCCTTCATATGCAGGTTTACATCCAGCAATACCTGTTCTCTATTCTCAAATGTTACGAAAATGCAATCTTTTAGACCCCAAGTGTTTTCTCAGCTTGGCGTGATAGCCTTTAGGAACCGAACCTCTGGGCGCGGTATTATCCTTCCGGAACATTGACCATCTCACTCCAACCACCAAAGAGGCTTCCTATGTCTAACCTTTTCTCTGCGGGTTCTTCGAAGGCCCGTCGCCTCAGCGCTCTGAGCACCCTCGCGGTTTCGGCGCTTCTGTTCAGTGCTTGCGCTTCCGAAAATTCCACTGCGCAGAGTTCTTCATCGGCCACCTCCTCGGCGAGCGCTTCCGCCAACGCATCTTCGACTCAGTCCTCTTCAGCTGCTGGTGCGCAGGCCTCGTCCAGCCGCAGCTCCGATCAGGGCGCATCCGATGCTAGCCCTTCAGCTGGCGCTGAGACCACCTCCTCAGACGGCCAGAAGCTGGAAGAGATTTACACCGGTGCTGAAGACATGAAGAAGGCTTCTCCGGTCCCCACCGATAATTCAGAGGTCAAGAAGACCACCGAGCTTGTCAATTCCTACGAGAACATTCTCTCCACCGTTAAGCCGGCACCCTCCGCCGCGGCTTCGCCGGAGGCGACCAGCGAGCCTACCAGCGATCAGGATGCTCAGGAACAGAATGTGGAGAAGGCTCGTGCAGTCCTCGATGAGGACACGATTCACGCCATCGAGAATATTTCTGTGGATTCTGCCGCCGCCGAGTTTGCAGTGCAGGCTTCCGAATATGCTATGGCGGGTTGGCATTACGAGGGTTCCTCCACCGTGGTGGGTACGCCTCGCATGGCCGATACGCAGTACAAGGGTCAGCCTGCACGCCTGTTGGAAGTGTGCATGGACTCCTCGTCGGTCAAAATTTACGATGAGAACAATCAGCCCGTTAAGGACGATAGTTCCCCCAAACGTTCACTCAATATCTACACCCTTGTTCAGGTCAACGGTCAGTGGAAAATTGCAACCCACGATTTCCCGAATAACCCTGATTGCTAGGGACTAATTGAGATGTCGGTCTGCGCACTTTAGCTCGGACCGGTATTATCCACAACGCATTAATGATGCTGCGTTTTCATACAATTTTTGGCATTCATTTGGAGATATCATGAAAGCCCTTTTTGGGATGACGGGGTCTGGCTTTTCTCGTTCTGCCATGACTCGTTCGACCCTATGCCTCAGTATTGCAACCGCGCTGGCATTGCCCGCTAGCCTTCCCACTCTGGCACCGGGTGCCGCGGTCGAAAAAACTGCTGAACAGACGAACGTTCAGAAGGACTCTTCCTTCTACAACGGCACCACTTCCGAGCGCGCCGCTGCCAGCTGTTGGGAGGCTAAGCAGGCCAACCCCGAAGCAAAGAGCGGTGCATACTGGCTGTATACCCCGACTATGAGCGCACCTACTCAGTTCTACTGCGACCAGGAAACCGATGGTGGCGGCTGGGTCAAGATTGCTGAGGGCCGCGACGGCTGGACCGAAGGCTACGAAGGTCAGGGCGACCCCGCTCAGCTATATAGTTCTGCGGCGCCCGCTTCTTCAGGTCTGACGCTCAATCAGGACCAGGTTCGTCCTTTCTCATCTCTACCTGTAGCTACGACCCCGGTGCAGCTTTCGGGCACCACCATTAATAAATTGCTCAACGGTATGTCCCCGCAGGATTTGGCTGACGGCTACCGCTTCCGCCGTGTACTGAACACCTCCGGCACTAAGTGGCAGGAAGTTACTGTGCAGCGCCGCCAGACCTCCGAGTGGACCTGGGCTTTGCGTGCCAACGCCTTCTGGTCCAATGCTGTCGTCCAGAACCCTGAGGAGTTCTCTGCGTATAACGATAATAGTCGCCGGGATTGGCACGACGTCACCTGGCAAGACCATATGTTGCGCGGCCAGGACAATGGTTTCAAGGCTCTGCTTTTTGAAGAGATGCCCAAGCAGGATTACCGCATCGGCTTCCGCTACGGTAAGGATGCCCCCATCGCTCAGGACGGCACTGTCCCTTCCATGAGCGATGCACGAAACTCCTACATCTACACCGCCGAGGGAACGAGCCAGAGCGCTTTTGGTTACACGCAGATGTTCTTGCGTCCCAAGCTGACTCAGAACGACCTGAAGCTAACCGAGATTGGTTCGCAGGGCACCGAAGCCAGCCACCGCCGCGCGCTACCCAATAGCCGTTCCGCAACCTGGCGCTGGCGTACGAGTTCTAAGACCTCTAGCGGTAAGACTGACGAGCTGCACACCTATGTTGAGGCCATCACCGAGGTTAAGCACGATGAGAACTCCTCCACCGTGTTTATCGGTGGAGACTTCATGAACCTGGAGTCCTCCTCAGGTGAAGTGGTGAATCAGTCCAACATCGCGGGCTTCGACCCGAAGACTGGGGAGCTACGCCGAGACTTCCATATGACGGTCAACGGTCAGGTTAAGGCGGTTGAGGCTCTGCCGAATAACCGCCTGGCAGTTGGTGGCTACTTCACTAAGGTGAACGGCCGGGACTTCTCGGGTTTCGTGGTCGTGGATGCCACCACGGGTGAGATTGCTCCCGAGTGGGAGTCCGTAAGCATCTCCAACCGTATCCAGGGCGACGAGCTCGTGGTGAAGACCATTCACCGTCGAGGCGATTACGTGTACATCGGTGGTTCTTTCACCCACGTCAAGGAGAGCGATAACGCGGGCATTGCATACTCCCGTAACATCGCACGTTTCAAGCTGGGCGCACCCTCCAATGGTGTACCCGGTATCGTAAGCGTCGACCGCGAATGGCGTCAGGCGTTCAATGGTACTGTGAACGGCATTAGCACTTCCGAAGATAACTCCCACGTGTATGTGGCTGGTTACTTTACCTGGCTGAACGGCGGCTTGGCATATCGTGTAGCAGACATCACTGAGGATCAGCAGAAGGGTGGCCACTGGGTTTACCAGAATTCCGAAGTTCCCCCCGGCGCAAATGTGAGTGACCTAATGCACGAGACAAAGGTCTGGGGCTTCCAGTTCGACGTTCAGGATACTGGATCCGGCGTCTGGGTTGGCGGTACGGAGCATCTCATCTCCCGTTACAACAAGAGCGATATGCGTCCTACCTACACCGCAATTACCCTCGCCGGTGGAGATTTCCAGGATCTGCACCTGGATCAGGAGCGCAAGACCCTCTACGGAGCCTGCCACTGCGGCGATTTCCTGTACCAGGATTCGCACACCAAGCGTGCACCGCTGCCGGAGTCCTCTGTGATTCATTCGGTGAAACTTGTGGCCGCTTTTGACCCGGAAACGGGCAAGATGCTACCCGAATTTTCCCCCGCCATTAAGGGTGACCACGGCTTCGGCATCTGGGAATCCTTTGTGGATTCCACCGGCGCTCTGTGGGTCGGTGGCGATATCCATCACACCCTGGGGGTTAACGGCATCCAGAACACCGTGGGCTTTGCACGTTTTGAACAGCGTGACGTGACCCCGCCGGCTACGCCGCAGAACCTGAAGGTGAATCTCAAGGATGACAAGGACTCCCTGACGTGGGACCCCGTCTCCGATAGAGATACCGTACGCTACCAGATTCTGCGTGGCGACCGCCCGATTGCCACCGTCTCCGGTACCTCCTATGAGGTGGATCACCGCGATAATGCGCACTACTTTGTGCGCGCCGTGGACACTTCGGATAACTACTCGGCTTCGACCGGAGTCCAGATTGCCCCCAGTCGTCTGAACCCCACACCCGCTCCTCCGGAGAGCCCCTCACCTATCAAACCGAAGCCCGAAGAGCCTCAGCCGACTCCTACCCCCAAGGAGCAGATTGTTTTACCCTATGGCTCCACCTGGAATTACGTTGTCTCTGATAAGGCTCCGAACCGTGCGAAGGCTTGGAAGTACAACTTCCATTTCTCTCTAGAGGATTTGGCCAACGCTACCTGGCACGAAGGCCGGGCGCCTATCGGCCTTGGTTACGGTAAGTTCAATACTCGTGTTCCGGTTCACCGCTACCGCCCGTACAACAACATTTACGCCTACACCACGATTGATCTCACTCGTGATCAGGCAAGTCGCGATCTGGTGCTGACCACCTACGCGGATGATGCTGTTGCTGTAGCGGTCAACGGCCAGGAGGTGGGACGTGCCGGTTTCGGAACCCGCGCAGCCCTCTGGAACACCACCGTTGCCGTGCATGGTGTATCCGCCGACCAGGCTCAGAAGACCCCGGTGACCTTCACGGTTCCGGCTTCTCAGCTGAAGGCGGGTACGAACCTTATTGCCGTTGAGGTGCACGGTGCTCGATCCGGTTGGTTTACTCGCCCGGGTGTCAGCTTCGACCTGCAGGCTACTGTCACTGCGGCAGTGCCGAATCCGGCTGATCCTGCCGCTGAGAATGAGGCGGACGGTGAGCGAGTTGCCACCGCTGAGAACGCTCAGCAGGGCCGCGGTGTCCGTACCGTGCGTGACGGTGCTGGTACCCGTGTTCCTCTTGCCGCACGCCGAAGCTAATCGCGACCGGCGCGTCTAGCGAGGGGCGCATTTCATGGTTTCCGTAATGGGGTTTGATTTTCCGAATGATTTCGGAAAGTCAAACCCCATTTATGCGAATAAAATACTTTTTCGTGTTCGTGGGAGTGAATTCTCCTCCAATGATTAGAGCCCTCTAATAATTTGAATATCATGCAGCATATCAATGGTGATATTCGGGTTTCTATGACGAGGTACAGGCTGTGCTTGCAGACCAATACAAGGACCTCTTCACTAGAGGGAAAATACACTAAAGGGCTTAGTCAGTGAGTTTTACAACTTCTTTCTGGAGTCCTATCCCCCGGGAAGGTTTCTGCTCTATCTCGTTGTAAAATATCGATATAGTGGTGTACTGAGAAAAAGAGCTAACCACTCACTTCTCAGGCGAGACTTCCGGACTTTCTCGCCCCCATCCCGAAAGGGAGTAATTCGCTCTCCTTCACTCCTCTCACCGATTCAAAGGAATTGCGCATGTCCACCTCCGAGGCACCTCACACCCCGAACTCCACCCCCTCATCGGGATTTACCGCTACTTTCTCCAGCACCCTGCGCTCCCTGGAAGCTGCGCAGAAGCCCGGTATTGGCGTACCCGCCTATACCCGCTGGGTCAATCGTCGCGTCGCCCGCTACTTTGCCGCAGCCGCTGTGGCCCTGGGCATCACTCCCAACGGAGTCACCGCCATTTCCGCGGCCTGCTCCGCAGCCGGCCTTATTGTGCTTATCACCTGCCCGCCCACCGTGGGCGTGGGTATCTGTGCAGCTCTGCTCTTCGCCCTCGGCTACGGTCTTGACTCCGCCGACGGCCAGGTAGCCCGTGTGACCGGTGCGTCCTCCCCCGCCGGCGAGTGGCTCGACCATGTGGTCGACTCGATTCGAGTACCTTCCGTACACATGGCCACTCTGCTCTCTTTCTTCCTGTACCCCGCGCACTATTCCTTCAGCGGTTCCCACGCCTTCAACGGCTGGCTCATCGCCATGCCCATGATTTTCACCGCCCTCACCGCGGGTCACTTCATGAGCCAGATTCTCGCCGAGCAGCTACGTAACAACCGCAAGACTGCCGCTCCCCCGACTGGCGGTCCCCTGCGTTCCTTCGTCAACCTGCACATGGACGCTGGCACCCTCTGCTGGATTTACATTTTCCTCGGCTTCGGTCCGCTCTTCGTGGTCGTGTACGCTCTACTACTGCTCGCTAACGCCGCTACGATTCTAGTGTCCATGCGCCGCAAGTACGTCAGCCTGTCCACCCCCGCCGAGTAAGGAGAAAGACCAATGATGCACTTCACCTCTCGCAACCCCGCCGTTTCCGCCGTCATCGCGACCAACGGCAAGCGCCCCGAGCTGCTGCGCGTGGCCGTGCGCTCCATCCTGGATCAGAGCTACCGCGGCTTCGTCGAGGTTATCGTCGTGTTCGACCGTGTTGAGCCCGACCGTCTCGAAGACATCGAGGTCGGTGAAAACCGTGCCCTGAAGATCATCTCCAACACCCGCACCGGCGGCCTGGCTGGCGGCCGCAACAGCGGTATCCTCGCCTCGACCGGCGCCATGATTGGTTTCTGCGACGATGACGACTACTGGATGCCTTCCAAGCTCACCCAGCAGGTCGCCCTCTGGCGCGAAAACCCCGAAGCCGCAGGTATCTCCTCAGGCATCACCGTGCGCTCCGGCGGCCAAGACATCGTGCGCCTAGCGCCCGAGCGCGCAACCTTCGCGGATTTCCTGCGCTCACGCATCACCGAGATTCACCCCTCCGCCATGCTGTACTCCCGCGAGGACCTGCTCGGCGTCGACGGTGAGCCCGCCCGCATCGGCCTGGTCGATGAGGAACTGCCCGCCGCCTACGGCGAAGACTACGATCTGTTGCTGCGCGCGACCCGCCACGGCGACATCCTGAGCGTGCCCGAGCCGCTGATTCTGGTGCTCTGGGACCGGCCCTCCTTCTTCTCGGGTAAGTGGCAGTCCATGGTCGACGGCCTAACCTACATCCTGCGTAAGTTCCCCGAATTCGAGCAGGACCCCAAGGGTCTGGCACGCATCGCCGGTCAGGTCGCTTACGCTCAGGCCTCCTTGGGCAATAACAAGGAGGCACGCGCCTACGCACGCGCCGCGCTACGCCGTGACCCCAAGCAGTTGCGAGCCTGGGCCGCCTACGTGGTCTCTACCGGCATCATTAAGCCCGCAACCCTGCTTGAGCTCGTCCAGAAGACCGGCCGAGGCCTCTAACCCGGATACCGCACAGACATGGTTACTTCATCCGTTCCCTCCTATCCGGGCGTTTCACCGCTCGCGCTGAAGGACTCCGCGAAAGAGCTCCCCAGCGCCATTGCACGCGCCCGGGTACGGTTGCGTCCCGAGCCGGTCGCGCAGAAGAAACTGCCGGCCTGGCCGCTCATGACGCTACTCTACGGCTTCCCCGCACTGTGGGCGTTGGGCATCCTGCAGATTGCCCCAATTGTGCTGGCCGCAGTGATGCTCTTTTACTTGGTTATCCGAGGTAATGTGCGGGTTCCTGGCCCGCTGTGGGTGTGGACCGCTTTCAGCCTGTGGGTTGTGGTTGCGGCGCTTGCCCTCACTCGTTCAACCGACATCATCGGTTGGGGTCTGCGCTTCGTCAATATCCTCAGCGCTGGTATCTACGCCCTCTACTACTACAATGCCCGTTCATCCATCAGTCTCAACAAGCTGATGGGCGGCCTGGCGACCCTGTGGGGCACGCTCATTGTGCTCGGTTATGGCGGCGTGTTCTTCCCCGAGTTCCGTCTACGTACCCCCATGAGCTTTATCATGCCTTCGGGATTCATGCAGAACCCACTTGTGCGCGACTACATGTTGCCTCCTCTAGCTGAGGTTCAGCGCCCCTGGGGTGCCCCCGAAGCGTATGTGCGCCCCTCCGCGCCTTTCCCCTACGCCAATAGCTGGGGCTTGGCCTATACGCTACTTACCCCGGTGATGCTCGCCTGTTTGTTGCGCCTGCGCTCCATTTGGATGCGTATCGCGTTACTCATCGCAATGGCCCTTTCCACGGTCCCCGCGATTGCTACCAGTAACCGAGGTATGTTCATTGGCTTGGGCATCAGCGCCGCCTATGTTCTGTTGCGTCAGTTCCTGGCTGCCAATTGGCGTGCTGTGGGTATTGGTGTTGCGGCGATCATGGCTGTGGTGGTGGCTCTCTTCGCCTCCGGTACTGTGGACCACATTCTGGGTCGACAGGATTACTCCGATTCGACGGGTGGACGTGCTGCCCTATACCGGGCTACGTGGAAGGCTACGCTCGAGTCTCCCATCATTGGGTATGGGACTCCGCGTATGGAGCCGAGCATCGGTGTGTCGATGGGTACTCAGGGCTACCTGTGGACCCTCATGTTCTGCTTTGGTTTTGTGGGTCTGTCACTGTTCCTGTTCTTCATTCTGAGCACTATAGTGGCAGGGGCCCGAGTGGGGACCGCGGCGGGGTACTGGTTGCACAGTCTGCCGGTGGCTAGTTGCGTCGTCTTCATCTTCTACAGCTTCGATATCGCGCAGTTGAGTATTCTGCTGCTCGCCTCGATGGCTTGTCTCCGCTCGGTTCAGGAGGGTGAGGGCCTATGACGAATCCTGCTGATATGGCCTCGGGCGGCGAGCATCCCCGCCGCCGGGCCCGTCTACGTAAGGAGGCGCAGGCCCTAGCCGAGGAGGTCGCCCTGGCCGAGGAGTACGACGAGTTCGTCCCCACTGTGGATGATATTCGTTCGGGTCGTTTCCCGGCCACTACGGCCCTGCCGATTGTGCCTCCCGCTCAGGATTTTGCTTCTGCCGGGGACGGTTCGGCGTTTTCCGAGTCCTCTCCCTCCGTTGCTTCGGTTGAGTCCGCCGATGTGCGCCCGGGTGGTGCGCATCGCGGGGGGTCTCGCCGTATGGTGCGGTCAGGTTCTGTGAGCGGTGCCGCCTCCGCAAGCGCGGTTCAGGTAGCCAAGGTGGGGCAGGGCAAGAAGCAACCTAGCCTTGCTAAGAGTGGTTCGTTGGCCTCGCTGTGTGTGATGTACGGCGCCGGCATCGCGTTTGTCACCACGATGGTGGTTTCCAATGGTATTGGTGCGGCGGGTTCGGGCGAGTTCTTCCGCCTTATGGCTCTCTTCGCCATTGCGATTTCGCTCGTGACCTTCGGTGCGGATACCGGCCTGGTGCGTACTATCTCGGCGCAGCGTGCTCTGGGACGCTATGGGTTGCTCCCGCAGCTCATCCGTTATGGTCTCGTGCCTTCGCTGGTGACTTCGGTTTTCCTCATTGCGGGCGTGTACGTGTACTCGTTCCTGGTGCCTATGGCTCCCGAGTATCAGGCCGCTATGCGCGTCAGCTCGGCTTTTGTGCTGATTGCGGCACTCATGACGGTTTTCTTTGGGGCGTTGCGTGGTCTGCACCGTGTGGTGACTTTTACGGTGCTTCAGAATGTGCTGTTGCCGACGCTGCGCTTTGCCGCGGTGGGGCTGGTTGTGCTGTTCTCGGGTCAGCTGATGGACCTGGTCTACGCCTGGACCGTACCCGTGGCGATTACCGCTATTGTGGCGTTGTGGCTGTTGGAGCGTGCTTTTCCGAATGAGGAGCATATGGAGGTCCTGCCTTCTGAGGATTCCCCGGAGGAGACTTTCCGTTCTTTCTGGAGCTTCAGCTCGGCCCGCGGCGTTGCTACCGTGGTCGAAACGATTCTTGAGTGGATTGATGTGCTGGTGGTGACAGCTTTCCTGGGTGCGGCTGCTGGTGGTGTCTATGGTGCGGTCAACCGTTGCGTCCGCGTGGGCACCATGATTGAGCACACCGGTCGCGTGGTGACTGGCCCGTCGATTAGTGCGGCGCTGGCGACCCGTCAGCTGGATCGAGCTCGGGATATCTTCCTGTCCACCACGCGTGTGCTGACGGCTTTGTCGTGGCCTTTCTACCTGTCCCTGGCGTTCTTCGGCCCTGTGCTGTTGCATTTCTTTGGTAAGGGCTTCGAATCCGGTGCGGGTATTCTCTGGGTGATTTGCCCGGCGGCGATGCTCTCGATGAGTGCTGGCGGTGTGCAGTCCGTGCTGTTGATGAGCGGTAAGAGCCGCTGGCAGCTGCTGAATAAGCTGTCCTCGCTGGTCGTGGCCGTGGTCCTGAACTTCGCCCTGGTTCCCGTGTGGGGACTGTACGGTGCGGTGACAGCCTGGTCTTCGGCTCTGCTTATCGATACGTTCCTGGCTAGCTATCAGGTCTTCCGCCTGGTGGGTATTCGTGCCTCGTGGCGTGAGATGGCTCCCTCGTTGTTCCTGGGGGCCGCGGTGCCTACGGTGTGTGCGCTGGTGGCGTTGCTTTTACTGGGGCAGAGCATACTGGGCGTCATCGTGTATGCGGTTCTTCTGGTGCCGGTGTACGGCGGCGTGCTCTTCCGTTTCCGTAAGGCGTTAGGCATCGAGCGGTTCCTTTCGGCTCGTCGTGCTAAGTCCGCTACTTCCTAGTCTTCCAATTTTCTCCGATATTAGTGTCCGTTTTCTCTTCCAAGGATGTCCTCATGGATAACACCTCTCACAACTCCTCGGTGACGCTGGGTAGCCAGGTCCGCCGTATTTTTCGTCATCCCCTGCTGATTTTGGTATCGGTCGTGGTGTTTGCTCTAGCCGGTGCAGCGTATGGCTATGTGACTAATGGCAAGTACACTGCCAAGGCTGCTCTGGTTGTCTACCCGATGGTGGTGGATCCTGCCGGTACCGGTAGTGCGAACTCGGCCAAGGTTGACATTGCGACCGAGTCGCGCGTTGCGTCCTCTCGTGAGGTGGCGTCTCAGGCCGCTAAGACTCTGATTAGCGAGGGCGATACCCTCTCCGAGGCGCAGCTGACCAGTCGTCTTATGGACTCTGTGAAGGTGACCGGTACCTCCCAGACCTCGGTGCTGGATATTGAGGTCACTCGCTCCAACGCAGATGATGCCGCGCGTTATGCAAACGCTATGGCGAATGCCTATCTGCAGGTTCGTTCCGATGCTCTCAAGAGCAGCGTGGATTCGGCGACTAAGCAGTTGGACGAGCAGATCGCTTCAATGGAGGGGGATGCGAACCGTAACGCCCTGGTATCCCAGTTGCAGGAGCGTCGCGCTCAGATTCAGCTGACTTCCCTCGCCGGTGGCCGTGTGATGAGCCAGGCTCAGGTTCCGAGCTCTTCGAAGTCTCTGGGCCCGGTGAAGCTTGGCGTGGTCGGTGCTGTGGCGGGTCTGCTGATTGGTTTGGTTGTGGCGTACGGCCGCGACCGTACGATGCGTCACATCGGGTACGCTGACCGTTTGCAGGATGCGGGTATTCCTGTGCATGAGCTGGGTTCGACTTCCGAGGCGAATGACGCGTTCATGCTGCTGCGTACCGTGGGTGCTCCCGATGGTGATATCAAGAGCGCGGGCGCTTCCGGTGTGGCCATTATGCCGGGTACTGACCGCGGCGTGGAGCACTTGTACCAGATGCTGCAGCGCGTTCTGCCCAGCGATTACGCCCGTTTCACCGATTATGCTTCGGTGCGCGAGGATCTGACCCGTTACACCCCCGAGTCGATGGTGACCAGGAGCGAGGCTCCGCTGGTCATCAGCTTGAGTACCGCTACTCCCCTGTCCACTCAGTTGCGTTTCGTGCAGGCTTCGGGTCTGGCTTTGGTTCCGGTTACCGCGTCTACTTCCTTGAAGCCGGTGCGTGAGCTGTTCCAGCAGCTGGATCAGTTGGAGGGTGTCACCTCTCTGGCGGTCTTCTTGGATCGTGAGTAGCGTCGGGGCACACCCGAGTGGGTATTCACTCTATGGCGTGGGGCTCGGCGATTCTGATGTGTCGAGTCCCAGCTGCTCATCACTTTTTTGTTTCTCCCTTTGTGGGGTATTAGGAGAATACTTATGACTGAGGCAACTTCTGCCCAGGCCCGACCTAAGCTCTTGTTGGTTTCCAGCAGCGGTGGTCATTTGAAGCATTTGACGGCTACTGCCGCTGCCTGGCAGGATTACGACCGCGTATGGGTCAGCTTTAAGCAGCCTGACGTGGAATCGTCGTTGGCCGGCGAAAAGACTTATTGGGCGTATTATCCGACGACGCGCAATATTAAGAATGCTATTCGTAACCTTTTTTTGGCGTTTCGGATTTTTCCGAAGGAACGTCCGGATGCGGTGGTTTCCGCCGGTGCGGGCGTCGCGGTCCCGTTCTTTGTTGCGGCGAAGCTTTTCAGGGTAAAGACTCTGTATATCGAGTGTTTTGACCGTCCGACTCTGCCGACGATGACGGGTAAAATGCTGTACACCATTGCTGATCGCATCATTGTTCAGAGCGATGAGCAGCAGAAGAATTTCCCTGATTCTCGCGTGATTCACCCTATTTTTTAAGAGTGATTAACCTATCCCGAAAATAATGCCCTCACGTGCATAGAGGGCATTATTTCGGGGTATAGTATCTATTAAACATACAGATATATAAAAAGTCGTGCGCTTCGCTGGGGACTCACCATCCACACGAACTAACCACTCGTCAGAGAAGCGTATGCGGGGATTACTCACCATTCTCTCCGGCACGACGCCGCCGCGTATATCCATACGATGCCCTCCGGATTTTTGCATCGGATATGCGGGGTTACTACCGATAAATACATAGAGAGGAATAGGCAATGTCTATTCAGAACTTCCCCCAGGTCAGTGTCGATACTGCCAAGTTCGACCTGCCCGTATTTACTCCCGCTGTCGCGCCGGTTCGTATCCCGACGAAGACGTACGATCTGGTGGTTTCTCTTGGCACCGACGTTCACACTTTTGATCGTCTTCTACGCTGGGTTGAGGCTTACCTTGAGGCTCACCCGCAGGTCACCTGCCTCGTGCAGCATGGCCACACTGCGCCCATTAAGCACGCGGACAATCTGAAGCTTCTTCCCGCTGCCGAGTTGCTGGACTACTACGCCAACGCGAGCGTTGTGTTGGTTCAGGGCGGCCCCGGTTCCATCCAGGATGCACGCCGCACCGGTGCCCTGCCCCTGGCCGTTCCGCGCCGCGCGGAGTTCGACGAGGTTGTTGATAACCACCAGGTCCCCTTCACCGCTCTGATGGAGAAGCGCGGCCACGCCGTTGTGGTGGAGAGCCGTGAGGACCTCTTCCACAAGTTGGATTTGGCACTGTCGAACCCTTCTCTCTTCCGCACTGCCGAGCCCTATGTTTCTACTCCGGAGATCTCCGCAGCCCAGTTGGGTGAGGAGTTGCATAATCTGTTGGCTGGTAAGACCCACCGCCGCGATTCTTTCTGGAGCCGTTGCAAGCAGGCCGTTCGCGCGCATCGTGCGGGCAAGGCTGAGATGGCACGCATCGACGCTATGGCTCCCAGCGCCTAGTACCAGCCCCTAGCACTACGGGCTGAGCATTTCGGCCCGCTCCCCCATTCGTTGCAGGACGCTCCGGGGTCTTGCATCTTAGACCGGCACGCGAAACCCCGGTCGAGAACGCGGCGACCTGCGGGTATGGACCCGCCGCCGCTGTTTGCCTACGGCGTATTCTCGGCCGGATTCGCATCGTGTTATTAGGCTGCGAAACCCCGCGCACCGTATCCTAAAGAGGAATGATGCGCGGGGTTTATCGCGCACTACGAAAGGAAAATCTCATGGCAGTTCAGGAATCGACCGTCATCAACGCAAGCGTCGAGCAGGTCGTTGAGGCTCTCTCTAGCGAGGATTTCGCTCGCTTCGTCTGCTCCGAGGTGGGCGTCGAGTTCGGTAGCTTCTCGGTTTCCGGTGACACCTCCGCCGAGTTCACCGCAACCACCGAGCGTACCATCCCGGCTAATCGTGTTCCGGATATCGCCCGCAAGTTCGTGGGCAATGGTGTCTCCATGACCCAGGTGGACAACGTGAGCGCCCCCGCAGCTGACGGTGCGCGCACCGTCACAACCGAGGTGAAGGTCAACGGTATCCCTGTCTCGGCCAGCGCCACCCAGCACCTAATCCCCGAAGGCGACAAGACCCGTCTGGATGTCAACGGCCAGGTTTCCTGCTCGATTCCGCTGGTGGGTAAGAAGATTGCCGCCGCAGCTGAGCCGCAGGTTGGCCGCGTGCTGAAGGTTCTGGGCACCTCCGCCGAGAAGTGGATCGCTCAGCGCTAATCGTTCCTGCCCCTTAGGCCGGCGCACAACCGGGCCTCACGAGGGTTAAATGAATCCCCGCCACCCGATGAGGTGGCGGGGATTCATTCGTCTCAGCGGTTACGAGAGCGGCACAGTTGAGGAGGCGACAATCGCCTCGGAGTACTCGCGGTCACCCAGCAGCTCGGCAAATCGGTGCATCTCCGCGCGCAGGTCGTGCTCAGCCTCAAGTAGGTCCACAACCTTGCGCAACTTAGTGCTGGAGGTGTGCTCGGTGTAGGGGAAGTAGTGCACTTTCACGCCTACCTCTGCGAAGCGCTCCTCGAGGGCGCGGCCTTTCTCAGTTCCCTTCCAGTCGTCACCCTTGAAAAAGACGTCGAAGGGCTTCTGCTTCCAGGTTTCAAGCTTGTCGGGAGTGGTTTCGATGTGCACCTCGTCCACGTAGTCGATGTGGCTGACGATGGCGGCACGCTCCTCGATGGGGATGACGGGGCGGCGGCCCTTAGTGATTTCGAGGACGTCGTCGTGCACAACACCAGCAATCAGGTAGTCGCAGTTCTCCTTAGCCTTACGGAGAATCTCAAGGTGACCGTAGTGGAAGAGGTCGTAGGCACCTGCGGCGTAGCCAATAATCATGAGGGGTTCCTTGTGGTTGGTAGCGGCGATGGTCGCTCCGGCGCCCTGAGGGGGGGGGTCGGAGGGTGAGGAACGCATCCGCCCCATTCTGCAGGGCGGGGCTGGTCCGGAAAAGGTTCCTCGCGGGGCGCTGGTTAGGCGAACCGCACCTATTATTTTACCAGTCATCTTTTCCCATGGGGCCCGGATAAAACGCGGAATGAGGCGGACGCGTTGTAGCGTCCGCCTCATTCCGTCGTAACAATCTTTAGGCCCTCCGGCGACGAGCTGGTGGAAGTCGCGCGGACTGTACTAGTCCTTCAGGGCGGCTTCCTTAGCGGCCTCTTCCACGGCAACCCAGGAGAGCATCGCGCACTTCACGCGAGCCACGAACTTCGAAACACCAGCGAAGGCGGCCATGTCACCGTATTCCTCCTCGTCCAGGGTCACCTGGCCGCGGGAACGCAGCATCTCGCGGAACGCGTCCACGTGGCGTTGCAGCTCGGAGAGGGTCATGCCCGGAGCCATCTCCGAGAGTACGGAGGCAGCCGCCATCGAAATGGAGCAACCGTCACCCTCCCAGGAGACCGATTCGATGGTCTTCTCCCCGTCCTTCAGCTCATTAGAAAGCACCACACGCAGGTTGATTTCGTCACCGCAGGTGGGGTTGTACTGATGATTGTCTGCGCTCGCGTGGCCCGCAGGGACCTCCACGAGGTGCTCACCGGTACGCTGCTTGGAGTGCTCCAGGATGATGTCCTGATAGAGAGCTTCGAGAGACATTTTGGTCTTCTTCCGTGTGTTGAATCGTCTAGTGAGAATAACGCGGCCACGCACGGCGGCCCGGGTATGTTCGGGGTCCGCCGTGCGCGCCGTAGAGATTAGAGGCCGAAGTAGGGGCGCACCTCTGCGAGGGCCTTCAGGAAGGCGTCCACGTCCTCGGTCGTGTTGTAGATGTAGGTGGAGGCGCGGGTCGAGGCGGTCACACCGGCGCAACGGTGCAGCGGCTGCGCACAGTGGTGCCCCACGCGCACGGCGATACCCTGCGTATCGAGTAGCTGGCCCACGTCGTGCGGGTGCACGCCATCGATGGCGAGGGCCACCAGGCCCGCGCGCTGGGAGGGATCGGTCGGGCCCAGCAGGCGCACGCCCTCAATCTTCTGAACGCCCTCAACCAGGCGGGCGCCCAGTTCGTGTTCCCAGGCTGCGACATTCTCCATGCCGAGGTGCTGTAGGTAACGCACAGCGGCAGCGAACGCGACAGCCTGCGAAACGCGCTGGGTACCGGCTTCAAACTTGATGGGGGCGGGCATGTACTCGGCGTCCTGCAATCCGACGCGGGTAATCATGGAGCCACCGGTCAGGAAGGGCGGCAGGGCGTTCAGCAACTCCGCGCGGCCATAGAGGGCACCGACACCGGTGGGGGCCAGCATCTTGTGGCCGGAGAAGGCAGCAAAGTCTACGTCCAGGGCGCGGAAGTCCACGGGCATGTGCGGTACGGACTGGCAAGCATCCAGCACGACGAGCGCGCCGTGCTTGCGGGCCAGGGACACCAGGCGCGGCACGTCGGTAATCGCGCCGGTCACGTTGGAGACGTGGGTGAAGGCCAGGATGCGAGTCTTCTCGTTGACGATACCCTCGGCAGCCTCGTAGTCGATGCGGCCATCCACAGTGGCGGGGATGTGGCGCAGGGTTGCGCCGGTGCGCTGGGCGAGAATCTGCCAGGGAATCAGGTTCGCATGGTGCTCAATCTCGGTGGTGACGATTTCGTCGCCGGGACCCAACGCGAAGCGCTTCGCGGCCTCGCCCCCAATACCCTGGGAGGCGTTACCGATGCTGTATGCGATGAGGTTCAGCGCCTCGGTGGCGTTGGAGGTCCACACCAGCTCCTCCTCCGTGGCGCCCACGAAGCCGGCCACGGTACGGCGGGCGTCCTCGAAGAGGTCGGTCGCCTCGACGGCAAGGGTGTGTGCGCCGCGGTGTACGGCGGAGTTGGCGTGCAGGTAGAAGTCGCGTTCTGCGTCGAGAACCTGCAGGGGTTTCTGGCTCGTCGCCCCAGAATCCAGGTAGACCAGGGGGTGCCCGTTGACCTCGGTGTTGAGGATCGGGAAGTCCTGGCGGAGCTGGCGCACAACGTCGTCGCTCAGGGGGATATTGGCGGGGGTGGAGTATTCAGCCACGGGTACCTTCTTTTCTCGCTCATACGCTCCACGGGGCGGGTATTTTCCCGTCGTGGAGCGTATAACGTCATTCTTTTCTAGCTTATTCCCTCGCGAGGCTCTTGCATAGTTAGGTAGAGCCTAGTTCGCAGGGCGCACAGCGGGTGAGGCAACCGACTAGGATGCGGCGCCGTGGTAGCGCTGCTGGGTGGCCTGCAGGCCCTCCTTGATGAGCATGACGGTTGCGTCCGCGGCGTTCGAGATGAGGAACGGCAGGGCCTTCACCTCGGTGCTGCTGAAGGGCTTGAGTACGAAGTCCGCGGTGTCCATGCGTCCGGGCGGACGGCCGATGCCGGTGCGCACGCGGTAGTAGTCCTTGGTGTCCAGCGCCTTGGTGATATCGCGCAGGCCGTTATGGCCGCCCTCTCCCCCACCAATCTTGAGCTTGATGGTATCGAAGGGAATGTCGAGCTCATCGTGGACGACGATGACGTGGCCGGGGTCAATGCCGTAGAACTTGGCGATGGCACTGACGGGGCCGCCCGAAGTGTTCATGTAGCCGAGGGACTTCATGAGGATGACCTTGGGGCCGCCGAAGCCCAGGCGCCCCTCCACCACAACCGCGGAGGCTTTGGAGTGTTTCTTGAAGCTGCCGCCAACTTCCTTGGCGAGCTCGTCCAGAACCATCTGACCAATATTGTGGCGGGTTTTAGCGTAGTTGGGGCCGGGGTTTCCTAGACCCACGATGAGCCACGTATCAGACATCTGTGCCTACCCTTCTCTTGTGATACGTTCTTGGGTGAATTCTCGAGGGGCGTTCCGAGGGGGTGTTCTCGGGCCCTCAAAAAATTCTAGAAGCTTCGGGGGATGCGCGAACGGCCCGCACCTCGTGGGAGGATGCGGGCCGTTCCCAGCCCGGCTTATGCCGGTTTATAAGCGTTGAAATCCGCTACTTACGCAACGAACACCAGGTCAATGTGCTGCAGTTCGGGGCGGATGGGGTGGCGCTGGATGTCCTGAACGCGAGCCTTAATGGTCTCACCTTCAACCTCGATAGCCAGCACTGCGTCTGCCTGACGAACTGCCAGGCTGGTCTCGTGACCGGGCAGGGTTACGTGCTTGGGCTCTGCGCCGTTGCCGTAGATAACAGCGGGGATCTTGCCTGCAACGCGTGCGCGGCGTGCGTAGCCCTTACCGAAGTCAACGCGGGGCTCTGCAACAATCTTGATTTCAGCCATGGGGTTCTCCATTTCTGTAGTTTGTACATAACGCGCCAAGAGAAACGGCGCGGATGAAGAATCCGTACGCCACCTCGTCGATAACGGCTCACCGCATTTGCGGTGGCCCTCGCCTTGGCCAAGACATTATTGTACAGGTTCCCGGCTCTTCTTCAAGAGCCGGGAACCTGTGATATGGCGATTTTCACGCCTTTTATGCTGTTATCAGCAGATATAGGGCCATATCTCTAAGGATTAGGAGCCCATTTCTGCTAGGTAGGCGGCCAGCGCCTCGCGGTGATTGCGCGGGGTGAATCCCGTGGCGATCAGCTTGGACAGGTCCATTGCCGAGTTCGTCGGACGGTGAGCGAAGAGCTCAGCGTTGGCGAAGTATGCCTCGGTGGTGGTGTCGCTGACACGCGCCGGGTCGTGGCCGGTACCCTCGTACACCGCGCGAGCGAACTGGGCCCAGTTGATGACCTCACCAGTGTTCGACACGTTGTAGGTGCCGTACTCCGCGCCGGAGAAGAGCAGGTGCAGGGCAGCAGCTGCCAGGTCCTGAGTGAAGGTCGGGCGACCCCACTGGTCGGCGACCACGGACGGGTCAATACCACGCTCAGCTAGGGACGCCATGGTACCCACGAAGTTCTTGCCGGCGCCAACAACCCAGCTGGTGCGCAGGGTGTAGTGCTTACGCCACGCGGCGGCGGCCACCTCACCGGCTGCCTTGGACGCACCGTAGACGCTCAGCGGTGCCAAGGGGTAATCCTCCGGGTACTCCTCACCCAGGGGCAGGGAGCCGTCGAACACGTAGTCGGTGGAGACATGTACCAGCGGCAGGTTAGCTTCCTCGCAGATGGAGGCGAGCGCACTCACGCCCAGAGCATTGGCAGCCCAGGCGTCACGACGGCCCTCGGGGGTCTCTGCCTGATCCACGGCAGTGTACGCTGCAGCGTTGACGACCGCGCGGAAGGAGCGCCAGCGGAATGCGTCGCGCCACTGCTCGGGCTTACCCAGGTCGAGGCGGTCGCGATCCACAGCCAGGAAGGGTACGTTCTGCTCGGTGAGCTGGCGAACCAGCTCGGTGCCGAGCTGACCGCCCGCACCGATAATCAGAATCGGGTCGGCTTCTAGGGGCTTAATCTCGTTCAGACGCGGGTGGTTGCGGTCCTTCTCGGAGAGCTCTGCCTTCGCCAGGTCGATAGGCCAGTCGATGGCGACGGTCTCATCGGCAAGGTTCAGGAAGCTGTAGCCGGATACTGCATCCGCCGACCAGTGGTCGTTTACCAGGTAGGTGTAGGCGGTATTCTCTTCCAGGGTCTGGAAGGAGTTACCCACGCCGCGGGGCACGAAGATTGCAGTGTCCGGGCCCAGCTCCACGGTGACGACCTTACCGAAGGACTCGCCGGCACGCAGGTCAACCCACGCACCGAAGATACGCCCGGTCGCAACAGAAACGTACTTATCCCACGGTTCGGCGTGGATACCGCGGGTGGTACCTACCGAAGCGTTGAACGAGATGTTGTTCTGCACCGGGTTGAAGTCGGGCAGACCGGCGGCGACCATCTTTTCGCGCTGCCAGTTCTCCTTGAACCAGCCGCGGTTATCACCGTGAACCGGCAGATCGATGATGAGCAGGCCGGGAATCTCGGTCTCAGTAACCTTCAGCTCCTTGGTCATTACTGACCAGCCTTCGCGTACTTTGCCTCAACCTCAGCCTTCAGGGGCTCCCACCAGCTGCGGTTATCGGTGTACCACTTGATGGTGTCTGCCAGACCGGACTCGAAGTCAGTGAACTTCGGCTCCCAGCCGAGTTCTGCGCGCAGGCGGCTACCATCGATGGCGTAGCGCAGGTCGTGACCGGGGCGGTCAACCACGTGCTCGAAGTCGTTTTCGTCCTTGCCCATCAGACGCAGGATGGTGCGCAGAACGGTGATGTTGTTCTCTTCGCCATCTGCACCGATGAGGTAGGTTTCACCAATCTTGCCCTGCTCCAGGATACGCAACACAGCAGAAGAGTGGTCAGATGCGTGAATCCAGTCACGCACGTTCAGGCCCTCGCCGTACAGCTTCGGGGTCAGACCCGAGAGGATGTTAGTGATCTGACGGGGAATGAACTTCTCAATGTGCTGGTATGGACCGTAGTTATTCGAGCAGTTCGAGATGGTGGCCTCAATGCCGAAGGAACGAACCCAAGCACGCACAAGCAGGTCAGAGCCAGCCTTGGTGGAGGAGTACGGGGAAGAGGGGTTGTAGGGGGTGGTTTCGGTAAACTTGGCGGGATCATCCAGCTCGAGGTCACCGAAGACCTCGTCGGTGGAGATGTGGTGGTAGCGGGTTCCGTGCTTGCGGACTGCCTCCAGCAGGCTGAAGGTACCCACCAGATTGGTGTGGATAAAGGGTTCGGGGTTGGCCAGCGAGTTGTCGTTGTGCGACTCCGCCGCGTAGTGAACAACTGCGTCAGCCTTGCCAACCAGTTCGTCTGCCAGCTCGCGATCTGCGATGTCGCCGACAACGAGCTTAAAACGAGATTCGGGAAGACCTTCCAAAGACGCTGCATTTGCAGCGTAGGTCATTTTATCCAGCACAGTAATAGTGTGATCAGTGTTATCGATGAGGTGGTGAACAAAGTTCGAACCAATAAAACCGGCACCGCCGGTAACAAGAATGTGAGCCATACGGTAGATTTTACCCGGCTAAAGAGCGATTTTTATACCTCAACAAAGAGATAAACATGACACAATATGTAGTTATGAAGGGAATTATTCTTGCCGGCGGTACCGGTAGCCGTTTGCACCCTATCACTCAGGGTATTAGCAAGCAGCTGACTCCGGTCTATGACAAGCCGATGATTTACTACCCGCTGTCCACGCTGATGCTTGCGGGTATTCGCGATATTTTGATTATTACCACTCCGGCCGATCAGGAGCAGTTTAAGCGTTTGCTCGGCGATGGTTCTCGTTTCGGTATTAATCTCGAATATAAGGTTCAGCCCTCCCCGGATGGTCTAGCTCAGGCATTTATTCTGGGAGCCGATTTTATTGGAAATGATCCCGTAGCGCTCGTGCTCGGCGACAATATTTTCTACGGCCCCGGTCTGGGAACTCAGCTGGCCACTTACGAGCAGAAGGACGGTGCGACCGTCTTTGCCTACCGCGTGGCCGACCCCCGTGCCTATGGCGTGGTGGAATTCGATGAGGATTTCCAAGCCCTCTCTATCGAGGAGAAGCCCGAGAACCCCAAGAGCGACTACGCAATTCCGGGTCTGTACTTCTACGACTCTAAGGTTGTGGAGTACGCCCACCAGATTAAGCCTTCACCCCGCGGTGAGCTGGAAATCACGGACCTCAACCGCGTCTATCTGGAACAGGGTAAACTGAAGGTTGAGGTTTTGCCGCGCGGCACCGCATGGCTCGATACCGGAACCTTTGACTCACTCGCTGATGCCACGAACTTCATCCGCACTGTCCAGAGCCGCCAGGGTCTGTCCGTCGGTTGCCCGGAGGAAATTGCGTGGCGTCACGGTTGGCTTTCCGACGAGCGGCTCCGCGAGATTGCTACCCCGCTCGTCAAGAGCGGTTACGGAAGCTACCTGCTCGGCCTGCTCCGCTAAGCCTCACACCGCAACCCAGGGGATATACCGTATCCCTTCACCGCCCGCGGCAGTACTCCACGTCACGGGTACACACTAACTCAAACTTTCTGGAGTATTCTCACTACTATGACCATTTTGGAATTCTTCCGCACCACGAGGGCTAACCTCTGGTTACTGATTATTGGCATCATCGTTGGTGCCGTGGCGGGCTTCGGCTATGCGTCCCTGCAGCCGAAGGTGTACGCCGCATCGTCCTCAGGCTACGTGACCGTGGGCGAGTCTGGTACGGTCGATGTGCTCTCCGGCTCCTCCGCGGCTAAGGAGCGCGCCCGTTCCTACGCAGCTATCGTCTCCTCGGAGGCTGTGGCCCAGAGGATTAAGCAGAAGAACGCTGACCTGTCCAACCTGAGCACCGGTCAGATTCGCGCGAGCCTGTCCGCTAGCGCGGGTGACAACGCGGCGCTCATCACCGTGAACGCTAAGGCCTCCAGCCCGAAGAATGCACAACTTCTGGCAAACAGCGCTCTGCAGGCTACCGCAGACTACATCCACGAGATTGAGCAGAACCCCGGTAACGCTCAGACCCTGGTCAATGGCGATAACAACGCTGCCGCGGCAACCTCTGCAAATGGTAACTCCGTCCGCGTGATTCCGCTGAATAACGCGAGCGTTGACCCGCCGCTAGTATCCCCCAACTACCAGCAAAACACCCTGGTCGGTGCCGTTATCGGCCTGGTCGTGATATACGCCGCTATCTTCCTGCGCCGCGCACTGGATCAGCGTATCCGAACCCGCGATGACGCCACCAAGGCAACCGGCACCAGCATCCTGGGCGTGTTGCCCGTCAGTGAGGACCTGAACGAAGAGAACATCGTGAACGGTGACACTGACGACCACATCGCTCAGGAATCGATTCGCCAGCTACGTACCAACCTGCGTTTCGTGAATGTCGATACTCCCCCGCGCTCCTTCATCGTCACCTCCGCTGTGCCTGGTGAAGGTAAGTCGACCGTGTCGCTCTCGCTGGCTCGTTCCTTGGCTGACGCCGGTTCGCCCGTCATCCTCATTGACGCAGACCTCCGACGCCCGACCGTGGCTAAGAAGCTGAAGCTCGACGCTAAGGTCGGTCTGACCCAGGTTCTGGCTGGTCAGGTGGAGATTGCAAACGCTGTGCACCAGCTGGGCGATTCGAACCTCTTCGTGCTCCCCGCGGGCCGCATTCCCCCGAACCCCTCTGAGCTTCTAGGTTCGGACAAGATGCGCCAGCTCATCAAGGAACTCTCCGAAGAGTTCATTGTGGTCGTCGACGTTCCGCCGCTACTGCCCGTGACCGACGCATCGCTGCTCTCCAACTCGGTGGACGGCGTGATTCTGGTCGCTTCGATTGGCCGTAGCCACCGTGAGCAGATGACCGAAGCTTCGAACGTCCTGAAGAAGGTCAACGCAAACCTCTTCGGCCTTGTTCTGAACCGTGCACCCCGTAAGGGCCTGGGTAACTCCTACTACGGCTTCGGTTACGCAAGCACCTACGTGGGCTACGCAACCTACTACGGTTACGGTAAGGACGGCGAGAAGAAGTCCTCGAAGTCGAAGTCCTCGGCCCCCAAGGCATAACCTCTCAAACCTCTCCCCCACGGGGAGCAACATACGGCGGGAAGGGCAGTGTTTCTGTCCCTCCCGCCGTATACTTATTTGGTATAGACCGGTGCACCGAAAGGTTATTGTGACCACTCACTCCGCCAATACCCCGGAGCCGCTCACCACCCCGCTCGCGGCACGGATTCGGCTTGCGCATGCCTACTTCCAACATATAGCCGATGCGCATTCCATCGATGTTCTGCACATCAAGGGCTATGCATTCTCGCAGGAGATTTATCGCAAGGGTAGGTACAGCTCCGACGCTGACCTGCTGGTCCGTCCCTCACAGGTAGACCGCTTCGTGAAGATTCTCCTGGCAGACGGATGGCGTATCCAAGCCCATTTCGAGACGGGCTCCGTGTTCGAGCACGCCATGACGCTCTACCACGCTTCTTGGGGTTTGACCGATATCCATCGGTTCTTCCCCGGTCTCGGCCGCCACGGCGACTACGAAAAGACCTTTGACCGTGTCTGGGCTGCCCGCCATACCCGATTCATCGCTCACCGGCCTTGTACGGTCCCCTCAGACCTGGATGCACGTCTAATCGTGGTTCTACACCGTGCCCGCGCTGCTTCTCGATACAGCGCGGACATCAACTATCTAGTGAACCGCATGTCCTACGCTGATTGGCAACGCCTTAAGGAACGAGCCAACGAGCTCGACTCAAACCTGGCCTACAGCGCGGCCATGGGTGGGCTTGAACAATACCGAGGTGACCGTGACTACCTGCTGTGGCTTTCCGTTTCGCAGGACGTCCCTCACTACATTCAGTGGATTGGTAGGCTCCGGTCGGCGACCACACTGCGCGATAAGCTACGCACCTTGAAGAACATCTTCTTCGTCAATAAGGACCATTTAGCAATGCAACTCGGGCGCACTCCCACGCGTGCCGAGGTGCGCACCAAGTTCTTCGAACGCTTCGGAATCGAGGTGAAAAAATGACGGTTCCCGCAGATTCTCCTCAGACAGCACCTGTATATGGGATTCCCAAGAACATCGCCTACGTACACTCTGAGGAGTTCGCCAAATACTCCCCCACCGCCACCTATATTGCAAACTTAGACACCGGGGAGCACTCTATCCTGCAAGATTCGGCCTCCATTATCTGGGATATTTTCGAAGAGCCCACGAGCGAAGAGGAAGCGATTGAGACCATCTGCGAACTCTACGAGCAACCAGTTGAGGTGATTGCGCCGCAGATTCGAGCGTTCATCCCCGACCTGCTCTCCAAGAACCTCCTGGAGATCCTCTAGAGGCCTCTCAGCAGCTCGTAAAAGCATAGCGTCTACGGAAAGAGGCGGGGCGGTCAGTCTCTTAAGTCTGACCGCCCCGCCTCTTTGACTCTACGAACGAGCGGGCAAAGCCTCCTTACTGGTCTTCGGGAAGCGCATGGATATAGGTCTTCAAACGGCTGATAAACCGTGCCTCCGAGAAACCATCCACGTGCTCACGGATATAGTCGGCATCCCAGTCCTTCGGGTTGAAGACTTCCAGAGCCGCCTGTAGCTGTTCCACCGTGGGCTGATCGATGAACACACCCGTCTTACCTTCCTGAATCGTATCCAGGAAGCCACCCGCGCGGTACGCGATGACTGCCTTGCCGCTCGCACCAGCCTCCAACGGGGTGATGCCAAAGTCCTCATAGGAAATCGCCAGCAACGCCAGGCAGTGACGGTAGGCGTAGCGCAATTGCGCGTCCGTTACGCCCGAGGCAATCCGAATAGTGTCACCCGCAATCTGCAGCAGGTGTTCCTTCTCAGGACCGTGACCAATCACCAGCAGCTTCTTACCCAGGTTATTGCAGGCCTCCACGGCCTTGTCCACATTCTTATAGGGCAGCAGACGCGAGACAATCAGGAAGTAATCATCCCCACCCATGAACTCTTCCAAACCCGGAATCGGTTCCGTCGGGGCCTTAGGGTCCACAGAGTGCGGCGGGAAGAAGATCGGAACGTCCTTCTTACCGTATACGTTCTCGATGCGCTTCTTAATGACGCTGGCATTCGCTACATAAACCGCCGAGCGGTGCGCCGCCCAGTGATCCCACAACATCAGCGCCGGACGCAACGTCTTCAGCAACAACGGAACAGGGCCGGTGCTCTTCTCACCCAGGTACTGATCACTCAAGTAGAGCCAACGGGCCGGCGAATGGCAGTAGATAAACTTACGTCCCGCATAGTTGAAGCCGTGTGCCCAACCCGTCGTCGACACAACGGCACGCTCCGCGGGAACCTTCAGCAGGGAGGAAGCCAACGGAAGAATCGGCAAAGCCATGCGGTGGTTACGGCGCAGGTAGCCGATCTTGTTCAAAGGACTCGTGATGATTTTCGCATCCTTGAACTCGGGGAACGTTCCCTCCGGATCGTACAGGGTCGTGTAAATCGGGGCATCTGGGAACGCACGATGCATAGCCAAGACCACGCGCTCAGCACCGCCACGCTGGGTCAGGTAGTCGTGCGCAATCGCCACCTCTTCCTTCGCCTCCGGCCTCACAAAGGGTACGTAACGGCGCACCAAACGCGTCACCTTCTTCATGCCCTTCGGAATATCCCTCAGAACCGCGTCTGGGTTCTTCGGCCCGGTAAACGGAGCGGAGGTCAAGAGCTGAGTGAGCGACATTTTCTTTTCCCTCCTAAAAAACTTTCTGAGCACGCTCGGGGTAGTGAATACCGGCATAGGACGCAGCCTCAACCTGCAGAGCCACCAGCTTCTCAGCTACCTTAGCAGGCAGCTTGAGCAGAATCTTATCGCTCGCATCGCCCAGGGTCTTAATAGTCTTCTCGGTCGTAAAGCGCGCCAGGGTCTTCACCGCGAAACCCCACGGGCCGCTCGGATTCGGGGCGGGGTGTGCTTCCTCACCGTGCTTACGGACGAAGATAGTGCGTGCAGAACCCGAGTGCAGAGCACGCAGAGCACGCACCGCAGTAGTAGTAGCGGCAACGTAATGCTTCGTAGCCAGCTCGGGAGCGATATGAATCTCGCCACCGTGCTGAGCAATTTCGTATCCCATATCGACATCTTCCCAGCCGTAGAGACGATAGGCAGGATCGTACCCACCGATTTCGTCAAAGAGCTTCTTCGACATGGACACGTTACCGGCCCAATAAATCCAACGCTTCTCAGGGGCGACCCGGTAAGCATCCTCACGGAACTTCTGGTCACGATAGTTACCATACACGCGCGAGTACGGGGTGTCAGGGAACTGATTCAGGTAAATACCGATTACACCGTGCTCCCCAGGGGCCTCATGGTACTTGAGGTGGTTTGCTACGTAGTTGGGGCCGGGCTGGAGGTCATCATCGCAACGAATGAGAATATCGGCATCAGCCGCGCGGTGGCCAGCGTTCAACGCTGCTACACGACCGCGATTCTCTTCAAAAACAATCTTGGTCAGGTTCAGCTTGCCCTCGGCAATGTAGCGGTCAACCACGGCCTCGCTGTTATCGATATCGCCGTCGAGGACCACGATGACCTGGAAATCCTTCTCCGTCTGCTCGGTAAGCGCGTCCAGCGGGTAGTGCAGGATCTTTGCGCCACCACGAGAGGGGATAATGACCGCAGCCTTATAGCGGTGAGTCGTCATGCTTTTCCTTCGGGTTGATGTGAGATGAGAGTTTGAGTGAAATATCCCATTGGGAGAATCGGGTAAGGGGCTACCGGGCGAAGCGCTCCAGAATCTCGCCCACGCGCGCCTTGCCCGCCTCGGGAGAGTAGTTCTCCTGCCAGCGCCAGAACAAGTCGGAGGTGCGCTCCGCCAGGCTAGAGGAGTTCTCGCGCAGTTCCTCCCCAAGGGTTTTGATGGCGGCGGCCAGGTCCAGAGGCTGACCGGCCGAGACGATGTAGGGGTAGGATTCACCGCCTACGACCTCGGCCAGGGCGCCGGCATCGCTCACAATCACGGGGATGCGGGCACTCATCGCCTCCGCCACAACCAGGCCAAAGGACTCGGGCGCGATGGAGGGAACCACCAGCATATCGATGGAGCCAAAAAGCTGGTCCGGGGTGGTCCAGCCGAGTCGGGTGCTGAAAGACGACACCTGCTTCAGCGCTTCCTCCACCTCGGCGCGCTCCTCATCCGAGGCGAACACGGGTTCGCCGCCGATGACCAGGTCGTAGGTGACCTCGTCAGCGTTCAACGCGCTCATTGCCGAGCATAGGGTCGCAATGCCCTTCGAGGGAGTCAGACGGCCCAGGTACCCTACACGCAGGCGGCGGTCGCCCACACTGTGGTCTAGGGCGGTAGACACGCCGCTCACCCAGTTTGCGAAAACCTCGCTGCCCGGGCAGGAGTGCTCCACATAGCGGCTGGGCACCAGGGTCACGGAAGCCTTACGGCGGGCGAAAGGCACCAGCCTGGCGTTCAATCCGGCCGGCAGCTGGTGCAGGTGCACGATGCGGTTCTTACGACCACCGGTTGCCGCAGCAGGCACCAGCCCGTTGCACCACAGCAGAACATCTTTGTGGCGAGCGTGCCAGGCGCGCAGGGCTAGCATGTACTGGGCGCGGTTTTTCACCGGAAGCACGACGCGGGCGAAGCCCTCATCGGCGGCCGCCTCCACAAGCTGATTAGGCTCGGCAGGGCCGACGATGGTGACCTTATAGCCCAGGCTACGAGCTGCGCGAGCCACGTTCAGGAGCATGACTTCACCGCCGCCCATATCACCGTTATTAGTAGCGATGTAGAGCTCTTTGTCCATCTTTCTACTCCTTCACCAGCTTACGTGCGGGAACGTAATTCTTACCGGAGTACTTGATGCTTCCACGGATACGTCCCAGCGAAGCAACCCAGTTGGCAACATCACGACGAGCAACCTTACGTTGGCTCACAGCCTGACGCAGAATATTCAGCAACTGCTGAACGCTACCCGCCACAGTAGATTTCAATGAATACGTTGCAGAATCGTACTTCGGGAAACGACGGGCCATGAGTACACGTCCCACGCCGAGTTCGTATTTCTTACGAATCGAGCTCTTACCCTCGGAAAGGGTAAAGCGAATCTCAGCTTCCGGGATAAAGCGCATCACACCACCGGCTTCTTGATGGCGCCACGAAATATCTACATCCTCGTAACCATAGCGAGGAAGGGACTCATCGTAGCCACCAATTTCGAAGAAACGCGCGCGGGTTATAGCGCAATTGCAATTACCTACATGAGGTAGGTACGGGGTTGCAATCAGACCCTTGCCAAAAGCCTCCGGGCGAGGGTTACCTGCCGCATCATAGGCGTGAATCCAGCCCCCCGCCAGTTCGGGGTACTGAACGGTGGAATAGGCTTGCACCCAACCCGGCGTTACCTCGTCGTCGGCATCGCAGAAAGCCAGCACACGGCCGGAGGCAACTCTCGCACCGGCGTTGCGCGCCGCAGGGATGCCAGGGGTTGCCGAAGCATCCACCACGTACACGCGCACAGAATCCCCGTGATCTTTACGAGCCCAATCTTCCATGAGCTTGCGAGTACCATCCGTTGAACCATTATCAACAAGAACAACCTCATAAACCAGGTCGGTATCTTGCTGCTCCAGGGCTTTGAGCTGACGAGGTAACGTTGGGGCCGCATTGAGCGCACAGATAATAACACTTACCTCGGGCGAACACCCTTTATTAGGCATAAGTATCCTTTCCCTCAGCCAGAGCGTGCACGGGGGTCTTCTTCTCTTCAGCATCGCGAATCTCGATGCGTTCGTCGAAGCCCTCAATACTTGCCTCATCGTGACCGATGCCCAGACGCTGTTCGCGTTCCAGCACTAGAACTCGCAAAGCCAAACCGCAGGCCACAGCCCACGGCCAGGTGTAGAACACCTCGCCCAAACGCGATGCACAGATCATGATAGCGACTCCGGCGCCCTGCACAACGTAGAACTTCGCCGGCAGAGTCTTCTTACCGCTAAATACGTTCACGATATAAAGCACGGTAACGGCTACGACCAGAATCATCCAGAGCCAGCCGCCCTCAACCAGAGCAGACCAGTACGAGTTGTGGAAAAACCACGTCTTGGACCCGGTATGGGTCAAATAAACATACGCTTCACCCAGGCCCCGGCCGAAGAAGCCAGTGTCGTGCACCTTAACCTCCGTAGCCTGGTCAATCAGCGAGCGAAGCGCGTCAGTACCGGTACGGTCCGCAAAAACACCAGACTGTGCGTAGTCACTGGTCAAAATATCAATCATCCAGTACAGAGCCACGCCCAGGACGATGCGGCCAGCACTCTTCAGGCGGTGAGCGACAAAAACCCAGATGAGGCCCGCTACGTACGCTGCAATCGAGGTACGCGAGCCCGTTGCCCACAGCAGACCAGAGAAAACAACAATAGCGAGGATGACCTCAATTTTGTTACGAGCAAAGCTCAGAATCATCAAGCCAAAAAGACAGTACACAAGGCCGGAGAAGTTCTTATCGCCCAGCCAGCCGGTCAGGTAGCCGTAGTAACCGGTTACCGGTGCAAAGCCAGCAAAGTAGGCAATTGCGTTGAAGATAATCGCTACGGAATATCCCAGCACGATGGAGCGAACATGCAGACGCCCATCCGCAATGACCCAGATGAGGATTGTTGCCGTCACCAGGCGGAGCAGACGTCTCGTCCAGTCAGATGCGTCCTCGGAGTGCACGCCGTTCAGGGAGACAAGCGCAAGGTACCCCATCGCGATAAACATGATGGTGCGCAGGGTCGCGTAACGGCTCACATCGAAGGTCGCCTTACGGGTCAGGCCGTATACCGCCAGCACGAGGATAACTAGCTGGTTGAAGGGCAGACCGATACCAGGAACCGCGTTACCGAAGAGTAGCAGGAACGCCATGATGAACTCGGGCATGCGAATCTGACCACTCTGGCTGCGCACATACGCACTTCCTCGAGAGAAGGCCTCCGATAAACGCGAGTGCTCGGGCTTGTCCTGCACCTCATTGAGGTGCATATAAACCTGTGAGCTTTGACTCATCAATGTCCCCCTCGGAGTACACGGGTGTAGATATGGGCGGTCTGGGCGGCCATCTGCTCGTTCGAGATCCAGGTGAAAGGCTCCGCCTCGCCCTTCTGCAGCTGTCGGCGCATCGCCTGCAGAACATCTTCGGTGAGCTTCGGGCTCTGACGATCCACCAGTTCATCAGCTTCAAGAATCTCCGGGTTACCACCCACGGCGGTAGCCACGGTCTTCAACCCAGCTGCCTTGGCATCCAACAGGGTGTAGGAGCAGTTCTCCCACACCGAAAGCTGCACAATCATATCGCTACGGCCCATCGCCTCGATGGGGTTAACGAAGCCGCTAAAGGTCACCGAATCACCAAGGTTCAGACGCTTAGCGTGAGCCTTCAGCTCGTCCCCCAAATCACCCGAACCGGCGATTTCGAGGTGAGCCTGCGGGTACTCCTCGCGCAGGCGCGCGAAGGCGTCCAGCAGAACGTCAATGCCCTTCTCGGGGGATAGACGAGATAGCGAGAGGATGCGCGGGCCACCCTCGACGGGGACACGCTGCTCGGCAACGGCGGCAGCCACCTCGGGAATGTCCACACCGTTGTACACCAGCTCCACGCCACGGGCACCCCACTTGGCGTGCATCTGTTCGGCAGTCGAACGAGACACCGCGATCGCCTGATCAGTACCCCATAGACGCACACGATGCACGGTCTCCATGAGCTTTGAGCGCCATGAGCTACCGTGGTACACCGAGTCGTTGCCAGCAATACCGTGCTCAGTGGTGAGCAAGCGCGGAACCCATACACTACGCTGCAGCAGGTGGTGCATGCGCAGAGCATTCACCACGGCAACAGCCACAACGTCAGCGTAGGCCAGGTGGCTGTGCACGATCTCCGGACGGAGCTGCTCGACAGCTTTCATGAGGGACGCGAAAGAGGTCTTAAAACCATAATCGGGACCGAACTCGGCCTTAACGACGGTGACGCCCAGCTCCTCGAGGCGGCTCGTGAGCTTGCCCTCGGGGGCGAGAACCACCAGGTTAAAGCCGGGGAGCCCGGCACGTGCCATATCGACAACGTGCCGAGCTACTCCGCCAAAATCGGGAACCGGAACGACCCACAGGGCCGTGGGAACTCCGTTTGAATTCATAAGTGAGTGTCTACTTTCTACAGCCACTTCTCGAGGCGGTCCAGAGCGGTGAAGAAGCCTTCACCGTTGTTAATGTGGCCCTGCCAGATTTCGGGAATGAAGGATGCCTTCGGGGCCAGCTCACGCAGCTGCTTACCCAGTGCAGCCCAGTCCACGTCGCCTTCGCCAACCTGAACGCCCTCACCGTCAACACCAATGCCGTCCACCAGGTGCAGGTGAATCGACAGCGGTGCCAGCTGCTCAACAGCCTCCGACAGCGGGATGTTCAGGAAGTTAGAGGCCAGCATGGTGTGGGAGATATCCAGGCAGAGTGCGGTGTCGTAGGTACGCGAGAACTCAGCGGTATCCTTCGGATCCAGGAACAGGTTGTGGTACTGCTGACCACCCATCAGCCAGGGGTACGGGGGCAGGGTCTGAGCAGCCAGACGCACACCGGATGCATCCAGGCGCTTCAGAGCCTCACCGATGCGCTCATACTTCGCGGCACGCTCGGAGACGGGGATGTGCTTGTCCTTGGTGAAGCCGCCCATGGTCACAACCATAATCGGGTCCTCATCCACGGTGAAGTAGCGGGTCAGGTCACGGGTGATGTCAATGGTGCGCTGCACCTCGGCGATGGAGCGTTCCCACACCTCGGGGTCCTTCGAGGCGAGGTCCACGAGGAAGTCGCCAGCGAAGAGGTCGGGCAGGTGGGTGGTGAAGCCCATGTCCAGCTTGGAATTGAAGACATCGTCGATGTTGATGTCCAAATCCTTGTAGGAGAAGTGGAACTCCAGGAAGTCCGGCTTAGCCTCTTCAATCAGCGGCTTGTAGTCGTGGTAGCGGACGGGCAGACCCCAGGGGCGATCGAACTTGAAGTCGCGGCGGGTGACCAGGTCATCCTTCAAGTCGCCCTCGAAGAAGAAGGAGCCTTCTTCAACATCGCGATGCATGGTACGGCCTACAAGCTGGTGCAGATGGTTCGGCTGCAGACCGCGGCCCGGAGACTTCACAGCCACGTCAGCTTCGGTCACAACCTCGCCCTTAGCAATGTGGCGGGTAGCGACCAGGGACTTGGCCAGGTTCACGCGGTTCATCAGCTCACCGGTGGACACCTCGCGGGGAGCGGCGGAACCGATAGCTGCCTCAACCTCGCGAATCTGCTGGACCATGGCCTTGAATTCCTCGGGCAACAGGGAGACGGTGTGGTCGTTACCCTCGAGGGTCTTGTCGGTGGTGAAGTGCTTCTCAATAATCTTTGCACCGCGAGCAACAGCAGCAATCGGCACGTGGTAGCCACGCTCGTGGCCCGAGTAACCGACCAGGCACTGGCCAATCTCAGCCAGGCGATCCATGTAGGCCAGGTTCACATCCTTGAAGGGTGCGGGGTAGGCCGACTGGCACTGCAGCAGAGCGTAGGATGCACCAGCGCTACGCAGCAGGGCCACGGACTCGCGAATCTCTTCCTCACGGCTCATACCGGTGGAAACCAGCATGGGCAGGCCGCGGGATGCGACGTCGCGCAACAACTCGTGGTTGGTCAGGTCAGCAGAAGCAATCTTCATGCCCTGAATACCGTAGTCGACCAGGGCCTGTACCGAGGGAGCGTCCCAAGGGGTGCACATGATGTCCATGTTGTGCTGCTTGACGTGGTCGAAGACCTCGTACATCTGGTCCACGCTCAAGGAGAAGCGGGAGAGCAGGTCCAGGGTGTACTGCACGCCCAGGTCCTCACCTGCGGTAGCTGCGCCGCGCTGACGGTAGAGGGCGTCCATGTCACGCAGCTGGAACTTCACAGCGTCCGCACCGGATTCAACGGCCAGGTCCACCAGTTCCTTAGCGAAGTCGACGCTACCCTGGTGGTTGTTACCAATCTCGGCGATGATGAAGGCCGGGGAGTCCTCGCTGATGGTGTGCTTACCGATGCGCAGAACATCCTGCTCGTCCATGGCGAGCGCCACGAGGTGGCCACGCTCGTCGGTCAGCGGCACGTGGTTGATGCCCTTAGCAAAGTAACCGCGCAGAGTCTCGGGGTCGGCATCGGCCGGAGCAGTCTGCGGGTTGGTGTTAGCAGCGGCCAGGGCGCTGGTCTCCAGGGATGCGGTCGGGTTGGCAATCAGCCAGCGGCGGAAGTCGCCGTCTGAGAGAGAACCGCGCAGAATGCCGGACTCGTTGACCAGGAAGATGATGCGCTGACCGTTGGCAGAAATCTTCTGCAATGCGGTAAGAATCGGGTCTTCAGCAAAGACCACATACGGGGCGATATTGCGTTCGATAATCATTGGTTTGGACCTTTTCGTTTGAGTGTTCTTATGAATGACTGAGTGCCGGTCAATCCGGGGTGGCGGCGGGAACGTCGCCGGGGCGAGGGTTACTTGCCCTTGTTCAGAATCTGAGTGAGCTGATGTTCTGCCACGGAGAAGTCAATCGGTGCGTCAATGTCAACGCCCTCAACCTCGTTGAGCATGAACAAGTCAATCGTACCGCCGGGGTAGCCGGCCAGGCGGTTGTGGTGCTCCGTATACACGGGGGTCTTGGTGATGTACATGGAGCCGTTCTCGCGGTAGCGGAAGGTCTCCTTAGTCAGTTCCTGACGGCGCGGACGGTGCATAATCTCGAAGGCTGCGGTGGGTTCCCCATCGACATGCCAGGTCCAAATAAACGGACCAATCGGGACCACACCAACCATGGAGTCCTTGTCGTTCTCAACGAACTGGCGAACCGCACGAGCCAGGGTTCCGGGCAGACGCACGGGGCTAGTTGCCTGTAGCAGCATGACGGCCTCAGGCGCCCAGCCGTTCTCGGTGTAGAACTCGATGGCGTGCTCGACAACCGGTTCGGTTGCGGTGGTGTCCTCTGCCAGGTGGGCCGGGCGGATGAACGGTACCTCGGCACCGCATTCACGGGCAATATCGGCCAGCTCGGCATCGTCGGTGGAGACGACAACGCGCAGTTCGTACTCGCCAGCAAGTTCCTCCTTAGCAGCCAAGGCCTGCTCGACGGTCCATGCAACCAGCGGCTTACCCGCAATCGGGCGCAGGTTTTTACGCGGGATGCCCTTCGAGCCGCCGCGTACGGGAATGACGCAGAGAATACGCATTATGCCTCCAAAGTTTCAATCATAAGTTCAGCGATGCGGCGTGCCGGTTCCTTCTCGGGCTGCACCGGGGCGGGGGTGGGTTCACTCCCCCAGCGGTTCATACCGTAGCGGTCCCAGAATTCCACAAGCCACGCGGGCGGTGCCGGGTGGTACACCCAAGCAGGAATGCCGCGGATAGCAGCCTCCAACACACCGGTGGAGAAAATCGACACGACGGGGTTCGGTACCTCGTTGAGCGGGGTGCCGGAACGATCGATGCGGATACCTTCCTTCTCCCACAGCTTGTGAGTCAGCACCGACAGCTTGTCCTTCTCGCTCGGGTGCGGGCGATAGATACCGCCGTACTTTTTCAGGAAGGAGTGCGCAGCGAACGCAAAGGACGCTCGCGGAAGCTCAGCACCGTGCATCTGACCCAGGAAGATGGGTTCTAGGTCGTTCTGTTTCTGTGCCTCGGTGCCCGCGGCTTTCTGAGCAGCCAGGTAGAGTAGCTGGGAACCCACGGCGTGGGTACTCACATCGCGTCGACCCGAAGCCCAGAATTCTGCGTCAGCCTCGCTGAACGCCAGCAGGGTGCATCCAACCGGCAACGGCGGTGCCTGCGGCACGAGCAGACCGTGCTGTACGACCCAGTACTCCGCGCCAATCGCCCGCGAGAACTCGTAGGCGGCCGCACCACGGGCCAGGTAGTGACCAAGGGAAAGAACCACGCGCACACCGGGCAGGAGTTCCTGCAGCTGGTCGCCCGTCACTTCCTGCTCGCTCCAGGCATCGCGGCTGTAACGTTCAGTGGCGTACTGGCCGTTGAGGTACTCCGAAGCGTCCTCAGGGACCCACAGGGCCACACCCACGTTTTCGAGGTACTTGAGCGGCTCCAATAGGGAGTTACGGCTCGTCGGCGAGAACGAATCGAGCACGATGAGCACGCGGGGTACGGCGCCGCGGGTGTACAGCACGCCGCCGACGGGGCCTTCCTGTTCAGCCGCGCCTCCGCGCAGACGTCCTGCAAGAGCGCGAGCCTCGCTCTTAGCCCAGCGCAGGGTGTTCTGACGCCTCTGCCAGGCGGCCCATGCGTCAATGTCGAGGGGATAATTTAGGCCCATAGCTGCTCCAAAATCTTGACGCGCTGATCAAAAGTGTGCTCGGCCAGGGTTCGCTTCTGGCCCGCTTCACGAATCTTGCGTGCCCACTTCGGGTCACGGAAAATGCGGGTGCAAATCTCAATGAGCTCATCGATGCTCTCATACACCAGGACCTCTTCACCCGGAATGTAGTACCGGTCCACGTCAGGGCGATCAATTACCTGCAAGGCTCCCACGCCGGGGGCCTCGAAAGTACGCATAGTGAAACCGTCCTGGTTATTGTGAATGTTCAAAGTAGCCGGGGAGGACGCCATAATGCCGTACGCTTCGGAACGGTCAATATCGCGGCCGGCGGGCACGCCGGAGTCCTTGAACTGCTTCGTGCGCAGAATATCGTAAAGATGGCGAGACCAGGCACGGCCGTAAGCACGCACCGGCAGACCGGCGCTGACGAGAGCCTGCAGGGTCTCCTCACGATTAGGGTACTTGGCACCCACGAAGTTGATGGAATCCTCACGCATGGGCACAACCGGGCAGTGGGTGTCGTAAGCGTTGGGCATGTCGAGCACCTCAAATCCCTGCTCACGCAGGTGCTGTGCATCCAGCGGGCTGTAGCTTGCCAGCGCGCCCAGGTGGTGCAGGTCCTCTTCGGTGTAGCTCATGCGGCGCATCTCGTCGTATAGCCAGGTGCCGTAACGCACGCCGGAGGTTTCCAGCAGGTCCCACCATTCGCGGGAGAGCATATCACCCTTAATGACCAGCACAATATCGGGACGGAACCCATTGAAAGCGCCGATAGCCTTACGAGTTGCCTGGGCGGCGAAGCTTTCAGGGCGATACTTCTCGGGCAACTCGTGGGCAAGCTTATTGAGGATGCGCTCAGACAGAGTGCCGGGGGCATCGTAGATGTGGGTGCGCACATCATATCCATGCACTTCCAGGGATGCCTGAATCGCCTTCCAGTACCCGTGGAATGCGGGTGAGAGCAGTAGAAGTTTGGGCTGAGTCATATGAGGATTGAATCCTGTCGGCGTTTGCTATAAGAACCCGCAGGGCAAAACCGTGCGGTGCTATGTGTTGGAGTGAAGCAGAGAGGTACATTTCAAGCAGAATTCACGCTCAAACATACCCACTAAAATTTTACAACGAAAGGAGAGGCTGACACATGCTTACACAATGTGTTACCTCCAACGTTTAGCTTATGAATTGTTCCGTATCGGTTGTGGATGCTGCGGCTAGTTTTCGCGGCGCTCGGCCTTGGCGATGCGCTCCAGCTCGGTTGCAAGGAACCCGCGGGGATCTACACCCTTATTGCGCACGGAGCGCAGAGAGTTCACTACAAAGTTTGTATAGCTGGTCACGCGCAGCAGGTTTGCCAACTTCTTTTCCCATCCCCACTTATCGGCGTAGATAAAGCGGGCGGTGGTCAGCCACTGGACACGGCGCTCCGAGGGGGATGACCCGCCGCCCTCATGAGTGACGGTCACCGAGGGAATCAGGTAGCGATCCACTCCGGCCTTCGAGAGACGATACTGGAAATCTACCTCTTCACTATTCATGTAGAAGCGCTCATCCATGCCGCCGAGGCGGTTGAAGGTAGCACGGGGCACAACCATGCAAGCACCCATAACCCAGTCAACCTTCGCGTCCGAAGTACCGGTGCATGCCTCAACGTCATGGCCGACACCGCGGTGCCACCAGTTAGTCGGCTTGAAACGAGCCAGCGGAGTGAACCATTCCCAAGCCACATGCGCTGCGGTGGGGAACTTGCGTGCGACCCACTGTTGCTTGCCATCGTGGCCAATAATCTGGGGGCTAGCGAGAATCTCGCCGTGACGCTCTACTGCAGCAAGCATGCGCGAGACGAAGGTGTTATCCAGTTCTAGGTCACTGTTGAGGATGAAGACCCACTCACCGGTAGCGGCAGCAACGCCGGAGTTCACCGCCTTACCAAAACCACCGTTAACAGGGCGGCGAACCACAGTCACGCCCTCGACCTCGGGGAACGGGATAGGCGAAACGTCATCAGAGACAATGATTTCAATATCGGCGGGGTCGATTCCCTGCTGAGCGCGCAAAGTGTCAATAATGGCGAGAACCGGTTCCGGCTCACCGTAAAACGGAATGACCGCAGAAACGCGGGGAGAATGGGTCATAACATGTCCTTTGAGTGAGGGGCGGGCAGCTACGGATACGGCCCGGCGGTAAGAGATGAAGCTGAGGTGTGGAGAGGGGCGATTGTGCCAACGCGCCTGTACTATTCGTACCACCGCGTCGCCACAACCGCCCCGGTCTATTAATCCGGCAACTGTCCCAGACGAACTAGGTTGGCAAACTCTTCGTTAGCGGCCTGAACTTCCTTGAAAGTTCCCTTATTAGCAATGCGGCCCTGAGAAAGGTACACCAACTGATTGACATTGCGCACCGTGGAAAGGCGGTGAGCTACGATAATCACCGTAATATCCTGGGAAATACGGTTAATAGTCTCAGTAATCTTGTGTTCAGTCTCATTATCCAGTGCGCTGGTTGCCTCATCCATAACCAGCAGGCTCGGGTTACGGTACATCGCACGCGCAATACCTACACGCTGACGCTGACCACCAGAAAGGCGGTTACCATTCTCACCAATCGGGGTATTGATACCGTCTTCCAAAGTCTTAACAACGGACATCAGTTCCGCCAGCTCGAGGCAATAGAGCACACGATCATCATCAATGTACTGTCTGGGAATGCCAAAGGCGACTGCCTCACGCAGAGTTCCGTTACCCAGGTAGGGGTCCTGCGGAACATAACCAATCTTCTGGTACCAGGAGGGCAAGTCAGCATGGATGTCCTTACCTTGGGTAGAAATCATGCCGCTCGTCGGGGTCAGCAGACCAAGAATCAGGTCGACCAGAGTAGTCTTGCCCGAGCCGGAACCGCCCACAAAAGCAACAGAGGTACCAGCCGGAACGTCCAGCTGGATGTCCTTGAGAACATCCTTATCACCATCGGGGTAACGGTAAACCAGATTATCAACCAGAACATCCACAGGCTCAATAACCGAATTGATGATGGCCGCCGGGTCAACTTCACTCTCGGGTTCAACCATCTGCAGACGCTGCTCCTCAGGGCTCATGGAGCGGATAACCTTAGCAACTTCCTCACTCGCGAACTCGTTCGCACGGATGCTACCCATAGAAGCAACCATACGAGTAGCGTTCGGCAGAATACGGATGCAAGCGGTTGCGAAAAGCATCAGCGCGGGTAGACCTTCAGCTCCCTGAGTGGAAGTTATCAGAGCCAGAAGACCTGCGATGCCAACGATGAAGATAATTTCCAGAGCGTACTTAGGGAAGTCTGCCAAGAAAGCAACGTTGACTTCGCTATTCACACCACGCAACGCATACTGGCGGTACTCTTCAATGGTCGATTCACGGGAATTAGAAATACGAATCTCGCGGAAACCCTTGATGTTATCGAAGAGAGAGCGAAGTGCACCACGACCAGCACGAGCAGAAATCTCACCATACTTAGCGTTTCCTCGACGCAAGAAGAACTGCATCACAGAGATAGTAATGGCGAAGTACCCAAATGCAATCAAAGCCGGAATTGGCATAACGCACAGAATCATCACCAGCAGCATAAGGATTGAAAGCAGGTCGCCCATGAAGTTGATAATCGACCCTACATAGCCGCGGTAGGCAAACACTACATAGGTGCTAATCAGATACACGGTATCTTCAGGCTGAGACTTCCTGTGATTAAAGTAGCTATCCTTCATGTAGTGGTTGAGGATAGTCGACGAGGTTGCCAACTGCTGGTAACCAGTGAACTTCAAGCTCCAGCGCTTAAAGATAAGCGACGCAACACCTTTAATAACAAAGGCGAGCACCAGAACAATACCCAAGTAGAGCACCAGCTCAGAACGCTGAGGGTTACCGAAAGCATCCGAAATGACAGCTAGGTAGCCGGTAAGTTCCGCACCCATCGCAATATTCACGATAGGAAGAACAGCAGCAACACCGACCATTTCCATCAGAGACAGAATAAACAGGCCGATCAAGTTAAAGACAAGTAGCGTAAAACTTCGTCCTGGAAAAAACAGGCGAAGCTTAGTATAAGTGCTCTTCATTGGTCCTCGTTGGTGAGTATTTGCGCCGGCTCCCGAGTGAGAAGAAGCCCAGCATTTCACGCCAATTCTAACATGTGACCTCTGAACCCTTTCGATACAAAGTTTGTACTTTAGGTCATCATCACAACCCCAGATTGAAGCTTTCAGAGCGACTTATGATGAAGATGTATTAGACGAGGCCGTGGGGCATTCGCCACACCTCCGGCAGTAGTCCCCTTGACGATGCAAGTAACTCGGTATGATAGATACTATTCGTTCAACTTCACCCGACACTTCCGGCTTCCCTGTTCACCGTTGGGTACGTCAAGAGAAAAGGCTTTTGATGGGCATCTTCAACATCAAGTCCTTGAAGGACAAGTACACCCGGGGCTCCGCAGAGGAGATCACCGACTCCTCCAAGGCCCCCGAAACCACCGCGACTACTACGCCGGCATCTGTTCCCTCCATTGCGGAAGGGGTCCGCTCCCTTATCCAGAGCAACCCCGACCTTGCAGGCAAACACCGCCGCGGGGCTGCTCAGCGCTCCATCATTCCTTCGGGTTCACTCCGCGAAGTCATAGGTGAGTATGAGGCCCACTCCCCCGCCGAGGTAGCCGCGCAGACACCTCTTCCTGAGGCATCCGAGCTTTCCCGCGCCGAAGAATTCTTCGAGGACGGCACCGTCACCATTGATGCGCAGCCGCTGAGCCTCACCGAAACCTCAGGTACTGCCACCGATATCCTCCCCCTCGATGCACCCTCCACCGAGAAGGCTGCCCCAGCCATCATTCGCATCGAAGAGCGCCACACGCCCACCGTGGCCTCCGATGTTCTAGCCGACACCGTCAACGATTCTGCTCCGGCAACCCCCACCGCACGCGAGGAAGCCGCCGACGCTTCGCAGGGTGAGCGCGAACGCACCCCGCTGTTCAAGCTATCCCCGGGCACCTTTACCCGTAGTGGCGTGCACAGCACCGACGGCCCCTTCGAGGCGCTCTTCGTATGCACCGGCAACATTGCCCGCAGCGCATCGGGCGAGATTATTTCCAAGCACCTGGCTGCCGAGTACGGCCTGGGGGACAAATGGACCTTCACCAGCGCAGGCACCGGCGCACTGGTCGGACAGGGAGTCTACGAAACCATTGCCGCCGAGCTGGTTGAGCGCGGTTACAACCCCGAAGGTTTTGTCTCCCGGCAGCTAACCGAGGAAATCATCAAGAACGCAACCATCATCCTGGTCGCGGAAAAGGTGCACGCCGACTGGATTGTGCGCGAGTGGCCCCAGTATCACTCCAAGATTAAGCTACTCAAGCAGGTCGCCCGCATCCGAGAAGAGGCTCGCCGCGCCGAGCCGCTCTCATATCTCTACTCCTACGGCGCACAGCCCCTCGACAGCGATAAGCTCGAGGACCCATACCGTCGCGGCCCTGCAGCCGCCAAGATGGCCGTGAACGAGGTGGAGGAATCGCTACGCGTCATCCTGCCGTGGCTGGCACGAGCACACCGCTAAATCTTCACACCGCGGAAATCCAGAGAAGGCCTGCTCTCCTCTCTGAAACATAAAAATCCCCCGCTACCACAACGATGGTAGCGGGGGATTTTTATAGGTTATTCAAACCCTAGTGATCGAAAATCTCGGTCACGGAACCCCCATCGAAAACCTCACGAATAGCGCGGGCGATGAGGGGCGCGATGGAGAGAACGGTCAGGTTCTCGAAGCGCTTCTCCTCCGGGACGGGTAGGGTGTTGGTCACCACAACCTCGACCGCACCGCACTCGGACAGACGCTCAACGGCAGGATCGGAGAGAACCGGGTGGGTTGCCGCGATGATAACTTCCTTAGCGCCCTTGTCCATGAGTACCTTCACGGCGCCGGCGATGGTTCCACCGGTGTCAATCATGTCGTCAATCAGCACGCAGGTGCGGCCCTCAACGTTACCCACAACGGTCTTGGAAACTGCATGGTTCGGAACGTTAATATCGCGGGTCTTGTGCACGAAGGCCAGGGGCGCGCCATCCAGCAGGGTAGCCCAGTGCTCAGCCACGCGCACACGACCGGTATCCGGGGACACCACGGTCACATTCGACAGGTCCTCAACGCGCTCGCGGATGTGCTTAGCCAGCACCGGAATTGCGAAGAGGTGATCCAGCGGGCCGTCAAAGAAGCCCTGAATCTGCGAGGTGTGCAAATCAACGCACATCAGGCGATCTGCACCAGCGGTCTTGTACAGGTCAGAAATCAGGCGAGCCGAGATGGGTTCACGGCCCTTGTGCTTCTTGTCCTGACGAGCGTAGGGGTAGAACGGGGACACCACGGTAATGGAGCGAGCAGAGGCACGCTTGAGCGCATCAATCATGATGAGCTGCTCCATGAGCCACTCGTTAATCGGTGCCGGATGCGACTGAATCACGAATGCGTCCGCGCCGCGTACCGACTCCTCAAAACGGACGTAGGTCTCGCCGTTGGCGAAGGTGTATGCGGAGGTGGGCAACAGGTCGTGGTCAAGGGCCTGCGCAATCTCCTCGGCGAGCTTGGGGTGTGCTCGGCCGGAGACCACTACAAGCTTGCGCTCACCGGGGTTGGTAATCTCGCTACTCATGGTGTTGTTCTTTCCTCGGATTAGGATTCTGCCGGTTCCTGCGCACCCGCGGCCTTCGCGGCCTCAGCAGGTTCGGTACCGGCACGGTTCTTCAGAACCCAGCCCTCAATGGTGCGCTGGGAAGTCTCAGAATAGGCGAGGGCACCCGCAGGAACATCCTTACGAATCAGCGCGCCCGCGCCAGAGTATGCACCATCACCCACGGTGACCGGTGCAACGTAAATGCCCGCGGATCCCATGCGGGCATGTGCGCCAACAACGGAACGGTTCTTCACCAGGCCGTTATAGTTAGCAAAAATGGAACCTGCACCAATGTTGGCACCCTCACCGATGGTGGCATCACCAACATAGGACAGGTGCGGAACCTTCGCGCCATCACCAATCCGCGAGTTCTTAGCCTCGCAGAAAGTGCCAAGCTTCGAGCCCTTACCCAGGATCGTGCCAGGACGCAGGTAGGCGAAGGGACCAACGGTTGCGCCCTCGCCAATGACGGCGCCGAAGCCGTGAGCGCGGATGACGGTAGCGTCAGCCTCAACGGTCGTATCGGTCAGGGTGGTGTCGGGGCCAATGGTGGCGCCGGTGGCAACGGTGGTGGAGCCGTGCAGCTGCACACCGGGCAGGAGAGTCACATCGTTCTCGATGCGCACAGTCACGTCAATCCACGTGTTCTGCGGATCAACGATGGTTACGCCGTTGCGCATGTGGCCTTCGAGGATACGGTTGTTGAGCATACGGCCCAGCTGAGCCAGCTGCACGCGGTCGTTAGCGCCTTCAACCTCCCAGCGGTCCTCAATGGCCAAGGCGGAGGTACGGTGCCCCTTCGAACGGGCGATGGACAGCACATCGGTAATGTACTTCTCGCCCTGAGCGTTATCGGTAGTCACCTCAAGCAGGGCCTCGCGTAGCACATCAGCCTCAAAAGCGTAAATACCGGAGTTAATCTCGGTAATCTCGAGCTCTTCGGGGGAGGCGTCCTTCGCCTCAACAATGGCGGTCACCTCGCCAGCCTGGTTACGCACAATACGGCCGTAGGAACCGGGCTCATCCACATGGGTGGTCAGCACGGTGACAGAGTTCTTGTCATGCTCGTGGAAAGCGATAAGCTCACGCAGAGTCTCGGGGCGCAACAGGGGCACATCACCGTAGGTCACCAGCACGGTGCCGGAAACAGGAGCCTGTGCGTCCAGGGCGTTCAGGCCAACCTCAACAGCGCGACCGGTACCGGGAATTTCGTCCTGATCAACAATGGTCACGTCGGGGTCGAAAGCGAGCACATGCTCAGCGACCTTGTCGCGCTGGTGGCGTACCACCACGGCGAGGCGTTCGGGGTTCAAGTCGCGAGCCGCAGCAACGGCGTGCTCCACCATGGAGCGGCCACCAATACCGTGCATGACCTTAGGGGTTGCGGACTTCATGCGCGTGCCAGCGCCGGCGGCGAGAACAATCACCGCGGAGGGTGCCAGTTCAGTATTCACTGAGAAGACTCCTTATACGAGGTTGTAAGAGTGAGAGGTGAAGGCAGAACCGTCGACTCTCATTCAACGATTCCGTTGAGTGCTTACGCTCCGCCACTAGGACTCGAACCTAGACAAACGGCTCCAAAGGCCGCTGTGCTGCCATTACACCATGGCGGATTATTCCCGTGCCGGTGCGGGTACCGCCTCTAGCGGCAGTCGCCATTCGCAAGCCTAATTTTGGGCAGAGAACAGCGCCGTGCAGGAAATGCTTTCCTCAGTTTATCAAATATCCGCCATAAGCTCGCCCCACGCACGGCGCAAACGCGGGCTTTCGACGGGGGCTTCGGCAATCCTATCTATACCTTCAAGCACTCCCCCCATCGATCGCCTCACCAGCACCTGAAAATACCGTCACCCTGTACCCTAGAAGGCGTGGCACATTTACTAGGCGGCGAATCGCTGCATCTTGAGTTTCCTACCCGAACCATTTTCGAGGGCATCACGGTCGGCCTGAACGAGGGCGATCGCATCGGCATTGTCGGCCGCAACGGTGACGGCAAATCCACCCTCATGAAGATCCTGGCCGGCCGGCTCGAACCGGACTCCGGCCGCGTCACCGTGCGCGGCGGTACCCGCATCGGCTACCTGGATCAGTCCGATGTCCTCGACGATGACCACACCGTCGGCTACGCGATTGTGGGAGACACCCCCGAGTACGAGTGGGCGTCGCAGGCCCGCATCCGCGACGTCATTTCGGGCCTAGTCTCTGATCTGCCCTGGGACGCGCCGGTCTCTTCTCTCTCCGGCGGCCAGCGTCGCCGCGTGGCTCTCGCCTCTCTACTCGCACAGGAGTGGGATGTGCTCATGCTCGACGAACCCACCAACCATCTGGACGTCGAGGCCATCACCTGGCTCGCCGGCCACCTGAAGTCCCGCTGGTCGAAGAACGCCGGCGGCCTCATGGTCGTAACCCACGACCGCTGGTTCCTCGACGAAATCTGCACCGACACCTGGGAGGTTCACGATCACATCGTCGAGCCCTTCGAGGGCGGCTATGCGGCGTACATCCTGCAGCGCGTCGAGCGTGACCGTCAGGCCGCCGCCGCGGAGGCGAAGCGCCAGAACCTGATGCGTAAGGAACTCGCGTGGCTACGTCGCGGTGCCCCCGCACGCACCTCCAAACCGAAGTTCCGCATCGACGCGGCCAACGCTCTCATCGCAGATGTTCCGCCCGTGCGCGACACCGTGGAGCTGAAGAAGATGGCCGTCTCCCGCCTCGGCAAGGACGTGGTGGACCTCGAGAACGTCTCGGTCACCTACGACGACCCCTCCCTGCCCAGCGGCAAGCGCCCCGTGCTGAAGAAGGTCACCTGGCGCATCGCCCCCGGCGAGCGCACCGGTATCCTGGGTGTTAACGGCGCGGGTAAGTCCACCCTGCTCTCGCTGGTGACCGGCGACCTAAAGCCGACCGAGGGCCGTGTCAAGCACGGTAAGACCGTGAAGATTGCGACCCTCACCCAGCAGCTCGACGAGCTGAAGGAGGTTGAGAACGACCGCGTCTCCGACGTGATTGGTCGCAAGAAGCGTAGCTACATTGCCGACGGCAAGGAGCTCTCCCCCTCGCAGATGCTCGAGCGTCTGGGTTTTACCAGCACGCAGCTGTCTACCCCCGTCAAGGACCTTTCGGGCGGTCAGAAGCGCCGCTTACAGCTCATGCTGATTCTGCTGGACGAGCCGAACGTGCTGATTCTTGACGAGCCCTCGAACGACCTGGACACCGACATGCTCGCAGCCATGGAGGATCTACTGGACACCTGGCCCGGCACCCTGCTGGTGGTCAGCCACGACCGTTACCTTATGGAACGCGTAACAGATCAGCAGTACGCGGTTATTGATGGCTCGTTCCGTCACCTGCCCGGTGGTGTGGACGAATACCTGGCGCTCTCTGCTGCCGGTGCTGGCGGCTCGGCGGCTGGCTCCGCACAGGCGCGTGCCACCGCCCCAACACAGAAGACTTCGGCACAGCAGGCTGAGGCCCCCACTAAGCCGAAGGTTTCCGGTGCCGAGCAACGTGCAGCACAGAAGGAATCCGGTGCGATTGAGCGTCGCCTCGCCAAGCTCGCTGCAGAGCAGGAGAAGCTCTCCGAGCAGATGAGCGCGCACGATGCCTCGGACTACGCCGGTTTGGCGGCGCTCGGCGAGCAGCAACAGGCACTTCAGGATGAGATTGACGAGCTAGAAATGCGCTGGCTCGAGCTCTCCGAGATACTGGGCTAACGTCTAGTTTATGTGCCATATATAACAGTGGGTTTCTTATCTACTTCTGCGGGATATCGCCTCGTCGGGGCGATATCCCGCTACCATTAGATAGTAACCTTTAACACTTATAGGGAGCATTTTTCCCTGCCCACCCTTATGAAGGTATTCATGCTCAACACTCTCAAACAGCTCAAGCACCGGCATTTTCTGAAGCAGAAAACCAAACGCCGCGCGGTACGCATCGAAAAACTCCGCGCCGCCGGTGTCTCCATTGGTGATGGCACCCACGTGTGCCCCACCGCCGAGATTCTTCCAGGGGCTCGGATTGGCTCCGGTTGCTGGATTAACCGCGATATCTTTATCGACTGCGCAGTCCAGATGGGCAACCGCGTCTACCTGGGCCCGCGCGTCACCCTATGCACCGCAAGCCACGAGATGGGCCCCTCACGCCAGCGTGCAGGCAAAAATACTGAGGCTCCCATCGTGATTGGTGACGGTTCCTGGCTCGGCCAGAACGTGTCCGTCATTGCTGGCGTGACCATTGGCGCCGGATGCATGATTGCCGCGGGTGCTGTGGTGGTCTCCGACTGCGAGCCGAATGGCCTTTACGCGGGTGTTCCTGCACGCCGCATTAAGGATTTGGGGGAGTAACATGAGCGAAAAGTACGAGTACGAAGCATCCGTCGTGATTCCTGTCTACAACGGCGCCGCATTCATTGAAAGGCAGCTACAAGCCCTGGCTGAACAGCAAACTAGCCGCTCTTTCGAGGTGCTGGTCAGCGACAACGGTAGCACTGATAATACCCGCACACTGGTAGAGAGGTTCAACGCCCCCTACCCGTTGCGTTGGGTAGATTCCAGCAACATCAAGGGCCCCGCTAATGCCCGTAACGTTGGTGCGTTGGAAGCCCGAGGCAAGATTCTTGTCTACTGTGACTCGGACGACTACGTGGAAACCGGATGGTTGGAAGGCCACCTAGCGGTACACGACAGGCACAGCCCCGCGCTCGTTTCGGGAGCTAACCTGCACAATACCAATCCCACTGAGGTGCTCAAAGCCTACGGCGTGCCCCTCGATTCTGATGAGAAGGTCTTAGAGAACAGCTCCCTCGTGGAGACCGAAGACCAGATACCTCCCTTCGCGGGTTTCCTGCCCTCAATTACCGGTTGCAATTTCTCCGTCCCGCGCGATGTATACCTACGTAACGGCGGCATGGATTGTAGCTACATCGCGGGGTCCGAAGAGACTGATTTCTCCTGGCGCGTGAGCCTAAGCGGCGTTCCCTTCTACAAGACCTACGCCTCGCTGGTACACTACCGTCTTCGCTCCACCCCAAAGCAGATTTTCCGTCAGCAACGTAACTACCAGCACTACCGCATGCTCCTCTGGGCTCGTTTCAAGGACCGGGGTATGACCGGCCCGAGCATCAAGTACTCGGTTATTGCTCTGGCGAAGTCCCTACCGCTGCTACTCTTCCCTGCTACTCGTTTGGTGGGTGCACGAGAAGCCGGTGCAAACCTAGGCGCTCTCAAGGGGATGCTCCAATACCGTTTCCATGCGGTCCCGGAACGTCAGCTCATGAAAGGATGACGTATCTTTCGATGCACCTCTGTTGGTTAGCCTGCAGAGGATATAGAAGAATGCCGGTTCTAGAGTAAATCTAGAACCGGCATTCTTCTATATAAGCATTCCTCGGCGCTTACAGCTAACGGTGGATAGAGCCAAAAACCTTCTCCCAACACTGAACAATATATTCGGGAGAGAAAATAGAGGACTTCTCAACACACAAAGCAGATTTTTTAGCTCTCAATTCATCATCACCTATAGCCAGGCGTAGCTGCTTCGTCAGCGCCTCAACGCTACGTTCTTCAGCGAGATAGCCGAATTCAGGCAAATAGTCCAACAATAGATAGCTGGAGGGGTATGAAACCAAAGGCGTACCAACGCGCATGCCCTCTTGCAAAGACATGGGGCCACCCTCAAAATCAGAGGCACAAATGGTCAATGATGCTTCAGCATAGGCTTCAAGCACCTGCTCGGAGCTCAGGGGTCCACCCACCACGATACGCTCGGCGAGGGCAGGTTCAAGGGTCTCGAGAAGTTCATGCATCTGACGCTCAGTCTCGTCATTTCCGCTACCGTTGAGCTTCAAAGTCCATTCAGGGAACTCCGGCGCACACGCAATGAAGCTCTCCAGAATGCGCATGAGACCCTTCTCAGCCCCATAGCGGCCAACATACTGAATAACTGGCTTCTTCTGCTGAGCTATGCCCATAATCTTCTGCTGAATCTCAGGGGTGATATAAACGTTAGGGTTAAAGACAGCGTCAACCGGGCGGTTCAGCCATTCAGCAAAGAGGCGCGCGTCTCCTTCAGAAAGCGCGATGAAGGAGTCATAGTAGCGCCCAATATCCTTAAGGGTCTTTTCACGAGTTGTGCGGTGAAAGCTGTCGAAAGCACTGTGGAATTCGTAGAGATACCCAATCCCCTGCTTCCGCCCCTGTCGCGCATAGTCCACCAGATACTCAGCAATGTCGGTCATCGAGGTCAGAACAACGGTATCTTTGCCCAGCGACTGCAGGTAACGGCGGGTGCGCACTGCGTTATAGCGGTCCCACAGTGCAGTAAACCCCTTCTTAGCCGCCAGCACGGCACCCAGCGGTCCGGGGTTGTTGTACACCAGCTTATTATGGGTGGTCTTCGAGACAAGCGAACCGGCGCGGATCACAAAATCCGGGGTCACAGCGTCAGGATTATCTCCCGTATTGTCGTAGAGCGCCAGATAGCTAACGTTGTACCCAGCTTCTTTAAAGGCCCTGCCCAGGATCCTGTTAACGGTCGTAATACCGCCAAGAAGGCTAAAACGGTCCTGGGCGATAACAATATTTTTAACCTTCATAAGATTCTCCCTTTCCGCCAGAGAATAATAGAAGTCAGTGAGTGATAAATCGTTATCTAGTGTGACAGAAATACGAGCTACGCACTAGTAACTTCGGCAGCTACGGCATGGTGGCCCTCAACACGAAGAGAGGTAGCGAGAGCCTCTGCTCGTGCTTGAGAAGAGGCCAGTAGTAGCACGGTCGGACCGGAGCCAGACACCAGAGATGCGTGCACTGCCCCGTCATTGCGCAGGACCAGGGTTTCAGCCAGCTGCGGGGCACAGGACAGCGCGGGTGCCTGCAGGTCGTTACGCAACAGGGCCGCTAGGGAGGCGAGCGCCGTATCTGAACCGTCGTAGAACTTCAGGGCATCCAAAAGCTCAGCAGGTTCCACCAGTTCGCCGGAGGCAGAATACAGCCCCGAGGCGCGACCCTCATCCAGTTGCTTGAATACGCTGGGGGTGGCGAGGCCGAACTGCGCGGCGACAATCACCAGGTGTAGCGACTCCGGGGGCGCTTCAACGTTCTGCAGTTCGGTGCCGGTGCCCTGCCCCAGGGCGAGGGTCTGGCCGAGTGCGGCGCGCACGCTAAAGGGTATATCGGCGCCCAGCTGCGCGGCGAGGCGCTCGTAATCACCTGGGGTCAGGAGCGCACCGGTGCGGCCGGTTGCGTGCAGGTAACGATCCGTGGCAATCAGGGCGGCTGCGGCATCTGCTGAGCCGCCCGCCATGCCACCGGCCACGGGTACAGCCTTCGCAATGTGCAGGTGCAGCACCGGCGCGGATTCAAGGCCGTGCCCAGAAATACCGTGTTCGGCAAGAATCAGCTCGGCGGCACGGTAGACGAGGTTCCGCTCGTCCATCGGCACGTTGGCGGGATCGAACTGGCCAGCCTGCATCTGCTGATCCACCAGTGAGCCGGGTACGATGTCCATACTCAGGCTCAGCCCGGGAGCAGTCCCTTCAGAAACCGTGATGGTCTCCATCAAAGAGACCGCCGCAAAAAGCGTGGTCAGCGGATGGTAGCCGTCCGGGCGAACGTCACCTACAGCAAGGTACAGGTTAACCTTACCGGGGGCATGAACCGAAACGGCAGTCTGGGAGGCGGTACTCATCAGCGCATACACCTTTCGCGCGGGAACGTCAAAGAAAAATGCGGTACAGGAAGAAGCTATTCCGTTGCAGGTTCAACAGGAACAGTCAGCGAAGCCTCCGCGATACGGATAAAACCGTGGATATCCAGCTTCTCACCGCGCTCAGTCGGGGCGATACCGGCAGCCACCAAAATCTGCTCCGCACGCGCACCCGAGCCCGCCCAGGAGCTCAGCGCAGCGCGCAGGGTCTTACGGCGCTGGGCGAAGGCCGCATCGATAATCGTGAACACCAGGTCACGGTCCACGGTTGAGAGAGGCTCCTCGCGCATGCGGAAGCCCACCAAACCGGAGTTAATCTTCGGGGCCGGCCAGAACACATTCTTGCCGATAACACCCGCCTTGTACACCTCGGCATACCAATTAGCCTTCACCGAGGGCACACCGTAGATCTTCGAACCCGGGGTCGCCGAAAGACGGTCGGCAACCTCATCCTGAACCATCACCAGCGCGTGACGGATGCTCGGGAACTGCCCGAACAGGTGCAGGAGCACCGGCACCGCCACGTTGTAGGGCAGGTTCGCTACCAGGGCGTCCGGGGTGCGGGGAAGCTCGGTCACCTTCAGCGCATCCATCAGCACCACATCGATATCACCCGCCTTCTCGGGACGGAACTTCTCAATGGTGTGCGGGAGTTGCCGAGCCAGCGGCGGGTCGATCTCCACCGCGACCATGTCCTTCGCCGCGTCCAGAATACCGAGGGTCAACGAGCCCAGACCCGGGCCGACCTCCAGCACCGTCTCCTCTGATGAAATCTCCGCGGCATTGACGATGCGGCGAATCGTATTGGGGTCAATCACAAAGTTCTGCCCAAGAGTCTTCGTGGGTCGAATGTCGAGGCTCTCAGCGAGCTCGCGAATCTCGGCCGGTCCGAGCAGGGGCAGATTGTTCACAGTATTCCTTCGGCTAGGTAGAGGGTGCTACCTTCCAGGTTACCGTGCCAGGCGGTGCTTCACATCTTCAACGGTAGACAGCCAAGCGGTCTTAGCTATGGCCGTACGTACCTTCAGAGCCAACAGGACACGCGGGCAATCAACGATATTGTTCGTCTATAGGCCCTAGACGGCGTTTCAATATGGTGAATACTTGAGGTCGGTGATGAGACGCGGGATTATTCCCAGCCGCGCAGATTGGGCTACGCGTAGCGCACATCCGCGCCCGATGCTGAATACAACATGCACCAATCTCAGATGTTCCAAAAATAAGACGCCATATATTGCAGCTCTACTGGTGCCTAACAAACGAGTACCCCCTCCCTATCGTGTGTGCGATAGGGAGGGGGTAAAAGTCAGGCAGAAGCCCCACATATCAATTTTTATGTGATAGCCGTAACCCAATCCGTCTCTGGGTTACCGTCCCAAGCGCCGCTTCAAATCCTCAAAAGTTGCCTCCAGGACATTCTTTGCATTCTGCAAACGCTTCCTCGGTGCCAAGGCGATGCGCAAACGATCGAGAGAGCCGGTGCCATGCTGCGTGCTCTTGAGATTTTCCAGATGTCGAAAACCAGAAGTTTGAATGAGGCTGGTACCCTCCCAACCGCATAGACCAGGTTGCACCAAATATACGTCCACACCCCATTCTCGGTAGAGAGAATAATCATCAGCAACAACGCCTGGAACCGTCTCGCCAAAACATTCTACGAGTCGTTCAGCCCCAGAGCGCGAAAGAAGATACAAGGCAGCACCATACAGAGGCTTTGAACTATAGGCACTACCCATACGGTACTTGCCGTACACAAAAGGAGAAAGCAACGACAGACGAGGATAATCCACCCGGGGGTTCAACTTGCCAGCTTCAGAAGCGTAGATATCGCCCAGGTTAACCATCTGCACGTGAGGATACTTGTCAATAATCCTCTCCACTACAGGCTGAAGGTCAGGGGAAATAAGGATATCGTCCTCTGCCAGCAAAGCCCAGTCGGCATCCGAAGCCAGAAAATCTTTCCACATGTGGTAGTGGCTCAAAGCGCAACCCTTTTCGGCAGGCCTTGGCTCTTTACCGTAACGAGTCAAGAACAGCTTGCTATCGAATTGTGCATCAGTGACATGATCGTCACGATTATCTACCGCAGAATAACGCTGAAAATCTTGAGCGGGTGCGCCCACGGAGAAGAAAGAGTTGAATCGGTTAGCGCTGTCCAATCCCAGAACATATTTCAGAATTTTTGCCATGATTTTCCCCTTTTACTCCGCCTTACCCAGGCGGTGCTTCACCTCGTCAAGAGTGGCTTCCAGAGCATTCTTTGCATTTGTAATACGCTTCTTGGGCGCCAACGCAATACGTAGACGGTCAAGAGGACCAGTACCGTGTTGGAGACTATTCACCTTATCCAGATGACGCTTACCGGATTCCAAAATAACGCTACTACCCTCCCAACCGCACAGACCAGGCTGCACAAAACGCACATCCACGCCCCACTGCTGGTACAGCTTATAGTCATCAGCCACAGTACCCGGAACCTTACTCTCGAACTGCTTGAGCAACAGCTCAGCACCCGATCGGGAAATCAGATACAGGCCAGTACAAACCAAAGGCCAGCTACCGTACGGCTTACCCATACGGTACTTGCCGTATACGAAAGGAGACAACAACGACAAGCGAATATACTCCACGTGCGGATTCAATTTGCCAGCGTCATTCGCAAAAGAATCACAAAGGTTCACCAGTTGTACCTGCGGATACTTCGTGATAATTGCGTTCACCACCGCCTCAGCGTCAGGAGAAATAAGGATGTCGTCTTCAGCAATCAGCGCCCAATCAGCGTCACTAGCGACGAAGTCACGCCACATCTTCACGTGGCTGAGCATACACCCCTTCTCAGCGGGGTTAGGGTCACAATGCCAACGACTACGGAAAAACTCTACGTCAAACTCTTCATCGGTGACGTGGTTATCGCGGTTGTCCACCGCGGAGTAACGGACAAACCCCTGTGCGGGAGCGCCCACAGAATAGAACGAGTCAAAACGGTTAGCACCGTCCAGGCCCAGAACATATTTAGTAATTCTCATCAAAAGAATCCTCCGATTTCATGATGATGTCGCATGGGGGAGCACATAGTGCTTAGAGGGGAACCCGGACATGGCACATGTCGTGCAAACGTCAGGTGGTTGGGGTATCTCTATCTACGACTTCCGGAAGAGAATATTTATATGAGAGTGAATAATATGAAGCTATCACAGAAACATGCACATTCGCTAATAAAAAGATAATGCACAATCGCAACTGTCATAGAACATCGTACTGAAAAATACACTCGCCTCATAACCTAGCAGACTGATCAGCCTACCACTGACCGTACACACGCTCCGAATTCTCGCGGATGCGACGGCACAACGCCTCCAGCTCCTCACCGCGGTGAGCCGCCATAAAACGCACTGTGTAATTTGTCATATAAGACGCATTCGGGCGACCACGGAACGGATGCGGGGTCAAGAACGGCGCATCCGTCTCAGCCAGAATCAACTCGGGACGAGCCATCGCCAGCGATTCCTGAATACCCTTCGAGTTCTTGAAGGTAACCGTACCCGAAAAGCTCATGTACCAGCCGCGCTCGTTACAGATTGCGGCCAGCTCGGGCCCACCCGAGTAGCAGTGGAACACGGTCCGCTCCGGCGCGCCCTCCTCGTCCAGGATGCGCACGACGTCCTCGTGGGCATCACGGTCGTGAATCTGCAGCGCCAGGTTATGCTTCTTTGCCAGACGGATGTGCTCGCGGAAGCTGTAGTGCTGTGCTTCCTTACCCTCATCTCCGGTGCGGAAATAGTCCAGGCCGGTCTCACCGATGGCGCGCACGCGGTCGGCAGCGGCCAGACGGTCCAGGGTTGCGAGCGCCTCCTCGAGGGTTCCAGCCTGGGCAAGCTCGGGCGCGGTGTTCGGGTGAATGGCGACAGCGGCCAGCACACGCTCGTCAGCCTGGGCGACGGCCACAGCGTAGAGGGAGGAGGGAATGTCGCATCCGACCTGCACGATGGCGCCGATGCCGAGCTTCTCACCGGCATCGAGCGCATCGCGGGCACTGATTTCTACCTCGCCGTCGAGCAGGTCCATGTGGGTGTGGTTGTCAACAATGGGGTAGGGCAGCGGCTCGGGGGCGGGTGGGAAAACCAGGTTGCGGCTACGGCCGTTCTCACCGGTCGTGGAGCGGCGGCGGGTACCTTCCCCGCCCTCGGCGTCGCTAATACCAGCGTAGAGTTCCGCCTCGTAGGGGGCCGGGATCTCGCCGGGCACGATGCTCCAGCCCTGCGGCAGCACGGTTCCCTCCAGCTGTGCGGGGGTGGGCAGAGTGTAGCCGGCCAGGGCGGCGAGGGCGTTCAGGTCTTCCTGGGTGATAGCGTTACCGATATGATTCTGGCACATGGGGATTCCTTCTGTGTGTTTGCAATGCCGCAAGGTAGTCCGCGCAGGGCAATCCGAGGTCCACCCTATGGGGGGCGCGACACCAAAGTGATTACTATTCTGGACGGTTCATTATTCCGAACGGGCAGCCAGGGCTGCCTCGTACAGCTCGCGTTTGGAGGTGCCGGTCTCGGCGGCAACGGCGGCGCAGGCGGCCTTGAGACGCTCGCCGGCGGCCACGCGGTCGAGAACCAACTGCACGACGTCCTGAGCTTCGGGGGTTTCGGGGGCTTGCGCGCCCTCGACAATAATGACAATCTCACCGCGGATACGTTCGGCTTCAGCCCACTCGGCGAGCTCAGCGAGGGTGCCGCGGCGAACCTCCTCATAGAGCTTGGTCAGCTCGCGGCTGACGGTGCCTCGACGGTCCGCGCCGAAGGTCTGCACAAAATCAGCGAGGGTCGCGGCAGTGCGGTGCGGGGATTCGTAGAAAATCATGGTACGCTCTTCCCCCGCCAGCGAGGCAAGGCGGCGCGAACGCTCGGAACCCTTGCGGGCCAGGAAACCCTCGAAGGCGAAGCGGCCGGTGGGCAGGCCCGATAGCGCGAGCGCGGTCAAGGCGGCGGAGGGTCCGGGCACCACGGTGATGGGCAGGTTCGCCTCGGCAACGGCTGCCGCGGCCACGTAGCCGGGATCGGAGACGGTGGGCATGCCCGCATCCGAGAGGAGGAGCACGCGCTGGCCGTCCTGCACCGCCTGCACGATGGTTGCGCTACGCTCTTCTTCGTTATGGTCGTGGTTGACGATGACGCGGCCGCGAGTGCGCACGCCAAGCCCGGAAGCGAGGGTCCGCAACTTGCGGGTGTCCTCGACAGCAATGAGGTCGGCAGTGGCAAGAGCCGAGCGCAGGCGGTCGGAGGCGTCAGCCAGGTTGCCGATGGGGGTGCCACCGAGGATAAGCACGCCACCTTCTTCGGTCGTGACGGGCACGTCATTGTTGAGTGCCTCGGCCGTTGAGGGTTCGGAGAGCTCGATGGGTTCTTCGGGGTGTTCCGCGGCGGGTGCAGTCATGGCAGGCCTCGTGTCTGTGTCTGGTCTTCGCTTACCACCTAAGTGTAGCGCTCACTTTTTGGGCGGCGGTTCGGGTTACGCTTTCCCGGCGGCGGGTCCTCCGGGCGTCATATACCCTCGTCACCGGGTGGAAATGGTGCATCGCACTGTCTAACCATTTAGGATGGATGGGTGAAGATACCTAAGCTCTCCTCCCCCGAGGCCTCGACCGGGTCGAGCCGGGCCGCCGTCCGTGCAGGACGCTACGGTCTGGACTCCCTGCTCGATGCCCTCGCTGTCGCCTACATCCGTGCCCCGCGCTGGGGTTGGGTAGCCCCCACACTGATTGTGCTACTGGCCGGCGTGCTGCGCTTCTACAACTTGGCTCACCCGAACGCCATCGTCTTCGACGAAACCTACTACGCGAAGGATGCTTACTCCTACGTCCACTACGGCTACGAGCTGAGCTGGACGAAGGACGCGAACGCTTCTTTCGTGGCGGGACACCCCTCGGGTATCCTGCCGGACTCACCGGAGTACGTGGTGCATCCGCCGCTGGGTAAGTGGATGATCGCCGCGGGCATGGCGATTTTTGGCGATAATAATCCCTTCGGTTGGCGCGTTTCAGCGGCCCTTATCGGTACGCTGTCGGTGGCACTGATTGCCTACGCCGCGTGGTTGCTTTTCCGTTCCGTGACGGTTTCGACCATTGCGGCGCTGTTGGCCACGGTGGACGGCCTCATGTTGGTTGAGTCGCGTCTGGCGCTACTCGATATCTTCCAGATGTTCTGGATTATGGCGACCTTCGTGTGCTTGCTCTTGGACCGCATCCACGCCCGGCGTGTGTTGGCTCGTAATATTGCGGAGGCGGCCCGGCAACATCAGGGGGAGCTTCCTCCGATGTCTTGGGGCCCGAGTATGGGTCTGCGTCTGTGGCGTGTGGCGGCCGGTGTGTGCGCCGGTGCCGCCGTGGGCGTGAAGTGGAACTCTCTCTTTTTCATCGCCGCGATGGGTCTGCTGACGGTTTTCTGGGATATGAACGCCCGCCGCATCGTTGGCCTGCCGAAGTGGGGTTTGACTGCTCTGGTGCGCGACGGCATCCCGGCTTTCGTGCAGATGATTGGCGTGGGCCTGCTGGTGTATCTGAGCACCTGGGCCGGCTGGTTCCAGTCGTCGAACGCGTACTTCCGTCACTGGGCTCAGGAGAACCCGGGTAAGGGCCTTCTGTGGCTTCCCGAGGATTTGCGTTCCCTATGGGAGTACCACGCCTCCGCTTTCAAGTTCCACTCGGGTCTGAGTAGCCCGCACACCTATTCTTCGCAGGCGTGGCAGTGGCTGATTCTGGGCCGCCCGACCTCATACTTCTACGAGTCACCGAAAATGGGTTCCGCCGGATGCACGGTAAAGTCCTGCTCCGAGGCCATTTTGAACATTGGTAACCCGGCGATCTGGTGGGCGTTTATTCCCGCGGCGCTGGTGGGGCTGCTCGTGTTCCTGCTCAAGCGGGACTGGCGTTTTGGTGCGTTACTGCTGGTGTTTGGCGCCGGTTACTTCCCGTGGTTTATGTACCCGACCCGCACGATGTTCTACTTCTACGCGCTGTCCTTCGAGCCGTTCCTGATTCTGCTGTTGGCTGGTACCCTAGGCCTGGGCCTCTCGGGGGCTCGCGGCTCGGTGGTAAGGGCGCGCGTCGGCGTGACCGTGGTTGTGCTGTACCTGGTAGGTGTGCTCGTGGTGAGCGCGCACTTTATGCCGCTGTGGACGGCTCAGGTTATTCCCTACGAGCAGTGGTACTCGCACATGTGGTTCAAGTCTTGGATTTAGGATCCCGAATCTAATCCGCGGGCGACCCAAATACGTGAGGGGGCCGGAACCATATGGTTCCGGCCCCCTCGCTATGCATCCAGACGCGCGATGCTAGTTCTCACCCACACGGGCCGAAGCAAGCTTGATGCGCAGTTCCTGGCGTTCCTGGCGGCGACGCTCTGCCTTGAGCTTGCGGTAGGTCGTGGGCCAGGTGGCCACCAGCAGAATCACAATCTGCACGGCCACGATAGCCGCCACGGCGATGGCCGCGTCGATCCAGAACTGCGGCGGGTAGAGGCGAATCAGGGTGCTACGCACCGAGAATTCCCAGTTACCCTGCGGGAAGAACACCTGATGGAAGGTCGTGAAGAGCCACTCCCAGCCGGATGCTCCGACGACGCCCAGCACCACGATGAGGCCCAGGGTAATCCAGGTGCCGGTGAAGAGGCTACGGCGAATCACGCCGGGGGCGCGCTCACGCAACGAGAGGCTACTGAAGAGCGTGACCAGCCCAAACACGGCGACGGCAAGCGTGGCAATCAGCAGAACCCACTTCACATCGTGCATGTGGTTGACCTCTGCGTCGGTGAAAGCGAGGGTCTTATCTGCACCGGTGCTGATGCGTGCGAGGTACTCTCGCGGGGCAAAGTTGTTGATGTAGTCCAGACCGTAGGAGCCCAGGCGCATGCGTTCGATGAGGTAGTAGCCGTAGCTGTCCTCGGGGAACCCGGGTCGGTGGTACTCAAACCAGAGGAAGGGCGCGGAGGCGACAGCACGAATCGCAATCATCAACACGCTCAGGGGCACGGCCAGGGCGATGAGCGTGGCGCGCAACTTCAGCAGGCGTGGCTGATCTTGCATGGCATCCTGACGGGCCGCGGCGCGTTCTGCTGCCTCGGGTGAGGATGCGAGGGAGGAAAGCGGCGCGTTGGGGTCGGCAACGGTCTGATTCTGGCCGGTGCGGGTGGTTTCAGTACGGTACTTGCGACAGCTGTTACCCGTGGTGGTTGCGGCCTCGGCGGTGGCGACACCCGCCGCCTGGGCGGGCGCATCCGCGGCGGGTGTACTGGAGGCGGTTGCGGGGGCCGATGCTGTCGCCTCAGCTTCGGCGGCGCGCTGCATGGTCTCGCGGTTGAGATCGCTGAGCGTGGGGTTTTGGGGGGTGCTCTGGGAGTCGCGGACCAGGGGCACGAAGCCGGTGGAGACGTTGGTTCGGGTGCGCACACGCGAACCGACACCCTGCTCACGCAGTTTGCTGCGGGCCGGAACAACGGGAACAGAGCCGGTGGGCAGGTCGGGTTCTTCGGCTACACTCGGAACGTCGGCGGCAATGCGCCCGAAAGCTCCGGTATTCGGCGCCGGTTCTACGGCCTGGCGGTTGGTCTGTCGCTCGGCTTGGCGGGCTTGCAGGAGCTCCTCTGCGTTGGTTCGACGGATGGCCGGGCGCAGGGCTCCCCACATGCCTCGAGGTGTTTCTTTGGTCATGGTCTCGCGTTCTATCGTGAGTGAGTGTCCGCTGAGTGTGTTCGGGCGGGTGAATACTACCTGTCAGTTTCTCACACGCAAAGAACCTTCCACGGCAATTCGCGGAAGGTTCTTTACATTCTAGTGCTTTAAAGCTTAGTTTTCGGTGTCTGTAGCCTGGACAGGCACCTTGTAGACCACATGCCAGCCCTGCGGCGCGGTGAGCCGGGCGGCATGCTCGTCGCAGAGGTCGTAGGCGTGGGGATCACGAAACTCCGAGAGCTCATCGATGGTTGCGGTGGAGTCCGCGTAAGAGTAGTGGAGGGTGACGGTCGCCTCTCGTCGACAGGTTTGGCGGGAGCACAGTCGCGCAGTCTGCATGTGGGTTATACCTTCCTGGCTTAGCTCGCCTGTTTGCGTAGTCGGCGGCGTTCTCGTTCTGACAGACCGCCCCAGATGCCGAAGCGCTCGTCATTGTCCATTGCATATTGTAGACACTCTTCACGCACAGGGCATACACCGCACACCCTTTTGGCGTCCCGGGTGGATCCTCCCTTTTCGGGAAAGAAGGCTTCGGGATCAGTCTGAGCGCAGAGCGCTTCGGCTTGCCAGGCGAGTTCTCCGTCGTCTCCTTCGGTTCCGTAGAGTCCGGCGGCGGCGGCCCAAATATCGACGGGGGCGGTGGCAGACTGTCGCCGCTCTGCGTCGGTGAGGAAGGTGTCGGTGGCTTGTTCGAGTGATGGTGCAGGATTCATGCTACGGTGCTGAGCGCCTGAGGTGCGTGCCGCGGTCATGCGGTCAGCGGCTAGGTAGGAGCCCATGGGTATTCCTTCCGTGTTCTCATTGTGAGGATAATGAGTCTGCGGATCCGTCGTGGACGGAATCTTAGTGTGTATGGTGTGGCATGATTCGCTTCGGTCTCTATGGTCCCCCAAAGCAAACACGCTTATATATCTATTAGACGTGCGACACGCTGTTTCGTCAAACTAGACTTATTGATTGTTTGGATGTATATAACACGAAGATTATTTATTGTAATTGCGACTTTTATTTGGCGCAGAAACTAAGAATATCGTTTCACAAATGGCGCGAAGCACCTCGTCGAACCCCTCGTCACGCACCTGTTTTCTGGGGCGATTTCTTGCGGCCGAATACCTTCTGGGGCTCCCACCCTATCCTTTAGAGACTCAGCAATAAATAAGAGTAGCCATACCTAATCTCTTGTCGCCCGAGTGTTTCCTCATTCATACAGTTACGCATATTTGATCTTACGGACAAATATTTCATTGCTACAACGAGAAAACTTTACATTAAGCGGTTTTATGGCAATCACTATTTGAAAAATATCGCTCCGCTCCGCATGTTTTTCTTCCGCCCACTCGCTGAAAATTTTCTCGTCACTGTTTTATGGCGCTGCCGCCCTGTCCCACCCCCCCATCGCACGGCAGAGGCAAACGGCGAGGATGGCCCGTACCAAGGGCATAGCCCGTGGTGCGGTAGAGTGAAACCATGGTTACCCTATCCCCCACCGGTCCCGTGGCTCCCGCCTCCCTCAACCGGTTCTTTGAGACTCTCAGCTCCATACAGACCCCCGCGCTCATCTGGTATTCCGACGATGGCGAGCGCATTGAGCTTTCCGGGCGAGTCCTCATGAACTGGGTCAACAAGGCTGCTAACCTGCTCATCGAGGAATGTGACCTCGCCGCTGATGAAGCCTTCGATCTACAGGCCCCCTTGCACTGGCGCCCTCTGGTGGTCGGCTTGGCCGCCCTGCGCGTGGGTGCGACTCTCAATCAGGATGAGCCTCTGGCCGCCGCAGTGTGCACTGAACAGGACGCGCACTTCGTAAACGACCCAGCCTACCTTCTGGCGGTCGACCGCGCTCCCCTGGCCCTCGCCTACTCGGGGGATCTAACGGCCCTGCAAACCTACGCCGATGAAGTGCTCGATTTCTGTGCCCTCGTGCCCAGCATGGGGGACCACTACGAGGGGCTACTACCCGATGAGTCTACCGAAGTCATCGAGGGCTTCACCTACTCTGAGGCCTACGCACAGATTCGCCAGCTGGCTGACTCGTACCGCGGCGAAACGCTTTCCGGCGGTCAGCGGGCACTGGCCCTCATGCTGAGCCCCAGCTACGGTTTTGATTCCTCGAACGCAACGCTGAGCACTCTGATACAGGCCTTGGCCATCATGGCTTCGGGGCACGCCGTGTTCCTTGCTGATCCAGCCGTTGAGTGGAGCGGGGAGCGGCTTACATCCCTCCTGGAGGCTGAGCGGGCCAAGGAACTCCCCTGTAGCTAGGCCGCGCTCCGATACGACAAGACCCTAGGGGCAAAGACTAAGCACCGGTCCCGATACACGAGGTATCGGGACCGGTGCTTAGTCGTCGTGGTACGAGTGGCTGGCTCTGCGCCGCACGGTTATCGTCTAGTGGCCGTGCCCGGTGCCGGATGCGCTCGCCTCACCGCCCTGAGCGTTGGAGTTCTTGGAGGATTCGCCGTCTAGGATGGCGGCCGCGTCATCAAACATGCGGCCGAGTTCCTCGTGGTCGGTGCCCTCGCCCTTGGAGACCTGGTTACGGTGCGAACCGTACACCCAGAAGCGGTAGAGGAAGTATCGCAGGAAGGTGCCCAGAATGGTACCGATAATCGTACCGGAGATGAATGAGGCCTCAGCGGTACGCAGGTTCAGCACGTAGGTGCTGAAGGCCACACAACCGGCCTCAACCAGGATACCCAGCAGATTGACGATGCCGAATTCAATGGCCTCACGTTTCCAGTTCTCTGAGCGGGATTCGCGGAAGGTCCACAGGCGGTTCATGAGCCACGAGAAAATGGTGGCCACGATACTTGCAATGACCTTCGCCTTCGTGTGGGAGTGCGACATGACGGTCATCATGAGGACCCACACGGTAATGGAATTCACCACAAACGCGGCACCGCCAACGGTTCCGAACTTAAGCACCTCGATGCCGTAGCTATCCCACAGGGATTTCAGTCGTTCGGTCATGGTGGGTTTAGTCTGTATGCTCATGCGGGGCCTATCTAGCAGATGGTGTCAGTGCATAACTTCCAGGTCCTCGGAGGTGGGGCCGCGAGGCCGAAACCTGGCACCGGGGACTTTTCAAGCTCTTCATATGGTAGTACAGACCGGCCGAGTTATCCCTAGCCGCGCCGGATTTTTTACCCAACATCCAGTTGGGTAGCGGAAGCTCTCTCCAAGCCAAGGGCCGCTACCTTCCGGTAGTTCACGATACGGTTCATCTAACGTGTACGTCCCGAAGCGAGTACACTTAGGTGATGTGACTTACCCTGTAACTGGACCCGTAATTGGCGTCATCGGTGGAGGCCAGCTGGCCCGCATGATGGCCCCCGCAGCAACTAACCTTGGCATCAACCTGCAGATTCTCGCGGAGGCGCCTACCGTCGGCGCCGTGGCGGCGGTACGCACCGCCCCTGTCGGCGATTACAAGGATCTCGATACCCTCCGAGAGTTTGCCCGCGGCAAGGATGTCATCACTTTCGATCACGAGCACGTGCCCACCGAGTTTTTGCGCACCCTCATGGCTGAAGGTGTGAACGTGCAGCCTCAGCCCGACGCCCTGCAATACGCGCAGGATAAGCTCCTGATGCGCCAGGCCGTTGAGCGTCTGGGCCTGCCGAACCCGCGTTGGGCACAGGTGACGACCCTGGATGAGCTTCTCACTTTCGGCGATGAGATTGGCTGGCCCGTGGTGCTGAAGACTCCGCGCGGCGGCTACGACGGCAAGGGCGTGCTTGTACTGGGCTCCCCCGCCGAGGCCCGCGAGCGTAGCGCCGAGTGGTTTGAGCAGCTGCCCTCCCGCACCGATTTCTCCGCCCTGCTGGCCGAGGAGAAGGTGCCTTTCACCCGCGAGCTTTCTGCGCTGGTGGCTCGACGTGAGAGCGGCGAGGTGCGCCCCTGGCCGGTCGTCGAGACCATCCAGGTGAACTCCATCTGTGACGAGGTGATTGCCCCCGCGCAAAACCTGTCCCCCGAGATCGCAGAGGCCGCCGCAGCCGCTGCGGTGACTATTGCCTCCGAGCTGGGCGTGACCGGTGTGATGGCTGCCGAGCTCTTTGAGGTGCCCGGCTCCCCCGCAGGCTTCTACATCAACGAGCTGGCGATGCGTCCGCACAATACCGGCCACTGGACCCAGAATGGTTCGGTGACCAGCCAGTTTGAGCAGCACCTGCGCGCTGTGCTGGACTTGCCGCTGGGCGATACCTCCGTGCTGGACGAGGTCGCCGTCATGAAGAACTACCTGGGTGGCGAGAACGAGGATATCTTCGGTGTCTACCCTCTGGCGCTCTCGGCTGAGCCTCGCGCCAAGATTCACTTCTACGGTAAGGAAACCCGCCCGGGCCGCAAGATTGGCCACGTCAATATTTCGGGTCGGGTCGATGAGCTTGAGAGCCTGCGCCACAGTGCCGCCAACGCCGCATCTATTCTGCGCGATGGCCGCCCCCTGTAGGCGGCGGGCCACTCAATGTAGGTCGAGTGCGGGTTCTCTCCGCCGAGAGCCCGCGCCCGACGCCCCTAGTGATGGTGGTACTCCACCGCATTGTGAAAGGATATGAGGATTATGTCTCAGTCTCCCTATGATTCCTCCCAGCCCATCGTCGGCATTGTGATGGGTTCCGATTCGGACTGGTCGGTCATGGAGGCCGCCGCCGAGGTGCTGGAAGAATTCGGCATCCCCTACGAGGCTGACGTCGTTTCGGCTCACCGTATGCCCGAGGACATGATTGAGTACGGCAAGAAGGCCCACAGCCGCGGCATCCGTGTGATTATCGCCGGTGCGGGCGGTGCTGCCCACCTGCCGGGTATGCTCGCCTCCGTGACTGCGCTGCCCGTGATTGGTGTTCCGGTGCGTCTGAAGAACCTCGAAGGCATGGATTCGTTGCTGTCGATTGTTCAGATGCCCGCCGGTGTTCCGGTGGCTACCGTGTCTATCAACGGTGCACGTAATGCGGGTCTGCTGGCCCTGCGTATCCTGGGTTCGGGCACCGATGCTTTTGCTCGTCAGGTGCACGATGACCTGCACGCGTTCTCGACCAACCTGCGTCAGACGGCTATTGATAAGGGTGCCGCCCTGCGCACCCGCGTGGCCAAGGCTAAGGCCAAGGCAGCCGCTGAGCGTGAGGCTAAGGAGAACGTCTCGTCTACCCGCCCGAATCCCTCCCCCGAGGCCTCTTCGGAGCCGCAGGCTTACGTTCCCTAAGCTCGGATACACTAGAGGAATGAGCAATATTCTTCAGTCCGATATTTGGGCACGTTTTCAGGAATCTAATGGTCACACCGTGATTCGCAAGAGCGGTAACGGCTGGTCATACCTTGCGACCGTTGAGGGCGGCGCTACTGGCCGCTACCTGTACAGCCCGTACGGACCGGTTGCTTCGAGCGCTGTGGCCTTTGACGAGGCTCTCGCCTCACTGAAGAAAGAAGCTGCGAAGCACCGTTGCTTGTTTGTACGTATCGAACCCACTGAGTCGGCCATCTGGGGCGATCAGGATGCAGCGGCGTTCCTCGCGAAGCGCGGTGCAGTGTTGGCTCCCCGCCAGGTGCAGCCTTCACATACGCAGATTATTGATCTCTCGGGCTCTGAGGACGAGATTCTCAAGGGCATGAAGCCCAATAACCGCAATCTGCACCGCAACATCCACAAGAAGGGTGTGACCATCGAGGTTTCGACCAATCCTGCGGATATGTCGACTCTCTTCGGTTTCCTTGAGGAGACCGCGGAGCGTAATGGCTTCAACCGTCAGCACGACGATTACCTGATGCAGGTGGCCCGCGTGCTGATGCCCGCTGGCGCGGCTTCCCTGTACATCGCGAAGCTGGCGGGTGAGAACGGTGAGAGCACCCCGATTGCGGCGGCGTTTGTATACGATTCGGACGATACTCGCACCTACGCGCATGCAGCGGCGTCCTTCGAGCATCGTCGCCTGTCCGCGGGCATTCCCGTGGTCACGAACTTCATCCTGGATGCTAAGCGCAAGGGCCTGAAGTACGTGGATCTCTTCGGCATTGCGCCGGAGGATCAGCCGGACCATGAGTGGGCTGGCTTCACGAAGTTCAAGAAGTCCTTCGGCGGCAAGTCGGTGGAGTACCCGGGCACCTGGGATGTTCCGGTCACCTCGCTGGGTTACCGCGCCTACACCCTGGCATATAGGGCTCGCCCGGCGGTTCGTGATGCAATCTCGAAGGCAAAGGCGAAGGTTCAGGCCTTCCGCTCTCGCTAACGCCTGCCGGTAACGGCGATAAACATAAGGAGCCGCCCCCGACCGATTCGGTCGGGGGCGGCTCCTTATGTTTGGGGCTACCTCAAAGGCTTAGGCCTGGCCGGGGCTCTTGGTGTGCGAGAGAATCTCACGCAGGCGGGAGAGGCGGTGCTCCGCCTCGACGGTGCGCACGGTGCCCGAGGAGGAACGCATAACCAGTGACTGGGTGGTGACGATGTTCTTGCTGTAGCGCACGCCGCGCAACAGCTTGCCGTCGGTGATACCGGTTGCGGCGAAGAAGCAGTTGTCGCTGGTGACCAGGTCGTCGGTGGTCAGCACGCGGTCCAGGTCGTGGCCTGCTGCCAGTGCCTTCTCGCGCTCTGCATCGTCGGTCGGTGCCAGGCGGCCCTGAATCACGCCACCGGTTGCCTTGATTGCGCACGCGGCGACGACGCCTTCGGGGGTGCCGCCGGTGCCGAGCATCAGGTCCACGCCGGTGTTCTCGCGGCAGGCGGCAATAGCGCCAGCGACGTCACCGTCGAGGATGATGCGGGTGCGGGCGCCAGCTTCGCGAATTTCCTGAATCAGCTTGGCGTGGCGGGGGCGGTCCAGCACGCAGACGGTCAGCTCGCTGACCTTCTTGCCCTTAGCCTTGGCAACCAGGTGCAGGTTCTGCTTGACCGGCAGGCGCAGGTCTACAAATTCGGCGGCCTCGGGGCCGGTAACCAGCTTCTCCATGTAGAACACGGCGGAGGGGTCGAACATGGTGCCGCCATCTGCCACTGCAATCACAGAGAGGGCGTTGTCCATACCAAGAGCGGTCAGGCGAGTACCGTCAATGGGGTCAACCGCGACATCGAGGGAGGGGCCGGAGCCATCGCCGACGTTCTCGCCGTTGTACAGCATGGGGGCCTTGTCCTTCTCGCCCTCACCGATAACGACGGTGCCGTTGAAGTGAATGGTGGAGAGACGGTAGCGCATAGCATCGACAGCTGCACCGTCTGCAAGGTTCTTTTCGCCCGCGCCAACCCAGGGACCCGCTGCGATGGCTGCGGCTTCGGTAGCGCGCACCAGTTCCATTGCCAGGTTACGGTCGCCGTGGTTATTGTTCGTAGTCATAGACTCACCTTCGAGAATTCTTGACAGCGCCGGTTGGCTAGACCTTTCCAGCACGAAATCACCGACGTTCAATGCTCCTTTCAGGATAGCGCGCTCACGCACCGCATTTCTCATTATGAACGGGTTTTCGAGCGTGTTAGTCATTCAGTGAAAGGATGCACCCCTGCTGTTCCGCGGGGGCGCGTCGCATTAGCTATTTTTCTCATCATTAGGCATATTTGAGTTATGTTCTTTGGGGCGTTGGTGAGGGGCCTCTCCGTTGGGGCCGCTCGGGCCGCCGAAGCCGCATCCCCTACGCCCAGATATCTAGGAGAAGACACCATGGCTAAGAAGCCCAACCAGGTTCAGCCGACCCCCGCAGAGGCGTGGAAGCATCTGAAGGACGGCAACCGACGTTTCGTTGAGGGTAGCAACGAGCACCCCAACCAGGACACCATCCGCCGTACCGACCTTGCTTCGGGTCAGTTCCCCTTCGCTTCCATCTTTGGTTGCGGTGACTCGCGTCTTGCGGCGGAAATTATTTTTGACCTGGGCCTGGGCGACGCCTTCGTGGTGCGCACCGCCGGCCACGTCCTGGAGAACGCCGCGCTCGGCTCGCTGGAGTACGCGGTAGAGGAGTTTGAAACCCCCATCGTGATGGTCCTGGGCCACGACTCCTGCGGCGCTGTGACCGCAGCCAACCAGTCCCTGGAATCTGGCGAGATGCCGCACGGCTTCATCCGTAACCTGGTCGAGCACATCCTGCCCTCGGTGATGTCCCCGAAACTGCCGGAGAACCCGACCGTTAACGACATGGTGCGTGAGCACACCCGTCAGACCGCTATCCGTATTATCGAGCAGTCCCACATCATTTCGGAGGCGGTGGTTGCGGGCAAGGTCGCCGTGATTGGTGTCTTCTATCACCTGAAGGAAGGCAAGGCCGAACTCGTGTTTAGTTCGCAGGACCTTGCTCTGCCGGAGGAGAAGAATGACGAGCAGAACCCGGCAACCCAGGCACTTCCCGTGGTCGTAAAGACTCCCCAGCGTGTCGTAGTTGCTGAGAACCTGGACTAGAATCCGGATTTATTGTCTCCGACGGGGCGCTTGAATGACCCGCCGCGAGAACCCACGCGTTCGCACGCAAGGCCATGTTTTTTCATGGGTAGGCCCCTCCTCTACGGTGTGTTCCCACATCCGCGGGGACGGGGCTTTTCCCATGCTCTAAACCCTGCAAAATTTATGAGCGTTTTTCGTTTTCTGACACCAGATTTTGGCGACGAGGGCCACTTTAAGCGCCTATCCTAGAGGTATGGCTGAAAACATTGAATACCGCATTGAACATGACACCATGGGCGAAGTTCGCGTTCCGGCTGATGCACTCTACCGTGCACAGACCCAGCGCGCAGTCGAGAACTTCCCAATTTCGGGTCAGACCCTCGAATCCGCCCATATTCGTGCGCTTGCCCTCGTGAAGAAGGCGGCCGCGACCGCCAATGAGGAACTCAAGGTGCTCGACGCTGAGCGCGCCCAGGCTATCCGCGACGCAGCGGATCTGGTAGCAACCGGTAAATACGACGCCCACTTCCCCATTGACGTCTTCCAGACCGGTTCCGGTACCTCCTCGAACATGAACGCGAATGAGGTTCTGGCAACCCTGGCAACCCGTTCCCTGGAGTCCAAGGGCATTGAGGTTCACCCCAATGACCATGTGAACGCATCCCAGTCCTCCAACGACGTCTTCCCCACCTCCGTGCACGTTGCTGTGACCGAGGCTCTGGTGAAGGACCTGATTCCCGCTCTCGAGGTGCTCGCTGAGTCCCTGGAGCGCAAGTCCGCAGAGTTCAAGGACGTTGTGAAGTCCGGTCGTACCCACCTGATGGACGCAACCCCTATCACCCTGGGTCAGGAGTTCTCCGGCTACGCCGCAACCGTGCGTTACGGCATTGAGCGTGTGAACGCTTCCCTGCCCCGCGTGGCTGAGGTTCCCCTGGGCGGTACCGCTGTGGGTACCGGCATTAACACCCCGGACGGCTTCTCGGCTCGCGTGATTGAGCTGCTCGCTGAGGAGACCGGTCTGCCCTTGACCGAGGCTCGTAACCACTTCGAAGCTCAGGCTAACCGTGACGGCCTGATTGAGGTTTCCGGTCAGCTGCGCACCCTGGCGTACGGCCTGATGAAGATCAGCAACGACATCCGCTGGATGGGTTCGGGCCCGAACACCGGCCTGGGCGAGCTGCACATCCCCGACCTGCAGCCCGGCTCCTCGATTATGCCCGGTAAGGTCAACCCTGTGATTTGTGAGGCAACCATTCAGGTTGCAGCTCAGGTCATCGGTAACGACGCAACTATCGCCCTGTCTTCTACTAACGGCGCGTTTGAGCTGAACGTGGGCATTCCGGTGATGGCCGCTAACCTGCTGCAGTCGATTCGCTTGCTCGCTAATGTTTCTCGCGTTGCCGCTGAGAAGATGGTTGACGGTCTGACCGCTAACGTTGAGCGTTGCCGCTTCCTGGCTGAGGCTTCGCCGTCGACCGTGACCCCGCTGAACAAGCTGATTGGTTACGAGGCTGCTGCGAAGATCGCTAAGTACTCGGTGGCTCACAAGGTGACTGTCCGCGAGGCAGTTGTGGCTCTGGGTTACGTGGAGCGCGGCGAAGTGACTGAGGAGCAGCTGGATGCGGCTCTGGACGTCACCAAGATGCTGGGCAACTTCTAATCTCACCCGCCTAGACCTCCTTTGAGGTTCGCGGCTTAACCATAGAGGGAGGGGCGACTCGCCATGACGGCGGGTCGCCCCTCCTTCTGTCTGTGTTCTCTGCCCCGTCATTGAGTTGGCAGCAGATTCTCACTATTGTTCAACGATATTAAACACTTTGAACTGTTTATAGTGGACCAGCGTGTAGATGAGGCAGAGTACAGCCGGGATACTGACCACAAGCGCAGCGTTGAAGGAGCCGAGATGGTCAAGCATCAGTGCTACCGCACCCATGGAGTACAACGTTCCTAGCCCAAACACGGCACCGTCAAGGGAGCTGGCACGCCCCAGTAGCTCATTCGGCGTAATGCAGTCACGCAGATTGTTGGAGAAGATGAAAGCTGATGCCCATCCTACGTCCAGGATGAAGAGCAAGGCTCCGAGCACTACAGGATTATTGCTGATGGTGACCAGCGGTATTCCGAGCAGGGATACGACATTGGCGACCAGCAGCATTCCTCGTGTGTTCTCAAAAGAGAGGAAACGATCGATGATGAGCGCCGCGACAATACCGCCGATACCGCTGCAGGCCATAATCATGCCTACCACTGAGGCTTCAAAAGTGAGTTCCTCGTACAGGCGGTAAATAATAATGAGCGAATACGATGCTGTAGCTGCCGCCAAGAAGAACGTGTAGACAAGGATAAGTTTCTGCGGGGCGCCGGAGAACATGTATTGGATACCGTCAAACATGCGGTGAATAAACCCATGTTGTGCGGTTTCGCGTTGCTCAGTTTTAGTTTCCATCTCTACGGATGGCAACGTTGCGTATGAAATAGTTGCCGCTCCGAAAAGGAGCACCGGGACGATAAGACCGACCGTTGAGCCCGCGACAAGAACAATAAATCCTGCTGTAGGGGGCGCAATGATTGCGGATATTCCCTCACAAATTTCACGACGTGCATTATACGAAAGAAGGTTTTCTCGTCCGAGAAGCTGCGGAATATATCCTGCTTCTGATGCAGCAGCAAGCTCGGAGAAGACACCGCTCACAAATCCTAGTGCGGCGATGGCGAACCATGACAGCATATGCTGCTCAATCATCAACGCCAAGGTAAGGATACTGAGGATGTTTACTGCCCCGGCAATCACAATCATAGGTTTTCGAGGCAGACTATCAGATAGGGTTGCTAGCGGATATGCCAAGGCGATATTGGGGATTTGCATGGCTACTGCCATCACGCCAGCCAACCCAATTTCGCCTGTACTAGCGAGAATCGCGATGGGTAGGGCGAAGGAATATATTCCTGTACCCACCAGAGAGCCAATAAGGGCTACGTAGATTCTCCAGGGTATTTTATGTGTTGTCATGCTTTGCTCCTTCCAGGACGCATCAGAATAGCGACCAAGAATTGCGATGAACACAATGAGCCTAGTTCACAGAAAAATGGCATGCCTTAAAGATCTATAGGCAGAGTAAAAGGAAAGCGACTACGCTCACCAGAACATCACGTGAACGAATCTTTCTCGGGTTACCGACTAATACGGGGCCGTCACTCCCAATGTAACCCGCGTCATATATACAGCATCTCATGTGCGCCACTCATAACTCGACGCACAGGCACAACTTAAAGTAAAAAAGACAAAAACAAAATAAAACCACGACAAAATTTAGGCCTCCAGCCCCCCCCCACTCCCACAGAAAAACAGGAAGAACCACCCAATAACATGTAACAAACTGTCATAAAAATACTGGGAGGGGCGACTCGCCATGACGGCGGGTCGCCCCTCCTTCTGTATGTACACGCCTCATTCGGCGGCTTCTGTTCAGTCTCAGTAGCCGGTCTAGTACTCTTCCGGCGGCACCGACTCCAGACCAAAACGGCAGTGGCCGTCATAGTTCAGCGCCGCATCAATACGGTCCAGCATCCGCTCAGAAAGCAACGCACGCTCCGCCGGGTCAGACACATCCACCCAACGCACCTGCGAAGACTCCTCATCGTTCACCTTCGCCTCACCAGACACCCAGCGGCACAGGAACGTATGATCCAAGAACTGGCAGCGGTCGCCGTTACCGAACTGCATCGGCGGGTCGGCCTTCACCTGCGCCAGTTCCAGCACCTCAATCTGCACGTTCGCCTCCTCCTGCGCTTCACGCAGGCAGGTCAGTGCGGGGCTCTCCCCCGGGTCCACAATGCCCGTAATTGGGGTCCACGCCCCGTTATCGCTACGGCGCACCAGCAGCACTTTAGAATCCTGCTCACGGTACACCACAGCCGTCGCGCCGGACAGCCACAGGTAATCCGAACCAATCCGCTCACGCAACTTACGGATATAGGGAGGAGTAGGCATAACATCAACCTTTCAAAACCCCGGGAAGTCTACCGGGAATAGGTGCTAGAGAGCAGAGCGAACAGCCGCGAGCCGCACACAGAACGAGCCCGCCACTTAGCCGGACGGTCACCCCACTTCGGAATCTACCACAGAGAATACGCCGGAGCCGCCAACGCCACCAGCGCGCCCAGCAGCATAAATGGGCCGAAGGCAATGCGGGTGCTACCGCGCGCCTTCGTGAACAGCACTAGAGCCAAAGACACCAGGCCACCTGCAAGGAACGTCACCAGCGACGCCCATCCCAGGTTCGCCCAAGACAGGTACCCGAGCACACCACCCAGAATGCCGGCGAGCTTCACGTCCCCGCGGCCAAGCGCACCGAAGGAGAGAATACGCAGAAGCCCATAGCAGAACCACAGCACCAGACCGGCACCGATCACACGCCAAATATCGGCGGGGCGACCGGCAAAAAGCAAAGACACCGGTAGCGCCGTATACGTGGCAATAGCCAAAGGAATCAGGATGCGGTGCGGCAGCCGGTGCTCCCTCACATCAATACGCCACAGCCGCAGGGTACACCACAAAAAATACAGCAGGTAGCTGCCGAGCACCAGTGCGGCAATCGTGGAGGCGCCGCCTGCGTTGTAGAGGCGGGAAAGCTCAGCGAGCATAGAACGTCCATTCTGTATTGCTAGAGGCCGTACTACCGGAGGCTACTAGTTAGGAACCAGCCAGCCGAGAAATACGCGCCGGCGGCGCTAGCCCCTAGCTTCTAGGAAGCTTCTAGGAGCCGAAGCGGCGGGAACGGTTCGCGTAGTCCCGCAGGGCACGCAGAAAGTCAACACGCGTGAAATCCGGCCATAAGGCGGGGCAGAAATAGAACTCGGAATACGCACTCTGCCAGGTCATAAAACCGGACAGACGCTGCTCACCCGAGGTGCGAATCAGCAGGTCCGGGTCGGGCATATCGGCGGTGTACAGGTGGGAAGAGATATCCTCAACGTTCAACAGATCCGCCAAGTCCTCGAGGGAGGTACCCTTCGCAACAGCCTCGTGCAGAACGGCGCGGACCGCATCCACAATCTCCTGGCGGCCACCGTAGCCGACCGCAATATTCACGCGCACACCAGGCAAATGCGCCGTCTGTGCAATCGCCCAGTCCAGGCGCTCATGTAGCTGACGGGGAATCAGGTCAATATTGCCAATGGCGCGCACCGGACCTCGAGCAGAGTCCACCAGTCGCCCCAAGAAGTTATCGATGACCGCCACCAGGCCGGTCAACTCCTGCTCGGGACGCTTGAGATTCTCAATCGAGAGCATGTACAGGCTCACCTGCGGAATCGACAGCTCGGTACACCAGGCCAGAAAATCAATAATCCGCTCCGCACCGGCCGCATGCCCCTCACGGGTGCTCAGGCCGCGCTGAGCCGCCCAACGGCGGTTGCCGTCCACCAACACTCCAATGTGGGCGGGCAGGGCTTCAGGGCTCAGCGAGCGCTCCAAGGCCCGCTCGTAGACGGTCAGCTCCGTGACAGTACCGGGGTTGCTGGCATGACCGTGCACAGTAATCACGGGCAGGGCATTGGCGCTCATGGCTCGTACCTCATTCGGCTGTCGGAACGGATGCATCACGGGCTCTGCGGTTTGAGAGCCCAAGCTCTAATTCTACGCCCCGGACATATACCGCGGGGCGCCCTTCGAGTACGGACGGGCTGAGAATCAACTCAAAGTTTAAGCAGTCGATGCTCAGGACCCAAGCAGGTGCTCGCACGAAGGCCCCAGACCCCGCCATCAGTAAGTACCGGGGCGGAGCCGAGAACGGTGGAGAAGAATCGTAGAGAACCCTAGATGACGTAGTAGTCGCTCAGACCCTCAGCCAGGCTAGATTCGGGCAGCTCCACCTTGGTGCGTGAAGCAGCCAGAGTGTAATCCTCCCACGGCCAAAGATCCCTCAGCTGCTCGTTAGGCACCGCGAAGAACACGCCATTCGGGTCCACCTGCGAAGCGTGTGCCCGCAGAGCTCGGTCACGCTGCTCGAAGTGCTCGGGAACCAGGATGCGGGTCGTGGTCTCATGGCGAGGAGCATCCCCCGAAGTTGCACGGTGCGCAATGTTCTCAACCCAGCCGCTCAGCAGGCTCTCACCGTGCGTAGCGAGCAGATGCTCGTGCAGGGCCAGGGTGCGCTCAGGGTTGAACGCGCGGTCATAGTACAGTTTCTGCGGAGTCCAGGGCTCGCCCTCCCCCACATATGCTTCGGGGTCGCCCGCCTTCTCAAAGGCTTCAACGGCCACCTTGTGGCTCATGATGTGGTCGGGGTGCGGGTAGCCGCCAATCTCGTCGTAGCTGATGATGATGTGGGGACGATACTCGCGTACCAAACGCACGAGCGGAGCTGCGGCACGGTCCAGGGGCATGGTGCCGAAGCTACCAAAGGGCAAAGGCGGCATAGGGTCGCCCTCGGGAAGACCCGAGTCAAAGAAACCAATCCAGCGGTGCTCAATGCCCATAATGTCGCGGGCCGCCGCCATCTCGGCACGGCGCAAGCCCGGCAGATCACGATGCGCACGCGGGCTGTTAGCGATCTCCTCATTCAGAATGTCACCGCGCTCACCGCCGGTCATCGTCGCAACCATGAAACGCGCGCCACGGGCAATATACGCGGATGCGGTACCGGCGCCCTTGGAGGACTCGTCATCCGGGTGTGCGTGCACGGCCAGGATGCGCAGACCGGTGTAATCCTCCTCCAGCGGCTTAATAGCCTCGACGGGAGGATGAGCCGGCAGATTCGCCTTCAGCAGTTCTATTGCTTCACTCACGGTGGTGTCCTTTGGGTTAGTGCCTGACGGCGCGGCGGGTGGTGGGTTGGGGCTGGATGCGTCGGTGCCTTCCGGGGAGTCTCCGAGGCCACGGCGAAAGCGGTACGAAACACCGCTTGACCCGGGTAACTTCTCGTATGATACCCGGGGGAAGGGAAGGTTCACTAGTGTAGATGACGCCGTGTGACATCGTGAAACGTAACGTCACATCCGGGGAGTGTCTATGAGGTATATGGAGGGATCCCGAACCTTCAGTAGCCACCACTCGCCCCGGCTTTCAGTCACCGACCCACACACCGTCGAGGATGCATCTCAAGGTGCGCTCAGAGGGGAAGATTCGACGGAGCTACCAGCCGAAAATCCTCCGGTGCTCTAAAATAGGTCTGTTGATTCATTCCGTTACCGGTACCCACCCGCGCATCTGAACGCGGCGCACGGTAGCGGGTTTATTCGTTTCGCACCGGCAACGCCGGCGCACAAGCAAAGGATACGCATGGCTGACAACACCGGTGCATGGCTCACTCAGGACGCCTTCGACCGTCTCACTCAGGAACTGGAGTACCTCTCCGGCCCGTACCGTCAGGAAATCGTCGACCGCATCGCTCAGGCACGCGACGAGGGTGACCTCCGCGAGAACGGCGGCTACCACGCTGCCCGCGACGAGCAGGCCAAGAACGAGGCACGCATCAAGCAGCTCAAGCACCTGCTGGAGACCGCACAGATTGGCGACGCCCCCGTCGACGATGGCGTTGTAGCCCTGGGCATGGTCATCGAGGCCGAGGTGGCGGGCCGCCACCTGAAGTTCCTGCTCGGTTCCCGCGAGATTGAGGACACCCTCCCCGCAGGCACCGATTTGAAGGTCTTCTCGGAGAAGTCCCCGCTGGGTGCCGCCATCCTGGGCGCCAAGCAGGGTGACACCGTCACCTACGAGGCACCGAACGGCAAGGAGCTGAGCGCCAAGATTGTCTCTGTGACCCCCTACCACGCCTAAGTCGAGGCCCACAGATTTGCGGAGGTCAGGGCTCAGGGGCTCTGTGCCAACACGCTAAAAGTTCGGGGTGCCGATTCTTCAGAATCGGCACCCCGAACTTTTTATGTATTCCACCCCCGCACAGGTTCACGCGCGAGCGGCGACCCACAAAATGAAGGGTCGGCTTAGTAGACGATAATCGGCTTAAAGCCCTCATCCTCCAGGGCAGAAATGACCTGGCGGCAGTGCTCCACGCCCTTGGTTTCCATGTCGATGGTGATGGACACGTCACCCATGGAGAGCGAACCGCCCACGCGGGTGTGATCCACACCGGTCACGTTCGCATCGTTCTCAGAAATGATGCGCGAGATGGTCGCCAACTCACCCGGACGGTCAGAGAGCATCATCTTAATGGTCATGTAACGACCGGCAGCAGACAGACCACGCTGAATCACCTTCAGCATCAGCATCGGGTCAATATTGCCGCCAGAAAGCACACACACGACCGTGCCCAGGTCGCCGTACTCTTCCTTCAGCTTGCCGTTCATCAGTGCCGCCACGGGCACCGAACCGGCAGGCTCCACCACAAGCTTGTTGCGTTCCATCAGGAAGATCAGAGCGCGGGCGATATCGTCCTCGCTCACGGTCGCCACGTCATCCACCAGCTCCTTGATGATGGAGAAAGGCATCTGGCCGGGGCGACCCACCGCAATACCGTCAGCGATGGTGGAAACCTTCTTCAGCGGCACCAGCGCATCGGCCGCCAGCGAGAGTGGGTAGGCCGCAGCATGCTCCGCCTGCACGCCGATAATCTTAATCTTCTTGCCGAGCTGCTGCTCCTTCGCACGAATCGCCGCGGACAAACCCGCCAGCAGGCCGCCGCCGCCAACACCCACAATCACGGTGTCAACATCCGGAACCTGCTCCAGAATCTCCAGGCCAATCGTGCCCTGGCCCGCAATAATGTCTTCATTGTCAAAGGGGTGCACGAACACCGCGCCGGTCTCTTCGGCGTAGCGCTTCGCCTCCGCCAGAGCCTCATCCACGGTCACACCGTACAGCTCAACCTCAGCGCCATGATCGCGAGTTGCAGTAATCTTCGGCAATGCCGCACCCAACGGCATGTAAATACGAGCCTTAATACCCAGACGGTCAGCCGCCAACGCCACACCCTGCGCGTGGTTACCCGCACTCGCAGCCACCACGCCGCGCTTCTTCTCCTCCTCGGAGAGCTTCGCCATGCGCACGTATGCGCCACGAACCTTGAAAGAACCGGCGCGCTGCAGGTTCTCACACTTGAAGAACACCTCGGAACCCAGGCGCTGGCTCAGCGCACGTGAATGGGCAACCGGGGTGCGTTCAATAACGCCTTCGAGCAGCTCTGCGGCACGTTCAATATCGGTGATGGTCACGGGCAGGGAGTCGAGATCTACGCTCACAGGTTTTCCATTCTGACGGTGCATTGCCCCGCGGGCGCGAGGCGGTGATGTATTGCTCATCCCATTCTAGAGGATAGGCACAGCAAAGGGGGCTACCCGGTCACGAGTAGCCCCCTAGCGAGATGCCGACGGAGGCAACATCTCAGCCGGCAATACCGCCGGAAACGAGTCAGCGGTGCGTTACGAGGAGGGCGAGGACACTCTGCGATTCCGTGCCGGCACCTCCCGCCCGGTACCGGCCCCTACCCCTCAGATGATTCCGAGGTCTCAGAAGCCCGATTCTCAGACTCGTCCTGCTGGCCCGGTGCACGGGAGGCCACCTTCTTATCGCTCTTCTGCCTTTCCTGAGCCTTCTCATCCGCCTGCTCGCGACGAGCCACCTCGTGCGGGAAGAGGAACTCCTCATCACGTAGGTTAGAATCGTGCTCCCAGCCACGACCTGCCAGATAACGAACCACAGAGTTCACCACAGCCAGCGTCGGTACCGCAAACAACGCGCCCACCGCGCCGAAAATCATGGAGCCACCGGCCACCGAAAAAATCACGGCCAACGGGTGCAGAGACACGGCCTTACCCATGATGAGCGGCTGCAGAATATGCGACTCCACCTGCTGCACCAGCAGCACGATACCCAGCATAATCAGCGCCTGCACCGGCCCCAGAGCCACGAGCGCCAGAAGCACCGCCACGGCACCAGAGAACAGCGCACCAATCACCGGGATAAAGGACCCCAGGAACACCAGCACGCCCAACGGAAGCATCAGGGGTACGCCCAAGATGGCGGCACCCAGGCCGATACCAATGGCGTCAATCGCAGCCACCAGAATCTGCACGCGAACGTACGCGCCCAGGGACTTCCAGCCTGCACGGCCCGCACCGTTCACGGCCTCGCGCGCATCCTTGGGGAAGAGACCAACGACGAACAGCCAGATGCGCTCGCCCTCCATCAAAAAGAAAAGCAACGTGAACAGGGTCAGGAGCACACCGGTCGCAACATCAGCCGCGGTCGAACCAACCCGAGATACGCCGTTCAGCACGGTGTTCGGATTGTCCTTAAAGGTGTTCTCAATCTGGTGCAGGAGCTGATTCAGCTGGTCAGCTCCCAAATCGTACCCGAGGCTCTTTAGCCAGTCCACGAGCTGCTGATAGCCCTGCACCGCCTTGTTGGCCATCGTGGCAAAGCCGCGCACCAACTGCTGACCAGTCAGCGAAATAATTACGGCGAGGAGTAGCAACAGGCCCAGCTCAGCGATAGCAGCCGCACCGCCAGCGCGCATACCCTTCTTCCGTAGGAGCATGACGGTCGGGCTCAACAGGGCCGCCAGGAGCATGGCCACCATCATCGCGATAACCAGCAGGGAAACATGTCCCAGGCCCTTCCACACGACCCATCCCGCACCCGCAATCACAATGAGGCGCCAGGACCATGCACCAGCCACGTCTACAGCAAAGGGGACCCTGTAGCTCTCCCCCGCCCGACGTTCTTTGGCACTCGGTATAAGTTTCACGCTGTCTCTCTTTCTCGAGCCCGCCGTGGTTGCTGAGCGAGCCGGTATTCGTGGGGTGTAACCCCGTCAAAGCCGCGAAAGCGGCGGCACCATATGGTACCGCCGCTTTGTACGAATTTTTAGTCGTTGCTGAAGATGCTTGCCAGGTACATCAGAACGCGCAGAATCTCAACGTACAGCCACACCAGCGATGCGGTCAGGCCAAACGCCAGGCGCCAGGACTCGCTCTGCGGCAGACCCGCATCCACGGCCTCAGCGGTCGTGGTGTAGTCAATCAGCAGCGAGTAGGTTGCCATTGCAACCGCAATCAGGGCAATCGGCAGACCCAGCGGGATGCCACCGATGCTCATGCTGTTCAACGAGAAACCGAAGATACCCGCGGTCAGCATAGACACCAGGCCGTAGCCCAGGTAGCTGAGCGCACCAATCATGAAGATCTTATTCAGCTTGGGGGTGGTGCGAATCTTGCCATTGGTGAAGAGAGCCAGGGTCACGCCCGCCACCACGATGGTCGCCAGAACCGCCTGGATAGCGGTACCCGGGTAACGCAGGTTGACGAGGGCAGACAGGCCACCCAGCATCATGCCTTCCATAAGTGCGTAGGCCATGACCAAGATCGGGGAAACCTTCTGCTTGAAGGAGTTCACCAGACCCAGCACCAAACCACCCAGCAGGCCCAGGAGCATCAGCATAGGCACGTACCACGCGACCACAGCACCCACTACAACCAGACCCAGGTTAATGGCGGTCTTGACCAGCACATCGTTCATGGTTAGACGCTGACCGGCCGGAATCGGCGCAGAGTAGGTCGGCTCGGAATAAGTCGGGGCGCTGTAGTCGGTATACTGCGGCTGGCCGTAGGCTTGCTGGCCGTACTGCGGCTGGCCATACTGAGCCTGGCCATACTGAGCCTGGCCGTAGGCCTGCTGGCCATATACCTGCTGACCCTGCTGGGCCTGGCCCCCCGCCCCGAAGCGGCCGAAGCGAGGATCGCCCTGCCCCTGCTTCTTCGTCATTGAATTAATAAGCGGATTTCCCGCCATCGTTCTCTCCTTGGATAGATTAAGTACTAACGCGTTTAATTCTAGCCGACGGTTGTTTGGCTCACGCTTCTGTTCGTTCTAAGCACGGCACCAATCTGGCCCGGCTCGCATCAAGCGGGGGTGCACAATCATTCGCCGCCTTTCGATTGGTAGGAGGCCGGTGCGAGGCGTTAGGAGGCATCATGCGCATCCAGTTTATCCAGTAGGTTTTCCAGATAGGCCAGGACGGCCTGCTCCTCGTTTGTGCCGATTACCTCATCGGCTGCGTTTCGAACAGCCTCCGGAGCGTTAGCCATGGCAACGCCCCAACCTGCGTAGCGGAGCATCTCCATATCGTTCTCACCATCGCCGAATGCAAGAATGCCCGCCGGATCAGCGTTCAGACGCTCGCACAGGTCCTTCAGACCGGTCGCCTTGTTCACACCGGTACGCACCAAATCGATAGCACCGAAACCGCTGACCATCGGAGTGACGGTCTGCGGAAGAGCCTCGCGCAGGTATGTGCTAATCTGCTGAGTCTGCTTCGGAGGGGTCAGTAGCGGGAATTTAATGGGGACGCCCTCAAAGTTCTCGATGGAATCAATCATGACCGCACCGGGGAAGAAAAACGCGGCAAAGTCCTCCAGAGTGAGGGTTTCAGGGATGTTCTGACCCGTGTCTTCGAAATAGCCGCGAATCATATGCACAATCTGATCGCAACGATCCTTCGGCAGGTAAATACCCTCAGTGGTACAGACTAGTAGGCCAATCTGCTCTAGCCCCTGAACAATTTCAATAATGCGCGGAACATCTTCAGCAAGGAAGGGGTGAACTGCCAGCTGGCCGCTGTCATCGGCGAGGTACGCGCCGTTCTCTGCAATGTAGATAAGGCCCTGATTCTCGAAGCCGCGCATGTAATCCTGCAGCTTGGGATGGGTGTTGCCGCTAGCCACGACGAAGTGAATTCCCAGCGCGTGCAGGCGAGGCAGGATGCGCGAGAAGCGTTCAGTGTCGAAAGTTTTGGAGTCGGTGAGGAAGGTGCCATCCATATCGACGGCGATAATTGAGGGCTTAGTCTGCATGCTGTGCCTTTCTGACTCGGCTACCCCATTCAGGCAGGGGCGTGCCTGTGGCCATATCTCTATAAGGGTCTCATGTTTTTGAGGTCCCGGAAGCCGTCGCGAGGGGGTTTTAGGTATTGAGCACCGTCACAAAACGTCATCTAAAACCCCATTTTTTGGGATACAGGTCACTTTTTACCCCTATTTTTTGCCGCTTTTTGCACCCTTTTCCACCACAGACTAAATTTATTTGAAATGTAAAACTTTACCTGTCAAACTTTGATGCAGGGGTGCCGCTCCCATGAAACTCGCCCGCAGTAGCAAGCTCTCCATCGACGCACTCTTCGCGCACAGCAAGCAGCGCTCCGCGTCCATACATAGACTTTCGGCCTCCGATTCACCGCCCTACACGGGCCACCAATCACCGGCAGGTTACCAGACTTCACCGCAGGCCGTCATAAATCCGGCAAAAGACGAGCCCATCTACCCGCGGTGAAGAGAATGCACAGGATGCCATAGCCCGCACCGGCACTCCACGGTGCCCCCGATAGTGTGGGTCGGGGGCACCGCCTTTTACCACCCTCAGGAAACCATAGACACACGAGCGACAACCCCTCCCCCGCGGGAAGAGCCGCCGCTCGTCTTCTTGCCTATCGACATGGTGCCCCCACTGGGACTCGAACCCAGAACACAAGGATTTTAAGTCCTCTGTCTCTGCCAATTGGACTATGAGGGCTCGTCTGGCACGCACCAGACGCAAAACACCATTATTCCATGAATTCTGAGCAACGCATATCCACGCTCTTCAGCATGTAAAGTGCACGACTCGACCAAGACCGGGTATGCCAGGCAACAAAGCATACAGCACCAGAAAATCTACCTGGAAAGCATCAGAAAACACCACGAATACAGCGACGGGCGGCGCCGAAGACCAGAGTCTTCAACGCCGCCCATAACGTTCGCGAGGCCTATGCGGCCTCACCGGCTATAGGCCAGCTCGGTTTAGAGCTTTGCCTTGTGCGGTGCCGGAGCAGTACCGGTTGCCTGCTGGAATGCCAGGCGCGGGGAGCGCTGGTGGCGAATCGAGGAGGTATCGCGACCGAAAATCTGGTTCAGAGCCCAGGTGGTCATCACGCGAACGGTACGCTCGGTGGTGGGGATTGCCGAGCCGTGGTAGCCGCGGTGCATAATCCACGCCAGCGGGCCACCAATAGTCTTGCCCTTGAAGTTTGCAACACCCTTCCACAGGCCCAGACCTGCCACAACACCGATAGTCTCGTGGTAGTAATCGGTCAGGGGCTCACCACGGCGAGCAGCCAGCAGGTTCTTAGCCAGAACGACAGCCTGGCGGGAAGCGTGCTGAGCGTTGGGGACACAGAAGCCACCCACGCCACCGCCGGAGAGGTCAGGAACAGCGGCGTTATCGCCAGCAGCCCAGGCGCCCTCAATCACGCCATCATCACCGGTGACACGCAGGTCGGCGCTCACACGCACGCGGCCGCGCTCGTCAATCGGGAAGTCGGTGTTCTTCAGCATGGGGGATGCTGCCACACCTGCGGTCCAAATCAGAGTGTCAGTGGAAATCTCGCCGGCGGGAGACTTATCAGCCATGTTGATCAGCTTCAGGTCACCGTCAGTTGCGTCAGCCAGGGAGGTGTTGAGCAGAACCTCGATGCCGCGGGCACGCAACTCTGCGACAACCTTCTCGGCACGGTCTGCGGGAACCTCGGGCATAATGCGCGGTGCGGCCTCAATGAGCACGAAGTGCAGATCGGAGACGGACAGACGCTCGTTACGCTCAACAGCAACGCGAGCCATATCCTCAAGCTCGGAGATGGTCTCGATACCGGCGAAGCCACCGCCCACAATCACGAAGGTCAGGGCGCGACGGCGCTCATCCGCGTTGGTCAGCAGGGATGCAACCTCGACGCGATCCAGAACCCAGTTACGAACCGAGACAGCCTCTTCAATAGTCTTCATACCGATGGCAACATCTGCCAGACCCGGAATCGGGAAGGCACGGGTCACAGCACCGGCACCCAGCACAATCTCGTCGTACTTCAGCTCGAAAGGCTCACCGTTATCGGTAGGCTCAACCACGGCGGTACGGTTTGCATGGTCGACGGAGACAATACGGCCGGGAATCAGCTCGGTGTCACGCAGGTGCTGACGCAACGGCACGGTTGCGTTACGGCCTTCCATGGAACCCGCTGCAACCTCCGGCAGGAAGGGCTGGTAGGTCATGTAAGGGTTCGGCTCAACGATGGTGACGACGCCACCGGTCTCCTTGATAGCCTTCTGAATCTTCTTAGCAACGGTGAAGCCGACGTAGCCACCACCGACAATCAGGACGCGAGGACGATCCTGTGCCACCTTAGTGAATGCCATGTTAGTTACTTCCTAGTCTCAGGTACCGGGAGTTCTCATCCCGGTAGGGTGGTATGCGCAGCCTCCGGCTCATTCCGAAAGCTTTCCTAACAAGCGACGAAGCGCGGCCCGCCCTGGAAGTCCTTACGCAACGCGAAGTGGCTAGCGGTACGAGCCTGTCTGTTACATACCCGGTTCGCTATACATTTTACGCCCTTTGTTTAGGTGAAATCGCATTTATGCCCCGTTGAAGGGGCCCTACATCAAAAGTTTCGATGCTTGAACAGAGTTCCTGCAAGATAAGCCACTTACGGTCGGAAAAACTCTTTCCATTTTTTCGCTTGATGTTCGAATTTTTCGTCGCAAATGACCGCATTTGAGCTCAGCACACGCCACTACAGGAGAAGATTCCCGCGACCCTATAAAAACTCAGCCACCCGCGAACGAGCTAAGGCATGAAATATAACGGACCGGCATTAGCCGCTCCTCCATCCCATAAAAGCGCAATCCCACGGGCCCGCCCGCCACCACAACGAACCGCCGCGACGCCAAGCCTAATGATGCGGATGCGGCACATGCTCCGCCGCATGATGCGCCTGCTCACGCACCGCGGTCCCCACCTGACGGGCTGCGTCGCCTGCCCGCACGTGCATCCGGTGCAGACGATGCACCGCACCGGCAGTAATAATCGTGACCCACACCAACAGCGCGCCCACAATGACCGGCGGCAACCAGCCGCGATCCTCCGGCGGGCGGCTTGCATCCGGTGCCGCCTGCTTCACGATGTTCTCGCCCTCCTCATGCACGGGCGCAGCATCACTGGGTGACGGTGCACTCACCTGGTGCTTGCGATGCACCGCAATCCACTCAGACATCGAACCCAGCGGATTCGCCGTCACCTTAGGTGCAGGCAAAGCCATCGCATCCTGCGGGTTAAACACACCGTACCCGTACAGCGGGTCACGGCCCGTAGCACCCGCATCATCAGCCGAAGCAATCAGACGCTGAGCCAGCTGAGCCGCAGACTCCTGCGGATACTTCTGCTTCAACAACGCCGCCACGCCCGTCACCAGAGGGGCCGCCGCCGAAGAACCCGACCACAGCATGTACCCGTTACCAGGCGCCGCCGCAATCATGTCGGTACTCGGGGCAACCACAGCAATCGAAATACCCTGCGTCGACGAGCCCTCAGAAATCTGCTTATTCCGGTCCACACCGCCAACCGTCAGCACACCCGGAATCGTCGCCGGAGCGCCCACCTGAGTCAAACCGCTACCACGATTACCCGCAGCCGCCACAATCAGCACGCCCTTCTGCTCCGCGTAGGCGAAAGCGTCGTCCCAGCTCTGCGGCCAGCTCGTCTTATTCGAGCCAATCGACATGTTGATAATCTGTGCACCGTGGTCAACCGCGTAGCGCACAGCGGCAGGAATCTGCTCGTCAATGCTCTTACCACCGGTCGTACCCATATTCAGCGAAATCGGTAGGATCTTCGCCTCAGGGGCCACTCCAATCATGCCGGTCGGCTTACCCGGCTGGCCCGCAATGGCGGAATACCCCTGAGTATCATGACCGTGGCCGGCAATCAGCGAGGCAACCTCCGTACCGTGCATCGGTTCAGCGCCCAGGCCCTTCCAGCCGTCCTCGCTGCCCACGCCCGAAACATCGGTACCGCGCAGCACATTACCCGCCAAATCCGGGTGGCTCCCGTCCACGCCTGTGTCAATCACGGCAACCGTCACACCGCGGCCCGTGGCCTGCGACCACAGCGAAGTAATGCCGTAATCGTTCAACCAATATTCACGATGGCGCACATCGTCGCCGCTGGCAGTATCCGTCCCCTGACTCGGGGCCGCCGTGCTATTCGGCACCGCCGTACCCGACGGCGAAGGAGTCGCCGTCACCTCCCTCTTAGGGCTCGGAGAAGCCGTGGCCGAGGAGTTCGATTCGGTCGCGCTGACCGCGGTCAGCCACGAAACCGACCCCAGCGGCAGCAGAGTCAGCAACGCGGCAGAAACAACGGCACCGGCGGCACGCGAGCACACCGAATTCAGGCCCGCCGGACGCAGACCATCCAAGGGATGGCGGACGCACCTCGCGACACGCTCAAACCAATCCATTCGTTTCTCCTCAACTGACCAACGCAAGCTCACATAGTGCAGCAAGCTCAACTAGACGATACAAACCGGCCGACCCGCACTGCACGGGTCGGCCGCTAGAACCTCCAGCCCGAAAATCGGGACGGATTTCTGCCTAAATGGCAGGGCTACAGCTGGGACAGCGCAATGCCATCCAGAATGTCATGCTCGCTCACCGTTACCGAATCCACCGCGCCGCCCGTCAACTCGTTCAGGCGAGTCAGGATGCGGGCGTAAATCGTTGCGCCGGCACCAATCACATCTACCCGACCCGGGTGCATATATCCCAGCGCCTCACGCTCAGCACGGTTCAAGGAAGCCAACCAGCGAGAAGTCTTCTGAACGGTCTCGATGGAGAAGGTCTGTGCGTTAATAGCCTCGGAGTCGTAGTGATCCAACCCCAGAGCAGCCGCTGCGATCGTTGTCGCGGTGCCAGCCACGGCCACCACGCGGCGAGCGTCCTGCAGGGGAACGGTCTTGCGGGCCACATCAAGGGCCTCGTCGGTATCAGCTTCAACACGGGCAATCTGTGCCTCGGTCGCCGGCGCGTTCACCATGTGACGCTCGGTCAGACGCACACAACCGATATTGACGCTGCGGGAAGCCTTCACGCCCGACTCATCCCCCAGCACGAATTCGGTGGAACCACCGCCCAGGTCGAACACCAGGGTGTCGCCGTCGCCAGCACCCACGGCGCGCACCGCACCGGCGAAGGACAGCGCGGCTTCCTCGTCACCACTAATCACCTCGGGCTCAATACCCAGGATGTCGCGAATACCGCTCACGAAGACGCTGCGGTTACCCGCATCGCGAGTTGCGCTGGTCGCCACGAAACGTACCGAATCCACGTCATAGTCACGCAACAGTACAGCGTACTCGCGGGCCGCCGCGAAGGTGCGGTCCAGGGCCTCCTGCGCCAGCCAGCCGGTCGCATCCACGCCCTGGCCCAGACGCACAATGCGCATCTCACGCACAACGTCCTTCAGGACGGTCTTCTCGACCCCGTCCACCACCTCAGTGGTGGAATCGGCAATCAGCAGACGGATAGAGTTCGTACCACAGTCAATCGCTCCAACACGCACGGTGGGTTCCTTTCAGGATTATCGTCATCATCGTTCAAGGCCAAAGGCAACGCGAGCGCCGCAGGCGAAGCTGTTTTCGCTTCTGGGCGCTCTTTCTATCTATTATGCGCCCGCGCCGTCACGGGCGACGGTGCGGGCGCATCAAAATCAGTATTTAGGCTTCCTCACGCCACGCGGGGTCGCAGGAGCATACCTCGGGGGTCCACCACTCAGCGATGGCGTCCAGGCCACGGTCACCCATCGGGTTCACGCCGCGACCCACAGAGAGGGTATGGCCGATGACGGCGTGCAGACACTTCACGCGCGTGGGCATGCCGCCGGCCGAGATGCCGTCAATCTCGGGAACCTCATCGGTACCGCTAATCAGGCGGATGCGCTCACGCTCAGCCAGGTAGTTCTCGTGGGCTGCCGCGTAGGCGGCGGCCAGCTCGGCGTCCTCAGCGAGGGCGTCGGTCATTTTGTACATGAGACCACCCGCTTCCAGGCGGGACGCTGCGGCAGTAATGACCGGGTGTGCCAGGTAGAACACGGTCGGGAAGGGGGTACCGTTGCTCAGTCGCGGTGCGGTGGCGGCAACCAGCGGATTGCCGCATACGCAGCGGGCGGGAATCTCGACCACGTCACGAACCTTGCGACCCAGCTGTGCAGAGAGAACACGGATGTCCTGCTCGGTGGGCTTCAGGGTTTCAACGGTCACGCCGAAACCGCCGGGGGTACGGTTTTTCAGGTCCTCAATGGTGTTTTCGGTGCTCATAGTCCTTATTCCTATCCCGTCCACTTGCTTGTGCGGTCCAGGATGTTAGGGTCGTAGGTTCAATGCTGGTCGTCGGCCTAATACGTACAGCAGCTTCTCGGTCAGCCGCGCAGGCGCAGTTTTAGTTCTTTTCGAGGGAGTCCCAGACTTTGGTGGTCCAGGCGTCCTCGGGGGCATTCTTCGCGTTTGCGGAGGTCTTGTCAGCTTTCGAGGAGTCATCGGTAATACCGGTGACCACGTAGGGGGTATCCCCAGGGTTGACATAGTAGAGGCGGCTGCGGGCCTGCTGACGCACGTAGTTCTCATCGTTCCACCAGGTCTGCTCAGCCTTCAGCTGGGCATTTTCCTGCTGAAGCTGCGAGATGTGGGTGTGGATTCGGTTCATCTCCCGATCTTGATCCATGTAGGTCAGCACCGGGTAGGTGGTGCCGAGGGCAATCACACCCACCATGACGGCCATCAGGAAGCTTCGCCCGGAGAACATATGGGCGGCCACGGGGGTAGCGTAGCCTTCCTCCTCAGCATGCTGTCGGTAGGCGCGGCGGCGCGCACGTTCCTGCCGGCGGGCCTGCGCCGCGCGTTCACGTTCCGGATGGCGACGGTTGAGGCCCACGCCAAAGAAGAGCGCACTAGCCTTCTTCAACAGGGAAATGCCAGCCTGGCGAGCCGCCGAGGGTTCGTGGGAGCCGGTGGAAGTTCGACCGGTGCCGCGCTCCTCAGCCGAGGTACGACCCGTTGCATTGCGCCGGGTCTGCTCGTCTGCTCGCTGGCTCATTGTTTCTCTCCCCCATCGTTATTCCTACCGCAGTGCGCTTCTACCTATTCTACCCGGGTTTGTGCACCCGCCTGAGCGTTCCTTACAAAGCCATTTTGAGAGGCCTTCAGACCCTCCGGACCATCCAAGTACAGGCGCCGTCCCAGGTACAGAAAAATGCGGTGCTACACCGACCGGAGTAGCACCGCACTTCGTCAAAAGCCCCCTAGGTTGAAGAGGAGAACCTATTATTATCCGCGCTGGATAGCGTCCAGAGCATCAATGAGCTGGGCGGATGCCTGGGGCTCAACTTTACGCGTAAACCATTTTCCTGATTCGAGGATGACGGGGAGGTCTTTCTCGGTAAGCACCTCAGGGTGGGCTCCCAACCTGCTCCAGTCGATGTAATGGTGATTTGCGTGGTTCTCCGAATGCTTTGTACCCGGTGCCAACTGGCCATCGGTCTCCCAGGCCTCAGCATTCTCACGAGCGGGTATATTGAGGAGTATACTCTGCATCCACATCTCATCAGGCATAGGGGCGGAGCGGAAAATCTTAGTCACCTCTCGGCCCTTTGGAGTTTTCAAAAAGTCCATCACCTGAAGCGCAGTCGAACGGGAAACCGTCCAATAAGCCGACCCCTGATAAAACTGAATCGGCAAATTCTTACGGGGGAACATCTTCGAAATCTTGTAATACACTTTGTGTACACCCCTGCGGATAATCCCCTCAGGCAGTAGGCCTTCAAAGTCCTTATATTCCCGGTATAGCACCAGGACGTAGTTACGCATTCCGGGGGCCAGAGCATAGAAGCTTACCCAGGAATGCTCCAGATTTTCGGGTCGGGCAAGAAAATCAGCGTATTCGCGAAGAGGACGCACAGGATAGCACTGCCCCGTAATAGATGCGTAATGAGTTGCCTCCGGATACTCCTCCAAAGCCTGGGCAAGCATTTTTTGAGTTGCTTTCACAGCAGAGTAACCAGCCCAACGCACGTTTTCACGCTCGCGGACGTAAGATACGCCCTCAACGTAGAAATCATCAATATCTGCTTTCTTATCAATGTGGGCAACGCAGACACCACCCGAGTTCAAAATATGCTGAGCAATTTTTTTGAACAGTTCCGGATACTTATGAGCAAGGATGAGATAGCAAACAGTCATGATTTTCCCATGTGAAGTGTGAGTGAATGTATACGATAGATTATATGGCTCTGACAAGGAAAAACCGGACCACCCCCGAAACATGACGCGATGAATTACATCACGATGTATCGGGAGTGGCCCGGCCTTACAGGGGGGAGTTCAGAAGAACACCCCGCAACTTTTAAGCCTTATTACGCCTTGAAGCGGGGGAAGGCGGACTTACCTGCGTAGACAGCGGCGTCGCCCAGCTCCTCCTCGATGCGCAGCAGCTGGTTGTACTTAGCAACGCGCTCAGAACGTGCGGGAGCACCGGTCTTGATCTGACCAGCGTTGGTTGCAACAGCCAGGTCAGCGATGGTGACGTCCTCGGTCTCACCGGAACGGTGAGAAACCATGCAACGGTACTCGTGGCGCTGAGCCAGCTCCATTGCGTCCAGGGTCTCGGTCAGCGAACCAATCTGGTTCACCTTCACCAGCAGAGCGTTAGCTGCGCCGCCCTCGATACCGCGAGCCAGACGCTCAGGGTTGGTCACGAACAGGTCGTCACCGACAATCTGGACCTTGTCACCGATCTGCTCGGTCAGGGTCTTGTAGCCCTCCCAGTCGTTCTCGTCCAGCGGGTCCTCAATGGAAACCAGCGGGTACTTAGCAACCAGGTCAGCGTAGTATGCGCTCATCTCGGCAGCGGACTTCTTCTGGCCCTCGAAGTCGTATGCACCGTCGTTGTAGAACTCAGAGGAAGCAACGTCCAGAGCCAGTGCAACCTGCTCGCCCGGCTTGTAGCCAGCCTTCTCGATTGCCTCAACAATCAGGTCCAGTGCAGCTGCGTTGGACTCCAGGTTGGGTGCGAAGCCACCCTCGTCGCCCAGGCCGGTTGCCAGGCCACGGTCGTGCAGCACAGACTTCAGGGAGTGGTACACCTCAACACCTGCACGCAGAGCGTCAGAGTAGTTGTCGAAGCCGATGGGAGCAATCATGAACTCCTGAATGTCAACGTTGGAGTCTGCGTGAGAACCACCGTTGAGGATGTTCATCATGGGAACGGGCAGAACGTGAGCGTTCGGGCCGCCGAGGTACTTGTACAGGGGCAGGTCAGCGGACTCAGCAGCAGCCTTAGCCACAGCAAGGGAAACACCCAGGATAGCGTTGGCGCCCAGCTTGCCCTTGTTGTTGGTGCCGTCCAGAGCAATCATGGCTGCGTCAACAGCGCGCTGGTCGGAAGCCTCGATACCGATGACCTCTTCAGCGATTTCTTCGATGACAGACTTTACAGCACCCAGAACGCCCTTGCCCAGGTAGACGGACTTGTCGCCATCGCGACGCTCAACAGCCTCCCACTCACCGGTGGATGCGCCCGAGGGTACGGCTGCGCGTGCGAATGCGCCGTCTTCGAGCAGAACCTCAACCTCAACGGTCGGGTTGCCGCGGGAATCCAGGATCTGGCGTGCGTGAACTGCGGTAATAACAGCCATGGATTGTTCTCCTTATGAGATGTCAAGGATGTGAACGACACACCCGGTCGTGGCGCGTCGCGTCCCCTAAATTTTAGCAAAACTCCCACATAAACACACTAGTAGCCACTGCTTTTTTAGTCCCCTGAGTGAAGGTATGTGGAACCCTTAGTCGCCCTACAGAACGCGGCAATCAACGCCCCGATAACCTCCACTCTCCCGCCGACCGCACGTGTGGGATGTATCCCAAAGCACAACACGACCCCAACCGGATGGGCGGGGCACACGATTAATAGCGCGGCTCGTCATTCGTATGCTGCGCAACATAACGGCGGATGTACGAGCGCAGGGCGCGCTCAGCATCCAGGCCGTTGCGCTGAGCACGACAGACCAGCGCAAACAAAAGCTCACCGAACTCCTCCTCGGTGTGCATATAACGCAAATCGTCATCCATACTCGTGGGCTCCGGAGGCAAAATGATGCCAGCCTTCCGAGCCTTCGAAGCAGCCTTTTCAGCCATGGCGAGCGCCGGCAGGTGCGGCGGAATACCATCCAGCGCGCCGCGATCGCTCTTCTCCTTCTTCTTCAGCTCATCCCACGCCGCCTGCTGTTCAGCGGCGGTGCGGGGCGCCTCCGCGGTCTGCTCGCCCTCGGATGCGAAGACGTCGGGGTGGCGAGAACGCAACTTCTCGATCAGGCCCTCAACCACCTGTACGATGTCGAAGCCCTGCGGGTCTGCCGCGGCGATATCGGAGTGGAACACCACCTGCAACAGCACATCGCCAAGCTCTTCACGCAGCAGCGGCATATTGGGCTCGCCGCCAGTTTCCACGGCCTCAACGACCTCGTAGGATTCCTCCACAAGGTAGCGAATCAGGGAGGCGTGGGTCTGTTCGGCATCCCAGGGGCAACCTCCAGGAGCGCGCAGGCGGGCCATCGTTTCAACGAGCGTCTCAAAGGCCTCTCCGGCTCGGCGGGCGGTGTCTTCGCTGCTACGAGTGGCGGGGAGTTCGGGAGTGGCGTGGGTATCAGTCATAGCGGTCTTCCTCATCGAAAGCGTGAATACAGCGCGCCGCGCCGACCCCCATACGGGGAGCCGGCGCGGCGCGACTCAAATGGTTTTAGAGGTTCCAGTGCGACAGAGCGCTCGTCATGTGCGCCGGAATCTTCGAGCCCAGACGCGGGAACATACGCAACTCCTCAACGTAGCGTTCAGCATCCAGCGGGCGCGGGTAGCTGACGAAGGCCTGCTCGTTCGCATAGTCAAACGCAGCCTGAACCGGCACGCCCGGAGTGAAGGTGAGGCTCATAGCCAGCGGCGAGCCCTCACCCTCGCTGTACGAATCGGTCTTCAAAGCGGGAATATCGAGCAGGGTTTCGGGAATCAGTTCGAAGGTGCGTGCCTGCTCCCAGAAACCGTTGCGGCGCACGTGAGTCAGAGCGTCATAGTACGAGCCAAGCGCACGCACACGAATCAGCACGGTCGTGGCGTCCTTCGCGGTGCCGTTCTCGCCGAAGAGGTGCTCGACAACCGGAGCCAGACGCTGGGCAACCTGAGCTTCGGTCAGCACGAGGTTACCCTCGGCCAGCTGAGTTTCAGAAGGAACCAGCGGGCTCACCGGCTGGGAGGTGGGGGTATCCAGCTCGTCTGCGACAGTGGGCAACTCGTTGAGTTCGCTCAGGACCGGAGCCGAGGACGTAGCCGAAGAAACAGTAGGAGCCGCGGATGCTACAGCACCGCCAGCGGCCACAGCCGCTGCCGCGGCGAGCGCACCGGTAACGGCGGGTGTGGGGGCCTCCACCTGTGCGGAATCCTCGGAATGCGCCTGGGAGGGTTCGGATGCCTCGGCCTTCGCAGCATGCTTGGTCTCTGCGGGCTCATCTGCCTCATCAGCAGGCACCAGTTCGCGGTCGTTCAGGAAGTTGGGCAATTCGGGCTCAGCCTCGGTGGATGCTACCTTGTCGGCGGTCTTTTCGCTTTTTCCGGCCGAGCTCTTTTCGGCCGAATCCTCGCTAGCGGAAGAGCCAGCGACAAAGGCCTCTGCGGCAGAAGTTTCAGCCTTTTCCTCAGGCTCTTGCGGCTCCTCCAGCTTCTTCTGAGCGTTGGCGACGATAGCGGCCAGGGCAGCTTCCATCTCTTCGCCGTGGTCGGCGTCCTCGGCCTCAGATGCCTCGGGCTGTTCAGCGGCCTCAGGCTGAGCGTGCACGGGCGCAGAGACCTCGGGCTGCTTAGACTGTACGGGAGCATCCTCGGCGTCCTGAGAGTCTGCGGTACCGAAAATCGGGTCGTTATCGTAGTCGTGCTCGTACTCGGGCTCGGTAATCTCAGTCGTCTGGGCTTCGCCTGCATCGGAGGAAGCGGTGGCAAGCGCGGCGGTACCGGCCACGGTAGCGGCAGCGCCGGCAACAGCGAGACCCGCGGGAGCGCTCTGACGATCAGACTGCTCCACGCGGGCTTCCTCGGAGGGCAGGGCATCAGTAGCAGGTACTTCAGACTCAACCGTCTGAGAATCGTCGGACTCTGAAACCTCAGCTTCGGGGGCCTCGGCCTTCTGCTGATGAGCCTCAGCCGCCTCTGCGGTAGCCACAACCGAGCTCTTCTCGCCCTCAGAAGTCTCGAGCAAGAAGCTCTCGTGGGTAGTCTGCCCATCCACAGCACCCAGGTAGGAGGCGTGCACCTCCAGGCCCTCACCCAGACGCGGGTTCAGGATTACAGCCGCACGGTTCCAGGTCGCGCCGGCCTCCTGAGCCTCGGTGTACAGGGCCGCGACGGGCACAAACCAGTCCACGCCGGGTAGCACAATACCGTTCTCGACCTCGCGGCCGCGGTGCAATAGGCGGTAGTGCATGTCCTCATCTACCTGGCGCAGTTCCAGGCTCATAGTTCCCGAACCGCGGGTGCGCATGAGCTCGGCCAGCGAATGCAGGGCGCGCTGTTCGCCGAGGACGGGGAGGTCCGCGGCGTCCTCTGCGGGAGCGGTGAGCACAACAGATTCGGCCACAAGCTCAGCGTCATCGGCACTCAGCTTCTGTTTCCCGGAGGCAACTTCGTCCGATGCGGGCTCTTCGGCTTCCTTCTGCACTTCGTCCTTGGATGCCTCGGGCTTCTCCGCAGACTCGGTAGAGTCAGGACCAGCCACAATGGAACGTTCCTCGGCCGAGGCCGTCTCGCTCACAACTACCTCCGCCGCAGGTTCAATCTGTTCGCCAGAGCGGGTGGGTTCAGCTGAGAGGGATTCAGGCTCGGTGGAACGCTCAGGAGCGGAGTGGTCAGCATCTTCGGTCTCCTCTGCCTCCGTGAAGCTGTCCTCTTCGCTCTCAGGGTTCAGACCCAGGCGCACCGCGTAGGCGGCGGCCAGATCATCCAGGCCGGCGTTCTTCGCTTCGATCAGGGCGGCGCGGGTGCGCGCCTCACGAATCTGCTCCGCTGTGAGGTACTCCTCGGCCGCGGAATTGCGGTCGGTGTCATCGACGTCGGAAGTAACCGGGCTCTCCTCTTTAGAGCCCTCCGCACGGACAGCACGCAGGTACTCTTCAAACTGGGAGCGAGCCTCCTCAGCGGTGTCAGCCGAAGGCTCCGCATTCTCGGAGGATTCGTCCTCGGATTTTTCGGAGGCTTCGCCCTCTTCATCACGCAGGAAGGCGGGGGTTTCCGGCGCGGCCAGTGTATCCTCGGCAAGTTCAGATTCTTCGCTCTCACCGCGAGCTTCGGGCGCCGCAGCATCCTCAACGTCCTCGTGAGGGTAGGAGTCCAGCGCCTTTAGAGTACTCCGGAGCTCCTCATTATCAGTGGTCTTAACGGAATCCGAAAGGGATTCCTCAGCGAACGAAGGGGACTCCTCATCGCTGTGCAAGAGGGCGCGCTTCAGGTCTTCCACGGCGCGGTGTTCTTCGGAACGTTCCTCGTCGCGATTCTGCCGGGTGCTCTCCGACTTCACAAAACGGCGCAGGGAATCCTCCCACTGCTGCTGCTCCATGATTTTGTCACTCAGCCCCGAGCCGCGGGACGGCTTGCTTTCCTCGTACCCGTCCTGCGCCGCGGTGCTCTCCGCCTCGCGCGCCTGTTCTTCCCACTTCTTCTTACCGATCCCAAAGAAGCTCATTGGGCGTCCTCCTTCGGCGTGCGCCGTGAATACGCGCGGTGCCCGTCGAACCTCTCTCTCGACCACGCGCGGGTTCACGGGCACAACGCTGATGTCCTCATAATCTTTTTAATTCTATCGTGTGCCTAGAGTTTCGCCTCGCTATCCAACCGGTAGCGAGGCGAAACTCTATGAAACGACACAACCTGCGACCCTCGCACCTGCAGGACGCTGGATGCGCAAATCAGCGCACCCCGCGGGCCTAACGGGCCTCGTCTCGTACGGGGTTGGCGGCCTTCGCGGCCTTGGCCAGCTCGAAACGTACGGCGCGCAGAGCGGTTGCGGCCATGACGCGCACACCAATGCCGATGGCCTGCTCACTCGGGGCGTAGTCGCCCTGGTGCAGGTCGTAGGTGGGGTCACCGGGGGCACGGGTACCCAGTCGGAACATCGATCCGGGCACTTCCTGCAGCATCCACGCGAAGTCCTCGCCGCCCATGGACTGCTCCACGAGCACGATGGAGTCCTCCCCCAGCTCGGCACGAGCGGCGTTCTCGAGCATGGTGGTTTCCAAGTCGGTATTCACGACCGGGGGCACGCCGCGGATGTGCTCCACTCGGGCATCCACTCCGAAGGGAACGGCGACCTGCTCGATGACTTCGTCCAGCAGGTTACCGGCCTGGCGCCACACCTCAACGTCCAGACAACGCATGGTACCGGCCAGGTAGCCCTCGGCAGGGATCGCGTTCGGGGCGACGCCGGCACTGACCTGGCCCCAGGCAACCAGCACGCCCGAACGAACGTCGGTGCGGCGGGTCAGCACGGCGGGGACCTGCACCGCAATCTGGCTCATCGCGTAGATGAGATCCTCGGTCAGGTGGGGGCGGGAGGTGTGGCCGCCGTGGCCGCTCAAGTGAATCTTCACGGTATCCGATGCGCTAGTAATCGCGCCGATACGGGTACCAATCTGGCCGAGGTCCACCTTCGGGTCGCAGTGCAGAGCAAAAGCACGCGGAACGTCCTTGAGCAGGCCCTGGGAAATCATCTGCACGGCGCCGCCGGGCAGCTGCTCCTCGGCAGGCTGGAAAAGAATACGGATGCTACGGCCCAGCGGAGTCTTCTCGTTGAGCTCGTGTAGCGCCAGCGCCACGCCCAGCATGACGGTCTGGTGAATATCGTGGCCGCAGGCGTGCATTACGCCGGGCACGGTGGAGGCGTAAGGTAGCTCTGTCTGCTCAACGATGGGTAGCGCGTCAATATCGGCGCGCAGAGCCGCGGCGAAGGGGCCATCTCCGATATCGACGTAGCATCCGGTGCCTTCACAAGCAATGGGGTTCATGCCGGCTTCTCGCAGTCGGTTCATGAGGCGCTCAGTCGTGACGACCTCGCGGAAAGAAAGCTCAGGGTTGGCGTGTACTTCGCGGCGGAACTGCACGAGGGTACCCATCATACGGTCCACCCAATCGTCGAAAACGGGGGTGGACAAATCGTAGCGAGAATTAGCAAAAACCATACACAGTAGAATAACCCTCCCGGCAATGGTTTACCTATCCGCTCTGGCCGCTACCGGCCCTTTAAGAATGTCTGTGACTTTGTGACGGATTTTGAAGGAACTTCAGGAACCTCAGGGCGCTGTCGACGGGTATACGGCAGGACTCTGGTGTGCCTCTCTCCCCTGCCCTATCCGTTGTTCTTTCCGCGGGTACAGGCCCCGGGTACGCGACAAGCCGCCGCCCAGTGAAGGGCGACGGCTTGTCGCAGAAGGCGCTTAGCCTTCGAGAATCCGAGAAGGAACGTTCTAGAGCGAACGGCTCAAGATAGCCTGCTTCACCTCGGCAATAGCCTTGGTAATCTGGATGCCACGGGGGCATGCCTCGGTGCAGTTGAAGGTGGTGCGGCAACGCCACACGCCTTCCTTGTCGTTCAGAATCTCCAGGCGAAGGTCACCGGCGTCATCGCGAGAGTCGAAGATGAAGCGGTGAGCATTCACGATTGCCGAGGGGCCGAAGTACTGACCGTCGGTCCAGAAGACCGGGCAGGACGAGGTACATGCTGCGCACAGGATGCACTTGGTGGTGTCATCGAAACGTGCGCGGTCCTCGATAGTCTGCAGGCGCTCGCGCTCAGGCTCGTTCGAGTCGTTGATGAAGAACGGCATGATTTCGCGGTAGGCCTGGAAGAAGGGCTCCATGTCAACAATAAGGTCCTTCTCACAGGGCAGACCCTTCAGGGGCTCCACGATAATGGGCTTGGACAGGTCAAGGTCCTTCAGCAGGGTCTTGCAGGCCAGGCGGTTACGACCGTTGATACGCATTGCGTCCGAGCCGCAGATGCCGTGTGCACAGGAACGACGGAAGGAGACGGAGCCGTCCAGCTCCCACTTAATCTTGTGCAGGGCGTCGAGCACTCGGTCGGTGCGGTACATGGTCAGCGGGAACTCGTCCCAGTACGCCTCGGAGGAAACCTCCGGGTTGTAGCGGCGCACCTTGATAATCACGTCGTACGTGGGGATGGAGTCGGAATCGCCGCCGGTCATGCCCTCAAATAGCTTGACGGATTCCGGTTCGGGAAGTTCGTTTTCAGCCATTTTAGTACTTACGCTCCTTCGGCTCGTAACGGGTGTAGACGACGGGCTTGGTGCCGAAGCGCAGGCCCTTCACACCCTCAAACTCGGATTCGGGGTCGAGGTAGACCATAGAGTGCTTCATGAAGTTCACGTCATCGCGCTTGGGGTAGTCCTCGCGGTAGTGACCACCGCGGGATTCCTTACGATGCAGCGCACCGACAGACATGACCTTGGCCAGCTGGAGCAGGAAGCCCAGCTCGACGGCCTCGAGCAAATCAAGGTTGAAGCGCTTGCCCTTGTCCTGAATCGAGATGTTCTTGTAACGCTCTTCAAGCTTCTCGATGGTAGCCAGTGCGGCGCGGATGGTTTCCTCGGTGCGGAACACCTGCATGTCGGCCTCCATGGCCTTCTGCAGTTCGGCACGGATAGCGCCAACCTTCTCGGTGCCCTTGCTCTCAAGGATGCCGTTGAGCATGTTCAGCACGCGATCCGCTGCATCGTCCGGGACCGGCACGAATTCGGCGGAAGCTGCGTGCTCAGCTGCCTTGCGGCCCGCACGCTTACCGAACACGTTGATGTCCAGCAGGGAGTTGGTACCCAGGCGGTTTGCACCGTGCACGGACACGCAGGCAACCTCACCAGCTGCATAGAGGCCGGGGATGGTCTCTTCGCTGTTGCGGTACACCTCGGTCTCGTTGTTGGTGGGGATACCGCCCATTGCGTAGTGCGCGGTGGGGAACACCGGGATGGGCTGGTGGTGGGGTTCCACGGCTAGGTAGGTACGAGCGAACTCGGTAATATCGGGCAGCTTCTCGTCGATGTGGGAGGGCTCCAGGTGGGTCAGGTCCAGCAACACGTAGTCCTTGTGGGGACCACAGCCGCGACCCTCGCGCACCTCGTTTGCCATTGCACGCGCCACGATATCGCGGGGTGCGAGGTCCTTAATGGTCGGTGCGTAACGCTCCATGAAACGCTCACCGTCAGCGTTACGGAGAATACCACCCTCACCACGAGCACCCTCGGTCACGAGAATACCCAGGCCAGCCAGGCCGGTCGGGTGGAACTGGACGAACTCCATGTCTTCCAGAGGCAGACCCGCGCGCAGTGCGATGGCCATGCCGTCACCGGTGAGGGTGTGAGCATTGGAGGTGGTCTTGAAAATCTTGCCGCAGCCGCCGGATGCGAAAATTACGGACTTAGCCTGGAAGACGTGCACCTCACCGGTTGCCAGGTCGTAGGAGACGACACCGGCGGGGCGGGGCTTGCCCTCTTCGTCCTTGACCAGAATCAGGTCAAGCACGTAGAACTCGTTGTAGAACTCAACGTTGTGACGCACGCAGTTCTGGTACAGGGTCTGCAGAATCATGTGGCCGGTGCGGTCAGCTGCGTAGCATGCGCGGCGCACAGCTGCCTTACCGTGGTCGCGGGTGTGGCCACCAAAGCGACGCTGGTCGATGCGGCCTTCGGGGGTTCGGTTGAAAGGAAGGCCCATCTTTTCCAGGTCGAGCACGGCGTCGATGGCTTCCTTAGCCATGATTTCTGCTGCATCCTGGTCGACCAGGTAGTCACCACCCTTGACGGTATCGAAGGTGTGCCACTCCCAGTTGTCCTCTTCGACGTTAGCCAAGGCTGCACACATACCACCCTGTGCAGCTCCGGTGTGGGAGCGGGTCGGATAAAGCTTAGTCAAAACCGCGGTGCGAACTCGCTGACCTGCCTCAATGGCGGCACGCATACCGGCGCCACCGGCGCCAACGATCACTACATCGTACTTATGTACCTGCATGATGTTCTTTCTGTGTTTTCGATGTTTGAATTTGTCTGCTGGGTACGTCGTCGTTAGCGTGCCGCGCAGAAGCTGGGGAGCAGGTTGGCCGCTGCGCCCGAGGGGCAGGGGTCAAACGCAAAGATGGTGAGGGTACCAACCAGCAGGACAAAGGCAGAGGCGGCGAAGAGGATAATCTTCAGCCAAACGCGCAGGCGGTCCTTCTCGGCGTAGTCGTTAATGATGACGCGGATGCCGTTAGCACCGTGCAGCATTGCCAGCCACAGGAGCAACAGGTCCCAGACCTGCCAGAAGGGGTTAGCCCACTTGCCGCCCACGAAACCGAAATCGATGGCGTGGATACCGTCGCCAACCATAAGGTTCGAGAAGAGGTGGCCAAAGATTAGAACCACGAGCACGACGCCAGACAGGCGCATACCCAACCAGGCGAACATTTCGAAGTTGTTGCGCTTGGAGGAGGAGCGGTTGTACTTCACACCATCAATGCGGTTATCACGCAGACGGGGTACGTAGGTGCGGGGCTTAAGCGGAGTAGCCATGGTTTAGTGACCTCCAATGTGCGAGAAAACGATCGGCAGGTGGCGGGCAGCAAAGCCGGCAACGGTAAGCGCCCAGAGAATCAGCACAACCCACAGAATCTTGATGTGCATGTAGGTTGCCTTCTGGCTAATTTCGACGTTGCCGTCCTTGTTCTTTGCCTGGATGTGCTCCACGTGTGCGTTGGTTGCCTTACCCCAGAAGTCGATGAGGATAATGCGGATACCGTTGAAGGCGTGGTAGACGATGGCTGCGACCAGGGCGGTCTCACCCAGGCCCATGATGGGGTTCTTGTACAAGCTCAGCACACCGTTATAAGCCTCCGGTGAGATGCGCACAACGGCGGTATCGAGGATATGGACAAGAAGGAAGAAGAAAATCGCGATACCGGTAATGCGATGAGCAACCCAGGACCACATGCCCCAACGGCCGCGGTAAAGGGTTCCCTTAGAACCATTCAACACTGAATAACCTCCTGCTGAGACGGCGGGCTCGGGGCGCAAAAAAGGGCACTGGACACCCCTCTGCAAGCCGGTCACGACTATGTACTCGCCGACTGCTTTGTTCGTCTGTTACTTCCAAGATATCAGGTAAATTCACAGCTTATTGACACCCTGTTTATAGATTTTCGCCAGCCTATAAACGTGAATTAGGTTATATTTTTTTTGCAATATTATGATTTTCCCCGTACTGATGCGGAAGTAATCTTAGCCTAACAATGCACCCGCCCCTCAATGAGAGCCGCCTGACATTTTCTGCCAAATCCCAAAAGAATTCGATATATGACAAATCCACCCGTTATTCTTGAAGCGATGAATACTACACTCACTCGATTCCGCCCGCTGATTCCCGCCGGCGGTGTTGGCTCGCGTCTGTGGCCCCTGTCCCGCGCGCACGCCCCGAAATTCCTGCTCGACCTCACCTCATCGGGCAATTCCTTGTTGCGTGACACCTACGACCGTCTCATCGATCTCAGCAACGGCTCCGTCATGGTTGTCACCGGCACTTCCCACGCCAATGCGGTCACTCAGCAGATTCCCGAACTGCGGGCCGCAGACCTGGTGCTGGAACCCTCCCCCAAGGACTCAGCTGCAGCTATCGGCCTGGCTTGCGCCATCATCCACCGCCGCGAACCGGACGCCATCATTGGCTCCTTCGCAGCCGATCACGTTATCAGCCCCGTGGATGAGTTCCATCGCGTAGTGACCGAGGCTGTCATCACCGCGGCAACCGGCAAGATTGTCACCATTGGCATTACCCCCACCGAGCCCTCCAGCGCTTTCGGCTACATTCACGCCGGCGCCCCCCTGGACATCGAGGATGCACCCAACGCGCACGCCGTGGACACCTTCGTGGAGAAGCCGGACGCCGCCACCGCTCAGAAGTACCTGGACTCCGGTGAATACACCTGGAACGCAGGCATGTTCGTGGCACCGGCTGCCCTGATGCTCAAGCACCTCGAGGCCAATGAGCCTGAGCTGTACGCAGGTGTTATGGAAATTGCAAACGCCTGGGACACCTCCGAACGCGAAGCCGTCCTGGAGCGGGTGTGGGAAACCCTCCCCAAGACCGCTATTGACTACGCGGTGGCAGAGCCCGCCGCGGCCGCAGGTGACGTCGCCATGGTCCCCGGCTCCTTCAGCTGGGACGACGTGGGAGACTTCGACGCCGTGGCACGCCTCAACTCCGAGAAGAGCGGCGAAGAGCTGACCATTCTCGGCGATAAGGACAATGTCATCAACCACGGTTGCTCCGGCATCGTTGTAGCCAACAGCGATCGCAAGATTTCGATTATCGGCTTGGACGATATCGTTGTGGTGGACACCCCCGACGCCCTGCTGGTCGCACCGCGTTCCAAGGCCCAGGCCGTCAAGGATGCCGTGGGTGAAATTAAGGCACGAGGCCTGAACCACCTCCTCTAAATCTTTGGTCGGGGCAGAATCATGAACCTGCCCCCCTAAAAACACTCAGCTAGATAACCGGCCCCCTTCACTGCGAAGGGGGCCGGTTTTGCGTCTGCCAGTATCTGTCCACGTTCATCTCCAGGTTCGCCTCCGGAGGCAGAATTCAGAGTATTTCATCTGGTGCGCGCCTGGGTCGAGTCTGAGACCTGGCAGGACGAGCGCCCGGCCCTATGGGTGGACGGTAAGACCGCCTACGTGACCGACCCGGCCACCAAAAAGCTCATCGCGGTGTCCCTGTCGAACCCAGCGGCGCCCAAGGAGCTCATGAGCGTAGAGCTACCCAAGGTCCCCAACAAAATCCTGGGTGTCTCTTCGTCAAAGCCGGCACCGGTTGAGGCTGAGGCACACGGTGCTGAAGCTCGCAGTTCTGAGTCTTCCTCGGCTTCCGCTGACGCACACGAGTCCCACTAGCCCTTTGGCCTCAAGGCCCCTAACGGATACAAAAGAGAGATGCGACCGATAACCTACCGATCGCATCTCTCTTGACATTTCACGCCAGCTACTACCGCAACGGCAGAACCCCGATTTCTTCCCAGTTCTGCCCGTCGTAGGAGTAACAGTGTAGGTAATCCACGCTGAAGGTACGCTGCTCAGCAGGCAGAGCGTCAAACACCTCGCGGGCGTTGGCCACCTGCTCCTCACTCAAACCGTAGCCCAGAGTCACATGCGGTACATAGGGGAAGGGGGCCGCACCCGTGCCGAGCATCTGAACCAGCTTCCGGTGAATCCACTCGAATTCGGCCTTGCCCGCTTCCAGGTCCAGATAGTCCACCTCGGTGACAGGTCGGAAGGACTGCACTGACCCCCAGCGAGCCTCTAAACGCGACGCGCCCAAGTCCTCAGAAAACCGTGGGGAACACACGGTATCCAGCAGGAAATCATCCAGTTCCGCCACGTACACGGTCACGTGCGTGCTCATCGAAGCGACGGGAATCCCTGTTGTCTTCTGCTTCCACTCCTCCAGGCGCTGAGCATTCTCACCGCTCACGTGCGCAATAACGCTCAGGTAGCGGTGACCGGGCTTCAGGGTCGGGGATACAGGAGCCGTCGTGGGGCTCGAAGAGTTCTCTTGTGCTGTCATCTCAGTCGTGCAGGTAATGCGGCATCTCAGCCGGGCAGGCTTGAACAGCGCGCTAGATTGCTGCGGCAGGCAGGAAGCCAACCTTCTTGTACACGTTCTCAATGGTGACCGTGGCGATCTCGCGGGCGGCGGAGGCGCCCACAGCCAGCAGGCGGTCCAGTTCGGCAGGATCGTCCATCAGCTCGAGGGTACGCTCGCGCACCGGAGCCAGGCGGTCCACCACGATATCGGCCAGGTCGACCTTCAGGTGGCCGTACATCTTGCCCTCGTAGCGTGCCACAATTTCGTCGATGCTCTCACCGGTCATAGCGGAGTAGATGGAGAGCAGATTAGAGACACCGGGCTTAACCTCGCGGTCGTAGGCGATGACGGAGCCATCATCGGTCACTGCGGACTTAATCTTCTTCTGGGTGACCTTGGGGGTGTCCAGCAGCTTGATCAGGCCCTTGTCGGAAGCCGCGGACTTGGACATCTTCGAGGTCGGTTCCTGCAGGTCGTAAATCTTCGCGGTTTCCTTTAGGATGACCGGCTCGGGCACCACGAAGGTCTCGCCGAAGCGAGAGTTGAAGCGCTGGGCCAGGTTGCGGGTCAGTTCGAGGTGCTGGCGCTGGTCCTCGCCCACGGGCACACCGTCCGCCTGGTAGAGCAGAATGTCGGCGGCCATGAGAATCGGGTAGGTGAACAGGCCAACCGAGGCCTTATCGGCGCCCTGCTTCTGCGACTTGTCCTTGAACTGGGTCATGCGGGATGCCTCGCCGAAGCCGGTGAAGCAGTTCAGAACCCAAGCCAGCTGGGCGTGCTCGGGTACGTGCGACTGCACGAACAGGGGCGCGCGGGACGGGTCGATACCGGAGGCAATGTACTGCGCCGCGGTCAGGCGGGTGCGTTCGCGCAGCTCCTCGGGATCCTGCGGGACGGTGATAGCGTGCATATCCGGAATAAAGAACAAGCATTCGTTATTCGGGTCGTTCTGCAGGGCCACCCAGTTGTTCACGGCGCCAATGTAGTTACCCAGGTGCATCGAATCGGCCGAGGGCTGAGCACCAGAGAAGATACGCTTCTTCTGCTGGGAGGCGTTCGGGATGAGGGACTTATCCTGCTTCTTGTCGTCTGCCATAGTTATTTCCTGTGCAGTTACTTCCTGTGCGGTGCTGCGAACGGTGCAGCGTGTATCTCAAAACTTATGTTCGGGGTGCGGTGACATGAGGCTCTAACCGTCGATGCGGTAGTCCACCACCAGCGGTGCATGATCGCTGAAACGCTCCTCGTAGGTGGCGGCGCGGTCAACCTGCGCCTGCACGGCGCGTTCAGCCCAGGCGGGGGTGGCCATCTGGTAGTCGATGCGCCAGCCAGCATCGTTATCGAAAGCCTTGCCGCGGTAGGACCACCAGGTGTAAGGGCCGGGAACCTGACCGGCCAAATCACGCGCCACATCGCGGTAGCCGATATCGCCAAAGAAACGGTCGAAATAGGCGCGTTCCTCCGGCAGGAAACCCGCACGCTTCTGGTTGGCCTTCCAATTCTTAATATCCAGTTCAGTGTGGCCCACGTTCAAATCACCCACGATGAGCACGTGATCGGAATGCTCAGCCAGCTCAGGCATACGCACCAGCATGCGCTCCAGGAAGCGGTACTTGTCCTCTTGCTTCTGGGTGCCAACCTCGCCGGAGTGCACATACGCGCTGACCACGGTCAGGCTCTGCCCGTTCGGCAATACGTAGTCGGCCTCAACCCAGCGTCCCGAGTCGTCAAAGTACTCTTCGCCGATAGTGGAGCGGGTGGCCACAGGCTGATCCTTCAGCACCTCACCGGCCGAGTTCGGGGTGCGGCGAGTAGCCACCAGCACACCCGCGCGACCCTTAGCGGCGGCTTCGGCGTGCAGAATATTCCACTGCGACTCGTCGAGCAACTCACGCACGATGGCGTCGGGTGCACGAACCTCCTGCAGGCAGAGGATGTCGATGTCTCGCTCAGCCAGCCAGGCGGCCATATTCTTGCGGCAGGCGGCGCGAATACCGTTGACGTTGACACTCGCCACGCGGAGCAGACCGGGCTCACGCGGAACGGGAGGAATCGAAGAATGCATAGTCTTAATTATGCCAGCATGCGTCGAAGGAAAAATTCATCACGATTCATTTTTCTTTCACAGATGGTTAAAATGTTGGGTAATGAATTCGCACTCCTCACATACCCCCGAGCCCACCGCCCACTCGCTATCCGCCGATGCTCAGGCCGCAGTTCAGAACCCTCTGAGTACTTCCCCCACCGGCAGCCAGACCTATGAGTTGCCACCTATTCCGGGGCCCAAGTACGAACAGGTGATTCACTACCTCGAGCAGCGCTACATCATCCCGGGTAAGCCCGGCGATAAGCTCCCGACCGAACGCACGATCCAGCAGAACTTCGGCGTGAGCCGCCAGACGGTACGTAGCGCCCTGAAAGTCCTCATCGAACGTGGCCTGCTCTACAACGTGCAAGGGTCAGGCACCTACGTGGCCGAACGCAGCGAAGCCACATACATTCCGCGCGTGGACACCTTCGCCGACGATATGCGCCGCCGCGGATTCGAAGGCTCAACCCGTATGATTGCGACCCGCTGGGTGGACGCTACCGAGGAGATTTCAACCCGACTATCCGTTCCCGTGGGCGAGTCGGTCCTCTTCGTGCGCCGTCTGCGACTAGCCGACCACGAGGTCATCGGCTTTGAGCGCTCCTACTTCGTCAAGGAAGCCGCCAGTAGCATCCTGGACTCCATGATGGCCGGCCTCTCGGGTTCTTCCAGCTCTCTGGACCAGCTAGCCGATACCCCCAACGCCATCAAGCACGCCCGCGTACGCACAAGCGCGGCACTCTTCACCGATGCCGATGCTGAAGCCTTCAACCAGCAGGTTCCTGTGGGCGAGGCCGCGTTCAAGGTCTGCGCCACCGGTTACACCAAGGAAGGAACACCGGTCGAATACGCCGAGACCCTGTACCTTGCCAACCATTACTTCTACGAACAGCTCCTGTAGCCGTGTTGCCTTCATCCGACAGGCAGGAGGCGACACAGGGCACGCGAAAAGGGCGATGCCTCGGGTCACAATGACCGAGGCTTCGCCCTTTCGCTATAGATTGATGCAGATACCACGGGGGCCTACGCGGCCTGACGCTCCGCGGTCTCCACCACATTCACCAGCAGCTCGGCGCGGGTCATCGGGCCCACACCTCCGGGATTCGGGGACACCCAAGACGCCTTCTGCGCAGCCTCGGGCGAGACGTCACCGAAAAGCTTCTTCTTGCCGGTCTCCGGATCCTCAGCACGGGAAACACCAACGTCCAGCAGGATTGCTCCCTCCTTGACCTGGTGAGCCTTCAGCACGTGGGGCACACCCACGGCGGCAACAATAACGTCAGCCTCACGCAGCACCTCATCCAAGTTCTGGGTACCGGTGTGAGCCAGGGTTGCGGTGGCGTTCACCTCGCGGCGGGTCAGCAGCAGACCAAGCGGGCGGCCCACGGTAATACCGCGGCCGAGCACCACCACGTTCTTGCCGTTCCAGTCGATGCCGTGGCGCTTGACGAGCTCAATCACACCGTTCGGGGTGCACGGCAACGGCGAATCCAGCGGCTCCGAAACGTTCAACACAAGCTTGCCGAGGTTCGTCGGGTGCAGGCCATCTGCGTCCTTCTCAGGAGCGATGCGCTCGAGCACCCGGTTGGTGTCCAGGTGCTTGGGCAGGGGCAGCTGCACAATGTAGCTGGTGCACGCCGGATCGTTGTTCAGCTTATCAATCTCTGCGTCGAGCTCCTCCTGAGTGATATCGCCGGGCAGATCCACGCGAATGGAGTTAATACCAATCTCAGCGCAGTCGCGGTGCTTAGCACCCACGTACGAGCGGGACGCCGGGTCGTCACCTACCAGAACGGTACCCAGGCCGGGGGTGATGCCCTTTGCCTTCAGCGCCTCAACGCGCTCCTTCAGCTCCGCCTTAATGGCGGCAGCGGTTGCGTTACCGTCTAGAATCTGGGGCATTGTTTTTCCTTCCATAGATTACGGCGAGGTCGCCGAAACGAATGGTCCATATGTTGGGTTCTTGAGGACCATTCCCCCACCAATCCTCACCGATAAGCACGTGAGAACGGCGGGCGGAGAGCGAAATAACCCCGCCCACTCATCAGCCCACTCGGGCGGATGAGCGAACGGGGTTATTCACGGGTCTACCAGTTCTCGCTGCCCTGGTAGAGGGGGTACTTAGCGCAGAGTGCATCAACGCGAGCGCGCAGAGCCGCGATGTCCGGGTTCGGCAGCAGTACCGAAGCGATAATGTCGGCTACCTCGGTGAAGCCCTCGGCGTCGAAGCCGCGAGTTGCCAGTGCGGGGGTGCCAATACGCAGACCGGAGGTCACCATCGGCGGGCGCGGATCGTTCGGCACAGCGTTACGGTTGACGGTAATACCGGCATCGTGCAGCAGGTCTTCTGCTTCCTTGCCGTTGAGGGCGTGGTGACGCAGGTCGACGAGCACCAGGTGAACATCGGTACCGCCGGAGGCAATCGAAACGCCGGCATCCTTCACGTCCTGCTGCAGCAGGCGGTTTGCCAGGATCTGTGCACCCTCGACGGTGCGCTTCTGACGGTCCTTGAAACCCTCGGATGCAGCAACCTTGAACGCGGTAGCCTTTGCCGCAATCACGTGCATGAGCGGGCCGCCCTGCTGACCGGGGAACACGGCCGAGTCAATCTTCTTCTTCAGCTCCTCGGTGCAGAGGATGAAGCCCGAGCGGGGGCCGCCCAGGGTCTTGTGCACGGTGGAGGAGACCACGTGTGCGTGCGGGACGGGGTTCGGGTGCAGCCCCGCTGCCACCAGACCGGCAAAGTGAGCCATATCCACCCACAGGTACGCGCCAACCTCGTCAGCAATCGCGCGGAACGCTGCGAAGTCCAGCTGGCGGGGGTATGCGGACCAACCAGCGATAATCAGCTTGGGACGCTCAGCCAGGGCCAGCTCGCGCACCTGCTCCATGTCAACGTAGCCGTTCTCGTCCACGCCGTAGGCCACAACGTTGTACAGCTTGCCGGAGACGTTCAGCTTCATACCGTGGGTCAAGTGGCCACCGTGCGCCAGGGACAGACCCATGATGGTGTCACCGGGGGTCAGCAGTGCGTGCATGACGGCGTTGTTTGCCTGCGCACCGGAGTGGGGCTGCACGTTCGCGTGCTCCGCACCGAAGAGTTCCTTCACACGGGAAATAGCGAGGGACTCAACAATATCGACGTATTCACATCCGCCGTAGTAGCGGCGGCCGGGGTATCCCTCAGCGTACTTGTTGGTCAGCACCGAGCCCTGGCTCTGCATCACAGCGCGGGGGACAAAGTTCTCGGATGCAATCATCTCGAGGGTGTTCTGCTGGCGCTTGCGCTCCAGCTCAATGGCTTCTGCAACCTCGGGGTCGAGGTCGGCGAGGGGCATCTCGAGGATTTTCTGCTCAGACATTACGCTCCTGGGAGTGTTTTTTGCGTTATCTTCGGTAGCTCACCATCAGGACTAGCGGGCCGGACAGCGCAAGACGACAGGCGCCTCCAGCGGGAAATCCTGAATGAAAAAATATGAGCTACACCTCATAATACCGCAAAGCCCGCTTTCCTTCGACAAGGAAAACGGGCTTTGAGATGTATCACGATGAAGTTTTACGGCGCCGTATCGGGGTACATAACGCGCCCCGGCAGGCCAATCGGCAAAGCTATTCAGGCTAGCAAACCCTAGGCCTGACGCAGGATAGCGGAAGCGTACTCCATGTAGGCCTCGCGGGCGCTATCCTTCTTACCGCCAGCCACCAGCTGAGTCTGCACCACGTAGCCAGTCAGCACCGAGAGCACCGCCGCACCAATGACCGTCAGCCACTCCTCAAGCTCCTCATCCGTGAAATCCAGCTCAGCTGCACCCCAGGTGCGGTAGCGCTCAAGAGCCTGGTCGCGCAGGTAGGTTAGCTGTTCGGACACCACAGCGGCCAGTTGCGGCATTGCCACAGCCTCGCCCCAGGTCACCAGCAGGTGACGGCGCACCTTGGGGGTATCCAAAACCTTCAAGCACCCAAACACATAGTCCCAGGGCTTCTCGGCGCGGATGCGGTCGAAGGGAGCCAGGTCCATGCGCGCGGCGGAGAGGATAATCTCATCCTTGGAGGAGAAGTGATTGTAGATGGCTCCAGCAGACAGGCCGGTGGCGGCGATGATCTCGCTCATCGAGGCCTTCTGATAACCGTGCTTGATGAAGCATTCGCGGGCGGTCTCTACAATCTGAGAACGCCTGTTCTTTTTGTATTCTTCGCTGACTTTAGGCACACCCTAATCCTAGCGAATTTTTTGAGGCCATAACCAAGGCCTTTGTGGCCCTTCATTGCGACGGAGCTCCAAAGCACAAAAAATAGAATAAAAATTCTATAAAAAGGCGGGGTGCCCCGAAAATCCGGG
>OFDA01000067.1_pt1 | contig 103167 bp, 79 predicted proteins | sample 1520921 | NCBI WGS metagenome assembly OFDA01 (sample SAMEA2699028, study PRJEB24076) | metagenome
TTTGGGTGCCGTTGGCGGTGGTGTAGGTGGCGCGTTCGATGCGTGCGTTGTCGAAGCCGGCCTTGCGGGCGAGTTCGGCGACTGCTTCTGCGCTGCGGTCGACCTGGGTGAGGTCGTGGGATTCCCAGGCGATGGAGGGAATGGCGACGAGGTCGGTGAGGGTCTGCAGGGTTGCTTCGAAGTTTTTGGTGACGGCGTCGCGGAGGGCGCTGTGGTGGGTGAATTCAGTAGTCATGTTTCTACCTTACCCCCACCTTACCTGCCGCCGCCGGGTGGTTGGGGTTGTTTCAGTTGCTGGTGTGCGCTTGTGGGGGGCGGGTTTGGTGTGTGCCGTTCGGGTATGATGGGAGGGTGTTTGGTCGTAAGAAAGAGAAGGCTGAGACTGAAGCTACTCAGCCGCAGGTTGTAGAGGAGCCGCAGGCTCCGGTTGATCCGAAGTTTACCCCGAAGAAGGGCCGTCCGACTCCTTCGCGTAAGGAGCGGGAGGCGGCTCGTCGTAAGCCGCTGGTGGGCGGTAACGATCATGCGTTTGCGAATGATCGTGAGGCGCGTGCTGAGTTGCGTCGTCGTGAGCGTGAGGATAACGCTAAGCTTCGTATTCGTCAGAATGAGGCTTTGCGTGGCGGCGATCAGCGTTTCTTGCCTCTTGTGGATCAGGGTCCGCAGCGTCGTTATATCCGCGATTATGTGGATGCGCGCCGTAACCTGGGTGATTTCATGCTGATTGTTCTGCTGGTTCTGCTGGTTGGCGGCTGGATTGGTCAGGGCATTTCGGGTTCGTCTGAGGTTGGCGTTTCGATTTATTACGGTTCTGTGTATGCGATGTACGCCGCGATGTTGCTGTGGGTGATTGATTATTTCATTCTGTGGCGTGGCCTGAAGAAGAATCTGATTGCTAAGTTTGGCGAGGTTCAGCGCGGTGGTGGTATGTACACCTTTAACCGTGTGATGATGGTTCGTCGTTGGCGCCGTCCGGTTCCGATGGTGAAGTACGGCGAGTACCCGCACTAAGTCGTTAAGTGCCGTATAGGTGCTTGGGGAGAGGTCCTGAGGGGTCGGGCCTCTCCCCTATTTTTATACCCGCTAATACTTACCCGCTTGCGCGAGAAGCCACATGTGTTTCGAGAAGCCACGTTTTTGGTGGCTTTTCGAAACACATGTGGCTTCTGAACATCTATACCGGTTACCCGGCGGGGCGTGAACCTTTTAGCGGCGAGCGCGGCGCAGCTTCACCAGGCCGCGGTTAATGTGTGCCGCCCAGAGCGGACCCTCATACAGGAACGCGGTGTAGCCCTGCACCAGGTCGGCGCCAGCGTCCAGGCGCTCCTGTACATCCTCAGCGGTGGTTACGCCGCCAACGGAGATGATGGCGAGGTCGTCGCCGATTTCGCGCTTGAGCAGGCGCAGCACCTCGAGGGAGCGGGGCTTCAGCGGTGCACCGGAGAGGCCGCCGGCACCGATTTCCTTGACCTTGGTCATGTCGCTGGTCAGGCCCAGGCCTTCGCGGGCGATGGTGGTGTTGGTGGCGATGATGCCGTCCAGCTTCAGCTCCTTAGCCAGGGCTGCCACCTCGATCACGTCCTCGTCGACCAGGTCGGGTGCGATCTTGACGGTGAGGGGTACGTGGCGGTTGGGGCTGACTCGGTCTGCTTCCTCGCGCACAGCGGTAAGTAGCGGGCGTAGCGACTCGATGGCCTGCAGGGTGCGCAGGCCGGGGGTGTTCGGAGAGGAGACATTGACGACCAGGTAGTCCGCCTGCGGTGCCAGGGTGCGGGTGGAAATCAGGTAGTCGTCGATGGCGTTCTCAAGTTCCACAATCTTGGTCTTGCCGATGTTCACGCCGATGACCGGGCGTACAGCGCCGCGGTATTCGGTTTCGAGGTCTGCGCGGGCGGCGGCCACGCGCGGACCTGCCGCTGCGGCACCGTCATTGTTGAAGCCCATGCGGTTGATGACCGCCTTATCTTCGACGAGGCGGAAGAGGCGCGGCTGCGGGTTGCCGGGCTGCGCCTGACCGGTAATAGTACCGATCTCGACATGGCCGAAGCCGATACCAGCCAGCGCAGCAATACCCTTACCGCCCTTGTCGAAGCCCGCGGCCAGGCCGAACGGCGAGGGGAAAGTAATGCCCATGACGGTGGTTGCCAGTTCGGGGGCGGGCTGGAAGTACTTGCGCAGCGCGCGGGTGATGCCGACGTTGCGCAGGGTCTGAACGCCCCAGAAGCCGACGTGGTGTGCCTTCTCGGGGTCCATGCCCTTGAAGAAGATGTTAAAGAAGGTCGGGTAGATGCGCATTTGTTCTCCCTAGTGTTGGAGGGTGTGTGGGTGGTTTGTGGGGCGGCGAACCGGGTCGCCGCGTTGGGACGCTAACGCCGGGGCTGAGTAATCGGCCTACTCGTCGGTGGTGACGGCATCAACTGCGCCCCCGTAGCGGCGGTCGCGGCGCGCGTACTCTTCGACGGCCTCCCAGAGGGTGCGGCGGTCGACGTCGGGCCAGAGCACATCCATGAAGACGAACTCGGCGTAGGCGCTCTGCCAGAGCAAAAAGTTCGAGATGCGCTGTTCACCAGAGGAACGCAGGAACAGGTCAACGTCGGGCAGGTCGGGCTCGTCCAGGTACTTCTGGATGGTCTTTTCGGTGATGCTACCGGGCTTGAGCTTGCCGGCTGCCGCATCCGCTGCGATGGCTGCCGCCGCATCGGCGATCTCGGCGCGGCCGCCGTAGTTCACGCACATGGTGAGCGTGCAGACGGTGTTATCGATGGTTTCGCGCTCGCAGAGCTCGAGCTCCTCGATGACGCTCTTCCACAGCTTGGGTCGGCGGCCAGCCCAGCGGATGCGCACACCCCAGGTCTTGAGGGTTGCAAGTTGACGCTGCAACACCTCTGTGGAGAAACGCATGATGAACGCGACCTCACTGGGTGAGCGCTTCCAGTTTTCGGTGGAGAACGCGTAGGCGGTCACGTACGGGATGCCCATTTCAATAGCGCCCGCGACGACGTCCAGCAGGGCCGCCTCACCGGCGCGGTGGCCCTCGGTGCGGGGCAGACCGCGTGCGTTAGCCCAGCGTCCGTTGCCGTCCATGACGACGGCGACGTGCTGGGGGATGAACTTCTTCGGGATGGGAGGCGGGGTCGCCCCGGTGGGATGCGGGGGCGGGGGTACGGGCTGGGTGCGTGCCATGTGTGCCTTTCTTCCCAGGCGGGGGTTCTCCCCCGGGGTTGTCTGCCGAGTTATGCTGTTAGCTATTTTACCGTGGCACGGCGCGCATGGGCGGGCGCCTCGGGGTTTATTTTGCGGGGGTCTCCGCCTCGAGTGCCCCGAGGGTTTTGAGAGGGTGCTCCAGTAGATTTTGGGTGGTGGCGAGGTAGAGCTTAAGGATTTTATCGGCGGTGCCGGCGGGTGCAGCGTCGATGGTTTCCCAGGCGCTCGGGATGGGGTTGGTGGTGGCGAGCGCGTAGGCCAGGTCTTCGGCCGTGAGGGCAGTGAGGGGTGCATCGGTGGCGGGGGCACACTTCGGGCAGAGGATAGTGTACTGGCCGTAGGTGTGGGCGGTGTGGAAGGCAAGGTACCGGCCCGGGGCTTCCGCGGCACCCTCCCGGGCTGTGGCTTCGGGTGTGAGCGGGGTACCGCATCGGGTGCATCGTTCACCGATGAGGGGCCAGCCGGAGCGGTCCATGGCGCGGGCCAGGTAGCGGGTGAGCACGCGCTGGGGGGTGTGTTGCGCGTGGGCTATGGTTGCGAACGCCCCGTGAGTGAGCGTGTATAGTTCGGTGGTTCCGGCGCTGTTTTGGGTGAGGTCTTCGGCGAGTTCGGCGATGGTGGAGGCGCAGGTGTACGCGGCGTAGTCGGCCATGATGGGGCCGGTGTAGGCGTGCAGGGTTGCGGCTTGGGTGATGGTGTGCAGGTTGGTGCGGCCGCGGCTAAAGGACAGGTCGGTGTGCATGAACGGTTCGAGTCGTCCGCCGAACTTGGAGGTGGGTTTGCGTACGGCCTTGGCGACGGCGTGGGTGATGCCGCCCTCGCGGGTGAGCATGATGATGATGCGGTCGGTCTCGCCGAGTTTTTGAGTGCGGAGGATGAGGGCGGCATCGCGCCAGGTGCGGGGTTCGCTCACGGGTGTCTCCGTTCTCGATAGTTGTTCGTTGGTTGTTGTTCTGCGGGTTCTGGCGGATGCCCGGTGGTGGTTCCCCCACGGGGTACGTGCGGCGTCTGCAGCTACAGTATCTGCGGTATCCGGGCTACAGTGTCCGTCGCACCGTATGCGGGTGCATCGGGTACGGTTCGACCCCTGCCGCATCACCTCGCGGTGGTGCGGTCAGGGGTCGAATCGTTAAACGTATGGGTGAGGTGTGCTAGTCCTCGTACTCGATATCGTCGTCTTCGATGTCGTCTTCATCGTCAAGGATTTCTTCGAGATCGTCTTCCTCGTCGTCACCGTACACGCTCAGGGGGGTGACCTCTTCGTAGGCTTCGAAGAGGGCGTCTTCGTAGGCTTCGAAGGCGTTGGCGATTTCTACGTAGGCCTCATCGACGGCAGGGTCGTGCTCGCCGTTGCGTTCAATCACGGCGGACAGGTGGGCCTCCAGCGCGTTGAGGAGGCGGGTGAGTTCAGTGCGAGGATCAGTGCTCATGCTCTTTATTCTACTACCTACGAGGGGGTGGTGTATTTCTACCCGTCATGCGTTACCGGCCTCTATAGACTGAGCCCGCCGCATCCGGTCACGTACTGTGACGGATACGGCGGGCTCGGGGGCCAATGGCCGGGGTCTAGTTTTTTAGAAGCCCAGCGATGCAGCCGAAGCGCGGATTGCCTCAGCGGATGCCTTCAGCTGTGCCAGCTCAGCTTCGTTCATGGGGACCTCGAGCACGCGCTGGATGCCCTCGCGGTTGACGATGGTGGGCAGGGACAGTGCAACGTCCTTGAAGCCGTAGAGCTCGCCTGCGATGGTGGTGGAGACGGGCAGCACTGCGTTCTGGCCGCCGAGGAATGCCTCAGCGATACGTGCACCGGAGATACCGATTGCGTAGTTGGTGGAGCCCTTGCCCTCAATCACCTTGTAGGCTGCGCGCATAGCTTCGGTTGCCAGCTCTGCACGGACCTCTTCGGTGAACAGCAGCTTGCCGTCCTGCTTCCACTCGGTCAGGGGAACCATGCCGATGTTTGCTGCGGACCAGACGGGGAACTCGGAGTCGCCGTGCTCGCCAACAACGTTTGCGTGAACGCTCTTGATGGAGACGCCAGCCTTGTTAGCAATCAGCCAACGCAGGCGGGAGGAGTCCAGAACGGTACCGGAGGAGAGCACGCGGTTTGCAGGCAGGCCGCTAATCTTCTGAGCCACAACGGTCAGAACGTCACAGGGGTTGGTGACGAGCATGATGATTGCGTTGGGGGCGACGGACAGAACGTTCGGCAGCAGCTTCTCGAGGATTGCAACGTTAGCGCCTGCCAGTTCGAGGCGGGGCTGGCCGGGCTTCTGGCGGGCACCTGCGGTGATGATGACCATGTCGCAGTCGCGCAGCAGTTCGATGTCGTCGCCACCGGTGACGGTTGCTTCGTGAGCGAACATTGCGCCGTGTGCGATGTCCAGTGCTTCTGCGTGTGCGCGCTTGCCGTCGATGTCGTACAGGACGATTTCGTCTGCGGAACCGCGGACCATAGCTGCGTAGGCGGTTGCGCTACCGACGCCACCTGCACCGATGACGCCGAGCTTGGTGGGGTTGTTGACACCGTTCATTGCTGTATGCCCTCTTTTCTGAGAGTTTCGTGTGGTGCGAGATGTTTTCTCGCATGGTCTATGGGAAGCGGGTGTGTGCCTCGGGTTTCTGTTGCACCGCTACACCGCGCACCGCGCGAGGTGCACGTGTGGCCGAGGTGAGGTGTTGCCCGGTGCCTCGCTCCGTTATGTTCTATTATGCCGAAGAACTTGCGTTTTGTGTTGGGTTAATTTGTCTTTTTTGAAGGGTCGCAGTGACTTTATGAGGATGCAAGGATATTTTTCACTCATAAAACCAAATAATGCGGTTCTGACCTTTTGAGCAATCTCACACCCGCCAATTGAACAGCTTGGGCTACCTCACGCCCTAACGCGAGTACAAACTCACGGGGCGCCGGAGAGCCCAATGGAGGGCCCACCACAGATTCAGGCCATCACCACGCCGAAGACACTACTGCCCCTCGAAGTAACCCTCCACATCCACAGCGCCGCCAGCCTCCTCAAAATGGGTACGCACGTCGCGGGCTAGCTCGTCATCAATCAGGTAATCCACCGCTACAAAAGCTAAGCCAAAGGCGGCATCCAGGGCGCCAGCCACCGCCTCGGGAGAATTGGCCGCAACCGCGAACTGCTCTGTGTGCATGCCGGTATCTTCGGGAGCGATACCAATGAGCGGGTGAATACCGGGCACACGCAGACTCACATTACCGAAATCCGTAGAGGCTGCAAGAGTATCACTAGCAGTTCCGGGCGGATACGGGTGACGACCCACAACACGCTGGGAGGCCACCCACCGCTTCAACAGCGGCCCGTTGGCGCGCACAGGCATAGTCATAGGCGCGCTATCCCACGTCACCTCGGCAGACACCCCAGCCATGAGTGCGGCACCGCGCAACACCTCCTCCACACGGCGCGAGAGCGCCCGCAGGGTGGATGCATGCTTGGAACGGATATTAATGTGCAAGCTCGCAACAGCAGGAATCATATTCGGTGCCTCTCCCCCGCGATCAATAATCGCGTGGATGCGGTCCGACCCGGGAATCTGCTGTCGCAGCAGCCCGAGCCCCTGGTATGCGAGGCTAGCCGCATCCAACGCATTGCGTCCCATAAAGGGATGCGAGGAGGCGTGCGCACTCACACCGGTGTAGGTGACGCGACATTCGCGGCGGCCCAGCCACGCCTGATCCGCCACATCCATGAAGTAGGGGTGCACCATGATTGCGGCATCCACGGTGTCAAACGCACCTGCGCGGGCCATGAGCTCCTTGCCGGCATCAGACTCTTCGGCGGGCGTGCCGTAGTAGAGAACCCGCCCGCTGAAAGCGTTCGGGGTGGCCGCGAGCGCATCCGCCAGGGCGAGGAACGCTCCGAGGCCGGCTGTGGCGATCACGTTGTGACCGCAGCCGTGCCCGATGCCCGGTAGTGCGTCATATTCGGAGAGAATCGTGATAGTGCGGTGTTTGGCGGGGTCATAGTCGGCGCTGGTTAGCTCGACTGCAAAGGCGGTATCGATTCCGAAGGCGGGGTAGGTGACGGTGAAGTTTGGGTACGCGGTGCGCACGGCCTCGACGAGCGTGGATGAGGCGAAGTGCTCGCGGTAGGCGGTTTCGGGATGGGCGTGGATTGCTCGAAGGATTTCGGTGAGGTCGCTGGCGCGGTTGGTGATGGAGTCCGCAAGGGCTCGGCGGGGGTCCTCTAGCCCGCAGTCGTGATCGAGGCGGCGATTGAGATGCTGACCGTTACCCGGGTGCTTCTCGGGGTGGGGTTTGTGGAAAGAGTCTCCGCGGTTGGGGTCTTCGTGGTGACCGCTGGAGTGTTTGCCTCTGCCGATGCGGTCGGCGGCGTTCTTGCGCTGTTGTGTCTCGTAGGCAAGTACCTCGGCGTACTCGCTGCCGCGCTGTCGGTCGGCGTCCGGGGCGGCGTAGTGGTGCACGGTGGGGGTTGGTTGTTTGGGGCGAGAGGGTTGTGCTCCGAGTGTGGTTTCAGATTCGGAGATGATAGGGGGTTCGGGAGTGTTTGCGGGGATTGTGCTCATGGAATCTACGCTACCGTGTGCGCATCATTGATGCTAGCCAACTCGCATGTGTTGGGTCGAAATGACTCTATCCGATAGGTCAAAATAACTTTATGAAGAAATGTGCGTCACATAAAAGATTTTTTGTATGTCGCCTAGGTTTCTGCGCTTCACAGGAGTAGCGTTAAGTAATGGGAGCGGTAATCCTACCGCCCTCCTACAACCGGCGTTGCGATGAGCGTAACGGCAGGAAAGTTCGCTATCTCGGTGAGCGTGTCTGCAAGGTTTCCTCCCTTTTTAACCTTGCGTGCGTATCCCGCGGTTCTACCGCTCATCATGGCAGAACCCGATAGTAACCGCCTGACGAATGCACACCGCAGTGAGGCGCCACAACCACGTTTAATAAGGAGCTCCATCCCATGAAGGCAGCACGCTTCTACGACCGCCACGACATCCGCATTGAAGACATCCCCGCACCCGAAGCCGCTGCGGGCGAGGTTCTGATTAAGGTCGCTTGGTGCGGTATTTGCGGTACCGACCTGCACGAATACCTCGACGGTCCTATCTTCTGCCCCAAGCATGGCCACCCCCACCCGATTTCCGGTGAGGACTCCCCCGTGACCCTCGGCCACGAGTTCTCCGGTGTCGTTGAGGCACTGGGCGAGGGCGTTGACGACCTGAAGGTCGGCGACCACGTCGTCGTTGAGCCCTACATCATTGCTGATGATGTTTACACCGGCCCCGAGTCCAAGGACTACCACCTGTCCAAGGACATGAACTTCATTGGTCTGGCAGGTCGCGGTGGCGGTCTGTCTGAGAAGGTTGCCGTCAAGCGTCGCTGGGTTCACAAGATTCCTAACAACATTCCCCTGGACGAAGCTGCACTGATTGAGCCCCTGAGCGTTGGCTACCACGCTGTTGAGCGTGCAGGCGAGTTCGAGGAAGGCGCATACGCACTGGTCACCGGTGCTGGCCCCATCGGTCTGCTGACCTCCGCAGTTCTGAAGGCTAAAGGCGCTAAGGTCATCATCTCCGAGCTGTCCCCGCTGCGTCGCCAGAAGGCTCTGGACTCCGGTGTTGCTGATTACGCTTTCTCCCCCGCAGAGACCGACGTTCTGGCTGAGATTCTGAAGCTGACTGACGGCCGTGGCGCTGACATCGCCTTCGAGTGCACCTCTGTTCAGCCTGCACTGGACCTGATTCTGGATGCCCTCAAGCCGACCGGCAAGGTCGTCATCGTCTCCATTTGGGGCAAGCCCGCTTCCCTGGATGTTCAGAAGGTCGTGCTGAAGGAAATTGAGGTTCGCGGCACCATCGCATACGTGAACTCTCACCCCGAGACCATCAAGCTGGTCGAGTCCGGCAAGATTAACCTCAAGCCCTTCATCACCGGCAAGATTGCTGTGGAGGATCTGATTGACAAGGGCTTCGACACCCTGATCCACCACAATGAGACCGCTGTGAAGATTCTGGTCACCACCGACCCGAAGCGTCTGGCTGAGTAATACTGATTCAATCAGTTATAGCTGATACAGCTGTTCTTCTAGCTTCCTTAATGTAGCTAGTGTGGGGTGAGGTTCCTTCAAGGGACCTCACCCCACTACTTTTTTGTGTGCTTCTTACCGAGCATACAAAAATCCCCGGCTCCGAAGAACCGGGGATTATCTGTGCGCGAGGGGGGACTTGAACCCCCACCCTCTAATACGAGGACTAGCACCTCAAGCTAGCGCGTCTGCCTATTCCGCCACCCGCGCAGGTGACTTTCGAACGTTTTCCTTGCGGTGCCGTTCGAAGCAACACGTAGTACTATACGGACTTTCGGGAAACTCTGCAAATCAAAAAAGTATGTTATGCATCACATTAATGCGCGGAGGGGTTACGGACGGCACGAACCAGACACCCCATCGGAAGACGCCGCGGCACGCACCGCCTCCAGCAGACCCCAAAGCGGTCTACAGGCTACAGATGCTATATGACTGGCGGCCCCCACAAACTCCCAGATTTCTCTCAGGAACGACTAGAATAAGGAACTATGAACAACGAGAACCTCTCCCGCGAAGAAGCCGCAGAACGTTCGGCTCTCATCAGCGTTGATACCTACGACGTACACGTCGACCTAACGAACGCCAAGGACCCCGAATTCGAGTCCTACCCCACCGCCACCACCGTCCGTTTCTCCTGCAACACCCCCGGCGCAGAAACCTTCATCGACTACATCCACCACAGCATTGACTCCGTCAAGCTCAACGGTGTCGAACTGAAGCTGGACGAAGTCGTCGACGGCGCACGCATCCGCCTGGCCAACCTGAAGGCCGAGAACGTGCTGACCATCCACGGCCGCTCCTACTACTCCCGCTCCGGCGAGGGCCTACACCGCTACTTCGACCCCTCCGACGATCGCGTGTACCTGTACACCCAGTACGAGCCCGAAGATCCCCCCCTTACCCAGCGTATTAAAGCCGTTGAGCCTGAAGGCCGTCTTCAACTTCCGCATCACCGCGCCCAAGGACTGGGTTGTTAGCTCCAACGCCGTTCTCGAGTCTCAGGTGACCGACCCCTCCGACGATTCCGTCTCCAAGCGCGTCTTCGCCCCCACCGCAAAGATCTCCACCTACATCACCGCAATCCTGGCCGGCGAGTACTTCACCGCAACCACCACCTACAAGCCCAAGAGCAAGGTCAACAGCGGCGATATTCCCCTGGTCGCCTACTGCCGCCAGTCCCTGAAGCCGCACTTCGATTACGACCACATCTTCAAGGTCACCGAGAACGGCCTGGACTTCTTCCAGGACCTCTTCGACTACCCCTACCCGTACCCCAAGTACGAGCAGGCCTTCGTTCCCGAATACAACATCGGCGCCATGGAGAACCCCGGCCTGGTCACCTTCACCGAAGACTACATCTTCGTCTCCGGCGCAACCGAGGACGACCTCGAAGGCCGCACCAACACCATCTGCCACGAAATGGCACACATGTGGTTCGGCGACCTCGTCACCATGAAATGGTGGGACGACCTGTGGCTCAAGGAATCCTTCGCAGACTTCATGGGTACCCTCGGCGCCAAGGAAGCCAACCATTTCGAGGATGCATGGGTCACCTTCGCCAACAACCGCAAGGCCTGGGCCTACATGCAGGACCAGCTGCCCACCACCCACCCCATCGTCGCTGACATCCCCCACCTGGAGGCCGCATCGCAGAACTTCGACGGCATCACCTACGCTAAGGGCGCCTCGGTCCTCAAGCAGCTGGTCGCCTACGTTGGCTTCGACACCTTCATCGAAGCCGCCCGCGTGTACTTCAAGCGCTTCGAATGGGGCAACACCTCCCTGAACGACTTCCTGCAGGTGCTCAACGAAGTCTCCGGCCGCGACATGCAGGCCTGGGCCGACGCCTGGCTACAGACCTCCGGTGTGTCCGGCCTGGGCACCAAGCGCGTCTACGGCGAGGACGGCCAGCTGACCAACCTAATCCTCACCCAGGAACTGCCCGCACAGCACCCCGCCGAGCTGGGCCGCCCCCACGTGGCAAAGCTTGAGACCTTCCGCCTGGTCGACGGCAAGCTCGTCTCCACCGGCGTGCTCTCCCTCGAGTACCCGGCCGAGCGCGTCGCCGAGCACCACGTCGAACTGACCGACGAGCAGAAGAAGTTCGTGGGTGAAGCCGACCTACTCATGCTCAACGCCGAGGACCACACCTACGCCAAGGTCGCCCTGACCGACGAGGACGGCCTGCAGGCCGCCATCGAAGGCGTCTCCACCCTCGAATCCGCGCTCTCCCGCGGCCTCATCTGGGGCTCCCTCTGGGAGAACGTCCGCGACGCCCGCCTGCCCGTCACCACCTACGTGGATGCGGTCGTGCGCAACGTCTCCAAGGAACCGAGCGCATCTCTGCTGGGCACCATGGTCAACAACTCGCAGGTCGCCATCGCCACCTTCTCGGCACCCACCGGCCGCGAGCGCCTCTACGACGCCCTGTACGACGCCTTCTCCGCTGCTCTGGCTCAGGCTAAGCCCGGTTCGGACGAGCAGCTGATTCTGCTGCGCGGCCTAATCTCGGTCTCGACCAACGCCACCAAGGGCGAGGAGCTCTGCCGCGATATTGCCCGCGGTGCCTTCGAAGACACCACCGGCGATATCGCCGATGCGACCGGCATCCCCTACGACCAGAACCTGGGTTGGAGCGCTCTGGGTGCGCTCGCAAGCCGCAACCTGGTCACTGTGGATGATTTGGAGCGTGCATCCAAGTACAGCCCCTCATCGATTTCCTCGAATGGTTATGCGTATGCGATGGCTGCTCTGCCGAACGCCGAGCGCAAGGCTGCCGCGTACAAGACCATCATGGACGATAAGTCACTGTCGAACGATACTCTGGCTTCGACCATTAACGGTTACGTGCGTGGCCCGGTGGAATTGCGCGAGCAGTACTACGGCCCGTACTTTGACGCCCTGCTGGGCGTGTGGGAGTCTCGTTCGATTGGTATGGCAACCCGCATTGTGCGCGGTCTGTACCCGAAGGCTCCGTACAACACCGGATCCACCGAGGGCCTGGGTGTAGACGATAACCCGTCGGTCAAGCTAGCTCAGCAGTGGCTGGAGGCGAACCCCGAGGCACCGTCGGCTCTGCGCCGCCTGGTGCTTGAGGCCCAGGATCATGGCCACCGTTCGATTGTGGCTCAGAAGTTCAACGCCTCCCTGCAGGCTCAGTAAGTCGCGAGGCTAAGCATTCAGGCTTAGGAATGAGCCGCCGTTCGGCGTGTTCCCGGTATATTCCCGGGGATGTGTCGAGCGGCGGCTTGCATGTTCCGGTTTGGAGCAATACGCGGAGGGCAACCCGGAAGGGCCACCGCACCGCGCCGGCCGGAAGAAATCCGGAAGAAAAGACAGATAAACGTCACCCGCATATGTGAGCTGTGCGCCCGTAAACCATGAGAGAATGGACTAGGTATCAGCTCATTTAGACACGGATCAGAAGGAGTTTTCAGTGGTCGACTACGCACTCGGTGATCGCGGTAGCGTCGAAATTGTCACCGACGATTACTATGAAGCGGAAACCCTCCAAGTTTTTGAGGAACTGCACATCGACCGTGAACGCATCTGGTACGGTGAGGCGCGACTCGTTCCCGAGCCTGATAACCCCTACGAACCGAATAGCATCGCCATCTATATTGATGAATTCAAGATTGGGCGCATGAGCGTTGCCGATTCGGCGGCTTATTGGGAGCCCATTACTCGCGTGGTTGCCTCCGGGTATGAGCCGATTGCGCACCTGCAGCTTTCCGCCGTGGCCGTTCGCACCGAGAACGGTGACATGCGAGTGAAGAGCACCGGTGTGCTCTCTCTGTCCGCGCCCGGTTCGCTGTTCCCCCTCAACAATGCACCCACCCGTGCGACCCTGCTCCCCCAGGGCCCGTCCATGAAGGTGCTGGACGAGAAGGAACACTCCGAATACCTGCACAGCATCCTGCCGCCCAGTGGTGAGGGCCGCGTCATTCTGACCCTGGAGGCGAATCAGCTGAAGACCTCCGACGGCCGTGTGGTTGATACCGTGGAGGTGCGTCACGACCGCAAGCTGGTAGGCCGTCTGAGCACCCAGATGTCTGAACAGCTGGCTCCCGTGATTCGCTACGCCTTTGAGCATGACCGTCTCACGAGCGCCTGGGGCACGATTCGCGGCAACACCCTTGAGCTGTCTCTGACTGTTCAGGCTGCACGCCCCACCGATATTCCGCAGGAATGGTACGAGACTCTGCCCAATAACGTCCCGGCTCTGCTACCGGTTGGCGAGGAGTATGAGGTGCCCGCTGCCTACGTACCGAGCGAGGGCGAACGACACCGCGCTGAGGCTGCTGTTCAGGCGCCGAAGAAGCGCCGCGGGTTCATCAGCTCCCTGACCGGCAGTTCTTCCGCTCCCGAACCGGCTTCCGATGAGCCTGCCGCCGAGAAGCCGATGATTGAGTACACCCTGGAAGAAGAGGAATACTACGAGCCTTCCGAGCGCGAGCGACTGTTGAACCTGGTTAAGGGTGCGGGCCTGGCCGTACTGCTAGCCGGTCTGATTTCGATACTCTGGACCCCGGTTCTCGGCATCCTGATTGCAATTATGGGTGGTGCCGTGGCTGCGGTAGCTTTCTACTTCGGCCGCCAGGCTAACGGGTACGACGCTTACGAGAATGAAGAGTACATCGAGGAGGAAGCACACGGAGAGGAGCACGAGCCTGTGCACGGATCTTCCGCCACCTCGGTGTAGTTCATTTCCTTTGCGCTTCGAGAGAGCGTCAGATGTCGGCAACGTGCCGGGTTCTGACGCTCTCTTTTTTTGTGGGCAACCTTCCGAAGAAACCTTCCAGCAGAACTATCACGCGATGTGGACACCATTGAGGAACCCACGAAGCGGTATCGTATGATATCAGGTTGGGTATAGCAGAGGGCGGCCCCTCACCGAAAGGTTAGGGGCCGCCCTCGTTCCATCACCCGCATCGGGTGAAAAGGAATGCTAGTCCTGGCCGTAGGTAGCCATGAACTGATCCATCGTATCGTGTTGCAGCGCGTTCGCCAGCTGCGCATTTGCCGCCTGGCTGACCAGGACAATGGACTGGCCGTCGTACGACCAACCCGGACCGGCATTCGGTAGGGTCGTCATGCGCATCGTCGTGTCACCACTGGTCAGCACCGGGGCCGCAATCTGGGCAATCTGCATTGCGTCCAGGCCCTGATCCACACGCACGTATCCCGCGACGGACTCCACGGCGGACTGGAAGGATGCCACATTGTTCAACGCACCCTTGGCCTTCATCGTGCTGTACAGACCACGCAGGAATGCGCGCTGGTTGCGCACACGCTGATAGTCACCATCAGCAAACTGGTAGCGGGCACGCACGAAGGCCAGCGCGGCACCACCATCCATGTGCTGGATACCCTGGTGGAATGACCAAGCGTTAATGTCAAAGTCAAAGGGAACCTGTACATCAACACCGCCCACGGAGTTCACAAGGGATTTGAAACCTTCAAACTCCATCTCGGCAACATGGTCGATCTTCACACCCACGAGGTTCTCAACCGTGGCCACCTGCAAGGAAATACCACCGTAGTTCAGTGCGGCGTTAATCTTTGCGGGACCATAGCCGGGAATATTCACCCAGGTGTCACGCATAATCGAGACCAGGTACACGCCCTTACCGTCGGCGGGAATGTGCATCAGCATGATGGTGTCAGCGCGAGAACCACTCACCAGGGCCGCTTCAGAACCGGATCGGGTGTCACTACCCAGTAACAGAATATTCGTGCCGGGGCCCTTAATCACACCATAGCTGTAGCCGTCATCGAGAATACCGTCGCCGTTCTTGTCGTGCTCACTCGCGTTAGCAGCCAGCCCGGCATCGGTAGTGACCTTCGGCGCCCGCAGCTCCGAGATATTCAGCGGCCTTGCTTCGCCGAGCTTCTCTTTAATCTTGGCTTGGTCTTCATCCACCTTCGTGATGGAATCAAACTTCTCAGTCTGACTATCCCAGGTGTGACCGGCACGCCATATGAAGAAGCCAACGCCGAGAGTGATAACCAGCAGCAGAATCAGCAGAATCAGCAGGGTACGCTTGATCCATTTCTTCTTCTGCGACGGTTCAGAATGTTCGTCGCTCATGATTGTCCTTTGTTTGAAGTGGTGATGGGCGAGAAGGCAACGCCCGTTGTGCCGCAATTACCGGTGACGTGGCAGCCGGAGCATCATCGGTACTGGTAAGGGCGGTGTGTGCACACCTCGCAAAATACTTTCTCATTGTAACGCTCTCAGCTGTGTAGCGTGGGTCCAACCCCGCCCATAGCAGTACAGCGTTCCTCACGTTCTGACGAAAAACCCCGTCTCCCTTGAAACCAAGGGAAACGGGGTTTTAAAAACGCTATACAGCGCAATCTTCTGGAAAGAATTAAGCCTTCTTGCCGAAGTTTGCGAAACGTGCGTTGAAGCGCTCGACGCGACCTGCGGAGTCCATGATGCGCTGCTTACCGGTGTAGAACGGGTGCGACTCAGACGAGATTTCAACCTCGATGATCGGGTACTCGTTGCCGTCTTCCCACTTCTCAACCTTGTCAGAGGTGCGGGTGGAACGGGTCAGGAAGACCTTGCCGGATGCGAGGTCGCGGAACAGAACCGGCTTGTATTCCGGGTGGATATCTGCCTTCATTGATTTACCTTCTTCTGCTACTGGATTTTGCCAGTAGCCCTTATATAGATGGAGTAGGTTTTTCGATGTGCGGCTGTCGAGAAAACTTGAGAGCGCATCACCATTGCGCCCGCATGGGCGAGCACAACCCGTTAAGGGTACCACCTTTACGGTTTAAATCCCAGCGCCGCGGCCAATCACATAGCGATTCCCCGGCGCGCTCGGCCGGTCCCTAGCGCGGGCGCGTCTCCCAGAAGGCGACGGCGCTCGCTGCGGCCACGTTCAGCGAATCCACGCCGTGAGACATGGGAATCATCACCGTATCGTTGCAGGCCGCCAGGGTACGCGGCGAAAGACCGTGCCCTTCGGTGCCCAGGATGAGCGCCAGCTTTTCGTCACCGCGGGTAGCCAGCTCGTCCAGGCTCAGGGAGTCTTCTTCCAGGGCCATAGCGGCGCTTCTGAAACCCAGCTCGTGCAGGGTCTGCAGGTCGGCAGGCCAAGAGCGCAGGCGAGCCCACGGAACCTGGAATACGGTACCCATCGACACGCGAATCGACCTGCGGTACAGCGGGTCGGCGCATCGAGGGGTGACCAGCACGGCGTCTACGTCCAGGGCTGCCGCTGAACGGAAAATCGCGCCCACGTTCGTATGGTCCACGATGTCCTCCAGGATGGCCACGCGACGCGCCCCGCTCAGCAGCTCCTGCAGAGGCTGAGGTGCCGGGCGAGCCATTGCCGCCAGGGCGCCGCGGTGCAGGTGAAAGCCGGTCACCTGTTCCAGCTGCTCCTCACTACCCACGTAGGCGGGGGTTTCCGGGTGCTCCCGTAGAACCTCCGCCAGGTCGTCAGCCCACTTCTCACTCATAAGGAAGGAAACGGGCTGATGACCGGCAGCGAGCGCCCGACGAATCACCTTCGAGGATTCAGCAATGTAGATGCCCCACTGCGGTTCCAAGGCGCTACGCAACTTCACATCGGTCAGTTGCGTGTAGTACCGCAGCTGCTGCTCGGGGGCCTGGGCCAGGGGCGTGACCGACTCAATTGCGTAGACGCGTTCGGCGCGCTCGGTAATCTGCTCGGCGGTCAGCTGCTTGGGGCCTCGACTCATGCGCGCTTGAAGGCCGAGAATCGGCCCGAAGAGGTCACGGTCAGGGCCAGATCCATGTCGTAGGTTGCGGCGAGGTTGGCCTCGGTGATGGTGGATTGCATCGGGCCTGCGGCGACCACGCCGCCGTCGCGAATCATCAAGGCGTGGGTGAAGCCGGAGGGAATCTCCTCGAGATGGTGAGTGATGAGCACAGTGGCCGGTGCGTAGGGGTCGGCTGCCAGGGCGGTCAGTCGCTCCACGAGGTCCTCACGTCCAGAGATATCCATACCCGAGCCGGGCTCGTCCAGTAGCAGCAGTTCGGGGTCGGTCATGAGGGCGCGGGCGATGAGGGCGCGCTTGCGCTCGCCGTCGGAGAGGGACCCGAAGGATCGGTCGGCGAGGGTGTCGACACCCCACTCGGCCAGCAGTCCGGTGGCACGCTCGTCGTCCATGACGTCGTATTCCTCGTTCCAGCGGCCGGAAACGGCGTACGCTGCGGTGACGACCACGTCGGAAACCTTTTCGGTGGCGGGAATCTGGGTTGCGGAGGCTCCGGAGGACAGGCCGATACGCGGGCGCAACTCGAAAACGTCAACCGCGCCAAGGGTCTCGTCAAGAATCTCAACCTCGCCGCTGGTGGGGTGCAGGCGGGCCGCCGCGACGGAAAGCAGGGTGGACTTACCGGCGCCGTTGGGGCCCAGCACGACCCAGCGTTCACCTTCGTTCACAGTCCAGGAAACGTCGTTGAGGATCTTGCGGCCGCCGCGGATGACGGAAACGTTCTGCAGGTTGAGTACGGTGCTCATGGTTCTTCTTCCAGTGAATTGACGGGTGGGTGATGCCTCACTCCCCCGCACCACCCGGTGATGGGCGGTGCGGGGGAGGAGGTGCGCGGCGGCACTCCGCGTTGGGTGCCGCCGCGGCGGGAGTCTTTAGTCGATGAAGCCGCGCGCGCCGCCAACCAGCTCAACGTGGCCGGTTTCGACGTCTGCGGTGACCATCTTCGCGATTTCGTGGGCGAACTCGTTGACGGTGTAGAGCTTGCCTGCGGTCTCGCGGCGCTGCTCGATGGCGCCCGGGTGCAGGCGGTTGAGCAGGGTTGCGGTGACGGTGCCTTCAATCATATCGGCGGAGACCACGACCAGGGAGATGCCCTTCTCGGAGAGTGCAGGAATCTCGGCAATCAGGGCGTCTTCGCCGGCGCGCTTGGACTCTGCGACGGGCTGGTACTCGTCCATGGTCTCAACCTCGCGGATGAAGTGCGCCTGGTGGCTGGTCACGAAGACGATGCGTCCGCCTTCAGGCATCTTCTCTGCGGCCAGGCGAGCCAGGTTCAGCTGGGCGTCGCGGTTCAGGCGCATTGCGTAGTCCTCACCCATGCCGGTCTCCATGCCGCCCGAAGCGTTCAGGATTAGGTAGTCCAGGGAACCGAAGGTGTCGATGGCGGTGTTGACGAGGGTCTGCAAATCCTCAGTCTTGGTCACGTCAGCCTGCACGGCGACGGCCTTGCCACCGGCCTCTTCGATGGCCTTGACAATCTTGTTGGCGCGCGGTGCCTTGGAACGGTAGTTCACAACGATGTTGGCGCCTTCGGCGGCGAGAATCTGCGCGGTGTCTGCGCCAACGCCTCGGGAGGAGCCGGTGATGATGATGGTCTTGCCGGTCAGCTGTGCCATTCGGTGTACGTCCTTTGTGTTGTTCAACGATGGTGTCTAACGTTGCGTGCAACGTCGATGTCTTGTGGCGCGGCCCGCGCACGCAGGCGGCGGTACGGCGAGCCGCGCGGTGGGCGGACGGTAGTCGACCGTCGCACCCGCCGTGATGCAGTCTTTGCGGGCTTTAGTGGCCCATGCCCAGGCCGCCGTCCACGGGGATGACGGCGCCGGAGATGTAGTTTGCCTCGTCGGAGGCGAGCCAGCGGACCACACGTGCGACCTCCTCAGCCTCTGCGAAGCGGCCGGCCGGGATAGAGGCGAGGTAGTTCTTCTTGGTTTCCTCGGGCAGAACATCGGTCATGGCGGTGTTGATGAAGCCCGGTGCCACCACGTTTGCGGTGATGTTGCGGCCGCCCAGCTCGCGGGTGATGGAGCGGGCCATGCCGACCAGTGCCGCCTTGGAAGCGGAGTAGTTGACCTGGCCGGGCGAACCGTACAGACCCACCACGGAGGAGATGAGGATGATGCGGCCGCGCTTGAGCTTGAGCATGCCCTTGATGGCGCGCTGCACCACGCGGAAGGAACCGGTCAGGTTGGTGTCGATAACGTCGGTGAAGTCGGCTTCCTTCATGCGCATCAGGAGCATGTCGCGGGTGATGCCGGCGTTGGCAACCAGCACCTCAACGGGGCCGTATTCCGCCTCGATGGCCTTGAAGGCTTCGTTGATGCTGTCGGCGTCGCGCACATCCGCCTTGACGGCGAAAAATTCTTCGGGGGCCTCGCCGCTGCGGTAGGTGATGCAGACGTTGTGGCCCGATGCCTGGAATTCCTTGGCGATTTCGTAGCCGATGCCTCGGTTGCCGCCGGTGACCAGGACGGTCTTGGGAGTGTTTTCGCTCATGAGCTTCCTTGATGAGTCGTCCCCTCGCGGTCAGCGCCGATGCAGCGGCTCCGCGGCCGGGGTGTGGACGGATGGACAGTCAAACCTTATTTTACCGCGTTTTATACCCAAGGTGCCGCAGGCTACACCGCGCTCGCTCCCCCGTCGTTACCCTATCGCGCCTCGGAAATGCCCTTTGTGCGCCCCACACTCACGCGTAGACTAGCTCATGGTTCCTCCTTCACGGAGGTGCCCGAATCGCCGCCGCGCGGCGCACGTACCGTTCGTGAAAGGATTTGGGAATCATGGATCTTCTGGGTTCGCTCTCGCAGGATGCGCAGCCCGAGTACGCAAAGTGCTCGCGTAAGGGGTGCCAGCAGGTAGCGGAGTTCCAGCTGCTGTGGAACAACCCCAAGGTGCACGCTCCCGAGCGCCGAAAGATTTGGCTGGCCTGCTCGGAACATGTTGGCTGGCTGGAGAACTACCTGCGCGAGCGTGAGTTCTGGAAGCAGACGTTACCCTTCGACGACTCTGGAGCGAACACCAGCGAGTAGCCTGCTGAAAGTGTGCGGCGAGTAGACAACCCTCAATCGAAACTACTTTCGATATATGCTATATTTGTTCTAATGAACTTAGGTGAGGGAACGCTCCACGCACCCCACCAATACCCACACTCGCCAGCACCTCAGGAGGCCCTCCATGATGGGATACTCACACACCGTCAGCTCCGCCGCCGGCTGGCTGGCCCTGGTCGAGACAGGGGTTGTGCAGGTTCCAGATACCCCCACCCTCATTGTCACAACCCTGGCGTGTGCCGGGGCCGGCATGCTACCGGACATTGACCACCACAACGGTAGCATCGCAAATTCCATTCCACCCGTCTCGCGGTGGGTGGCGCGCATCGTGGGAGCCGTAAGCGGCGGCCACCGCAAGGGTACCCATTCCATCCTGGGCCTAGTGGCCTTCTGGGCCATCGCATACTTTAGCGCAAGCATTAGCTACAACGGCATCCCGTGGGCCTCACTCCTCCTGGCCGCTTTCTCGGGAGGTCTGGCCCTGAGAGTTCTGGGAGCCCCCGGTGGATGGATTGGGGCCATTGCGCTGGGTTATGCCGCCTACACGACAGGCTCGCTTACGCTCCTCCCCTGGGCTTTCTCAGTGGGCGCCACGGTTCACCTTATCGGTGATCTGCTCACCACCCGTGGTCTGCTGCCTCTCTACCCCATCGTCATCAAACCACTGGTGAGCTCACCACTGTGGAAGAAGAGCGGCTACATGGCACTGCCAATCCTAGGAGACGCCGGCAGCGTACGCGAAAAGGCACTAACCCTCGCGTTGAGCGTCTATATCGGATGGTACGCCGCCGCCATGATGGGATTCATGGAGTACCCGCTCCAGACGCTTGGACTGGGCGTCCACGCCGTAAAGTAGCGCCGTAGCCTCGCCGATGGTTTTTCGCTCTCGCGAACCCCAAACCCCAAAGACAAAGCAACCCCGCCGTCATCCCGGCGGCAGAATGTATAGTCACCCCAAGACACGAAGGCACCCCGCCACTTCGCTAGGAAGCGGCGGGGTGCCTCGCAATAATCATCCCGAACCTCTCGGGCTAAGAGACTTAAGCGTCCTGGATGGGCCAGAAGACGTCAACCTCAACGTTCTCTTCGCCGGAGGTGGGGTACTTCTCGAATTCAGTGTTGTGCATTGGTGTTCTCCTTCATGAGCGGGTGGGAGTTTCCTCCCCCCCCCCGCATCAGCTCGTCGATGGTGACGGGCTTTTGATTCGCTTGTGCGTCCTCGCATCAGCGGGAACAACTCCAGTCTATACCCGGAGAATGTTGTGTTTCTACCAAAAATCCCACAATGTCATTAGGCACACATAAAAAATTTAAAAAACCCACAGGTACCCCCCGAAATATCGCATAATAGCTTTTCTTTCAGCCATAGAAACCCACAAGGCAACATGATTTCTCGTCGAAAACACCCTGTGCTTTATGCTTATAATTCAACGGAACCCATACACAGGAATGCAAATACACCACATATGGTCAGAAAACAATACAAACCCACGGGTCAGGTCACATTTTTCGTGATACTCGAGAAGGTAACTCCAGAAGAGACACAAAAGAGGCCCCGACACCATACGGCGCCGGAGCCTCCTCCTACGTTTTAGGCCAGCGAGATGAGGTCCTGGTATTCCTTCGACCAGAGGTCCTCCACCGCATCCGGCAGAAGCAGCACACGCTCGGGGTTGAGCGCCTCAACGGCGCCCTCATCGTGCGAAACCATAACAATTGCGCCCTGATACGCCTTCAGGGCGTGCAAAATCTCCTCGCGAGAGGCCGGGTCGAGGTTGTTGGTCAGCTCGTCCAGCAGCAGCACGTTCGCGCTCGAGGCCACGAGCGTCGCCAGGGCGAGACGGGTCCTCTCGCCACCGGAAAGCACGCCGGCCGGCTTATCCACGTCATCCCCCGAGAAGAGGAAGGAACCCAGAATCGTCCGCACTCGCGTGTCGTCCAGGTCGGGCGCCGCCGACTTCATGTTCTCAAATACGGTGCGGCCGCCGTCCAGAATCTCGTGCTCCTGCGCAAAGTACCCCAGCTTAACGCCGTGGCCGTAGATGACCTCGCCGGTATCTGGCTTCGTCGTGCCGGCCAGCATGCGCAACAACGTGGTCTTACCCGCACCATTCAGGCCCAGCACCACCACGCGGGAGCCGCGGTCGATGGCCAGGTCAACGCCCGTAAAAATCTCGAGCGAGCCATAAGACTTCGACAGACCCTCCGCCGAGAGCGGAGTCTTGCCGCAGGGGGCCGGATCCGGGAAGCGGATGGCCGCCACCTTATCCACCTGACGCTCCTCCTCCAGGCCGCGCAGAAGCTTCTCGGCGCGCTTAATCATCTGCTGAGCAGCCGCGGCCTTCGTAGCCTTGGCTCGCATCTTGTTCGCCTGCTCCATGAGGGCACTCGCCTTCTTCTGGGCATTGGCGCGCTCACGCTTGCGGCGGTGCTCGTCCTGCTCGCGCTGGGCCAGGTAGTTCTTCCAGCCCATGTTGTACTGGTCAATCACGCAGCGGTTGGCGTCCAGGTAGAAGACGCGGTTGACGACGAGCTCCATGAGGTTCACGTCGTGGCTGATGACCAGCAGGCCGCCCGAGAAGTTCTTGAGGAAGTCCCGCAACCACATGATTGAGTCGACGTCCAGGTGGTTGGTCGGCTCGTCCAGCAGCATGGTGTCAGCATTCGAGAAGAGGATGCGCGCCAGCTCCACGCGGCGACGCTGGCCACCCGAAAGAGTCGAAAGCGGCTGGGAGAGCACACGCTCGGGCAGATCCAGGTTGGAGGTGATAACCGCGGCCTCCGACTCGGCGGCGTACCCACCTCCAGCGATGAACTCAGCCTCCAAGCGGTCGTAGCGGCGCAGGCCCTTGGCACGCACCGCATCGTCCTCGCTGGCCATGTCTTCCTGGGCCTGACGCATCTTGCGGGCCACGCCGTCCAGGCCTCGGGCAGAGAGGATGCGGTCGCGGGCCAGCTGGCTCATGTCGTCCACCTTGGGGTCCTGCGGCAGGTAGCCAATCTCGCCGCTACGGGTGACGGTGCCGTCCGCGGGCAGAGTGAGCCCGGCTAGAACCTTGGTCATGGTGGTTTTGCCTGCACCGTTACGGCCTACTAGACCGATCTTGTCGCCCTTATCGATGCGGAAGGTGACCTCTTCCATGAGCAGGCGCGCGCCGGCGCGCAGTTCAAGGTTCTGTACGGCAATCATAGATATCTTTCGGGTGGGACGGTCTGCGTGGTGTTCATGCTCTGCGCCGGTTCCGATGAGGCGAATCGTCGGGTCGGGCGAACGAACACCCCATCAATTTTAGTGCAGGGATGCGGTACGTGCATGTGAGTTACTTTTATTTCTGTGGTGACGGGTGTACGATACATATCGAACACCGTTCAATGACCGTGTTTAGCAAGGCGTTCCACGCCACGCAATGACACACTACAAACTTCCCTTCCCTGGCTCTTTCCCGAGCCGACCCACCGAACCCGTACCCGAAGGAGTACACACCGATGTCCGAACCCGTACACAATTCCGCACCCCGACGCAACGACGCTGCCCGCACCTCGGTCGCCACCGATCTCTCCCTCATCGCTGTCTTCGCAGCCCTCATCGCAGCCCTGGCCATCATGCCCGCCCTGAGCCTCGGCGGCATCGCGGTCCCCTTCACCTTCCAGACCCTCGGCATCTACATCACCGCCCAGGTGCTCGGCGGTAAGCGCGCCACCGCAGCCGTAGCACTGTACCTACTGGTTGGTTTCGCCGGCCTACCGATCTTTGCAAGGGGCGGTGCAGGCCTGGGTTCGCTCGCATCCCCGAGCGCCGGTTATCTGCTGGGCTTCCTACCCTTTGCCGCGATCGCTGGTACCCTCGCCTACCTGTTTACGCGTAATACCCGTTCGGTCGGCGTCACTTTCCTCATGGCCCTGCTGGCGAATTTCTGCGGTTTTGTGGTGCTGACTGCCTGCGGTATCGCCGGTATGATGATGAACGCCCACATGAGTTTCGCCGCTGCGTTCAACGCGGCCATGGTATTCGTTCCCTGGGACCTGGTAAAGTCCGCTATTGCGGTTCTGGTTGGCTTGTCGGTACGCCGCGCCTTCCCGGCCTTGGCTCCCACCCAGCATTAGAGACACTTTTAGAAGCCATCTGAGAGGATAGCTATGTTTTTTCGCCGCTCTCCGCGCCAGAATGCACCGCAGATCGTGCAGGGTGCTTCCGAGCAGACAGCGAGCGCCTCTTCTAGCATGCCCGCCCTCGAGCTTGAATCGGTGAGTGTTTTTACCGAGCTACCCGAAGGCGGGCATCGCCGTATCCTCAAGAACGTGAGCCTGCGCTTCACCGTAAAACGCACTGCGGTGCTGGGCCTCAACGGTAGTGGTAAATCAACCCTGCTGGGGCTTTTTAACGGTCTTACCCATCCGGATGAGGGTATTGTGCGCGTGAATGGTGTAGACACCTTGCAGGTGCCGGCCCCCGGCTCGAAGGGTGCGGGCCCGCAGGGTGCTTTCGAGGGCGTGGGTATGCTCTTCGCCCAGCCGGAGGCGCAGCTGATTATGCCCACCGTCGCTGAAGATATTAACCTGAGTCTGCGACGTGCCGCGGCCGTTGAGGGAACCACGCTCGACGGCGAACAGCGTCGTGAGCGGGTTCACGAGCTCCTCCGTGAACGCAACCTCGAACGCCTGGAGAACCAGAGCGTTTTCACCCTCTCGGGAGGCGAAAAGCAGTTGGTCGCCCTCACCAGTGTTCTTGCGGCTCGCCCGCAGATTCTTCTGTTGGATGAGCCGACCACGCTACTGGATCTGCGCAATCGCGCGCGGCTACTGAAGTACTTGGAGTCCCTGGATCAGATGCTGGTGCTCAGCACGCACGACTTGGATTTAGCGGCTTCCTGCGATGAAGCCGTCATCATTCACGACGGGCGCCTGCTCGCTCAGGGGGACGCGACTCAGATGGTGCACCAGTACCGTCTGTGGTGCGCTGAGGGGTTCCCGGATGAAGGCACCGCCAAAGGTACGAATACAGCCGGAGGCACGCATGAACGCTAACACGCCGCGCGCGAATCCTCGCATGAATCCTCGTCCTGTCTCTCATGGGTCTGATTTCAACCCCGGCACGTTGCTAGTTGGTTTCTACCAGCCATTGAATACGCCGGTGCATCGGGCGCCGCTGTGGCTCAAGGGTGGTCTTTTCTTTGGGTTGTTCATTGTGCTGGCGGTGACCGACTGGCATGTGGCGCTGGTGGCTTTAGTGGCGTCCGCGCTGTGTGCATTGTGGGCTGGGGTGGCTGTCTCCCAGCTGTGGTTGGTGGTTCGTACGTTGGCGCTACTGCTGCTGATTATGGGTGTTTACTACGTGCTGACGGGCCAGTACGCCTCCGGTATGGATGCCATCGCAACCATGCTGACTGCTTTCTACGCTTCCCGCACTCTGCTGGTGAGTACTCCCCTGCCGGTCCTCATCGACGGTTTTGTGCGGCTGTGCTGGCCTCTGCGTTTCGCGGGTCTTTCGCCTGAGCGTCTGGGGTTGCTGATTGCCCTCATGATTCGTTCCATCCCGGCGCTTGTGGACCGTTGGGGTGCCCTGCAGCGGGCGGCGGTGGCGCGCAACCTTCCGAAGCGCATGTATTGGCGGCTGCTGATTCCGTGGGTAGTGCAGGCGGTGGATTATGCGACGGCGACCGCTCGGGCTTTGCGAGCGCGGCACGTGGATGAGCTAAAATAGCGCAGTAACACAGCGCAACAACTCGGAGCGGACCCGAGCAGATACGCGAAAAGGGCGGGGTGAACTATAGAGTTCACCCCGCCCTTGTGTAATCCGCTTTTCAGTTCAAGCAGCCTAAGGGATTTCGACGACTAGTTCCGCTGGGAGCTGCTCCCACCATAGGTACCAGTCATGCTGGCCGTAGAGCGCCTCCACGAGCTTGTCGAAGCCGCGGTAGACGCGCACCGGCATCGCCGAGGAGACCATTGTGTGTTCAACCGCCAGGATTTCGGCGTCGCGGCGGGTGGTTACAGGGATTGGCGTGTAGAACTCGATGAAGTCGGCCGCGATGACCGCCGGATAGGCGTCGTCACGCTCCAACCAGTAGCGGGCGATGGCCAGCATGGTTTCGGGGGCGGGGCTTAGGTCCCATCCGCCGAAGGGGAAGTACGCGAAAACGTCGGATGTAGCTTGAACCGGCATGTCCACGATGAGGAGTTCGGAGGCCCCTTCAATATCGGTGGTCTTAACCTTCTCGTTGATGATTCCTGCGGTCAGCTCAAAGGGATATTCCGTGCCTAGCGGTGCTTTGAGGTCTTCCTCGCTGAGATCTCCGTCATCCATGAGGTGCCGGTAGGCGTTCAGATAGGTAGTCTCGTTGAGGCTTCGAAAGGCCTCATGCGCGGCCCGTTCCACGCCAACTTCTCGTAGGTGTTCGTGCTGGGCCGTGAGGAGCTCAACCGCGTACTGCTGAATAATTTCAGCAGTAATCTCGCCGACGGGAGTTGAGGTGCGTACTGATACGTTGTTCTCAATGGTCCCGAGCAGGGTAGAGTCAAGGGCAACCACGATAGGGGTTACCCCCTTATTCTTGCCCTCGTAGAGGTGTTCGAGGTATCGCCGGTTCAGTTCGGCTCGTGGGGCGCCGTGGCGGACTCGCTCGTGAGGGTAGGGATACAGGGCGACGAAGTGCTCGTAGAGCTCTGCCATGGTGTTCTCCGATGTTTGGTTACCCACAGTTTAGCGCTTATTTCCGGGGAAGAAAGAGGGTTTTCAGCGCCCCGGGGGTGCCCCTTTGAATTGCGCATTTTTTTCATTTGATGAGCTGCTATCGGTGGGGCCTAAACGGGTCTAAACGTTCGTTATATTGGGCGGTTTTGGTGAACGGATCTTCCGAAAAAGATTGAATTTTAATGAGTCAATTACTGAGATATAGGGCGGGTCGCGTCGGTTGCGAAGGCCCGCCGAACGGGGTTATGCCAACGTAGCCCGAGCGCTCGCGGACCATGCATACCGCACCTACTGTTCCTTCGGCTCCCAAAACTTCTCCCCTGCGGGAGGATGCACACCATCAGGTGCGGAGAATAAGCTTCCTCCCCCTCCAGCTCCTCCTAATCGTCCGGTCACATCTACATATTTACGCATTCTTCCGGTGTTCCTCTGGTGGTATTTGACAGGGTGCCGTACAGTAGGGGTACCAGCTATCTATACCTCGGATTGTATAGCCGGTAGCGTCAATTGCTCGAGTCGTAACCAATGGAGGTTCTCGTGACGAATAGCTACTACAAAGAGATGATTCGCCTGGCAGACAGCATCGCTGATAAGGCGCATGAGGGGCAGACGGACCGCAACGGCTGGCCTTATATCTCCCATCCTCGCCGTGTTGCGTTGGAGGCACGCAAGCTCGTCTCTGATATGGCGGCTTCGACCTCTCCCGACACTTCCCTGGAGGAGTTGAAGGCAGAAGCGCAGATTGTTGCTCTACTCCACAATACTGTGGAGGATACCGGCGTGTCTCTGTCCTACCTGGCTCGCTACTTTTCCCCACAGATTGTGGATGCCATCGAGGCGCTCACCCGCCGCCCCGGTGAGTCCCGTGTTTCGTATCTGGGACGCGTGCGCGCCAATGATTTGGCTCGTCTGGTGAAGCGTGCCGATATCATGGACAACCTGGATCCGGACCGTCTGGCAAAGTTGGAAGAGCCGACCCGATCCTGCCTGCACATCAAGTACGAGCACTCGCTGGAGTTGCTGGGCCTGGGCGAGTAGCCTTTCGAGCCGTAGCAAACAGAGTCACGGAGTGTCATAAAGCCGCCCGGTGTGTGGATACTGTATCCACGCACCGGGCGGCTTCTGAACTATCTGCTGAATTAGTTCAGGTGGGAGACTGCGTAGTCAGCCTCTTCCTCGGTGAATCCTTCAAAAGAGGAAGTCAGCTGGGAACGGATTGCCTCGGGAGACATGTTAACCGTCTTCTGGTAGCTCTTTGCCTTCTCCAGTGCATTTGCGTTCCAGTCAGCCTTCACGTTATCCACGGCGTACTGAGCCACCTCGGGGCTGAACTTCTCAAAATTACTGGTGAGCTGGTTGTAGATACCCTGCTTCGACATGTGCATAGTACGCGAGTACGATTCTGCCTTCTTCAGCGCCGACTTGTACTCGCTCGGTACGTTATCGCTCTGCTTTGCCTTAGATTCCGCCGCAGCGGTGGCAGGAGCCGCAGAGGTACCGGTATCTGCCGCAGAAGAGGTATCAGTACCTACCGCAACAGAAGAAGCGCTAGGTGCCGACGAATCAACAGCCGCCGAAGATGAGGGAGAGCTTACTTTGATGGAGCTCTTCGAGCCGCCGCCAATCATCGAGGCGCAACCGCCAAGAAGAACAATGATGACTAGAGCGATAAACCACCAGCGGAGGTAGAAAGGCTTCTTCTTAACGTAGACAGAACCGTCAGCGGCAATAATTTTTCGTGCCATAATTTCCTTTCGGCTTTCCTCAAGCAACCATTGCTTAAAGAAAACCAATATGAAGTGAGTGGATGATTCACAAGGAAATATACTGGACCCCCCCCCATTGTCAAAGCAGCAAAAAAATTGGCTTCGCCCATAACAAACACATCAACTGCCCACATACCCAGTACCTCACAAAAAATACCCGCCCGGTGCCGAAGGCATACACCTTCCGCACCGGGCGGGTACCTATCTGCGAGTCAGGAGCTTAAATGTTGAAGCCCAGCGCGCGCATCATGTCGCGGCCGTCCTCAGTAATACGCTCCGGACCCCACGGCGGCATCCAAACCCAGTTCACGCGCCAGGAATCCACCACGTTCTCCAGGTTGGCCTGCACCTGCTCCTCAATCACTTCCTGCAACGGGCAGGCCGCAGTGGTGAGGGTCAAATCCAGGATGAGAGTGCCGTCCTCATCCCAGCGCAGACCGTAAAGTAGGCCGAGGTCAACAATGTTGACGCCAAGCTCCGGGTCGATAACCTCCTTGAGGGCTTCCTCAATATCTTCCTGAGGAACACGACCCTGAACAGTCTCAGTCATAGTTCAGTCTTTCTTGTCGAATCCGGTGACGGAAAGCAGGTTACTTCTTACCCACGTAAGAGACGTAGCCCTCTTCCTCCAGGCGGTCAGCCAGCTCGGGGCCGCCCTGATCAACCATCTTGCCGTCCACGAACACGTGCACGAACTGCGGCTTGATGTAACGCAGGATTCGGGTGTAGTGGGTAATCAGCATGACGCCCATGTCGTTCGCCTCGTGAGCGCGGTTCACGCCCTCAGACACGATCTTCAGTGCGTCAACGTCCAGACCGGAGTCAGTCTCATCCAGGATGCCGAACTTGGGCTTGAGCAGCTCCAGCTGAAGAATCTCGTGGCGCTTCTTCTCACCACCGGAGAAGCCCTCATTCACGTTACGTGCGATGAAGTCGGGGTCAATCTCCAGGTTGTTCATGGCTTCCTTGACTTCCTTGGTCCAGGTACGCAGGGAGGGAGCCTTGCCGTCCACTGCGGTCTTTGCGGAACGCAGGAAGTTCGACATGGTCACGCCGGGAATCTCAACCGGGTACTGCATTGCGAGGAAGAGGCCTGCGCGGGCACGCTCGTCAACGCTCATCTCGGTGATGTCCTGGCCGTCCAACAGAATCTGGCCGGAATCAACCTGGTACTTGGGGTGGCCAGCAATGGTAGAAGCCAGGGTGGACTTACCGGAACCGTTGGGGCCCATGATGGCGTGAATCTCGCCCGAGTTGATGGTCAGGTTAACGCCCTTGAGGATGGGCTTGGTGGTTTCGTCATCGAGGATGACCGAGACGTGAAGGTCCTTGATTTCAAGAGTAGACATTATTTCTCCTGGTAAAGCTTAGTTGTTGCTGAGTGCGAGCTCTGCCTCAAGGGCCTCGGTGAGCTGCTCTTCAAGTTCGGGAACACGAATCTGCTGAATAATCTCGTTCAGGAAGCCGCGCACCACCAGACGGCGGGCCTCAGCCTCCGGAATACCGCGAGCCTGCAGGTACCACAGGTGCTGTTCATCCAGCTGGCCGGTGGTGGATGCGTGACCGGCGCCCTCAATCAGGCCGGTCTCAATCTCCAGGTTCGGCACAGAGTCAGCGCGAGGGCCAATCTCCAGTAGCAGGTTACGGTTCAGCTCGTAGGTGTCGGTACCTTCTGCATCCTTACCGATGAGAACGTCACCAACCCACACGGAGTGCGCACCCTTACCCTGCAACGCGCCCTTGTAGGTCACGCGGGACTTGCAGTTAGGCACGGAGTGATCCACGAACAGGCGGGACTCAATGTGCTGGCCGGCGTCCACGAAGTACAGGCCGTACATTTCGGTCTCGGCGCCGGGAGCGGTGAACTTGGTGGAGGGAGTCACGCGCACCAGGTCGCCACCGAGGGAAACCACCACGTGCTTGAAGCGGGAGTTGCGGCCCAGCTTAGCGTACTGTGCGGAGGTGTGAATCGCGTCGTCAGCCCACTGCTGGACGGACACGACGTTCAGTTCAGCCTCGTCACCCACCACGAACTCAATGTTCTGTGCGAGCACGGTAGAGCCGGTGTGACGCAGAACCACAACAGCCTTCGAGAAGGGCTTAGCCTCAATCACGATGTGCTGTGCGGCAGCCTCGTTACCGGTGCCGGTGATGTCGATTTCCACGTGCTCAGACAGCTCAGCCTCAGCGGGGATGGTCACCACGGTTGTCTCGGAGAAGCTGGACCAGGCGTTCGCTGCCACACGGTCCTCAGGGATACCTGCGGAGCCGATGCGTGCATCATCGCGGGAGACGGTCTCAATCTGAACCTGCTCGGGTGCAGTAATCTGCGGTGCCGGTGCGGTGCCGGTCAGCTTCTCCAGGTGCAGGCCGCCCAGACGCTTCAACGGGGTGAAGCGCCAGTCCTCTTCACGACCGGTCAGGGGTGCGAAGTCCTCCACGTTGAATGAGGTCTTACGCTCGGCGCGGGATGCCTCCAGCACCTTCTGAATGTTGTTCGGGTTGGAGCCCTGGTGATGTGCCTCGGTGGCACGGTACAGGGTGTCATCGTGGGCGAACTCGGTGGCGAGCTTCTCGCCCTCCTGGTCCATACCGGGGATGATCGGGGAGTGGTAACCCAGAGTTTCTTCGTTGGTCGGCATTAGCCCACAGATCCTTCCATCTGAAGTTCGATCAGGCGGTTCAGTTCGAGTGCGTACTCCATCGGCAGCTCGCGGGCAATAGGCTCAACGAAGCCGCGAACAATCATCGCCATTGCTTCTTCTTCGCTCAGGCCACGCTGCATCAGGTAGAACAGCTGGTCTTCAGAGACGCGGGAAACCGTCGCCTCGTGACCCATGGTCACATCGTCCTCGCGCACGTCCACGTAGGGGTAGGTGTCGGAACGGGAGATGGTGTCCACCAGCAGGGCGTCACACACCACGGAGGACTTGGAGTGCTTAGCACCCTCACGCACCTGAACCAAACCGCGGTAGGCGCTACGGCCACCGTTACGGGCCACGGACTTCGACACGATAGTCGAGGAGGTGTTCGGGGCGATGTGAACCATCTTCGAACCGGTGTCCTGGTGCTGACCCTCGCCAGCGAACGCGATGGACAGGGTCTCACCCTTGGCGTGCTCACCGACCATGTAAACAGCCGGGTACTTCTGGGTAACCTTCGAACCGATGTTGCCGTCCACCCATTCCATGGTGGCGCCCTCGTGCGCAACCGCACGCTTGGTCACCAGGTTGTAGACGTTGTTCGACCAGTTCTGAATCGTGGTGTAGCGAACGCGGGCGTTCTTCTTCAGCACAATCTCAACCACTGCAGAGTGCAGGGAGTCGGACTTGTACACGGGGGCGGTGCAACCCTCAATGTAGTGAACGTAGGAGTCCTCGTCAGCAATAATCAGGGTGCGCTCGAACTGGCCCATGTTCTCAGTGTTAATACGGAAGTAGGCCTGCAGCGGAATCTCAACGTGAACTCCCGGGGGAACGTACACGAAGGAACCACCGGACCACACGGCGGTGTTCAGCGCGGAGAACTTGTTGTCACCAATCGGGATGATGGAGCCGAAGTATTCCTTGAACAGTTCGGGGTACTCGCGCAGACCGGTGTCGGTATCGACGAAAATCACGCCCTGCTTCTCCAGGTCCTCACGGATCTGGTGGTACACGACCTCGGACTCGTACTGTGCAGCCACACCCGCAACCAGCGAGTTACGCTCCGCCTCGGGAATACCCAGGCGCTCGTAGGTGGTGCGGATGTCCTCGGGCAGTTCCTCCCAGGAGTCAGCCTGACCCTCGGTCGAACGCACGAAGTACTTAATGTTGTCGAAGTCGATTTCGGAAAGATCCGCACCCCAGGTGGGCATGGGCTTACGCTCGAAGAACTTCAGCGCCTTCAGACGCATATCCAGCATCCACTGGGGTTCGTTCTTCTTCGCGGAGATGTCACGCACGACGTCCTCGTCCAGGCCGCGCTTAGCTGCCTGGCCTGCTTCGTCGGAGTCTGCCCAACCGTACTCGTAGTTACCAATGCCCTCGAGTTCGGGGTTCATCTCCAGGATCTCTGAAATGACGGTATCGTTGGCGTTCTGCCCAACTTTCTCAGTCATTACGGCCTTTCTTCGATGGTTATTACATTCTCTCCGCCACCTGCCGGATGCAGGCGCGGTAGTCTTTGGGGTTCGAGCCGCCGGCTAGATGCTCGGCTTCTCAGCCGACGTGCCGTCTTCGAGCTCGATCGGCGTGGCTGGTTTCGCCGACTTCGCGTTCTCCGCCACGGTCTCTCGGTTCAGCGGCACGTGCGTGGTACACACATGCGCGCCCGAGGCCATTGTGGAGAGCCTACGAACATCAACGCCCAGAAGATCAGAAATAATCCCGGTCTCCTGCTCGCAGAAGACCTGGAAGTCTTCAGCCAGGTCGCGAACCGGACAGTGGCCCTGACACAGCTGGATACTCGCGAGGAAGTGCTCCGGTACGCTACGACCCACGGGAGGTTCGGTCACCTGCGCGGTGGCCACGAAACCGTCCCTGCTCATGGCCTCGGCGAGCGCCTTAGCTCGGGCGGCCACATTGTCTCCGGCGGCTTCCACTACCGGGCGGTAGCGCGCCTCCATCTCAGCCGCACGGGCCGAAGCGAAGGCCTCCAGCGCCCCGTCACCGACGGTGTCGCGCAGCATCTGCAGGGCGCTACGCGCGATGAGCAGGTAGTCGTTGCCGAGCCGCTCGTGCCCCTGCGGAGCAATCACGTAGCGGCGAGCCGGCCGACCGGCGCCCGCACCGTACTTCTTGATGGGGGCGACCTCAATCATATTGCTTGATTCGAGGGCGTCCAGGTGACGGCGGACCGCGGCGGGGGTCAGGCTGAGCAACTCCCCCAGGCTTGCGGCAGACACCGGTCCGTGGTTAAGAACGCCACGGAGCACGCGGTCTCGGGTACGTTCCTCAGCCTCGGCCTTACGTTTGGATGTGCGTGCCGCGGAGGACTTTTTACTGAAAGCACCATGAGAGCCCGATGCGGCACTGCGGGTGCCACTTCGGGTCTGCGACTCACGCTCGGAGGAGCGCTGGGATGTCTTGTTCACGGAATACACAAATAAAGTATGTCCTAATTGTTTTTTCTTTGGCTAGTTAGGTTTTCCTACTTACTAACTTTTTTACCTAAAGCTGAATGTTACTTACCTTCAAAATGTGCTGAGCACGTGAGGCAATGCATAAAATATAGGGGTATATCACGCGAATAAATCGAAAGTTATGCCCATGGAGACCACCACCGCACACGCGGACCATCCAGAGGAGACAGGCTCCTCCCCCACGGCGCGCAGGCTCACCGTCACCGAAGAACCGGCGCTGAGCGTCAAAGACCTTATTAAAGAATTCAAACCCTCCCGAGCGTTCCGCAATAAGCACCCCGAACGACTCACCGCAAGCGGCTACTACCGCGCCGTCAACCGGGTAAATCTGCGTGTCTTCCCCGGCGAAGTGGTGGTTCTTCTCGGCGCGAACGGCGCAGGTAAAACCACGACCCTCGCCTGCGCCCAAGGTCTGCTCAAACCCACCCGCGGCACCGTGCGCCTGCTCGGTGAGAACCCCCTCCTGGCAGACCCCGAACTGCGCGCCAAGGTAGGCATCATGCTCCAGGACGGTGGCCTCCCCAACGCCATGCATCCCATCCCACTGCTTGAGCACATCGCAAGCATGTACACCGACCCCTACCCGGTTGAAGAGCTCGCACACCGCCTGGGTATCGACGCGTTCAACGGCACCACGATTCGGCGCCTCTCGGGCGGTCAGAAGCAGCGCGTGGCGCTCGCGGCGGCCCTTATCGGCAAGCCGGATGTGCTCTTCCTCGACGAACCTTCCGCGGGACTGGACCCGCAATCGCGTAACGTCGTGTTCGAAATTATTCGCGAACAGCGCGAGCGCGGCGTGGCCATCGTGCTCACCACGCACCTGATTGACGATGCGCAGAAGCTCGCCGATTACGTGTACATCATCGAGGACGGCACCACCGTGCAGGAAGGCACCGTCCCCGAACTGATCGCTAACGACGGCACGAACCGCCTGCGCTACACTCTGGATGCCCCCACCCCCAACCGCGAGGAGCTGCTGCCGGCACACCTGCGGGCCGGAGTGGAACTCATCGAGACGGTCCCCTACGTTCCCGCCTCGGAGGAGCACCCGGCTGTGACCGGCGAGTACGAGCTCGTCGGCCCCCTGCGCGCGGAGCATCTGGCGGCCTTCACCGCGGCCCTGGCTGAACGCTACCTCATGCCTATTTCTCTCAAGATGGAACCGAAGACCCTCGAGGATGTCTTCCTCGATATTTCAGGACGTGATATTCGATGAGCCCCACCGCTTCTACCGACCGCGTGCAGAACACGAACACTGCGGTGGATACCTCAGCCCGGGGCGTCGCCATCGATGAAGACGAGGAATACATCCCACCCCGCGCGAACTACCCGCTCGTGCGCGTGATTGAGCAGGGCCGCTACGAGACGATGGCGATGCTCCGCAATGGCGAGCAGCTGATGCTGAACATTATCTTCCCCGTCATGGCGCTTCTGGGCCTGCGCTTCACGGGCCTCATTGACGACTACGCCCATTCGGTGGGGGTTTCGCGTATGGATGCGGCGGTCCCCGGCGTGCTGGCCCTCTGCGTTATCTCCACAGCGCTGTCGGGTCAGGGCATCGCGACGGGCTTTGATCGCCGCTACGGCGTGCTCCGTTTTCTGGCGACCACTCCCCTGGGCCGCAACGGTCTGATTCTGGGCAAGTGCATCGCCGTGGTGGTCGTGCTGATCATTCAGTTCGTGCTCGTGGGCGTAGTCGGGTACGGCTTGGGTTGGCGCCCGGACGCCATCGCCCTCTCGCGAGCCTTCCTCACCCTGTTGCTGGGCGCGGCGGCCTTTACGGCGTTGGGCCTGTTGATTGCCGGTACGGTGCGCGCGGAGGCGACCCTCGCGATTGTGAATATCGCCTGGGTGGTTCTGGCAGGCGCCGGCGGCGTGCTGTTCCCGCTCAGCTCCTTCCCCGATTGGTACGGCGCGATCGTGTCATGGTTCCCCTCGGCGGCTCTGGGCGAGGCTCTGCGCGGCAACTTCATTCACCACCAGTGGATGGCGGACCCGCACTGGGTTCTGACGGTTTGGACCGTCATTCTCGGCCTGGTTGCCTCGCGCAAGTTCAAGTGGTCCGATTAGCCTGACCGACCCCCTTCGGCTGGTGCTTTACGATTGGTACCTCACCCGATGCCCCGCAGCTTTCGACATGTTCGTCAGCCGCGGGGCATTGCTGTGTCCGGGGGGCCGAGAACGAGAGCTTGAGGCGGGGGCGTTTGGAGAAGCATTCGTGTACGCCAGTCGAGGCACCCACACGGAACAACCCCGCGAGGGTTAAAAAGAAAGCCCCCTCCTGCCGAACCACGAGTCCAACCACCACAGCTGGACTCCATCACGTTCACGTTCGGAGGAGGGGCTTTAATCACCGAGGAGCGGACCGACCCAACCACTGTCTCAGTCCGCAACCTTCCTGCTCAACCTTAACATGAGCTTCACCACCCCTCAAAATCTCTCATAGCTGAAGAAAGCCCACACCGCACCGATTTGGGGCCGCTCCAACAGCGCTCCTAGACGGGCAGCGTTCCACCCTGTGAATGTACACACCGTCACATCAGATAGTGCGGCGGAGTGAACTATCCTGTTAAACGAAAAGGGCGTAGCCAGACCTCAGGGTACTAGCCGAAATGCGCCGCGCGGAATAAACACCGCCGGGGTACCGTTACGCCCTACGAACAGGGCGCCAGCACCTAGCCGTTGGCGCATCCACTCACCCTTGCGAAAGGACACCCACGTGGCAGAAAACCTCCAGTGGACAGAAACCGATCAGCGAGCCGTTGACACCGCCCGCATCCTTGCCGCCGACGCCGTGGAGAAGGTCGGCTCCGGCCACCCCGGCACCGCGATGAGCCTGGCGCCGGTCGCTTACCTGCTGTTCCAGAAGGTCATGAACCAGGACCCGGCCGATGACCGTTGGGAAGGCCGCGACCGCTTCATCCTCTCCCCCGGACACACCTCCCTGACCCTGTACACTCAGCTCTTCCTCGGCGGCTACGGCCTCGAGATGAAGGACCTGGAGGAACTGCGCACCTGGGGCGCCCTCACCCCCGGCCACCCCGAGTACAAGCACACTAAGGGCGTTGAAATCACCACCGGTCCGCTCGGTCAGGGCCTGGCCTCCGCTGTTGGTTTTGCTTACGCGCAGCGCCGTATGCGCGGCATGTTCGACCCCGAGGCCGCCCCCGGTACCTCCCCGTTCGACCACCACGTCTACGTCATCGCCTCCGAGGGTGACGTGCAGGAGGGCGTGACCGCCGAGGCGTGCGCGCTTGCGGGTCACCAGGAACTCGGTAACCTGATTGTTGTCTGGGACCGCAACCACATCTCCATTGAGGAAGACACTGACGTCGCCTTCACTGAGGACGTGGCTAAGCGCTACGAATCCTACGGCTGGGACGTTCAGCGCGTGGACTGGACCCGCACCGGCGACTACGTCGAGGACGTCGCAGAACTGTACGCCGCTATTGAGCGTGCGAAGGCTGTCACCGACAAGCCCTCCTTCATCGAGCTGCGCACCATCATCGGCTACCCCGCACCGCACAAGCAGAACACCGGCGCCGTGCACGGCTCCAAGCTCGGTGCCGAGGAAGTTGCCGCCACCAAGGAGGTGCTCGGCTTCGACCCCGCCAAGAGCTTCTTCATCGAGGAGAACGTGCTTGAGCACACCCGCCAGTTGCGCGAGCGCGGTGCCGCCGCCCACAAGGCATGGGACGAGAAGTTCGAGGCGTGGGCGAAGGCCAACCCCGAGCGTGCCGAACTGTACAAGCGTCTGGTTGAGGGCGAACTGCCCGCAGACTACAAGGCTGCCTTCCCCGTGTTCGAGGCCGGCACCTCCGTGGCTACCCGCGCGGCATCCGGCACCGTGATTAATGCTATCGCCGAGACCTTCCCTGAGCTGTGGGGTGGCTCCGCCGACCTGGCCGGTTCGAACCTGACCACCATCAAGGGTGCAGAGTCCTTCAACCCGGCATCGCGAACCACCGAAGACTGGACCGGTAACCCCTACGGTCGCGTGTTGCACTTCGGTATTCGCGAACATGTTGCTGCAGCAATCGTCAACGGTATTGTGCTTTCCTCCCCGACCCGCGCATTCTCGGGAACCTTCTTCGTGTTCTCCGACTACCAGCGCCCGGCGGTTCGCCTCTCGGCTCTGATGGGCATTCCCTCGCTGTACGTGTGGACCCACGACTCCATCGGCGTGGGCGAGGACGGCCCGACCCACCAGCCCATTGAGCACCTCTCCTCCCTGCGCGCTATTCCCGGCTTCGACGTGGTTCGCCCCGCGGATGCTAACGAGACCGCTATCGCGTGGCGCACCATCATGGAGAAGACGGATCGCCCCGCGGGCCTCGTGCTCTCCCGCCAGAACCTGCCCGTCTGGGCTCGTGAGGATGTACACCCCGACGCCGAGGGCGAGAAGTTCGCCTCCGCAGAGGGCACCGCACGCGGCGGCTACATCATGGCTGACACCGAGGGCACCCCGGACGTCATCCTGATTGCTACCGGTTCCGAGGTTGAGCTGGCCGTCCAGGCTCGCGCAACCCTCGCCGAGCAGGGCATCGCGGCTCGCGTGGTCTCCATGCCTTCGCGCGAGTGGTTCGCTGAGCAGGACGCAGAGTACCGCGAGTCGGTTCTGCCCTCCTCCGTGGCAGCGCGTGTCTCCGTCGAGGCTGGCCTGGCCATGAGCTGGTACGACCTGCTCGGCTCCGCAGGCCGCGCCGTGTCGATTGAGCACTTCGGTGCTTCCGCCGATGCGAAGACCCTGTACCGCAAGTTCGGTGTGACCGCCGAGGCCGTCGTGGAGGCCGCTAAGGAATCCATCGCCGCCGCCAAGTAAGCGATACTCACACCCCCGGAACGCAAGGGTTCCGGGAGGCGCGACGCGAACGATCCGGGCGCCCCACTATGGGGGCGCCCGGGCCCGCTATCGCGTCCCTCCAATACTTTTTTTCATTTCCTTATTCAAGAATCGAAGGTTTTACCCATGTCTGAGTCCACTCAGAAGCTTTCCGACGCCGGCGTCTCTATCTGGCTTGACGACCTCTCCCGCGAGCGTCTGACCAGCGGCAACCTCGCCGAGCTCATCAAGACCCACAACGTGGTCGGCGTGACCACCAACCCCACGATCTTCGCCGGCGCGCTCTCCAAGGGTGCCGCATACGCCGAGCAGATGCGTGAGCTGGCCGCCGCCGGTGCCGACGTTGAGGAAGCCGTCTTCGCCGCAACCTGCGACGACGTGCGCAACGCCTGCGACGTGTTCGCCCCCATCTACAAGTCCTCCAACGGTTTTGACGGCCGCGTCTCCATCGAGGTTGATCCCCGCCTGGCACGCGATGCCGAGGGTACCGCGAAGATGGCACGTGAGCTCTACAAGCGCGTGGGCCGCGAAAACGTCATGATTAAGATTCCGGCAACCAAGGAAGGCCTGCGCCCTATCGCTGAGACCCTGGCCACCGGCATCAGCGTGAACGTGACCCTGATTTTCTCCCTGACCCGCTACCGCGAGGTCATCAACGCCTACATGCTCGGCCTGGAGCAGGCGCTGGAGAACGGCAAGGACCTGTCCACCATCCACTCGGTTGCATCCTTCTTCGTCTCTCGCGTGGACACCGAGATTGACGGCCGTCTGGAGGTCATCGGTGGCGACGCTCTCGAACTGAAGGGTCAGGCTGGTCTGGCTAACGCACGCCTCGCCTACGAGGTGTTCGAGGAGATGTTCTCCACCGAGCGTTGGGCTCGCCTGCAGGCGCACGGCGCGAACGTGCAGCGCCCGCTGTGGGCCTCCACCGGCGTGAAGGATCCCTCTCTGCCCGACACCCTCTACGTGACCAGCCTGGTGGCACCCAACACCGTGAACACCATGCCCGAGGCAACCCTGAACGCTGTTGCTGACCACGGTGAGATCACCGGCAACACCATCGTTCCGAACTACTCCGAGTCGAATGAGGTGCTGGACGCCATCGCCGAGCACGGCATCTCCTACACCGAGGTTGTCGAGAAGCTCGAGACCGAGGGTCTGTCCAAGTTCGATGTCTCCTGGGAAGAGCTGCTACAGACCGTCCGCGAGGCGCTCGATAACGCTCGCTAAGACGCGCATCCGGTTGTTCCTCTTATGAGGTAACTTGTGAGGCGGCCGGATGCACGCCCCTGATCCGCCGGGTTCCGCTACGGAGCCCGGCGGATTAGGCCGCCCCCCCAGCTAACGAACCCAGAAACGGTACAATACTGGGTGCACACCTTCCACGATGCGGCATCGCCACCGCGCGATATGGTACGAACCGCGCGCCGCACGCACCAACCAAGGCAATCAAAGGAATATATTGTGACTTTCGGTCAAGAAGCGAACCCCCTCCGGGACCCTCGCGACCGCCGCATCACCCGCATCGCGGGCCCGTCCGCGCTAGTTTTCTTTGGCGTGACCGGCGATCTGGCTCGTAAGAAGCTGCTTCCGGCAGTGTATGACCTCATGAACCGCGGTCTGCTCCCGCCGAGCTTCGGCCTCGTCGGCTTTGGCCGCCGCCCCTGGAGTGACGACGACTTCCGCGCCTACGTGCGCGAATTCGTTCGGGCAAACGCCCGCACCCCCTTCCGCGAGGATGTGTGGAACCAGTTCCAGCAGGGCATGCGATTCGTCGAAGGTGCCTTCGACGACGATTCAGCATTCGAGAAGCTCAAGAACACTCTCGCAGAGCTCGATGCACGCGGCGCTCACGGCAACCACGCCTTCTACCTTTCCATTCCCCCGAAGGCCTTCGAACAGGTCCTCACTAAGTTGGCCGAGCACGGTCTGGCTTCGCACGATGAGGACACCGTCAACCCCGTCGACGGTTGGCGTCGCGTGGTCATTGAAAAGCCTTTCGGCCACAACCTCGAGAGCGCACGCGAGCTGAACTCCATCGTGGAGGCGGTCTTCCCGCCCGATGCCGTGTTCCGCATCGATCACTACCTGGGTAAGGAAACCGTTCAGAACATTCTGGCGATGCGTTTCTCCAACCAGATGTTTGAGCCGCTCTGGAACTCCCACTACGTGGATCACGTGCAGATTACTATGGCCGAGGACATCGGTATCGGATCCCGTGCCGGGTATTACGACGGTGTGGGTGCTGCGCGTGATATTATCCAGAACCATCTTCTACAGCTGCTCGCTCTCACCGCCATGGAGGAGCCCCTCAGCCTGGACGCTAAGCACCTGCGCGCTGAGAAGGCGAAGGTACTTGAAGCAGTCCAGATTGACGACTTGCCAAACTCCTTCGCGCTCGGCCAGTACTCTGCCGGCTACCAGGGCGGCGAGCACGTTAACGGGTTCTTCGATGAGAAGGATATTCCCGCTGATTCTCGTACTGAGACTTTCGCCGCGCTAAAGGTGTCTATCGCTAACCGCCGCTGGGAGGGCACCCCCTTCTACCTGCGCGCCGGCAAGCGCCTGGGCCGTCGAGTCACCGAGATTGCCGTGATTTTCAAGAAGTCCTCCGACCGTCTCTTTGGTGAGAGTGAGAACCCTCAGGTCGGTCAGAACGCAATTGTTATTCGCGTGCAGCCCGATGAAGGTATGACCATCCGCTTCGCCGCGAAGGTGCCCGGCACCCAGATGGAAATCCGTGACGTCAACATGGACTTTGGCTACGGCCACTCCTTCACCGAAGAGTCCCCCGAGGCATACGAACGTCTCATCCTGGACGTTCTACTCGGTGAGCCGCCGCTGTTCCCCCGCCACGAAGAGGTTGAGCTTTCCTGGAAGATTCTCGACCCGTTTGAAGAGTACTGGGAAGAAAACCGCATTAAGCCTGAACCCTACGAGTCCGGTTCGTGGGGTCCGCGTTCGGCACACGAAATGCTCGAACGCGACAACCGCGCTTGGAGGCGCCCGTGATTTCGCATCTGCATAACACCAATGTTTCCGCTATCAACAAGGAACTGAGACAGCTGCGTGCCAACAACGGCAGCCTGAGCAGCGGACGTGTGCTCACCCTTGTCGTGCTGGCTGAGAAGGGCCATTCTCGCGAGGCCATGCGCGCGGCGGTTCGTGCCTCCCACGAGCACCCGAGTCGTGTCATCGTGCACATTTCGCACAATCCGCTCGACCCTGACCGGTTGGATGCAGAAATCCACCTGGGCGGCGACACCGGCGCATCCGAGATGATTGTTCTGCGCGGCTGGGGTAGCGCATCCCGCCCGACCGAGGCGCTCATCTCTGGCTTGCTGCTACCTGACTCCCCCATCGTGGTCTGGTGGCCGCACTCGGTACCCGAGAACCCGGCTCAGCACTCCATCGGCCGTATCGCTCAGCGCCGCATTACCGATTCGGCACGCGCGGAGGACCCGAAGGCCGCCCTGACTCACCTGGCTGAGGTGTACCGCGCTGGCGATACCGACCTGGCGTGGACCCGCCTCACCCTGTGGCGTACCCAGCTGGCTGCGCTTTTGGAGCAGATGCCCACCTCCCCCGTGCGTCGTGTGGTTGTGTGGGGTTCGGGCAAGTCTCCGTCCGTGGTTCTGCTCGGTACTTGGCTTGGTTGGAAGCTTGAAGCACCTGTGCACCTGGCTACTATCGGCGCGGCGAATCGCGGCCTGTACCGCGTCAGCATTGAGCGTGAAGACGGTTCGGTGACCATGTTCCGACCCGGCGTGTCGGTAGCGACGATTTCCACCCCGTATGCGCCGGATCAGCAGATTGCCCTGCCGGTGCGCACCCTGGCCGAGTGCATCTCTGAGGAGTTGCGTCGCCTCGACCCGGACGACACCTACGGTGACGTGCTGAAGCAAGCTCTGCACACCGTCACTCTTGTCGATGACACCTGCCAGCCCGAAGACATGCTGGACCTCAAAGAATACCCGGAGGTGTTCGATGCCTAAGATTCAGAATATGGGTTCTTCGACCCCCGTCCTGGTGGCGCACCCGACCCGCGAGGCTCTCGCGGCGGACGCGGTGACTCGCATCCTCGACATCATTGAGCATGTGCTCTCCGAACGCACGATTGCCCACATTGCGCTGACCGGCGGCACCATGGGTATCGCCACTTTGAAGGCGTGGGCTGAGAACGAGCGCGTGAAGGATATCGACTGGTCACGCGTGCACTTCTGGTTCTCGGATGAGCGTTACGTACCCGAGCGTAGCCCCGAACGTAATGATGGTCAGGCCATTGAGGCGCTACTCGCTCCCCTGCTTTCGCATGGCCTGGTGGTGGGTAATGTGCACCGCATGGGCCCCTCCGATATTTTCACCGGCCTTGAGGCTGCGGCTGAGCACTACGCTTTCGAAATGCGCGACTACGCCGGTTCTGCACCGGCTGTGACTGTGCAGATGCCCGAGGGCGCAACCGAACTGCCGCTGGCTGGCGGTCACGGTGGCGGTGCGGGTCACGAACACGGTGGCTCCGGCGGCTGTGGTTGTGGTGGCGGCGGTTGCGGTTCGTCCGCTCCCGAGCAATCCCTCGAAGAGACCACTCTCGAAGACTTCGACGCTGCCGCTGAAGCTGCGGAGGCTGCCGAATCCGCCGGTGGTTGCGGATGCGGCGGCGGAGGCTGCGGTGGTGGCGGCCAGTGGCCCGCACCGGTCTTTGACATCACCCTGCTGGGCATGGGCCCGGACGGTCACATCGCTTCCCTGTTCCCGGGCCGCAAGCAGGTTCTGCTGGGCACCGGCCTACCGGAGGATCCGGTTGCCGGCGGTAAGGCCGTGACTGTGATGGTTTCTGACTCGCCGAAGCCCCCGGCTGAGCGCGTGTCGGTGACCCTGCCGATTATTAACAACTCCCGCAACGTCTTCTTCCTCATCACCGGTGAGGATAAGCAGGATGCGACCAGCCGCCTTCTGGCTGGCGCCAAGCTGGACGCCGAGGATCTGAACGCGGAGCTGCTGCTGGAGACCCCGGCGGTGGGTGCGCGCGGTAAGAAGCAGACACTGATTTTTGCAACCGAGGAGTCGCTGGCTCCCGAGAACCGCCCGTAAGGTTCGGTTCTGAACTGCATTAGATAAAGGGTGGAGCCCCGGATAGCAACTATCCGGGGCTCCACTCTTGCTACGCCGTGTTACTGTTCAGCGGCGGCAGGATTCTGCGGCTACTGTTCTTGCGGTTGCTGCTCCTGGGGCTCCTCCGCTTCGCTCTCGAAGCCCACGTACAGTGCCGCGAGCGAGGGGACCGTCGCCTCCAGCACCTCCTGTGCCTCCTCAGCGGTCGGGGCGAGCTTCGCGCCAGTCAAGCGCAGGTACTCGCGCACCGTCATGGGCTGTGCCCAGTCGAAGTGCTCACGCACGGCGGTGATGTTCGCGCCGGACTGCAACACGTTAATGCCGTGGGCAAGACCAATATCCGTCACCTTCACGATGGCCTCGGTCTCCTCCGGGATGTCATACGGGTCGCGGTTCTGCAGGTCCACAATGAACGGCAGCACGCCGCGGCTCTCAGCGCGCAGGGCGAACTTAGTGTGCACCTGGCTCACCTCGTGCACCTCGCCCACGCCCACGGCGGGTACCACCATGAAGCCCGCCTGCAGGTCGTTCACCGCATCCAGGGTACTTGTCTGCCCGAAGCCGGAGTACAGCTGTACCACCGGCACGAGGTAGCACACCTCCGCCTTGAGCGCCTTGCGAGCCTCAATGTCGATGTACTCCCAGGCGCCACCGGTACCGTCGGTAATATCACCGGAGTGGTGCGCGTAAATGGCGCCCTGGCTGTTCTTCGCGGTCTGCGACCAGTAACTGATCTTGTCCATGTAGTTGCCTTCGGCGTCGAACATCATCAGCGACAGGTCAATGTCCACGCCCTCATCCCAGAAGCAGAAGAGGCGAATCACGCCGGTGGGCGGCAGGTGCACCGTGGAGGTGTTGTAGCGGCCCATACCGTCCAGGGAGGGGCGGGCGCTACGGGTGTTCAGCGGCATGATCGTATCCCCCACCTGCTCGGGCAGGTAGATGGAAGTCTCGGCAAGGCGACCGGACAGGCCAATCTCAACCAGGCGTTCCAGCAGGTCCAGCACCGCCGGGCTGTACTCACGCGCCGGAATCATGGTGGCGATACCGGTCTTGGACAGGTTCATGCGCCGCGGCGCGGCAGGCTCAGCTTTCTGAGCGGAAGCCGCGCGGCGCTCCTCACGCTGGCTCGTAGAGGGGTCGGAACCGACCGGAATGGAAGGTAGCGGGTTCTCTGGGCCGGAATTATCCCCGAAGAAAGACCCCAGCGGGTTCGGGATGCCGGCGTTCTGCATGAGGTTCTGAACCCTCGCGACGCCCTCCGGGTTGCGGCGCGCGTAGTCTGCCAGCTCTCGGTCCTCCTGCGCCGCCACAGGGTTGGCGGGGCGCTCCTTCGGCGGGTTCGCGAGCGCGTTACGCTGCAGGGTCACCAGGTTACGAATCTGCACCAGGATAGGTGCGGAAACGCGCGGCGCCACGGCGGCGAACGCATCAAAGATGACCTGCTGGCCGGGGCTCGGGGCGGTATCGATGCCGTAGCGGGGCGCCTCGAAAGCGGTCAGGGCGCGCACCAGCTGGCGCGCGAACACACCGGGGCGTGTGGAGAGCAGACGTGCCACGTTCTGTGCGTCCTTGGTGGCGTAGGCGCGGTCCACCAGCGACTCGAAACTGTACACTTCACCGCGGTACAGGTCGTCAGCCCAGCGGCTCAGCGCGGTCAGCGACGGGTAGTCGCCGGGGTGAACCGCCTTGACGAGGCGCTTGTACATTTCGGCGGCGGGTGCGCTGTCGTAGCGGGCACCGACCGGGTCAGCTTCCAGCACCCGGTTGAGCAGGTGCGCGATGCGGGTGCGTTCGCTACGGCGCAGCTTCAGGCGCGGCGCGATGCTCAGGCTCAGGTCCCCCACCGTGCCGTTGAAACGCAGGCGCGAGTATGCGGCGGCGAGGGCGAGCGCCTCCTTCATGGTGTGCAGGTGCTCTGCGTCTTCGGGGTGCAGGCAGGCGGCGATGAACACGCGGTTTTCGCGGCTGGTGTTCTCCGGTCGGGCCGCCGGCAGAGCGTCATGCTGGGCGAGGAAACGGCGCAACGCCACCAGGTCGCGCTGGTCGGTCTGGTTGTACGCCTGCTGCTGACCGAGCAGCTGCTGGTAGAGGGCACCCCCGCCATAATCAGGGCGTTCTGTACGCCGCTGACCATCTGCAGGGGTCGGCGGTTGCGTTCCATGCTGGTGAAGTTGGAGCGGCTCATCGGCTGCTGCCACTCGTAGGGCACGTAGTTCTCAGGCAGGCCGCCAACGATGCGCTCGGTGCCGTCCGGGTTGTAGTACGGGTTAGAGAGGTAGTGCATAATCTGCTCGGTGTAGCGCTGCTCCTCGGTGAGCGTCAGGGCGCGCAGATCAAAGTCGCGGCGGAACACGCGGCCGGGACGGTACCCATATTCGTAGGACCAGATGGTTGCGAACAGGGCAAATTCGTTGGTGCTGGCCTTCAGCGCCTGGGCGAGAGATTCCTCGCTGAGGGTCAGACCGCAATTGCTCAGGACGGATACTCGCCCCAGGTCGGTGTCGAATGCGCCGGAGTGGTGCAGCTCGTTAATGCTCGAGTAGTTCGAGCGGTAGTAGGGGCCGTACAGGTCGGTGAAGACGTACACGCCGTAGCGGCGCATCAGGATGAGGCGCACGAGGGGGCTGAGACCCTCGGGCGCTTCGCCGTGAAGGTAGGCGGATTCGTTGAGGTAGGGTGATTCCTGCAGGTAGGGGGATGCGTCGTAGGGGGTGGTCACGGGTCGTCCTTTCCGTTGGTCTCACCCGGCTGTCACCGTCGGTGGTGTGTTTATGTTCTTATCGTAGCGGCGAGGGCGCGGTTTGTCGTTGCGTTTGGTCATCGGTGACCTGCGGGGGTGTGTATTCGCGGGGCAACCGACCGTTACGTATCGCGGAGCCTGGGCGGTGCTTATCCACCGCGTGCTTGTCCATCAGCCGCTTGCTTATCTGTTAGCTGTTTATCTGTCGGTCGCGCGGGAACGGGGGTTAAAAGAAAAATGGCGGGAAGCGAAGAATCCGATAAATATGAGAAAAGATATTTCAGAAAGTAGGACTCTTCATAATCCGCCATTACTTATAGAGTACTCCCGCCCCGCGACGGCGGTCAAGCCATTTCGTCACGGGTAACGCACACAAAAATCCCCGGCATTCTCGGTTGAGAAGTGCCGGGGAGAAGCTCTATTGGCTCACCCACGCAGGGGTGGCGTGGACTCTGGCTGGGGCTCTAACTAGAACAGCTCTGCCTAGACGACAATCTGGCCGTTGAAGCGCATTGCCAGGCCGTACAGGACCACTGCGATAACCCAGATGACAATCACGGTCACGGTCAGGCGAATCAGGTTCTTGGACGCCATACCGGAGGAGTTCAGGGAGTTGGTCATACCGCCGCCGAACATGTCGGAGAGGCCGCCGCCCTGACCGCGGTTGAGCAGCACGAGCAGCACTGCAATCACGCTGGTAATGGCGATGATGACCATGAGTACGTTCATGATGACGTCCATGGGGACCTTCCTGTAGTCATTCTTTGGGCGGGGTCTGCGGCTTTCGTGTTGCAGACAGACGGTTTAACTATACGCTACAGCCGCCATTCGGTCACGTTAAAGCGGCTTTTTACGCGGCGCGGTTGCTGCGGCGCTGGTATTCGCTGGGGGTCAGCTGCAGGGCTGCGGGGCGGTCGGTGAGCACACGCTGGGCGGTGAGTTCGTCGCCTTCGGTGTCGTAGGCGCGCACGTACCCACCGTCGATGAGGTAGTAGGTGAACTGCTGTGCGGCCGCCCAGTAGTTGCCGCCTTCGACGTAGAAGCCCTGGTCTACCCAATCGCGCAGGGTGAGGGTCACGGGGATTTCGGGCGAGGAGGTGCGGCGGTAGAGCCGGTCGAGGAACTCGTCGCGGCGGCTCTCGAAGTACTGGTATTCGGGTGATGGTTCCCTGTACTCTTCGCCGCCCGTGTAGCCGAGGTTGCCGCCGTCATTGCCGGGTAGGCGCGGGGCGCTGACCTTGCGGTTGCGGATGTAGAGGAAGAGCATCGTGCCGATAAGTCCGGCGATGATGAGGGAGAATCCGAAGCTAAACATGCCGTTAAGTGTACGGGGCAGACCGCGGGGGCGGGTACATTCCGGGCGGGTTTTGCGCCGAAGGGCGAACGGTCCCCGGCATCTTGCCCACCGGCCGCACATCGCCGGTTAGCGGGGCTCCTCTTAACGCAACTCCCCGTCGTTTTGCTACCTGCGCTCACAGACTTACGGAGGCGCACCCGTGAGGAAGCGCGGTTAAAAGGCACGGCGCCCGGTCGGGTGGGTACCCGACCGAGCGCCGTAACGCTATGAGACGCTGTAGTGCGTCGGGGTTTTATGCGTCGAAGCGTGCGATGGCTGCAAACTCTTCAGCCTGCAGGGATGCGCCGCCGACGAGCACGCCGTCCACGTCTTCCTTGCCCATGATGGAGGGTGCGGAGGAGGACTTGACGGAGCCGCCGTAGAGAACGCGGACCTTCTCTGCAACGTCTGCGGAGTAGAGCTTTGCGATCTCTGCGCGGATAGCTGCGGACATTTCCTGAGCGTCGTCTGCGGTTGCGACCTTGCCGGTGCCGATGGCCCAGACGGGCTCGTAGGCAACAACCAGGGTCTCTGCCTGCTCTGCGGTCAGGCCCGCGATGGAGCCGCGCAGCTGCTCGAGGGTGTACTCGACGTGGGTTCCTGCCTCGCGGATTTCGAGGGGCTCACCGACGCAGAGGACGGGGGTCAGGCCGTGCTTGTATGCTGCCTGGACCTTTGCTGCGCACAGCTCGTCGCTTTCGTGGTGGTAGGTGCGGCGCTCGGAGTGGCCGACGAGCACGAAGGTTGCGCCGAGCTTGGAGAGGAATGCGCCGGAGATTTCGCCGGTGTATGCGCCGGAGTCGTGGACGGAGAGGTCCTGGCCGCCGTAGAGGATGTCCAGCTTGTCGCCCTCGACGAGGGTCTGCACGGAGCGGATGTCGGTGAAGGGCGGGAAGACGGCAACTTCGGTTGCGGAGAAGTTGAAGTTTGCGTCGTCGAGGGTCCATGCGAGCTTCTGGACGAGGGTGACTGCCTCTGCGTGGTTGAGGTTCATCTTCCAGTTGCCTGCGATGAGGGGCTTACGCGACATAGTTCGCTCCTTAGCTGTCCCGCGCGGTATGCCGTGCGGGGTTGTTGTTCGGAATTTTCCTTTCCCATTTTAGAGGGTTGCCGGCATATTTTCACTGGTTCCGCGCCTTTTTATGCTCTCTGATGAGCATTCTCACCCCGCGCTCGCTAGTCGTGTGGAACCCCGGATACGAAGTACCGGCAGGGCGGAGCTTAGGGGCTCTACCCTGCCGGTATTCTGCCGGTGGTGTTTGTCTACAGTGTGTTAGTAGCCGCTACCGGAAAGGTGGGTTCTTATATCTCTAGTCCTTCGAGAGAGAATCCCGGAGGGTATAGCGGCGTGGCATCCTTATCGTCTTCCACGAGCACCCAGCGGCCGCGCAGGTGCTCTGCACAGAGGAACGCGTACTCTTCCTCACCGGTCTTCAAGAACTTATCGATGGGTAGCTTCTCCCCCGTTTCGGATACGTAGAAGACAGCCCCATCGCGAATACGTCGCCTTGCCTGGTATTCGCTGATATTACGGCTGTTCTGTTGACGTCTACCGATACCGGGAATCGTAACCTGTACACGGTATACATCCTGATTGGCGATAAGCCAGCCGCGATTTTCCCGGTACAGCCGAAGAAGCTCGGGAGAGATAATCTCTTCGGGGTTGATCACTTCAGAGAGCGGTTTGGTATCTCCGGTGTAGTAGAAATAGTTCAGGGCGGCATAAAAGTACGCCTGAAAAATATAGAAACCACCGCGGTTATACTCATTCATTCCCGGCTGCAGAACGGGGTACGGCACATTCTGAGCGGCGTGCTCTTCGGTGGCGGGCACGTACCTGCCGTTGCGCTCGTAGGCGGTGTAGACAAGCAGACCAGTTGAATCACCCTGTTTGGCAAGCCCATCAAACTTCTCAGCCGGCTCAAGGGAAGCCAGTACCTTATCTCGTTTGAAAAGACGTGCTTCTTGCTTTTCCTCATTGGTGGCGAGGATGCCGGTCTGTCGACCAACGAAGAGAGCGCCGAGGATGCCTGCGCCTGCTATTGCGAGGGCACGACGAGAAAAACGGGGCTTTCGCGACTCTTGCTGGTGAGCGAGTAGCCGGCCAGAAGATGCCGGCGGAGCTTCCGGGGAGGAATTCTGCTGGGTGTTCATCTCCTGTTCCTTGCGTTGGGGCTCCATTGTTATGCCTCCTTTTCGGGAATGAAGTGGATATCCCAGCCGGGGTCGAGGAAACGCGAGCGCAGGGTGCCGTGGATTGCTCCGTCGCGGAGGAGTCCACGCGTATCAAAGTCGGTGATGGGCTGTAGCTGCCCGGTGTCCTTGCTGAAGACTTTTGCTTCGGGGAGGATGTCGAATTTGACGTTCCAGTCGAAGATTTTTTGTTCTTCGTTGTGGATGCGCGGCTGCGCCTCAAGGATGTGCATGGTCAGGATTTGTTGGTTGGGGGTGATGACCCAGCCTTTTCCGTCGTCAAAGATATCTTGAATGGCGGGGAAGAATAGTTCTTCGGCGGTCATTGCATATTCGAGGCGTCGCGAATCGGATGCCAAAAGCATATAGTTTTGGCATTGATAATAGTAGATATTATAGAATTCCAAATCAGCGGACGTTAGAAATTTAGTAAACGTATAGCTGTAATCTGGCGGCGGCGCAGAATATGCAGGGTGCTGCTGATTTGCCGGGGTGTAAATTCCAATCATGTCCGTATCGACAAGATGGTATGCTCCCCTGTAGTCTTCTTGGTTGAAGAATTTTTTAGTCCACTCCGGGTCGACAGTCATTTCCTCTCCTTCCTAAGATATATCTCTTATTACCTAATGCTATTTTGAATTCACGAATCTATTTTGCATATTTTCCCCCTTGAATCTCTCCCCTGCCGTATCCTGGGGTTTACACAAAAATAATTCAATTATTAAGAGTTGAAATATTCACTGAATCATCTCAAGAAGAACATTCATTGTTCAGGTAACAACTTAGATTATTAAACGAATAAATACCTCTAGCGAGTAAAAATCTGACTTGCCTGAGTTAGGTACTTAAGATGCATCGTGAGAGCCTCGGAGCTCTCAAAGTCAAAAGGAACAGCTTCAGTATTAGCGTGGACGTTACCCATATATTTACTTCCGGAAGTTGATGTGACGGTGAACGAGCTTCCTCGCTCACATTCGTTGCATGTGTATTCCCTCTCGGTGACAGTGAGAATCACACACCCTTCAAGGTAACATGCGCACACTCTACACACGAACTCAGTAGGATGGATTTCACCTCTCCCCTCCCCCTCAGCCGTAAAAATTCCGCCACGAACAGTCCAGCAAGAAACCAGCAAAACCCCCGCCAACGCGGTATCGCAAGTACCGCGCCGGCGGGGGTCCCAGGGATGCTACAGGTTGCTAAAACCCTTCGGATAGGCCAGCGTGCGGCTAGGCTCAACAGCTGGGCGTCTTGCCCGTCCGTATTCGCTTGTCGGTAGAGCTGCACGCACACCCCTCCCCCACATAATAAACCGGGCATACAGAAACCCCCGCCGGAACGGTATCGAAATACCGCCCCGACAGGGGTTCCTTACACTAAAACCGTGTACTAAATCTGTGCACCCAGATTAGGCGCCCAGTGCCTCCAGGCCGGGCAGGGTCTTACCCTCAATGTACTCGAGGGAAGCGCCACCACCGGTGGAGATGTGGCCGAACTGCTCGTCCTTGAAGCCCAGGTTACGAACTGCCGAAGCGGAGTCGCCACCACCAATGATGGAGAACGCATCAGACTCGACGATGGCCTCAGCCACGGCACGGGTACCGGCCGCGAACGGAGCGATCTCAAACACACCCACGGGACCATTCCAGAAGATAGTCTTTGCGCCCTTAATCTTCTCAGCGAAAATCTCGCGGGTCTTGGGGCCGATATCCAGGCCCTCAGCCTCTGCGCCGAGCTTGCCACCGGTCAGGTCATCAATGGGGCGAACCTCAGTGTTAGCGTCTGCGGAGAAGTCGTCAGCCCAGACCACGTCCACTGCGGTAACAATCTCGGTACCCTTCTCGGGAGCTTCCTTCAGGTAGCGCAGAACGTTCTCAACCTGGTCCTTCTCCAGCAGGGACTTACCAACCTCGTAACCCTGTGCGTAAGCGAAGGTGTAACCCATGCCGCCACCAATCAGGATGGTGTCAGCCTTACCAATCAGGTTGTCAATCACGGCGAGCTTATCGGACACCTTAGCGCCGCCCATGACCACCACGAAAGGACGCTCAGGGTCATTCAGGGTCTTAGCCAGAACGTCAACTTCCTTCTTCACCAGGTCACCCAGGTATGCAGGCAGACGCTTAGCAACGTCGTACACGGAAGCGTGCTTACGGTGAACCGCACCGAATGCGTCATTCACGTATGCGCCGTTCTCGCCGGTCAGTGCAACCAGTTCGTCAGCAAACTCGCCGCGCTCTGCGTCGTCCTTGGAGGTCTCGCGTGCGTCATAGCGAACGTTCTCGAGAACCAGGACCTCGCCGTCAGCCAGGCCAGCTGCCTTAGCCTTAGCGTCCTCGCCGACCAGGTCGGTTGCAACCTTCACGGGCACGGATGCAAGCTCAGCCAGGCGTGCTGCCGCCGGTGCGATGGAGTACTGGGGGTCGACCTTGCCCTTGGGGCGGCCCAGGTGTGCGGTGACGATAACGCGCGCGCCAGCCTTGGCAAGCTTCTCAATCACGGGCAGGGATGCGCGGACGCGGCCGTCGTCGGTGACGACGCCGTCCTTCAGGGGTACGTTCAGGTCGGAGCGAACGAGGACGTGGCGGCCTGCGACGCCTTCTTCGAGCAGTTCGGACAGTGCCTTAGCCATGGGATTTCCTCCTGGTTAGGTGGGTTTATATACCGTTTCAATCATACCGAAGAATAGGGATTTTGACAGCCTAAAAAATAAGCTTTTATAAGGTGTTTCTCCGCGGAATGTCGCGGATATTCACACCTTCCATCCCCTATTCTCTTACGGTATTTTTGACTCAAAATGAGCGGTAGAAAATAGTATGTTTATACGTTATTAAGAGTTTTATTCAAGACCTATAAAGGAGTCTTGGTACAGCAAACCCCGACTCCCCCGCGTAGTGCGGTGGTGCCGGGGTTCACTATGCGTGTTAGTTACGCTTATAACGCTTAGCTAAGCGCCAAAGCCTGTAAGGCTTAGAGAGAAGCCACAACCTTGTTGGTGAACTTCACGAGGCGTGCAACGTAGCCGTACTCGTTGTCGTACCAAGCGACAACCTTCACCTGGTCGCCGATGACCTTGGTCAGCGGTGCGTCGAAGACGGTGGAGATGGGCTCACCCTCGATGTCCTTAGAGACGATGGGGTCCTCGTTGTACTTGATGATGCCCTTCATGGGGCCCTCAGCTGCTGCCTTGACTGCTGCGTTGACTTCCTCAACGGTAACCTCGCGCTCAGCGGTGAAGGTCAGGTCGGTGATGGAGCCGGTGATGGTGGGAACGCGGACTGCGAAGCCATCCAGCTTACCCTTCAGCTCGGGCAGAACCAGGCCAACAGCTGCTGCTGCACCGGTGGAGGTGGGGACCATGTTCACGGCTGCTGCGCGTGCACGGCGCAGGTCGCGGTGGGGTGCATCCTGCAGACGCTGGTCAGCAGTGTATGCGTGAATGGTGGTCATCAGACCACGCTTGATGCCGAAAGCGTCGTTCAGAACCTTAGCCATCGGAGCGAGGCAGTTGGTGGTGCAGGAAGCGTTGGAGACGATGTGGTGGTTAGCTGCATCGTACTGGTCGTCGTTCACGCCCATGACGAAGGTGCCGTCGATGTTCTTACCGGGAGCGGAGAGGATAACCTTCTTAGCACCAGCCTCGAGGTGCGCCTTTGCCTTGCTGCCTTCGGTGAAGAAACCGGTGGACTCGAGGACTACGTCAACGCCCAGTTCCTTCCAGGGGAGGTTCTGGGGGTCACGCTCGGCGAGAATCTTGATTTCCTTGCCGCCAACAACCAGTGCGCCTTCCTTGACCTCAACCTCTTCGCCGAAACGACCCATGATGGAGTCGTACTTGAGCAGGTGTGCCAGGGTTGCAACATCGGTAAGATCGTTGATTGCGACGATCTCGAAGCCGACACCCTCGGTCTGAGCTGCGCGGAAGAAGGTGCGGCCGATGCGGCCGAAGCCGTTGATTGCTACGCGTACAGTCACTGAAGTATCTCCTTGTCAGTGCGTTTGGGCGGGGTGCATGATCCGATACTCGCGGCTTGTGGCATGACCGGATGCATCCGTGCTCTGTAGTGCCCGGTGCGTTCCGCCGTTGTTGGTAATAATCCTACCTTAGTTCGTGTGTGTTTTGGTGTGTTCCATCGAGAAATTTTCGTGAGTTATGCCACAAAAACCGGCAAAAACCCGTTGTTTTCTGTTGGTTTGCGTTGTGTTCACCCCCAGAAAATGTTGCGATACGGTCACGGCAACATAAACACACACGAAACGCACATTTGTCGAAAACCGTGCCATATCAAGGCAAAATCTGAGGGTAAAAAACACCCTTTCGCCCGCGAATGGCCTTCAAAGAGGCTCCCCGAAGTATCTCGCAGTGCAAATTCTCACGCGAAAACAGACGACCCCAACGTAAGACACACCACAGTCTTAAAACGGATTAAATATGTTCCCGGCATACAGTGTTTGTGTCGTACTTCGTGTCGCCCGCGGCGCATCATGCGCGAACACAGCACAGGGTCAACACGGACACACCGGATAGGCGGCTAGTACACGATGCCTAATAAACAACCAGCGCCACCGCGCCCAAACCCGAATGAGCCGATAACACCGGCGGTAGCGCGCTCACCAAAAATTCCGGCGCCAACAAAGCAGTAGCATCATGAACCAGGGAGCTCTCCCCCAGCATCTGCTGAACCTGCTCATACAGCTGCACCGCCTGCGCCGCATTACCCACATGATGTACCGCAACCACCTCACCGCGCGGAGCGGCGACCAAGCTTACAAGGTCGGTGGCAGTAGAGCTTGCAGAGGCAGAGCTGAGTGCCGCCGCATGCTGATGCTCACGGCAGGTCTGCACGGTCACCTCCACCAGACGCTCCAGAGCGCGCGCCGCAGTGCGGGGACGCTCCACATACGCCAACTTGCCCTCGACAATCGTGCCAATCGGCTTGATCTGGAACATCTGACCCACCATCGCCAACGCAGGGGAAACACGGCCACCACGGCGCAGAGCATCCAGGGTCGGGATATAAAAGTAGAGAGTGGACTGCTCGCAGACGGACTGAATGTAGTCCACCAGCTGCGCCGCAGTCGGATAGTCAGAGCTCGGACAGTCAGGGCTCGGAACAAAATCAGAGGAAGCAGAATTCAGCACCTCCAAGGCACGCACCACCGCATGACCGTAGGCACCCGCGACCGTGCGGCTATCCACCACGCTCACACCCGTAGAACCCAGGCGACTCAGGCGCGCACCGGTGCGTGCCGCCTCCACCGTGCCCGAAAGCTCGCCGGACAGATGCACAGACACCACGTGCGTAAAGCCGCGCGAGGCCAGCTCGTCATACACATCAGCGAACACACCCGGCGCGGGCCCAGAAGTGCTCACCGTCTGACCCATCACGTGCGCGAGCATGATGGCTTCGTCCACCTCGGCGGCAGTCAAATCCTGTAGCTGACGATCCGGCTCACCGGGCGTGCGAATCGTAACGGGCATGGGCACCACGACAAAGTTCCCGCGAGCGCTCAGCCGCTCCACCAGTTCGGGATGGATGGCGGCGGCACTATCGGTGACCACGGCAATGCGGTTCTCCGTGTTGTTTTCTCGCTCCATATTCCGACCCTTCTTCCGGTTCGTCAGTGCATGATTCGACGACAAACCCTCTCCTAGCGTTTCCTGAACATTATGGCACTCACCACTACCGCAATACGGCAAAACCCCGCCGCACCTCCGGGTTCGTTCCGCAGAACGAACCGAAGCCACAGCGGGGCTTGTACTTTATCTAAGAAGCTTAGATCACGATGTTCACGAGCTTAGGCGCACGCACAATCACCTTGCGGATCTCGGCGTCACCCAGCGCACGCTGCACAGCGGCATCGGCCAGGGCCAGCTCCTGAAGCTCCTGCTCGGAGATGTCCTTAGCAACCTCCAAGCGAGCCTTCACCTTGCCCTTAATCTGCACGATAGCGGTGACGGTGTCGTCCACCAGCAAGGCCGGGTCAACCTCGGGGAAGCCCGCGGTCAGAACCGGGGTGTCGTGACCGAGCACGTGCCACATGTCCTCGGCGGTGTACGGTGCGTACAGCGAGAGCAGGATAGCGATGGTCTCGGCAGCCTTGCGGACGGCCGGGTCAGCCGCGCCGGCGCCGGAGTCGATGGCCTTGCGAGTAGCGTTGACAAGCTCCATGGTCTTCGCGACGACCACGTTGAACTTGCCGCCCTCAATCAGGCCCTGCACCTCGTGCACGGTGCGCGCAATCAGCTTCTGCAGCGCTAGGTCGCCGGCGGTTGCATCCACATCGGGTTCGCTGGTGACGTCCTGAGCCACACGCCAGGCGCGAGCCAGGAACTTCTGCGAGCCGGCGGGAGAGACGTCGGCCCAGTCCACGTCATCCTCGGGCGGGGAAGCGAAAATCATGGTGGTGCGGATTGCATCCACACCGAACTTATCGAGCTGCTCACCCAGGTTCACGCCGTTACCCAGCGACTTGGACATAGCCTTACCGCCATTGAGCACCTGACCCTGGTTCATGAGGGCCTTGAAGGGCTCATCATGCTTGATCAGGCCCAGGTCGCGAACAACCTTGGTGAAGAAACGGGCGTACAGCAGGTGCAGAATAGCGTGCTCCACGCCGCCCACGTACATGTCGACGGCACCCCACTCGCGCATGGCCTGCGGGTCGAAAGGAGCCTTGTCGTAGTTCGGGGAAACGTAACGCAGGAAGTACCAGGAGGAATCCACGAAGGTGTCCATGGTGTCCGAGTCGCGACGAGCCTGCTTGCCACACTTCGGGCAGGGCACAATAGCCCAGTCATCGGCAGCGGCAAGAGGCGACTGGCCCTTAGGAGCCAGCTGCTCACCGCGCAGGTTATCGGGCAGTAGCACCGGCAGCTGATCCTCAGGAACCAGAACCTCGCCGCAATCCTCACAGTGAATCACGGGGATAGGGGTACCCCAGAAACGCTGGCGGGACAGCAACCAGTCACGCAGACGGTAGATAACCTTGCCCTCACCGGTGCCAGCAGCCTCAACCAGCTCAATAGCCTTAGCAATCGCCTCAGCCTTCGGCAGACCAGTCAGCTCACCCGAGTTGACAAGCACACCATCGCCAGCTGCGGCAACACCGCTGGTAGCCGGATCCTCAGCACCCTCAACGTCCAGGACCTTCACGATGGGCAGGTCGAACTTCAGAGCGAACTCGAGGTCGCGCTGGTCGTGCGCGGGCACAGCCATAATCGCGCCGGTACCGTAGTCGGCCAGCACGTAGTCGGAGGCCCAGACGGGCAGCTTCGCGCCGGTCAGCGGGTTAATCGCATAGCGGCCGGTGAACACGCCGGTCTTCTCGCGGTCGGAGGACTGGCGGTCAATATCGCTCAGTGCCTTAATGTCCTCGCGGTACTGCTCCAGGGCGGCCTTCTGCTCGGGGGCCACAATCTGCTCGGCGAACGCCGCATCCGCAGCAACCACGATGAAGGTTGCACCGTACAGGGTGTCCGGGCGGGTAGTGAACACGGTGAAGGACTCAGCGGCCTGGTCCTCGGTCGCCTCAATCTCGAAGCGCACCTCAGCACCCTCAGAGCGGCCAATCCAGTTGCGCTGCATGAGCAGCACGCGGTCAGGCCACTTGCCCTCCAGCTGCTCCATGTCATCCAGAAGCTGCTGCGCGTAATCAGTGATCTTGAAGTACCACTGGTTCAGCGACTTCTTCGTCACGGTAGTACCGCAACGCTCACACGCACCGTTCACAACCTGCTCGTTCGCAAGCACGGTCTGGTCCTTGGGGCACCAGTTGACCATGGAGTCCTTACGGTACGCCAGACCCTTCTTGTAGAACTGCTCAAACAGCCACTGAGTCCACTTGTAGTACTCGGGGTCCGAGGTGTGCAGGCGGCGGCTCCAGTCAGCGGCAATAGCGTAACGCTTGAAAGACTCAGCCTGAGTCTCAATGTTCTTGTACGTCCACTCCTTCGGGTGAGTGTCGTTCTTAATAGCTGCGTTCTCAGCGGGCAGGCCAAAGGAGTCCCAGCCAATCGGGTGCAGAACATCGTAGCCGCACTGCTTGAAATAGCGGGCGTTCATGTCACCAATAGCGAATGCCTCCGCGTGACCCATGTGAAGGTCACCGGAGGGGTACGGGAACATATCCAGCACATACTTGCGGCCCTTGGGGGCGTCACCGGTGGGCTGGAAAACCTTCGTTTCGTCCCAGTAGGGGCGCCACTTGGCTTCCATAGCGCGGAAGTCGTACGCATTTTCGTTGCGTTCGGTCTCTACCTGAGCAGACACAGCGATTCCTTAAAGACGGTTGATCAAAACTTAACCCTCCAAGTGTAACGCGAAAGCAGCAACAGGATGGATCCAGGCCCACACTGATTAGTCCGTGGACGAACCGAGGATGCACAAGGGGCCCGGAGTGCACCTCCCTCCAGAGGCTTTCAGGCTTCTCCCCTAAAATTGGGAGTGGGACTCTGCCCTCCCCGCATCCGACCCGTGAAAGGTACCCATGACCTCCACCGTTACCCCGGACTCCCCCAGCACCTCAGTTCTCGAGGGCGTACCCGGCCCGCTCATCCCCGGCACCGGTCACGAGGCGCGCATCGGCGCGGATGCGCAGGCGGTCACGACTCGCTACTGGCAGTACGGCGAGGGCATGGGCTCCGGTACCTTCCCCGAGGGGTGCTACCCCGTGCTGCTCGTGCACGGCTTCCGCGGCGACCACCACGGCCTCGAAATCATTGCGAACTACCTGCTGAAGCTCATCCCGAACGTCAGCATTATCAGCCCCGACCTGCCCGGTTTCGGCCGCTCCGCAGACCTGCCCGAAAGCGCCCCGAGCGAGGACAACATCAACGCCTACGTGGCGTGGCTGAACGACTTCGTGAAACACGTCAACCCCGCCCGCAAGGATGCACACCCCCTACCGCTGCACCTGGTCGGCCACTCCTTCGGCTCCATCGTCACCAGTGCCTTCGCCGCCGCACACCCGAACTCGCTCGCGCTGCTCTCGCTTATCAACCCGATTAGCGAACCCGCCCTCGAAGGCAGCCACCGCGTCGCCTCCCGCCTTGCCTCCCTCTACTACCGCGCCGGCGCGGCACTACCCGAGAAGATCGGCTACCCGCTGCTACGCTCACAACTGATTACCCGCCTCTCCAGCGAAGTCATGATGCGTACCAAGGATAGGGCGATGCGCCGCTTCATCAACGGCCAGCACGCCGCCTACTTCGGCTCCTTCGGCTCCCGCCGCGGGGTGCTCAGCGCCTACGAAGCGTCGATTACGCACACCGCCGCAGAATATGCCTCCGCCATCCGGGTGCCGGTGCAGATGCTCGTCGCCGAAGACGACGACCTGGGCACCCCCGAAACGGCCCGCGCCATGTACGCGACGCTCACCTCCCGCGACCTGCCCGATTCCTCGACTGGCGCCCGCGAGCGCCTAGACATGATCCCCGAAGTCGGGCACCTCATCCACTACGAAACCCCGCACCTGGCCGCGGAACTCATCGCCGATTTCGCCGCCGAACACTCAGGGAACGAGAAGTAAGGAACCAACATGAAACTCATGGTTGACGCCCGATACACCCGTATCGGCTTCCACGACGGCATCAGCCGCTACACCGCCTCCATACTGGGCGCGCTCAAAACCCTCATCGACACCGGTGACGAAGCCGCCGCCGACCTCGACCTCACCATGATTATCAGCGACGATCGCCAGCTAGACATGCTGCCCGACCTGCCGCACGTGAAAATCTGCTCGCCCACCGGCCCGCTCGAGCCGACCGCCTCGCTACAGCTGAACAAGTATGCGCCGGACGTGGTGTTCTCCCCCATGCAGACCATCGGCTCCACCGGACGCAAATTCAAGCTGATTCTCACCCTGCACGACCTGATCTACTACTCGCACCCGACCCCACCCGGGTTCCTGCCCGCGCCGGTGCGCGTGGGCTGGAGGCTCTTCCACAAGACATACACCCCGCAGCGCTTCCTGCTCAACCACGGCGACGCGGTCGTGACGGTTTCTGAGTCGACCGCCTCGCTGATTCGTGAGCACGAGCTGACCACCAAGCCGCTGTTCGTGGTGCCCAACGCCCCGCAGCCCGGCAGCGTGGTCTCGCGCCAGACCGCGCTGGAGCGCGCCACCACCCGCGAAGAGCAGCCGGTCAAGCACCTGGTGTACATGGGTTCGTTCATGCCGTACAAGAACGTTGAAACCTTGCTGCTGGCGATGCGTTCCCTGCCGGATTACCGCCTGCACCTGCTGTCGAAGATGCCGCCGCAGCGCCTGGTGCAGCTCACCGACGAACGCCTCATCGGTGAGAACGTGGAGGTGCACAACGGCGTGAGTGACGAGGAGTACCAGCAGCTGCTCCGCCAGGCGCACGCCCTGGTGACTGCTTCCCGCGAGGAGGGTTACGGCCTGCCCGTGGTCGAGGCGCAGGCGGCAGGTTGCCCGGCTGTGATTAGCGACATCCCGATTTTCCGTGAGATTGCGCCGCACGCCGTATTCGCGCCGGTTGACGGTGCCCCGGAGGCTCACACCGCCGACTGGGTCAAGGCAATCCGTTCCCTGGAGGACCCCGCCGTTCGCGAGCGCGTCATTATTGATGGTCTCTCGGATGTGCGCCGCTACTCCTGGCGCGACTCGGCGCTCAAGCTGCTGAAGGTCGTGCGCGGGCTCTAAAGCCTGCACGGCTTATACGACGCGCCGCTAAATGACGGCGCTAGACATAGAAATGCCGCCGCACTCCCCCGGTTCGCGGGAGGGTGCGGCGGCATTCTCGTATTTAGTTTGTAGTTGCCGGCAGGTGCGTACGGCTTGCGGCAAAGGTTCACAGTGGCGGTTCGCTACACACTTCCTCCGCGCCTACGCAGGGAACCCGCCCTCGCAGAGCTCGGGCACCCTGAGGGCGCATCCGGAAGGTGCAGCCTCACCGCCTCCAGATGCAGAAACCCGCTATACCGCAGTGAAACAGCCGGTGCGGGCCTCTTCCCTTGCCACCAGATCGTTAACGTGGGTGTAAGCGTAGAGAATCTTCGCGTCATCCAGCTCAGCAAAACGCGCCAGGTAGCGGCACACCGCACCACGCTGCGCCATCGTCATAGCCGAAAGCAACTCAGGGTCAGGATGGGTGATACCGTTACTACGCGCAGTGGCCGATTCACCAAATCCAGGTTCGTAATCATAAGTGGGGCTCATCGTCGAAGGCCTTTCATCAGGGCGCCGCTACAGCGCAAACGCCACGCCGGGTAACACAGCGAACAGGCTCACAGACATAACCGAAAGCCTCTTCACAGTGGTGGTTGTGTACCTCTAAAGTACCCAAGAACTGACCAATGTTCAAGGGTTATCCAAGGTACTTCCCATAACGGACCCATAATGAACACCCCAAGACGTAAACCATGGATAACAGGAATGCTGCCGCACTCGTAAAGAGTGCGACAGCATTCCTAAAAGCTCATTGTGGAGGCTACACCAGGCTTGCACAGATGCCACGCTCGGCATCCCTACGGGCCAGCTCATACGCGTGGCCGTACGCATAGAAAATCTTTGCGTCATCCAGCTCAGCAAAACGCGCCAGGTAGCGGTAAACAGCTCCTCGCTCAGCAACAGTCATATCGGCAAGCAATACGGGGTCCGGGTGCGTGAGGCCGTAATTGTGTACAGAAGCAGACCCGCCGCATGCAGGTTCGTATGCGGGGGTGATCATAGTCTGAGTCACCAGTATTCATCTTTCGTTGGTGCGCACGGTTGTGAAGCGTGCGCGAAGTTGAGTGATAGATACCGTCAATATCCTCTCGGTTAGCACCGAAAAAGTATCCACGGTGATGAATATAATACCGTGAATACGGCGACTAAACCAGTTGAAAATACAAAGATTCCACTACAACCCACCAGGTAAATAATATGCACAATGATGCATTAATTTCTGTGGGTGCGCACCCCCATCCGACACCGTCCTAACCCGCATCGGGCCGAGACGCGCTCAGCTCATCATCAACTCCCCCGACGGCATTCTCCCGCGCCAGAGCGCGATCAATCTTCGCCACCATAAACCGCTGGAACCAACGCTGCGTCACCGGAGACAGCACCACCACAAGCAGCACCTCCACCACAAACAGAACCGCCAACACAACGAGACCGCCCCCGGGCGAATCCACGCGCTCACTCAGGTACCGAGCATCAGCCGCCGCCCGCTCAAACCCTGCAGACTCCAGACCCGACACATCCAAACCAACCTGCTCCGAAACATGCAGAAGCGACGCCGCATTCAACAGCACCACACATAGCGCAGTCAGCCCCGCATACAGGCTATAGTGCACCGCACGCGCAATCTTCTTAGCACGAGCAAAAGCGCAATTGAACTCCGCCCCGATATCCCTCACGCCCTCCAGCAGGTGCGTGTCAGCCGGTAGAACATGCGGCAATAAACGGTGCGACAGCATGAGAGGAACCGGTGAGCTGGCATCAAAATACTGCATGTGACTACTCACCGAAGGCCCCGGCAGGGTCACGAAGGTAACCTGCACGTCAGTCGGCTGTGTGATATTCGAACGCCCGATGCTATCACCGCGCGCCGCAATCTCACAGTGATCCGCCACGTTCATCTCATGCAACGAAGGCGCATAGGCGCGCACGAACAGGTGACAGCAGCTACGCACTGACCCGGCAATCACCAGCATCACGACACACCAGAACGCCACACCCAAGGCAGTGGATGCAGGGCCCCTCACCTCACCACTCAGGTAGGCAAGCACCAGCATGAGGGAGGCAAACATCATGAACACCCCGTGCACAAAGAGCGTCGGAATCAGCCACTTAACCAGGGAACGGGTGCCGTAGGCATTCCACACAGCAGAGCCCGCCCCCGCACCCTGCGCAATGCGACCCCGCCCCTTCACCGCCGAGAGTACAGCGAAAACAATCGTGACCACACCCAGCGTCAACGGAATCAACATCATATGGCGCAACAGGGAAGCATAGGGGCCGACCAGAAGCAGAGCCTCCTGAACCCAAGCGAACCCAGCTACCACGCCCAAGGCCAGCAGGGTCAGGCGGTTACGGAACCCTCCGGAGCTATCAAGCGGGACGGGAATGTCGTTGCGGTCACTAGCAATGATGCTAATCGGCACCACAGCGTTACCCAGCCCATAGAAGAAACGCAGGGGTTTCTTCCCAGCCTTCGCGCGGCGACGCAACAGCTCATACCCAAGGTACCCACCCTGCGAATGAGCGATAATACCCGGGGCATCGCTACGGGCCGCCAGCAGGTCCAACTGACGATCCAAACGCGCGTAGATGCGCTCCAAATCACGAGACTCGGGGCTGGTCGCCGTCTGAATCAGCTGCGTGGGAATCGCCTTCACCAGCGCCCACAGCTCGCGGGCACGACGAACCAAAACCCAACCCAAAATACCCAGACTGAGCACGGCCACCAGGGCCGTCAACAAACCATAACTCGTGCCCAGGGAGGTGACGAAAGCGTCACGCATTGTCACAACCGTCACCACAGCCAACACCAGCCACCCGGCCACGTTCACAAAACGCACTATCGACCGAAGCAACTGCCCGACACGATCGGTCCAGCAGCGGCCGGGACGCTCATAGTAGAGGCAGAACATGAGGAAAAGCGGCAGCACGGACACCAGCCAGGGCAGGTGATCCCTCAGGGGACGATAGTGTTTCGGGCGCCAAAAACCCTCCTGAAGGAGGATGCTTCGACGCACCACCGAACGCTCCGGACGTTCCGGACGGCTCGAACGCGAAGCGTTGAAGCGCTCCTGCAGGCGTCGCTCCTGAGCGCGCAGCCCTTCCGAGATGCGCGCCTGCAACGACGGAGCGCTCGGCTCGTCGGCGGTCTCCGGGTCCTCCGGAGTTTCGGAAGCCTTGGGAGATTCGGGCACTTCGAGGGTCTCGGGAGCCTCCGGGGTCCGCATATACTCCAGCGTGAGCGCGTAGCTCAGCTCGCGGTGCTCACTACGCGAGGTCACCTCCGCCGAGGGCGGCTGGGTATCACCGTCGGGAATGAGCGTAACGCTCCCCCGGGCCGCCGCCTCAGAATCGCCCACAGTATCAGATCCGGCCTCAGCCCCGGTATCGGGTGCGGTCGCGCTCGCCATCGTGGCCAGCGTTTTCAGGCTGTGCGCCATCGGCTTACCGAAGTAGTCCAGGGTCTCACCAAAATTCTGGTATCCGATGCCGTGAATCAGCAGGACCGCAACATCGTGCCGGCGGCCCGTACTGTGCAGGGTGCTCTCAGGGTGCCGGGAGGCATACTCCAACAGGGCCCGCTGCTCATCCGAGGGTAGGGAACTGCCCTTCACTAACTGGCGATCCACGGTGCCCCCTTTCTGCACTGTACCTCTGCGTTTTCTGCATTGCGTCGAGTCGATAAAACTGCAAGATTGCGGGTTTTAAAGCACGTCCAGGCCGTCGCAACGCACCTGAACAGGCCGCTCCCCCACGGTTTTCTTGAGGGCGGCCATCGTGGCGCGCGTGGCGCGCAGCTCGTGCGTCACCTTCTGCGCAATACCGTAGGAGAAGAAGAGCAGAGCACGCCAATCCCCGTGCACCGGGGCTTCCTCCGGATCATTCTCCAGGGTCTCTGACCAGGCGAGATAGCCGTGGTCCAGCGGAACCGGGCCCACCACCCGCAATTGCTCACGCACGGACTCGGGCAGGGCCGGAGAGCCCATGAAGATTTCCATAAAGGAGCGCACATCGGCCTCAGCACCAGTCACCGCAGCCGTGCGCACCGCCGGAGGCAGACCCGTCTGGGAACGCTCCTCCAGCTCCTCACGGGCAAACCAGGCCGGATCCCAGCGGATGAGGGCCTGCTCCACGGGCGAGGGCGAGGCGGTCGTCACCACGGCCCCCTCCAACGCGGCCGGACGCACCAGGGCCGCCGCGTTAAGCCAACGACGTAGGGCGGCCTCGGGAGCACGCAGGGAATCGAAGGAGAGCATCTTATCGGCATCCAGAAGCAGAGCCGCCGCGTAACCGCCAAAAGCCACGGGCTCCGCCCCGGGAGTCGCCACGACCAGAGCCGGTTCCGGGCCAACCGTCGCGCGCACATGGTCACCCGAAGAGGAAATCACCGGAACGTTCGGGAAGGCGCGGCCCAGCTCCTCGGCCGTGCGCATCGCGCCCACCGTCGAGGAACGCCAACGATTAAAACCACATTCGGGGCATCGCCACTGCTGGGCCAGGTGTCCGCACCACTCGCAAGAGGGCACCGAGGAACCGGAAGCCAGCGAAAGCGGGCCGCTGCACACGGTGCATCGGGCGGGCATGCGGCATCGAGCGCACGAGAACGAGGGCACGTAACCGCTGCGAGCCACCTGCACGAGCACCGGGCCGCGAGACAGGGCACGGCGAGCGTGCTCGAAGGCCAGGTGCGGGATGCGCGCCACGGCGGCCAGCGGATCGCGGGCCAGCTCGTACTCCGAGCCGGTCGAGAAGATGCGCGGCGAGTACTCGCGCACGAGTGCGCGAGGGGCCCGCAGGTAGGTGGCCCAGCGTGTGCGTACCAGTCGGGCCGCCTCACTACTCATGCTGAACCCGGCGAAGAGCGCCGCGGCGTTCTCCGCGGAGGCGCGCAAGAGCAGCACGTCGCGGGCGTGGCAGTAGGGGGCGCGCTGTTCGAGCAACGACGAGTCGCCGTCATCCCAGCAGACGACCAGGCCCAGGTTCGCGACCGGGGCGTAGGCGGCTGCGCGGGTTCCGATGACGACGGGCACGCGGCCCAGACGGGCCTTGAGGAATCCGTGGTAGCGCGCGTGCGGGCCCGAGTCGGCGCTCAGGCGCGTGTAGGAGTCGGCGGGGAGCACCCGTGCGAGGGCGCTCTCCAGCAGGTCGAGGCTCTTGGCGGTGGGGACCACGGCGATGGCACCCCGCCCGGAGGTTGCCGCGGTGGCCAGTGCCGCGGCGAGCACATCGGCCCAGGTGTGTTCCAGGTGGCCGGGAAGCATGGTCATGACGGCGCGGCTCGCGACGCTGGCGGCCACGTCCTCGATGAATTCGGGGCCGTTTTCGTAATTGGAGAAGACCGCGGCGGCCTCTGGGGCGCCCTCCAGCGGGGCGGGAGGCTCAAGGGTGAAGGGCGCGGGTGCGCCGGGGGTGGCAAGCCAGACGTAGGGGTCGACTTCAGCACCATTTCCACTGGTCAGAGAGTTTTTAACTGATTCACCCTCAGCCCGAACCTGAGATTCACCACTCTCACCTTCAACCGGAGAGTTACCGGCAGATTCCCCCTCACTCGAGGCTTGAGGGCCCATCCCGGCCGGCTCGTAACCCGGCAGGAACGGCGCATACTTCTTATCCAAGGCGGCCACGCGCGGAGGAACCGCCAGGCGCAACACGTTCGCCACCGTGGAGGCGTACCGGTCGGCCAGCGCCTCCGCCACGCTGAAAATCTCAGGCGCCACCACCGGCACGCGCGAAAGCACCCCCTTGAGCGGTGCAAGCGAAGACCGCGTCCAATCAGTCGTGGCCGCGCGCTCCTCAATGTAACCGCTCATCTCGTGCCCATTAAACATGACGCGCACGCGGGCACCGGGCACCGCATCCTCGCTCATCTCGGCGGGCACGCGATAGTCAAAGGTGCGATCCACCTGCGGCAGAGTGCTGTCCACGCGCACGCGCGCCACGGGGTTCACCACACCGCTGGCCTGCAGCTCGGCGGCCACGCTGACCGGTTCGGCCGTTGTGGGAATCAGGGCATCACGAAGAGCAGGAAATCCCTGCAACAGGTCAAGCTGTTGCAGGGATTCCTGCTGGATACCCGCGGGTACCGTCGGTTCATCAGAGCGGTTCTGACTCACGCGCTATCTTAATCTCGTTCGCGAAACGTGCCTTAGGAGGAGGACACTGCCGAACGCAACGCATCCACGCGGTTGAGGCGCTCCCAGGTGAACTCCGGCTCGGTGCGGCCGAAGTGGCCGTGAGCCGCGGTCTTGCGGTAGATGGGGCGGCGCAGGTCCAGCTCGTTAATGATGGCCAGCGGGCGCAGGTCAAAGACCTCGCGCACAGCGCGCTCAATCTTCAGCGGGTCAACCTGCTCAGTGCCGAAGGTCTCGATATACAGGCCAACAGGTGCTGCCTGACCGATAGCGTACGCCACCTGAACCTCAGCGCGGTCGGCGAGACCGGCGCCCACGATGTTCTTGGCGACCCAGCGCATGGCGTAGGCTGCGGAACGGTCCACCTTCGAGGGATCCTTACCGGAGAACGCACCACCACCGTGACGTGCGGAACCACCGTAGGTGTCCACGATAATCTTACGGCCGGTCAGGCCGGCGTCACCGACGGGACCACCCTGCACGAAGCGACCGGCGGGGTTAACGATGAACTTGGTGTTGGAGGAGTCCAGATCCACAGAGCTGAGCACGGGGATAATCACGTGCTTCTCAATATCAGCACGCAAATCGGCCAGATCGTAGCTGGCGGTGTGCTGGCTCGAAACAACCACGGTGTCCACGGAGACGGGGTTGTTGTTTGCGTCGTAGCCGAGGGTCACCTGGGTCTTGCCGTCGGGGCGCAGGTCGGTCAGCAGGCCTTCCTTACGCACCTTGGTCAGACGCTCAGAGAGGCGGTGTGCCAGCCAGATGGGAGCGGGCATCAGCACGTTGGTCTCGTTCGATGCGTAGCCGAACATGATGCCCTGGTCACCCGCACCCTGGCGGTCGTAGTCGTCGGCGGCGATACCCTGACGAACCTCGAGGGACTCATACACGCCGGCGTTAATGTCCGGGGACTGCTCGCCAATAGAGACGGAGACACCGCAGAACTCGCCGTCGAAACCGCGGGTCGAAGAATCGTAGCCGATGTCAAGAATGGTCTCACGCACGATGGAGGGAATCTCGACGTAGCTGGAGGTGGTCACCTCACCGGCGACGTGCACCTGGCCGGTAGTCACCATGGTCTCCACAGCAACGTTCGCTGCGGGATCTTGGGCAATAATGCCGTCCAGGATTGCGTCGGAAATCTGGTCACAAATTTTGTCAGGATGGCCTTCGGTCACCGATTCGCTGGTGAACAGGCGTAGATGGTTAGTACTCACGGTTTCCACTCTACTGGTTGAGGGCGCGCAAAGGTAGCGCGCTCGTAATGATGACGGTTTCCTTCAATTATGACACGTTTATGACAACCGGTTACGGGCCGAATTCGCGGATTCACGCACCGGTCACGTGTAGCCTGCCCCGATGCACAGCCGGCGGAGCTTACCCAATCCACGCACTACGCAAGCGCCGCCAGGATCTTCTGCGCAAGCGCCGGACCAATGCCGGGCACCTGCGTCAGCTCCTCCTCGGTGGCCTGCTTAATCTGCGCCACCGAGCCGAAATGCTTCACGAGTGCGGCGCGCTTCACCTCACCCAGGCCGGGTATCTCGTCCAGGGCGGAAGCGACCATCGCCTTGCCTCGCTTGGAGCGGTGGAAGGTGATGGCGAAGCGGTGCGCCTCATCGCGGATGCGTTGCACCAGGTACAGCGCCTCCGAGGTGCGCGGGAGCACGACCGGGTAGTCGTCGTCCGGCAGCCACAGTTCCTCCAGACGTTTGGCGATTCCGGCCACGTACACATCGGTAATACCCAAATCGCTCAGGGCGGCGGATGCGGCGGCCACCTGGGGCGGGCCGCCGTCCACGAGCACAAGGTTCGGCGGGTAGGCGAAGGTCTGCGGTTCGGGGGTGGAGGCGTCAATCTCGCCGGAGTGCACGGGCACGGCTTCTCGTTCTGCCTGCTGGGCCAGGTGCCGCTTGAAGCGGCGGGTGATGACGTCGTACATGCTGGCGGTATCGTCGCGCGCGGCATCCCCGGTGATGCTGTAGGTGCGGTAGGCTTTCTTGGCGGGCATGCCGTCCTCGAAGACCACCATGGAGGCGACCACGTTCGTGCCCTGCACGTGCGAAATGTCGTAACATTCGATGCGCAGCAGCGGGTCGGGAAGTTCAAGGGCCGTCTGCAACTCCACGAGGGAGGCGCTACGGGTGGTCAAATCACCGGCACGGCGGCTCTTGTGCAGGGTGAGGGCCTGGCGGGCGTTTTCGGTGACGGTCTTCATGAGTTCTGCCTTGTCGCCGCGTTGCGGAACGGTGATGTCCACGGGCCCGCCGCGCACCTCCGAAAGCCAGGAGCTCAGCTGCTCCTTATTCTCGGGCTCCACCGGCACGAGTACGGAGCGCGGAATATCGTAGCTGTTCAGGCTTTCGGTGCCGCTCCCCTTCTGAGCAGCCAGGCTGACCGCAATATCGCTGTACACGCGGGTGAGTAGCTGCTCGATGAGCTGCGCGTCGGTGCTGTCGTCCACCTTTTCCACGATCCAGCCGCGCTGACCTCGGATTCGGCCGCCGCGCACGAAGAACACCTGAACGGATGCCTCGAGGTCGTCCTCGACGTAGGCGAAGAGGTCGGCATCCACGGTCGGACCGAGCACCACGGCGTTTCGTTCGAAGGCCTTGGTGAGGGCCGCAATGTCGTCGCGAAGCACCGCGGCGCGTTCAAAGTCCATCTGGGCGGCGGCTTCCTTCATCTCCTTCGTCAGCCGCTCGATGTACTTCTCGGCACCCCCGCCCATGAAGCGAGTCAGGCCGCGGGCCAGTTCGCGGTGGTCCTCGGCGCTGATTTTGTCCACGCAGGGGGCCGAGCACTTGTCGATGTAGCCGAGCAGGCAGGGGCGTCCGCTGTTCTTGGCGCGCTGGAACACGCCATTCGTACAGGTGCGCACCGGAAAGACGGTCAGCAGGGCATCCAGCGTCTCGCGGATGGCCCACACCTGCGAGTACGGGCCGAAGTAGCGCACTCCCTTGTGGCGCTCACCGCGGGTGACCATGGCGCGCGGGTACACGTCGTTGACGGTCACGGCCAGGTACGGGTAGGACTTATCGTCGCGGAAGGCGATGTTGAAGCGCGGCGCATACTCCTTGATCCAGGTGTACTCCAGGTGCAGGGACTCCATCTCGCTGGCTACCACGGTCCATTCGACGCTGGCGGCGGTGTGCACCATCGCGTAGGTCTTGGGTCGCAGCGTCTCGGGCGAGGCGAAGTAGCTGTTGAGGCGATTGCGCAGGTTCTTGGCCTTGCCCACGTAGATGACGCGCCCGTCGGCGTCACGGAACCGGTAGACGCCCGGGTCGGTGGGAATTTCTCCGGGGGCCGGACGGTAGCTGGAGGGCTCTGCCATGGGTGCTTTCTCCTCGGGCGCGGGCGGATAGACGACAAACCGCGCATCCTGCACCGGCCCCGTGCGTGGGGCTCATGCGTGGATGCGCGGTTAAAGTCTACGCGTAGCTCGCGGGATGAAGGCCTAGCCTGCGTCGCGTGCGGCTGAGGGCGAAACGTTGTATTCGTTCTTTCGCGCCTGGCCAGACAGCTGGGCAATCTCATCCATAATCGTGTCGGTGGTGACGCGGCGCTGCTTGCCGGTCATCTTCTCGCCGGTCTTTGCAAAGTAGAGCGGCTTGCCCACGCGAATCGTAAAGCGGCGCGGGTAAATCATGTTCGAGCCGGGCTTCTGCAGGCGGTCAGTACCAATCAGGCCGACGGGTACGACGGGTGCGCCGGTCATGTGTGCCAGCCAGGCCACGCCAATCTTGCCGCGGTACAGGTAGCCATCGCGGGAGCGGGTGCCTTCGGGGTAAATGCCGAAGACCTTGCCCTCCTGCAACTTCTCCAGGGCGATATCGAGTGCCTTGAGCGATTCGGAGCGGTCGGCACGGTTGACGGGGATGATGTCCACGGCTTCGAAGAAGGCCTTCATCATCTTGCCGCGGGGGCCGGGGGTGTTCACGTATTCGGCCTTGGCGAGGAATGCCACGCGGCGGGGCATCATGGCGGAAATAATGATGGAGTCCAGGAAGGAGAGATGATTGGAGGCGACAATCACCGGGCCGGTGGCGGGGAAGTTCTCGAGACCGGTCACACGAGCGCGGAAAACGGTGCGCAGAATTCCGGTGACGGCTTTCTGAGATGCCTGATAAATCTTCATGTGAACTCCTGGAGGCTGTACCGGCGGTGGGCGGGCCGGCGGTGAAATATGTGATGCGGAAGAGCTTCTCCCCCGCGACGCATACCGTATGTACCGTGTTAGGGATGAGGGGACGTTGGCGTCCGTTATCGTTTTCATTATTCCATACCCCGGACCACTGGCACCTCTGTTCTTCCTTGGTTCTTCCAGGGCCAGTCGAACGGAGTTCAAGAGGATTTATGCAACGGGGATTTGTGGTAGTTATATTGGGTATTTCGCGGTTGTGACTTATTTATTCTTATTTAATATAAGAACCATAATTTATAAGCTATTTCTTCATCTTTACTACGAAATGAGTGTTGATAGTTTCTGATTATGGTAAATAACCTACAATAGACGCATTACTGCCTTCCAGAACATGGTCTTTAAACACCCTCAGTGTCATATTGAGACACCTCGTCACCAAAGTTTTATAAATACGCATTTGATATGCAAAAATAGGGTAAGGGTGAGTTGTCGCACCTCCCCTTCCGGACGATTCGCTACCCAGTGAGCCGCCCTCCAGCGGATGTGCGTCGATCCCATCCAAACCGCAAATCCACGCACACTGGAGACATATCACTATGGCTACAAAACCCGTCTCGCGTGCTGAGGCAGCTAAAATTGCCCGCCGCACAGACATGGTCGGTGCCTACGCCGGTAAAGGCTGGGTACAGGCTGTTGCGTTTGTGATGCTCCTGGGCTTCACCATCATGGCAGTCCTCGCGATGCGCACTTACGCACTCTCCATGCCGCTACCCGACAAGATTGTCGGCAACGACGGCAAAACCATCGCAACCCAGGAACAGATCCTGCGCGGTCAGGAACTCTTCCAGGCACGCGGCCTGCAGCAGTACGGTTCCGTCCTCGGCCACGGCGCCTACCTCGGCCCCGACTACACTGCAGAATACCTGCGCCTGACCACCGATGCCGCCGTCAAGGAGTATCGTGAGCAGGGCAAGCAGGATCCCCGCGAACTCGTGAAGAACGAGTGGCGCAAGGAGAACAAGTACAACGAGCAGACCAAGACCCTAACCTGGTCCGCTGGTGAGACCAAGGGCTACCAGCTCATGCTCAAACACTACCGCGACACCCTGATGAAGGGTGACACCTCGCAGGGCTTGTTCCCGAACGCCATCAAGAACGACGAAGAGCTGCACGACCTCGTCGCCTTCTTCGGTTGGACCGCATGGGCCTCGGCAGCAGATCGCCCCGATCAGCCCTACTCCTACACCAACAACTGGCCCTCCGAGCCGAACGTTGACAACAAGCCCACCGCAGACCTCATGGTCTGGTCGGCTCTGTCCCTGATCACCCTCATCGGTGGTACCGGTCTGATGTTCGCCATCTACGGTCGCTGGTCCCGCTCCATCGGTTGGCACGCTGAAGAGGCGCCCGTCCTCGACTTCCGCCAGCCCGATGAAGTGAAGCTGACCCCCTCGCAGAAGGCCGCTGGCCTGTTGCTGGCAACCATCCTGGTGCTCTTCCTCCTGCAGGCTCTGGTGGGTGCGCTCACAGAGCACTATCGAGAGGAAATTTCAGGCTTCTTCGGTATCGACATGGGCCAGCTGATGCCCTACACGATTTCGCGAACCTGGCACCTGCAGCTCTCCCTCTTCTGGACCGCAGGCGCGTTCCTGGCGGGCGGTATCTTCATCGCCCCGCTGATTACCCGCCGCGAGCCGAAGAAGCAGGGTCTGCTGACCTACATCCTCATCGGTGCCGTGGTCTTCGTGGTGCTCGGCTCGCTGCTGAACGAATGGTTCTCGCAGAAGGGTCTGGTCCCCACCAACTCCATCTTCTCGCAGCAGTGGGAATTCCTGGATCTGCCGCGATTCTTCCAGATTCTGCTCACCGCGGGCATGTTCATCTGGATTGTGATCGTCTGGCGAACCCTCTCCTCGCGCCTGAAGGGCTCGAAGAAGACCTCCCTCCCCTGGCTGTTCCTGTTCTCGGGTCTGGCCATCCCCATGTTCTACGCAGTGGGCCTGCTCGCCGGCCAGCGCACTCACGTGTCGGTCGCCGAGTTCTGGCGCTTCTGGGTGGTTCACCTCTGGGTGGAGGACTTCCTCGAACTGTTCACCACCGTGATGGTGGCGTACATCTTCGTGCTGCTCGGCGTGGTCCGCGAGCGCATCGCTATCTCCATCATCATGATGGACGCCGTGCTCTACTCCGTCGGTGGCGTGGTCGGTACCCTGCACCACACCTACTTCGTCGGTACCCCCTCCGAGCAGATGGCATTCGGTGCGTTCTTCTCCGCAGCTGAGGTTATCCCGCTGACCTTCCTGACCGTTGAGGCATGGGGCTTCATGCAGCTGGGTGCTCGCCAGTACTCCAACCGCACCAAGCCCTTCCCGCACCGCTGGGCCGTGATGTTCCTGATCGCCGTGGGCTTCTGGAACTTCCTCGGTGCAGGTGTCTTCGGCTTCCTCATCAACCTGCCGATCGTGTCCTACTTCGAAATCGGTACCGCGCTGACCGCAAACCACGCACACGCCTCCATGATGGGTGTGTACGGTATGCTCGCCATCGCGTTCGCGGTCTTCGGTCTGCGCTACCTGATTCCCGAGAACAAGTGGCCTGAGAAGGGTCTGAAGTTCTCCTTCTGGACCCTGAATATCGGTCTGCTGTGGATGTCCTTCATCTCGCTGCTGCCGCTGGGTATCGCTCAGCTGTACAAGTCCGTTGGTGAAGGCTACTACGAGGCTCGTTCCTTCGCGTTCATCCACGACGGCGCTTCCGCCGTGATGGGTTGGATGCGTATGCCCGGTGACGTCATCTTCCTAATCGGCATCTTCCCGCTGATCAAGCTGGCATGGCTGGGTATCAAGGAGATCTTCTCCAAGAACTCCAAGGAGACCGTCCTCGAGCTGCCCGAGCCCCCGCTGTACGAGGTGGTTGACGACGCTCGCATCGCCGAGTTCGCTGGCGCCAAGGCTGCTGAGGAACTGCCCGAGCAGACCAGCCCCTACCGTAGCGATCGTCGAGGCTAACCATGCCTGAGCAGATTGCTGGAGTATCTATCTTCGTGTGGCTAGCCTGCGTGTACGCACTCGGTCTAGTCGCCGTAGGGTGGTGCTTCGATATTCTCGCTAAGCGCACCAGCCAGCGTGTCGTGGCGGCGCGCACCTTCGGGTTCACCTACCACGAAGAGAACGACGCGTGGCTCTGCCCCGAAGACCAGTGGCTGTGGGCCACGGCCTTCGACTCAGACAACCGCGTCATGCGCTACCGCGCTAAGCCCAGCGTATGCAACACCTGCCCGATCAAGGACAGTTGCACCGTCTCGGCAAACGGCCGCGAGCTCACCCGCGAGGTGGACGAGTGGCCCTACTCCGAGTCGGGACGATTCCACCGCGGCCTGGCCGTGGCGGTCTCCCTGCTGGGCGTAGTGGTCATGATTGGTGCGGCCATCGTGTGGCACTCTCCCCTGGAGCTTCTGGTGGAGGCAGCCGCAGTGGTGGTCACCCTATCGCTGACCTACCCGCTGGCGATTAAGCTCATGCACTCCCCCGCCAACTTCGAGGGCGACCCGAAGCATATTCACGCATCCACCGCCGAAGAGTCGATGAGCGTGAAGATGGATCGCTTCGCCGCGAAGTGGGGTGGCGTCTCGAATGAGCGCAAGCGCCGTACCGAACAGGCCCGCAAGCAGATGATTGCGGATGCATCCCTGCCGGTTCGCACCTCGGTCATCGACCCGGATCGCCCCGCCTGGAACGGTACCGGCGCCTCGGTTAAGCGACTGCACAAGACCACGAACGAGGTCCTGCAGGAGCAGAACCTGGCCGAAGTTGAGGCCGCCGAGAACTTGGCGAAGAAGTAGCAATGCTGATGGTCCCTCCGTCCCGGCGTTCCCCCGCCGGGGCGGAGGCCCATTGCGCATCACCCCCTGAAGCCTCCCCACCGGAAGGACCGTCGTAAGCACCCCGCGGTGCCACTGGCGGACTTTCCGGACACACCCTCCCGTCGAGTCTGTACGAGGCGCAGTCGACGGGTGCACATACCGCCCTCCCGAATGAACCATCCCGAATAGATGTGAAGGAAACCCATGGATCCCGTCACCTTGGCAACAATCCTCATCCCAGTTGCCGTCATTATTCTTTTTATTCTGATTCGTATGTTCCGCGTCATCCCCGAATATGAACGCGGTATCTCCTTCCGCTTCGGTCACCTGCGTTCCGAGCTGAAGCCCGGCCTGAACCTCGTCTTCCCCCTCGTCGACTCCCTGCAGCGCGTTGACATGCGTGTCATCACCCTGACCATTCCCCCGCAGGAAGTCATCACCAAGGACAACGTTCCCGCCCGTGTGAACGCCGTGGTCCTCTTCCGCGTGACCAACGCCAAGAACGCCGTGCTTGAGGTCGAGAACTACCCGATTGCCACCAGCCAGATTGCCCAGACCACCCTGCGTTCCCTGCTGGGTCGCGTTGACCTGGACACCCTGCTCGCACACCGTGAGGATCTGAACGAGGACCTGCGCTCCATCATTGGCTCCCGCACCGAGCACTGGGGTGTCCAGGTTGAGCTCGTTGAAATTAAGGACGTTGAGATTCCCGAGGCCATGCAGCGCGCTATGGCTCGTGAGGCTGAGGCCGAGCGTGAGCGCCGCGCAAAGATCATTTCGGCACGCGGTGAGCTTGAAGCTTCGAGCGAGCTGAAGGAAGCATCCGACATTCTGAGCCAGTCCCCCGCCTCCCTGCAGCTGCGTTACCTGCAGACCCTGCTGGAGCTGGGTGCCGACCAGAACTCGACCGTGGTCTTCCCGTTGCCCATGGACGTTATCGGCCCCCTCGTGGGTGCGCTCAAGGGTGAGAGCAAGTAAGCCCTCATTCCCCCTTGATCTGTTCGCGACAGCTCATCGGTAGTACACCCGCTGTATACCGCATAGATATATCCCGTGCAGATGACCGTATCTGCACGGGATATATCTATATAGAGTGTTTGCCGATAGAATCCAACGAGGAAAGCGCCCAGCCCACCACAGGGAAGGCAGAAGGGGTGGTTGCGGCGAACCACACTTTCGGCACATCAGCCACACGTTCTAAAGATGCGGGTGCGGCAGGTGCATCACGCCGGTTCCTACCCGCTAACGCAACGCCCGATGAGCCTGATCAAAGAATTCACGCTCATACACGCACGCCGACAGGTACGCCTGCGCCGCACGCACACGCTGAGCCGGTGAGGCCACCTCAAAGGCATGCTCCACCTCCGCGAGGCTACGGGCCACATCCGAGGCGAACTCCTCGCCACCGTAGAGGCTCAGCCAGTCCGCATAGGGGTGACCCTCATGATTCTGCGAGGAGAGCACAGCGCCGACCTCTTCATACAGCCAGTAGCAGGGCAAGATAGCGGCGGCACCGACCACATAGTCTTCACCGGCCGTGAAGGCACGCAGAAAATCCGTGTACCCCATCGTGATTGGCGAGGGGCCGCCCAGTCGGGCGCGGTTTGCCAACCAGCCCTCGTGAAGCTGTGATTCGGCGGCAATCGCCTCATGCGCACCGGCAGCCCAATGCACCTGCCCCTTAGCGGTATCAGCACGTGCCGAGAGGGTTGCGAGCGCTCGCGAATAGTCGCGCAGGTAGAGGGCATCCTGGTCCAGGTAGAAGGAGAACAGGTCCTCGTCGAGGGTGCCGTCACCGAGGGCACGTACGAAGGGCAGGTCCAGGATCTGCCGCCAGGTTTCACCTCCTGCAGCCCAGAGGGCGGCAGTCCACGGACCGGCGGGCTTTACGACGGCTTCACCGGCGGGGACGGGGCTGGCCGGTAGCAGGCGCTCCGGGCTGGTGCCATCGAGAGTGTTGCCCTCAGAGTCGGTGGTGGCGAGCAGGTGATGCCACGGGTAGGCGGAGGCGGCTGCCTCCAGGCGGCGAGCGCGGGCGGCGTGGTCTACCGGACCGTGTCCCTCTCCGGAGCCGACATGCAACCGGGCACCTGCGGCGATGGATTCGTGGAGCCAGCGGGTGCTCCACTGCAGGGCGCGGTAGGTGTCCTCACTGGTCAGCTGCGGGTCTGCGGCGGGCTCGGCAGTCTTTGCGTGCTGCAGCAGTTCCACGCCCAGACGGGTTGCCAGCGAGGAGGACAGGGAGCATCCGGTACCGTGCGTGTTACGGCTGTCCAGGCGCGGGGTGCGCACGTGCGCGCAGGTGCCGTCCGGGAAGACCGCAGTGTTACCGGCATCATCACCGTGCAGATGGCCGCCCTTGACAATGACGGTGGTTCCGGTGGCCGCCGCCAGGTTCGTTGCCTGCTCGTGCGCCTCATCGAAAGTCTGAGCGGGCTCCTTCTGGCAGAGTACGGCGAGCTCCGGAATGTTCGGGGTAATCACATTCACGAGCGGCACGAGGTCACGCAGCGCCTGCTCAGCTTCTGCACGAAGTAGTCGGTCACCGCTAGAAGCAATCATGACCGGGTCAAGCACGACCACGGGCACGGGGTGTTCACTCAACCAAGTACGAACCGTGCGGATCGTGTCTGCATCCCCGAGCATACCGATTTTCACGGCGTCTACCGTGACGTCATCGAAAACAGCGGCGAGCTGCGCGGTCAGAAATTCCAGAGGCGGGGTGAACACTTCACGAACCCCACAGGTGTTCTGGGCGACCAGTGAGGTGGTCACGCACATGCCGTAACCGCCGGAAGCGGTAATGGACTTGAGGTCCGCTTGGATGCCAGCACCGCCGGAGGGGTCGGTTCCCGCAATGGAAAGGACCCTCGGCACGTTGGGGGTTCCAGCGGCGGTGTTAGTGGCGGGTGCGCAGGTGTGCGCGGTAGGCTGCTCTGCCTTCATCGATAATCCCTTCGCTAGTTCGAACTAGAGCAGGTTCAATGGGTGATTCTCAGCCTTGAGAAGCATGTACTTCACCGAGTGCGCCTTTCAGAAAATTCTGAGCAGACACTGGTGAAGGGGCATAGTGTCAAGGCACCCCATATCGCTCTGTCAGCCTATCATGTAGATTCCTGAGTGGGCTGGGTTCTGGCGCACCATACACGCAATCTCTGCGAATTTTTCGTTTTTACTGCGTTTTTACTGCGCTTTATAGCACCCGCCCCAACGCATTATCTCAACACCCATCAGCGCCCCGAAACGCCTTTAAACGAGTAGTGCCCGGCACCGCTTTAGACGGTACCGGACACTATCTACAGAGCAGTATGCACACGGCATACACACCGGGCGTATTGCCTGGCTTAGGTCAGGGCGAAAATCTCTGCCGGTGAACCCTCCGCAATGATCCTACCCTCGTGCAGCAGGACCGCACGGTCAGCCAGCGAGGCGATACGCGCATCGTGCGAAATGATCAGCACCGCACGGTTCGCCAGCACGGCGCTCAGGGACTCGGTTGCGTCCGCGAGCTCCAGCTGAGTGGTGGACTCGTCCAGAATCACGGCGTGCGGGTCAGCAAGCACAATACGTGCCAGCGCCAGCTGCTGAATCTGGTCGCGAGTCAGAGGCGAATCCGCGCCGCTGACGACAGTATCCATGCCCTGCGGCAGGTCGCGCCACCAGCGGGCACCGATAGCGTCCAGCGCCTCGCCCATCTGCTCGACGGTTGCATCCGGCACGACCACCGTAAAGTTATCAGCGAGGGTGCCGAAGAAGACGTGCGCTTCCTGGGTGCAGACCAGCAGGCGCGGGCGGCCGTCGGCGGCGGCATCGGTCGGGAAGTCGCCGTGACCGACCGGGCGACCCATCACGGTGATGGTGCCTTCCAGGGCGGTCAGCGAACCACCAATCAGACGAGCCAGGGTGGTCTTACCCGAACCGGAACGGCCCACCAGAGCGAGCGCCTCACCGCGGCGAATCTTCAGGTTGATGCCTTCAAGCACGAGGGCGTCCGGCGAGTAGCCGTAGGAGACGTCGGTGCAGTCAATGGCGTACTCCGGGTTCTTCACGGTTTCATCAGACACGGCGGCGAACGCTTCGGCACGGTGCTGTGCACGCGCCTCACGCTGCTTCTTCGCCAGGGAGACCACGCCGAACACGCGGCCCATATTCACGAGCATGATGCGCAGGCTGCTGACGTGGTGGTTCAGCGTGTCGGCGAGGGTTTGCAGGCTGAAAACCATGACCGAGGCGGTCGCTACGGCGCCCCAGCTTGCCCAGCCGAGAGCCACGCAGGCGGCGCCCCAGAGCATACACAGAATCGTGGGGATCCAAGCGTTAATAGCGTCCACGGTGAAGTACAGCTGGCGGATGCGCACCATGCCCAGCTGCGCGGCGAACTGGCGCTTGTTCTCGCCGGCGAAGGCATCTTCGCGGGCGGTGTGAACGCCCAGCTCACGAATCGTGGAGGTGCCGCGAATGTTCTCGGTCAGCACGCTGTTGAGGTCGCTCACGCGCTCCTGGGTGGTCTGGTTGCGTGCCGCCATGAGCGGTAGCATCTTCGACATGATGAGGGCAAGACCGGCAATCATGGGCAGCATAATCAGACCCATTGCGGGGCTCACAAACGCCAGAGAGATCGTGGAAACCAGGAAGTACAGGACCACGTAGATTGCACCGAGAAGGTCTGTGCTGACAGCATTTGCTGCCGAGGACAGGTCGTCGGTCACGCGGGTGAGCAGGTCGCCGCTGCCGGCTTCTTCCACGGTGCGTGCGTCTAGGTCGAGGGTGCCGTCGAGGGTGTCCTGGTTGGCATCACGGGTGACGAGCGCACCCAGTCGGGCCGCACTGTACGAGGAGACCATGAGGGTTATCGCCTGCACGATGAACGCCGCCAGGATAATCAGAATCGGCTGCCACGGGTAGCTGGAAAACTTGCCCGCCACCACGTCGTCCACGGTGGCACCAATCTGCAGGGGCACCACCGCACCCATGAGGGCGCTGACCATGTAAATGACGAAGGTGTAGAGGGCTCGTCCCTTATGCACTGCGAGGTAGTTCCACATGCGGCGTGCCACGTAGGCGGGGGTTTCGATGGGGAGCTGCTTTGCCATGCTAGTTCACCTCCTGATTCTGAGTGGTTTCGGTCTGAGCAGTTTCAGACTGAGCGGTTTCCGGGTAGCCGTCGCGTTCCATGCGGCGGGTCGTCTCCGCGGTCGTGGAGACAACGTAGACCTGCTCCAAATCCTGTAGCAGGCCGGGGTATCCGACGGGCAGGCGGTCGCTACCGACCTGGGTTTCCATCGCATCGTAGATGTAGCGCTGGCTGGGTTCGTCCACGGAGTTCAGCGGCTCGGTCAGGATGAGCACCTGCGCGTCCTGTGCGAGTGCGCGGGCGAGTGCCAGACGCTGACGCTGACCACCGGAGAGGTTCGCGCCTTCACTGGTGATGCGGGCGGCAAAGTAGTCTTCGGGGTTGCGTCCGCCCAGTCGGTAGGCGATTTCGCGGGAGTCGGTAATCTTCAGCAGCTCCTGGTCCTTTGCCTGTGCCAGCTCCTCGTCGGGGTTCGGCACGGTACCCAGGCGCAGGTGCTCCTGCAGGGTTCCCGCGAAAATCATGGGATTCGGTTCGCTCAGCAACACGCGGCGGCCGGTTGCGTCCTTGAGGTCCTCTCCCCCGCGTCGCAGGGTGCGGGCGAGCGCCTCGGCGTAGTCTTGCGCGGTGAGGTTGTAGTCGCGCGGGTTGACGTACACGATGCGCGGGTTGCTAGCACCGGTGGGGGCGACGGGTACGGGCACCTCGAAGGTGCTCGCCTCGACTGTCTGTTCGGCGCGTGCCAGCTGCGCCATTTCTTCGTCGGTGCGCGGGCGCTTCAGCACGCCCTGACGCACACCCGCGTGGCCTTCGAGTCGGGCGACCTTGGCGAGCGCAATCTTGGCGTAGCGCCATTCCGTCAGGAAGTCCTGGGTAATCCAGATGGGGCCACCCATCATCGCAATAATGGAGGCGACGGTCACCAGGGACGCGGCGGGGGTGTCGGAGACCCAGCGGCCATTTTCGACATGGCCGGTGAGGGCGAAGCCGACGCCGAGCAGGGTCACGGCACCGCCGAGCAGCGCGCGGATGAGGAACATCCAGCGGTGCGTCTTTTCATAGCGCATGTAGCTGTCGAAGACTTCGTCAGTGCCGCGGTGGTAGCGCTCACGCATCTGTTCTTCGGCACCGAGGCCGGCAATAGTGCGCAGACCGGTGGCGATGTCGGAGGCGCGTGAGGAGGCTTCGCCATCCTTCTCACGGTATTCGCCAATCTTGGATTCGAGGAAGGACGAGTACCAGGCAATCACGCCGACCACGATGAGCGTACCGATGAGGGTGACAATCGCGGTGACGGGGTTGATGAGCCAGAGCTGCACGGCACCGAGGGTCGCGATAATCATGGCATTGACGAATAGCGGCATTGAGAAGTAGACCTCCGTGATGCGGCCTACGTCTTTGTTCATGACGGTGACTGCTTCACCCGCATCAACGGTTGTGCGGGTGCGTCCCATGAGTCGGTTGATATAGATGCGCCAGTCGCGGCCGAGTTCTGCGCTGAGGGTCATGGAGGTACCCCAGCCGAAGAACTCGTTAATCACGATGAAGGTGATGGATGCGACCACCACCCAGAACATGGGCCAGGCGTCGGGGGCTTTTCCTGCGATGTGCTGGTTGATGAATTGGCCCACCATGACGGGGATCAGGATCGCGCCGATACCCGCGGTAGTTTCTCCGAGGACGGGGATTGCCCAGCGGTGCCAGGGGTATTTGTGTCCGGGTGCGGTGACTCGCAGGGCGAGGCGCTTTTTGAGGGCTTCCTCTTCCGCCTTGCGTTGTTCGCTACCGGTTACTTCCTGTGCAGCTTTTTTCTGCGCAGTTTTTTTCTGAGCGGCTTTTTCCTGCGTGGTTTTGTTATGCATGGATTCTTCATGCGTAGCTTCTTCGCGCGCAGCGTTTTCTTGTGCCTTGTCAGCGTTGTATTCAGTCATTCAACGTCTCTCCTTTCTCTTACCCTATTCCTTTATCAATGTGGCACGCAACACTATGAGTGTATTAGATGGGCGTGTCGTCATTTATGCAACGTATTTTGGGGCGTGCATCAGCCGCTCAATATGCACCGGCGTCAATCGGCGGATTCTGCATCTGCGCGGCAATCTAAGCGGCATGGAGGCCTACGTTTTCGACCTCCTGAGCACCAGGTTTTTGCACCACTGCACTTTTAGTGCTTTGTTCTATACTACACGAATTTGGGGAATTCCCGCGTTAGCGCGGCACCGCGCCTCCCGAACGCCCTATAAACGCCCCGCGAAGGAACCGCGAACTCCCTGCAAAGATGCAGCGAACACCCCGCAAACACTCCGCGAAGGTCCTGCGAACCTCAATTGTTCCCTCGTAACGATAACGCCCCCGCGCCCGCGCTATTCCCGATAGACTGGAATCCTCATGAGTATTTTGAATTTTCTTTCTCCCACGCTGGGTGAGAATCCCGGCGACTACAATCGACGCGATTTTAAGGGCAACCCCCTCACCGCCGAAGAAATCTATGAGGCGTTTACCGAGTGGATTTCGACCCGCGGCATGACCCTGTACCCCGCCCAGGACGAAGCCGTTCTGAGCATTGCCGCCGGACATAACGTGGTGCTGGCAACCCCGACCGGTTCCGGTAAGTCCACGGTGGCTGTTGCCGCGCATTTTACGGGCCTGGCAACCGGTCAGCGCTCCTACTACACCGCCCCCATTAAGGCGCTGGTGTCTGAGAAGTTCTTTGACCTGATCAATATTTTTGGTGCCGAGAACGTGGGCATGATTACCGGCGACTCCGCCATTAATACGGAGGCGCCCATTATCTGCTGCACCGCGGAAATTCTCGCCAATATTGCCCTGCGCGAGGGTAAGGATGCGGACCTCTGCCAGGTCATCATGGACGAGTTCCACTTCTACTCAGACCCGCAGCGCGGCTGGGCGTGGCAGCTTCCCCTGCTGGAGCTTCCGCAGGCGCAGTTCCTGCTGATGAGTGCAACCCTGGGCGATACGACTCGCTTCCAGGAGGAGATGACGGTGCTGACCGGTCGTGAGAGTGACCTGGTGGCGCATTCTGAGCGCCCTATTCCGCTGCATTTCTACTACTCCACCACCCCGGTTCAGGAGACGGTGCAGGAGCTCGTGCAGACCAAGCAGACTCCGGTCTACATTGTGCACTTCTCGCAGAAGGCGGCGCTGGAGCAGGCGAACGCGCTGCTGTCGGTGGCTATTGCTTCGAAAGAAGATAAGGAACGCATCTCCGAGCTCATCGCGAAATTCCGCTTCGGTCCGGGCTTCGGTAAGGCACTAAATAAGCTGGTGCGTGCCGGCATCGGTATTCACCACGCGGGCATGCTGCCCAAGTACCGCCGCCTCGTGGAGCAGCTGGCTCAGGAGGGTCTGCTCAAGGTGATTTGCGGTACCGACACCCTGGGCGTGGGCATTAACGTGCCCATCCGTACCGTGCTGATTACGGCGCTGTCGAAGTTTGACGGTGCCCGCAGCCGCCGTCTGCGTGCCCGCGAGTTCCACCAGATCGCTGGACGCGCAGGCCGCGCCGGTTTTGATACCGCCGGTACCGTGGTGGTTCAGGCACCCGAGCACGATATTGAGAACGCTCGCCTGCTGGCTAAGGCTCAGGCGAAGTTCGGTGACGACACCAAGCGCATTAACCAGTCGCTGTCCTCCAAGCGTAAGAAGGCTCCGGAAGGGTTCGTTGGCTGGTCCGAGAAGACCTTCGACCAGCTGGTAGAAGCCGCCCCGGAGCCGCTGACCTCCTCCTTCGACATCACCCATTCGATGCTGCTGAATCTGATGCACCGCCCGGAGAACCCGGTCATTGCCGCGTACCGCATCATTCAGGAGAACCACGAGAGCCCCGCACGCCGCCGCGAGCTGCTGCGCAAGGCAATCGGCATCTACAAGGAACTGCTGACCGGCGGCGTGATTGAGCGAACCAACACCCCGGACGAGCACGGCTCCTACCTGCGCCTGACCGAGGACCTGCAGGATAACTTTGCCCTGAACCAGCCGCTGTCCGCTTTTGCGGTCGCCGCGCTGGAACTGCTCGACCCCGAATCGCCCAGCTACGCACTGGACGCGCTCTCCCTCATTGAGGCGACCTTGGATTCGCCGAACCAGGTGCTGTACGCACAGGAACGCAAGGCGAAGAACGAACTGTCGGCACAGCTGAAGGCGGACGGTGTGGACTACACCGAACGCATGAACGAGCTGGACAAGGTCACCTACCCGCAGCCTCTGGCGGAGCTCATCGATCAGGCGTACACGACCTACAAGCAGTCCGCGCCGTGGGTGGCTCGTTTTGAGCCGCGCCCCAAGTCGATTGTGCGCGACATGTACGAACGCGCGATGGGCTTCAACGATTTTGTGCAGTACTACTCGCTGGAACGCGCCGAGGGCGTGCTTCTGCGCTACCTCTCTGACGCGTACAAGGCGCTGCGCCACACCATCCCCGATTCTGCCGTGACCGACGAGCTCGACGACATCATCGAGTGGCTCGGCGAGCTGGACTCCTCCCTGGTGGACGAGTGGGAGAAGCTGGCTGCCGGCGAAGACACCGCGACCATTGCAGCCGAGCACGCCTCCATCGAGGAGGAAGAGCCTCCCGCCGTGACGAAGAACCTGCGCGCCTTCCGCGTGATGGTGCGCAACGCCCTCTTCCGCCGTGTGGAGCTCTTCGCTGACGAGCGTGACCGAGCTCTGGGCGCCCTGGACGAGTGGTGCGGCTGGGACGCCGACCGCTGGGCGGATGCCATGGACGACTACTTCGACACCTACGACGACATCTACACGGACGCCGACGCGCGCTCGCCTCGCCTGGTCAGCATGGATGAGGACACCGCCGCGCATCCTGGCGTGTGGAAGGTTCAGCAGAGCTTCGCCGACCCCGAAGACAACTTTGACTTCGGTATTCGTGCTGAGGTGGACCTGGCGGCATCCGATGAGGCTGGGTACCCGGTGCTGAAGATTCTGAGCGTTGGTGAGTTCTAGAGCTTCTGCCGAGCTCTCCAGCGATATAGCCTGTAGTGGGCTAGAATACAAGGTAACTGCCCACACGCATCTATTGATTGAAAGAAGGTTCACCGTTGACCGTTTCTTCGCTTCCCAAGGTTGAGTACCGCAAGGGTTCAGTCGTCAAGCACGACGGCTACGAGATTACTGACCACTGGTTCCAGGTTCCCCTGACCCACGGTCTGATTTTCTCCAAGGGCAAGGATGCCGCTCTCTCTTCCCGTTTTGCGGACCAGACCATCACCGTGTTCGCCCGCGAGGTTGTGAGCACTAATGAAACTCTGACCGTTTCGGCTGATAAGCGTCCTTATATTGTGTACCTGCAGGGCGGTCCCGGTTTCGGTTCACCGAAGACCGGTTCTGTGGGCGGCTGGATTGCTGAGCTGGCCAAGACCCACCGCGTGATTCTGCTGGATCAGCGCGGTACGGGCCTGTCTTCCCCGCTGTCTGCTCGCAACATCACCGCTGTGGGTGACGCACAGGTTCAGGCTGAGTACACTGAGCTGTTCCGTGCGGACTCCATCATTGCGGACGCGGAGGCTGTCCGCGAGGTACTGCTGGCTGACCGCACCGATAAGCGCTGGTCCACCATCGGCCAGTCCTTCGGTGGCTTCCTGACCCTGTCCTACCTGTCGTTCGCACCTCAGTCCCTGCGCGACTGCCGCATTACTGCTGGTCTGGCACCGATTCGTACCTCCGTGGACAACGTCTACCAGCACACCTTCGACCGCATGAAGGAACGTGTTGAGGAGTACTACAGCTGGTTCCCCGAGGACGCTGAGCTCGCTACCCGCATCGCTGAGCACCTGCGCACCCACAAGGAGTACCTGCCCACCGGTGAGCGTCTGACCGATCACCGCTTCCAGATGGCCGGCCATTTCCTGGGTGGCCGCTGGCGCGAGCGCGGTCTGCACTACTTCCTGGAGACTGCTTTCGCTGAGGGTAACGACCACCTGTCCGATCAGTTCCTGACCGCTATGGGTGCCGAGGTGACCTTCCAGGCGAACCCGCTGTACGCCCTGATGCACGAGACCATTTACGCTGACGGCCCCGCTGACGGCGTTCTGCCCGGCATCCCCGGCTACGAGCTGTCCCCCTCCCCCGCGCCGACCAACTGGTCTGCTGCTCGCGTGGCGGCTTCCCGCCCCGAGTTCGCACCGGATGCGGACCGTCTGCTCTTCACCGGCGAGCACATCTTCCCCTGGTACTACGAGGAGGATCCCTCGCTGCGTCCGCTGGCCGAGGTTGCAAACATCCTGGCGGAGAAGAAGGATTGGGGTCGCCTGTACGACCACGCACAGTTGCACAAGAACGAGGTGCCCGTGGTGGCCGCGGCCTACAACCCGGACGTGTACGTCGACTTTGAGCACTCCATGGAGACCGCCCGCTGGGTCGGCAACACCCACGTGTGGACTTCGAAGACCCACCACCACGACGGTTTCGGTTCTGACTCGATGACCATTCTGGGTCACCTGAAGAACATGCTGGCTGAGGTTCACAACCAGTAAAACTTTCAATATAGCGAAAGCCCCTCACTCCGGTTGATCCGGTGTGAGGGGCTTTCGCGTGGGCGCTTGAGCTGAACCGCGAGCGTCTCGGCGGCTCAGGCGTTACGGCCGCTTGGCGCTACTTCGAGGAGGCATGCGCATCCTGGGCGGTGCGGGCACGCAGCACGAGGGCGTGGTACTCGTCTTCCTTCTCGATCAGCTCATCACGCAACTTGGCGGGAATGGCGTTGAGCTTCTTGGTTTCCTGCTGCCAGCGGGCGGTGATGTCCGCGCGCTCGGCGGTGGGTGCATCCTCGGGCAGTGCCAGGTACTTCTCGGAGAGCGCCTGCACGCGCTGGATGGTCTGCAGTGCGCGGCCCTTGGGGCTGAGCAGTGAGGCAAGCACGGTAATAACCAGGACGCCCACGATCACCAGCAGGGACATCTCGGTGGTAATCTCAACCACGTGCACGGACTCGCCGTGGTTGATGAACGGCAGGTTGTTCTCGTGCATCGCGTGCAGGATGAGCTTCACGCCGATGAACGCGAGGATGGTCGCCAGGCCGTAGGAGAGGTAGACGAGGCGGTCCAGCAGGCCGTCAATCAGGAAGTACAGCTGGCGCAGACCCATGAGGGAGAACGCGGTCGCCACGAACACGATGTAGACGGACTGGGTGAGGCCGAAAATCGCGGGAATCGAGTCAAGCGCGAAGAGCAGGTCAGAGCCGGCAATTGCGACCATGACGAGCATCATGGGGGTCATGACGCGCTTACCGTTTTCGAGGGTGAAGAGCTTGTCGCCGTCGAAGTGGTCGCTGGTCTTCAGATACTTCTTGGCGAGGCGAACCATGATGTTATCGGCCTCATCGTCGCCGTCGCCTTCAGTGAGTTCGTCCTTGAGCAGGTTACCCGCGGTCATGAGCAGGACCAGACCGAAAATGTAGAACACCCAGGCGAAGAAGTTGATGATGGCGGCGCCAGCGAAGATGAACGCTCCACGGGCGAAGATGGCGAAGATGATGCCGAAGAGCAGGACCTTCTGCTGATTTTCACGGGCGACGCGGAAGGTGCCCATGATGATCATGAAGACGAAGAGGTTATCGACCGAGAGCGCTTCTTCGGTGATGTAACCCGCGTAGAATTCGGTGGCGGCGGAGGGGCCGTTCGTCACGAAAATATACAGGCCGAACAGCACGGCGATGCTGATGTAGATCGCCGACCAGATGGCGGCTTCCTTGACGGTGGGTTCGTGCGCCTTACGGACGTGGAACACGAAGTCGAAGGCCAGCAGGCCTGCGATGATGAGAATAGTAACCAACCATTGCAACCCGGTAACTTCCATGGGGAGCCTTTCTTGTGGTGTGCGTACAGGACCACAAGTCTCTCCCGCCGTCCTGAATGGAGGTTGGCTCGACTCCCCGGTTAGGCGCCTTCGGCTAACGTGCTGACGATGAGTCGATTGATGGGATACTCCCTTGCTCGGTGAACGATTATACAGCAGGTTAGGGTTTTCACCCAGGAGCCCCCGGAGGGTTTTCCAAGAGCAGCGGGCACGCAAACGCCGCATCCGGCAGGGCTGACCTGTCCGATGCGGCGTTCTGGGCAACGAATACACGCTTGCTAGTTAGCGCAGTTACTAGCTGGCACCGCTATTAGTTTGGCGACATGTAGAGCGGCGCATTGGAGACCAGCACGCACAGATCAATACCGCGCAACAAGCTCACATAGAAGTAGCCCTCCCCCGTGAACTATTTACGGGGAGGGCTACCTCTATATTTCATTCAGTTAGGAGACCGTGTTGAACTTAGGAGACCATGTTGAAGGTCGGCGGGGTGAAGGCAATCGCGTTCACCTGCTTGTTCGTATCCAACGTGCCGTTCTCCTGAATCGTCGGGACGGTAATAACCACTTCGAACTGGTACATGCCTTCCATGAGCTTATTGCCACGCAACGCAAAACGCGCGGAGATGCCGGTCGCCTGATCATTCACGCTCGACGCAAACGGAATGACCTGGCCCTGAACGGTCTGAGTCTTGCCACTGCGGGTCATGACGGTTGCCTTGCCGGTCGGGTCAGTGGTGAAGATCTGACGGTCAATGATTTCACCTTCGGGCGAGAAGAAGTAAATGTCCATGGACGGGTGCAGATGCACGGTGCCGGTCGTCGCCTCCAGCGCGGAGACGTTGTAGGTCATCACGAACTCACCGCAATTCAGGTTGAGGTCACCCTCGGGGCCGTGAGTCGCCTCGTACACGGACATGAGGCGGATCGTTGCGGGGTTCGGGGAGGTTGCGCTCTCCATGGACCACCACGCCTGACCGGTGACCGGCGCAGTCACGGGCTTGTTCTTGGTGCGCGACTGCAGGGCACCGCTGGCGGGGTTGGTAATCATCCAGCCGCCGACCTGGGTGAAGTCCGGGCCGTGTACCGTCTTGCAATCATCAGCCGAAGCAGCGAATGCGGGCACTGTCGTGGAGGTGGCGATAGCGGGCACAGCCCAAAGCGCACCGCGGGTGAGGTTGCGGCGGGTAACAGAACGAGCTCCCGTGGCGTGTGCGTCTGGAGATTGATTCACAGTAGTCACAGATGTTTCTTTATCATTCGGATGCATCACGGTTTTATTTGACACGTAAAACACTTTGCCAGTGTACAGCATGTATCTGCACCCTCAAGAAAACCAATGGTAATGAATTATCTCATCTGAAAAACCGCAGGTCAACGCCCAAAAAGGCAAGTTTAGGCGTGCCCCGCCTCCTTCATCAAACGCAGCTCTTTCTTCAAATCGGCCAGCTCATCACGCAGACGCGCCGCCAACTCAAACTGCAGGTTCTCCGCAGCCAGGCGCATCTGCTCGTTCATCTCCTCGATGAGGTCCAGCAGGTCCTCGGCAGGGGCGGCGGCCAGGCCGTCGGCACGAACGCGCGCCTCCGCACGGGCGAGCAGCTCCTCCGACTCGGGGGTGCTCGTGGCAATCTTCGAAGCCGTCGAAGAGCCCGTCTTTACGGTGCGAGCACCCTTCTTGCCGCTCTTACGCTGTTGCAGAAGCTCGCGGGTGTCTTCTTCTTCACGGGCGAGCACATCCGTAATATCGGCAATCTTCTTGCGTAGCGGCTGCGGGTCAATGCCGTGCTCACGGTTGTACGCCTGCTGAATTTCGCGGCGGCGGTTCGTCTCATCAATCGCCACGCGCATCGAGTCCGTCATCTTATCGGCGTACATGTGCACCTGGCCGGACACGTTACGGGCCGCGCGGCCAATCGTCTGAATCAGCGAGGTGGTCGAGCGCAGGAAGCCTTCCTTATCGGCATCCAGAATCGCAACCAGGGACACTTCGGGCAGGTCCAGACCCTCACGCAGCAGGTTAATACCGACCAGCACGTCAAAGGTGCCCAAGCGTAGCTCACGCAGGAGTTCCACGCGGCGCAGGGTGTCCACGTCGGAGTGCAGGTACTGCACCTTCACGCCGTGCTGCAGCAGGTACTCAGTCAGATCCTCCGCCATGCGCTTGGTGAGGGTCGTGACCAGCACACGCTCGTCACGTTCCACGCGCACGCGAATCTCCTCAAGCAGATCATCAATCTGGCCCTTGGTCGGCTTGACCACAATCTCGGGGTCAACCAGGCCGGTGGGGCGGATAATCTGCTCCACGTAACCATCGGCCTGCGACAGCTCGTACTTGCCGGGGGTTGCCGACATGTAAATCGTCTGACCGATGCGCTCCAGGAACTCTTCCCACTTCAGCGGGCGGTTATCCATCGCCGACGGCAGGCGGAAACCGTGCTCCACCAGGGTACGCTTGCGGGACATATCACCCTCGTACATGGCGCCAATCTGCGGAACCGTCACGTGCGACTCGTCAATAATCAGCAAGAAATCATCCGGGAAATAATCCAGCAGACAGTTCGGGGCGCTACCGGGGGCACGACCATCAATGTGGCGCGAGTAGTTCTCGATGCCGTTGCAGAAGCCCATCTGCTCCATCATTTCCAGGTCGTATGTAGTGCGCATACGCAGGCGCTGCGCCTCCAGCAGCTTGCTCTGGGATTCGAGGGTCTGCAGGCGCTCGCGCAGCTCATCCTCAATGGAGGTAATAGCCTTCGCCATACGCTCAGCACCGGCAACGTAGTGGCTTGCGGGGAAGACGTACATCTCTTCTTCCTCGCGAATCACCTCGCCGGTCAGCGGGTGCAGGGTGTAAATTGCCTCAATCTCATCACCGAAGAACTCAATGCGGATTGCGTTCTCCTCGTACATGGGGATGATTTCGACGGTATCACCGCGCACACGGAACGTGCCGCGGTGAAAGTCCATGTCGTTACGCGCGTACTGCATCGCCACAAACTGGCGTAGCAGCTCGTCGCGATCAATCTCCTCACCGCGACGCAAAGTCACCATCTGCTCAATGTACTCTTCGGGCGTGCCCAAACCGTAAATACAGGACACGGTCGCAACCACCACCACGTCACGGCGGGTCAGCAGGGAGTTCGTCGCCGAGTGGCGCAGACGCTCCACTTCCTCGTTGATGGAGGAGTCCTTCTCAATAAAGGTATCGGTCTGCGGCACGTACGCCTCAGGCTGGTAGTAGTCGTAGTACGAGACAAAGTACTCCACCGCATTATTCGGTAGCAGCTCACGCAGTTCGTTCGCCAGCTGCGCCGCCAGCGTCTTATTCTGCACGAGCACCAGAGTCGGACGCTGCACCGCCTCAATCAGCCAGGCTGCGGTCGCCGACTTACCGGTACCGGTAGCACCCATCAGCACAATATCCTTCTCACCGTTCTGCACACGCTCGGTGAGCTCAGCGATAGCCTTCGGCTGGTCGCCGGCGGGCTGGAAGGGGCTGACCACCTCAAAGGGGGCGACAATGCGGTTAATTTCGGGTGCGTAACTCATGTATCCATCCTAGGGGAAAGCCGCCCGATGCGCCCCAGGATTGGTCACCCTTTTCTGCTGGCGCAATAGCTCCAGACACGACAGGCAACAAGCCATCACCGCAAAAGTGCTCAATGTCATAAAAGATAGATTGCGTAAGCTAAAGGCTCCACAATCACGTCATATGCACGCTCACGCAAAAATATTTTCTGCACAATAATCCTCTAAATCAACGCCTCGTAACGGAAGCTCCCCACCCCTGCATACATCACAGCGTATAAGCATCCACATCGCTGAAGATAAGCAACTGCGTATAACAACTTATGACGGGCGCTCCGCACCCACACCCTTTGCCTCTTTGATGTGGCTCACATATGTTTAGAGTACATACACACAAAACACGGGACAGCAAGAGCACACGGAAGGACTCCATGAGCACGACTACGGAGGTGACCTCCACCAGCGCACCAGCCGCCAAGAACGAGCACCGTCACTCCTTCTTCGCTTCCTCCTACCCGCTTGTAATACTTATCGCCCTCATCATTCTGCTGAGCGTCACCTACCTCTCCCTGGTCACCGGCAGGTACCCGCTCGAATTGGACGAGCTCTTCCGCATTCTCGGTAAGAACTGGTTCGGCATGGATTTAAAAGTCTACAAACCCGCCGAAAATATGCTGCTGACCGTACGTATTCCGCGTCTGCTCGCCGCGGGTCTCATCGGTGCCGCCCTCGCCATTGCGGGCGCTACCTTCCAAGCGATCTTCCGAAACCCGTTGGTCTCCCCGTACCTGCTGGGCGTTTCGCAGGGTGCGTCGGTGGGTGCCGCCTCCGCCATTCTGCTGGGTGTGGGCACGAGCCTCGCCATTCAGGGTTCTGCCCTGGCCGGTGGTCTTGCCGCCGTGCTACTGACCGTGAGCATTCCGCGTCTGTTGAAGAACCACTCCACGCTCATGCTGGTGCTTTCCGGCGTGATTGTAGGTGGCTTTGGCACCGCCGCGCTGGGTGCGTTGAAGTTCATTGCGAACCCCGAAACTCAGCTGGCGCAGATTGTGTTCTGGCAGATGGGCTCCCTGCAGGACGTACGCGCGGAAGCACTCACCCAGTTTGCGCTGGTCGCGGCACCCTGCATCCTGCTGCTCCTGGCGATGCGTTGGCGCGTCAATATCCTCTCGCTCGGTGACGATGAAGCGCGCACCCTCGGCATTAACCTGACCCGCACCCGCGGTATCACCATTCTGCTGGCAACCCTGATCACCGCGACCAGCGTGTGTATTGGAGGCCCGATTTCTTGGGTAGGTTTGGTCATTCCGCACCTGTGCCGCCTGCTGGTTGGTAGCGACACGACCAAGCTCATGCCGCTGTCTGTTCTGATGGGTGCTTCGTTCATGATGTTCGTCGATACCCTGGCGCGTAGCCTCACCACCGCGGAGGTACCTCTGAGCGTGCTGACCGGCTTCATTGGCACGCCCCTGTACGTGGCGCTACTGCTGTTTGGAAAGGTTCGGGTGAAGTAATGTCGCCTTCCATTTCCGATACTCAGCACCGCGCGGATGCGAGCGCAGAGGTTCTGTTACGTCTGGACGATGCGGGCTTCCGTTACGGCCACCGGGGCAAGCGCCGCCACGCGGGTCGCCGCGCTGGTCTGCACCGTTCCGGGCACCGTTCCAGCCGATGGATTTTCCGCAACGTAAACCTGCAGGTGCGACGCGGTGAGGTCCTCGCCATTCTGGGTCGCAACGGTGTGGGTAAGTCCACCCTGTTGAACTGCCTGATTGGTTTGCATTCGCTCACCGAGGGCAGCATTCACCTGGGCGGTGAGCCGCTGGATTCTTTGACCGCGACTGAGCGTGCCCGCAGCATCGCCTACCTTCCGCAGATGGAGGGTCGCGGCATCTCCTACACCGTGACCGAGTACCTGCTGATGGGTCGCGCACCCTATATCGGGTTGTTCTCTTCGCCCTCGAGCCGTGACCGTGAACAGGTACACACCGTAATGGAGGAGCTGGGCCTGCTCGATTTGGCGCACTCCCCGCTAGATCAGCTGTCTGGCGGTCAGCGTCAGCAGGTGGGTATTGCCCGAACCCTGGTGCAAGACGCCCCACTCATCGTTCTGGACGAGCCAACGAGCGCCCTCGACGTGGCGAATCAGGCGAAGGTTCTGCGAAAGATTCGGCAGCTGCGCGATGCCGGGTACGGGGTCATCTTCACGACCCACAACCCGGATCACGCCCTCATGCTGGATGCGACCGTCGCCCTGCTTAGCGCACACGATATGCCCGACACCGTGCCAAACGCAGCGCCGGAGGTATCTGCGCATGCGCCAGCTCAGCTTTTGACGGGCCGCGCCTCCAAGGTGCTCACGAGCGAGGTTCTCTCACGCACCTTCAACACCGACCTGACGGTGACTTACTCCCCCGAGCTGGGTCGTTCCAGCGTGCACATTACCACTCTCGACTCATAGGTTCCCTCTCACATATTCTTAGGAGTTCTCATGACTTCTTCCCGCCTCACTTCCGCTCTTGCACTCTCCTCAGCTGCGTTGATGCTGGTGCTCTCTGGTTGCGGCGCAACGAATACCGCCTCGTCTTCGTCTGCTCCGGCTTCTTCGTCAGTTAGCGCGTCAGCTTCTTCATCTGCAAGCACTCAGAATGGCTACAACGGGGCTGCGGCTACCGACCACACCAGCTTCTTCGTGAAGGATAACGGTGACGGCACTAAGGTCATTAAGGATGTTGACGGTCAGGAAGTGACGGTTCCTGTCACTCCGGAACGTGTGGCAAACCTGTGGCATGCGAATAACCAGGTGATTCTCACTCTCGGCGGAGCCCCGAAGCTTAGTGCAACTACTCACTATGTGACGACGATTCCGTGGTTCCGTCAGGTATACCCGGATATTACGAAGGTTCCGGCCCCGATTGCCGCCAATAACGACCTCAATATGGAGGCTCTACTGGCCACTAAGCCCGATGTGGTGCTGGTGTCGAGTGAGAAGCAGGCTGAGGCGGTGCGTCAGGCGGGGCTGACCGCCGTACGTGTGGGCTTTAGCGATATGAACGGCCTGATGCAGACGGTGAATCTGACGGCGGAAGTTCTAGGTACTCAGGGTGCCTATGAGCGTGCTCAGAAGTACAACGCGTACATGCAGAAGAACCTGAAGCTGATTGAGGAACGTCTGAAGGACCTGCCCGATAGCGAGCGCCCGAAGGTGATGCATATCGGTAGCGGCACGAAGGTTCAGAATGTCTCTGGTAGCGGCATCGTGATTGATGAGTGGATTAAGATCGCTGGCGGTCAGAATGTTGCTGCTGATCAGAAGGGCATGAAGGACGTGTCTATGGAGCAGATTACCGCGTACGCTCCTGAAGTGATCATTATTGGCGGTGACGCGTCCGCGAAGGGTGTTCAGACGATTCAATCTGATGCGGCGTGGAAGGACGTTCCGGCGGTGAAGAACAACAAAGTGATTCGTAACCCGTATGGCACGTTCAACTGGGATCGTTATTCCACTGAGGAAGCCTTGCAGGTGCTGTGGGCTGCGAAGACTCTGCATCCTCAGAAGTTCACCGATGTTGACATGGTGAAGGAAACCCAGGAGTTCTACTCCACTTTCTTTGGCTATTCCTTGAGCGCTGATGATGCTCAGCGCATCCTCGCCGGTGAGGCCCCTGAAGGCTACACCGCTTAGACCTTGTTCTGGGCGCTTCTCCTCTGCCGGTAGGGACCCTGCCGGTGGGGAGAGCCTCCTCAGAGTTTCACACCTATTTGAAGGATATACGATGACTACTTTTCGTTCTGGTATTGCGCTGACGGCAGCTTTGATGCTGGTGCTCTCTGGTTGCGGTGCATCGAATACTGCTTCCTCCTCTCCGAGTACCTCTGCCTCCTCGAGCGTATCTGCGGCATCCTCGTCTGTCGCGTCCTCTCAGGCGTGGAAGGATTTGGTTTCTGCCACCGGTGTTGAGATTACTTACAATGCGGACGGTTCGCGTGTGCTGACCGATAACGGCGGTCAGAAAGTTGAGCTACCCGCTACCGTCGGTCGCATCGCAAACCTGTGGGATGCGAACAACCAGGTGATGTTGTTGCTCGGCTCCTCTGATCGCATTGTGGCGACCACCCAGCAGATTTCGAAGATGCCCTGGTACAACAAGGTTCAGCCGAAGATTGCTCAGGCATCCACCCCGGTTTCGGGTACCGACCTGAACGTTGAGGAGCTGTTGAAGGCCAAGCCGGACGTCGTGGTATCCATTGACAAGACTCAGGTTGAGAAGGCACGCGCTGCAGGTCTGACCACCGTACAGCTGGGCTTCCAGGACTTCGCCGGCCTGAAGAAGAACGTGGTCATGACCGCGGAGGTGCTCGGCACCGACCAGGCTCGTTCGCAGGCCATCAAGTACATTGCCTACCTTGAGAAGAACCTGAAGTTCGTGAGCGAACGCACTGCTTCCTTGAGCGATGACCAGCGCCCGAAGGTGTTGCACATTGCCGGCGGCTCCGACGTGACGAAGGTCGACGGTTCCAATTCGATTATTGGTGAGTGGATGAAAGCAGCCGGAGCAAAGAACTCGATTGACGGCGTGGCCAACTACAAGAACATCTCGCTGGAGCAGATTATCGCCTCTGCACCGGATGCCATTATCGTGGGCAACTCCGACGCGCAGAAGGGCATCGACACCATCAGGTCTGACGCCGCGTGGAAGGATATTCCCGCAGTCAAGAACGACAAGCTATACCGCAACCCCGTGGGCACCTTCAAGTGGGACCGCTACTCCACCGAGGAAGCCCTGCAGCTGCTGTGGGCCGGTAAGACCCTGCACCCCGAGCTGTTCACCTATGTTGACCTGGTCAGGGAGACCCGCGAGTTCTACTCGACCTTCTACGGCTACCAGCTCACCGAAGATGACGCCCAGCGCATCCTGGCCGGCCAGAACCCAGCGTCCTAATCCCCCAGTTCCCCATAGACACGGGTTCCCATAGGTTTCCGGTGGCGGTGCGGGCCAGGCCCCGTCGGGGATGCGGTAGAGGTGCCGCATCCGCTGTGGTGGCGCGCCCCTAGAGCGCCGCTTCCCCGAACCGCCTCCGGGTTATTCACCCACCCTGTCGACACAGAAAGACACATCATGAAGATTACGAAGTTCCACACCGGCATTGCCCTGACCACTTCCCTCCTGTTGGCTGCGCTGACCGGTTGCGGCGCAGCGAACACCGCCTCCTCCTCTGCCTCGGGTTCCGCATCGAGCTCGGTGTCCGCTTCGGCCTCCTCGCAGAGCTCGAAGAAGCACACCAGCTTCTTCGTGAAGGATAACGGCGACGGCACCAAAGTCATTAAGGACATTGACGGCAAGGAGGTCACCGTCCCCACCAACCCCGAGCGTATCGCCGACCTGTGGCACGCGAACAACCAGGTGGTTCTGCTGCTCGGCGGCGCTGATAAGCTCGTCTCGACCACCACTGCTGTGAAGTCGCTGGCATGGTTCAAGCAGGTGTACCCCGGTATTGAGAAGGTTGACGCGCCGGTGAAGGGCACCGACGTGAACATGGAGCAGCTGCTCGCCGATAAGCCGGAGGTGCTACTCGCCTCCTCGAAGGAGCAGATTGCGAAGGCAACTGAGGCGGGTATCCCGGCGGTGCACGTTGAGTTCCAGAACTTCGCAGACCTCAAGCGCACCGTTGAGCTGACCGCCGAGGTCATTGGCACCGACGAGGCAATTGAGCGTGCCGAGAAGTACCTGGCGTACCTGGAGAAGAACGAGAACCTCATCAAGGAGCGCCTGCAGGGCGTCACCGAGTCCCCGAAGGTTCTGCACATTGCGGGCGGTTCTGACCTGACGAAGGTGGACGGCTCGAACTCCCTGATTGGCGAGTGGATGAAACTTGCGGGCGCGAAGAACTCCCTGGACGGCGTGGAGAACCTGAAGAACATTTCTCTGGAGCAGATCATTGCCTCACAGCCGGACTACATCATCATTGGCGGCGCTGATGCGCAGAAGGGCGTTGACGCGATTAAGGCTGACGCCGCGTGGGCTGACGTTCCGGCGGTGAAGAACGGCAAGATTATTAAGAACCCGGTCGGCACCTTCAACTGGGACCGTTACTCCGCTGAGGAGGCTCTGCAGATTCTGTGGGCGGCGAAGCTGTTCCACCCCGAGAAGTTCACCGATGTTGACCTGGTGAAGGAGACCCGCGAGTTCTACTCGACCTTCTACGGCTACAACCTGACCGAGGATGAGGCGCAGCGCATCATCAATGGTGAGGGCCCGGCAACTAACTAATCCGAAACTAGCTAACCCGGCGATTAGCCCACCTGGCAGCTGGCTAGTTTGTTCAACACATACCGCCCGGGACCGTGCTCACAGCATGGTTCCGGGCGGTATTCGCACCTATAAGACCATATACATGAGGCTCCTGCGTAGACGTTACAGCAGAAATCTCAAAATATTTCAGAAAAAACACAATTGGGCCTTGAATCACACCCTGAATGTGATACACTAGACCCTATGTAACAAGATTTAGATTATAAACATACTTACTTATAGTGTACCACATATTTTTGACGGTATGCAAATAACCAGCCCAAGACCTACTGCATTACCCGAAAAGGATCGGCGAAATTGATCGATATACACCCGTCCACCAGGAGCCCGCCATTATCCACCTTCCCTACCATCCCAATACCAACAAACCGCTAGGAGAGCAACAAATTGTCACCACGAAAGAACCCATCCAATACTACCCCTAGTATTAAGGAGCAGATTTCCTCTATGACCACCCAAGTAACAGCTACAAGTCACTCTACAAAGCCGAACGCGATACCCGCCCCACTTGAAATATCGCATAATTTCGCCCCAAGTCCCCAAGCTGCAACAGACAGCCCCATCGCTACACACAACGAAGAAGAATCTATGAATCACGCGACTAAGGTCACAATTTCCCCATCTCCATCGTCTACACCGCTGGAAGCTATGAGAGTGCATAAGGACCTCAACAAACTCTATGCCGACTCCAAGACAATTATCTTTATAGACGAGTCCATTGAGGAGAATAACAATGGGAATTTTCACTACGTATTAGGATTCACCTTAATCGATTCCAGGCATCTTGAATCCCTGCGTCAGAAGGCAGATGAACGTTTCGCAGGAGGGTGGTACCACGCCAGTGGCAAAGATCGCAACAATAATTCCATCGGTAAAGACTCCAAGGACTCCGCCAATGAGAGAATGGCGGAGCTTATTCAGAATGCGCTAAAAGATGGAAAAGTGCAAGCCGGTACAACCATCTATACAGCTCCGCAGATAAATTCTAAGGGACAAAAGAGGGTATTTGTGCGCGACGCTCGGGAAGCTTGTATTAAAAAATTGGTCGAAATACTAAAAGATGAACGAGGTTTAGCTTTAATCTTCGAAGAAGTCAGGGGGCATATCGCTAAGAATAAGTGCACTTGTGATAACTGCCTAGATAAAGCACTACTTCAGCAACTTAACCGGGGGCGGACCAGTCGTGACAAGATTCGCTACATACATGTCAGCCCTGCGCATGAGCATCTACTATGGCTACCAGATGCAATCGCATACTTAACGCGCCGCTATAGGAATTGGGGGACGCCTAAAGATATAGAAATCTACAAAATTTTCGGTGAGCTTTGCCACACTTACGAGGCGAATTAGTTTGAATGAGGTCAATAAGCTTCTTATCTAGGGTCCATGGCTTATGCTGATTCCAGCTAGTCCACCATGGAGCTATCCAATATACCTCGCACGCTATGTACGCCCTCAGGTTAGCTGCTTACCCTGCCTATATTTTTCCACAGATTAGCACGACATGCAAGAAATGAGGCCTATGTCATTTTAGCGCACCTCCACGGTGGCTCCGGCGAGGCTCATCAGCGCCCGGTTCGTCAGCGGAAGGTACCCGTTCAGGGCGCTCAAAATCAGCTGCATGGTGCGCTCTTCATCCTCCACGCTCAGCCCGCGCGGAATACCCACACCCGGCACGCAGATGCGCTGCTTATACAGGTCAATCACCGCGCACACGGTGCGGTTCGGCACACCCAACACCGGCAGCATGCCTCGGTGATTGATAGTGCGCAGCCCCTTACCGACCACGGCGGCGGTGCGAATATCCGGGCAGGCACTCCCCGCGAACCGGGAGGCACCCGCACTGTTCGCAAAAGCGGCAGGGTCGGGAATACTATTCGGCACCGCGCTCTTCTCGTTCAGCACAGACAGCAGCGGCTCCCCCACCGCGGCGGTGACCGCCACGTAGCGTACCTGCCGGTCCATGGCGTTGAGGAAGTCCAGTTCCGCGTACTCCTCCACGCGGTAGTTCTCGACCAGACCGGCTTCGCCCGACCCGGTTTCTTCCACGGTGCGGGTGATGACTTCTTCATCGTAGAAGCTTGCCACGCACACCTGCGGGGCGCCTCGCTCAATGCGGGCGCGGCACTGATAGTCGTCATCGAGCAGCCAGAGGGACAGCTCATAGCCGTCGGGTACATCGCGCACACCGGTCGCGAGCAACACTTCGCTGCCGTCCAGGGAGAACGGCTCCCAGCCTGCCGGTTCAAAAGCATTGAGGGCACCGTCCAGGGCGGGGTTGCAGGACCCGAGGCTCGGCGCCTGCTCAGCCGGAGTGAATGCCTCGGTGGCGGGCATGGCGATGGTGAGCCCGCGCATCCTGCCGGCGAGGCAGAGTTCAATCGCCATGAGCAGGTGGCCCGCACCTTCACGGCTCAGTGCTGGGCTCTGAACCATGTGCGCCACACCGGAGTTGTCCAGGCTGAGGTGTTCGCCAACTCCGCGGGCGGCGTTAGAGTAGCGGTTGTGCAGGCGCACCAGCTCGTCAATGGGCAGGGCACGACCCACGGCGCCGAACGCCTGGGCGATAGCGTGAACATGTTCGGGGAAGACGCGGCAGAGCCTGCCAAGCTGGCGAGCAAATTCTGCCGGACGCTGCGTGAGCACGCTCAGTAGGGTGCCGAGGTTCTGCTGGCGATAGGCGTTAAGCAGCTGGGCGACGGTGGCGGGTTCAAGCTGCTCGACGGTGCCCCTCGTGGGGAGGCGCGCTCCCTGGCGGTTGAGAGTTGCGGTGCCGCCGCGGCTGCCCGCGGACTGCTCTGATGAGTTTTTGCCTGCTTGTTCTCGGTAGGTTCCCGGCTGCGTCACGTTTTCACGACCTCAGATATTGGATAAGCCTTTTGGCACTCCTTCTACCCTAGCAACAAAAACAGTCAATTACTAGGGTTCAAGTAACTATTAACTAAGGTTTGACTATCTTTTAGGCTTTGAGAGCTTTACGCAGGCGCTTTAGCTAGGAAACCTAGGAGGAATTCTGGGAGCGGAAATCAAAGACCGGGAATCTAGAGGCCGGTAACCTAGACCGGCAAATCCACCCACTGCGTGTCCCCCCAGGTCACGCTCGCCGCACCGGAACTCAAGCTCACCACCAGCTCCTCCGCACGCGCCAGCTCCTCCGCACGGTCAAACACGCCCACCGAGATGTCCGCGCCCTCCGCACCGTACTCGGTGCCCAGCACGTTCAGACCCGCGGCGCGCATATCGTTCTCCAGACGACCCGCCTCCGCGTGCGAGCTGGGTACCTGACCCACGCGCAGACGCTCACGCGAGTCGAACTGCGCCGAGTCCAGGGTCTGCACCACCGCATCCGTGTAGGCACGCACCAGGCCACCCGCCCCCAGCTTAATGCCGCCGAAGTAGCGCACGACCACGGCCACCACATCAGACAGGTCAGCGGTGCCATCTTCGCGGGTCTGGCGCGCCAGCAGCGCCTGCATCATGGGGATGCCTGCCGTACCGGCGGGCTCACCGTCATCCGAGGAACGCTGAATATCGCGGTCGGCACCAATCACGAACGCCGAGCACACGTGGCGAGCATCGTGGTAGGTCTTGCGCACCGATTCGATGTAGGCGCGGGCCTCCTCAACGGTGCTCACGCGCTTGATGTGACCGATAAATTCGCTACGCTTAATCTCGAGGAGGCTCTCGTAGGGCTCATCACCGCGCGGCACAAGGTAACGGTTGGCGCGGGTTTCTTCCTGCATGTATCCTCCTCTAATCGGTACCTATCTATTGTGGCACAGCCCGTCAGGAGCCCCGTCCCATGTCCAAGCAATCCTCATCCGCCTCTTCGGCTAAGCCCGTGCGCCGTTATGCCCTCACCGGCGGTATCGGTAGCGGCAAGAGCACCATCGCCTCCCTTTTCGTGGAGCAGGGTGCGTTCCTGGTGGATGCGGACGCTATCTCCCACTCCCTCATGGAACCCGGCGAGGAGGTGCTCGCCCGCACGGTCGCCGTGTTCGGTGAGCATCTGCTCGATGAGGACGGCCACCTCAACCGCCCCGCCCTGGCGCGTATCGTGTTCAATGATAAGCAAGCGCGCCTGCGCCTGAACGCGATTGTGCACCCCGCTATTCGTGAGCGTGCCGCACAGCTGGTGGAGCAGGCACAGTCCGAACCAGGGTTCAGCGGCGTGGTGCTGGAGGATATTCCGTTACTCGTGGAGAGCGGCGACCCGTCCGCTTTTGAGGGCGTGGTCGTGGTGCACACTCCCCTGGCGACCCGCCTGCAGCGCCTGGTCTCTTCGCGCGGCATGAGCGAGGAGGATGCGCGCGCCCGCATCGCCGCGCAGGCCACCGACGAGCAGCGTGAGGCGGTCGCCACCTGGATTATCGATAATGGCGGCTCGCTGGAGGAGACCGCTCAGCAGGTGCGCGCCGTGTGGCAGCAAATGACCACCGTCTAAAAATCCCTCAACGCCCGGCACCCAAAAACCTATCCCGGAGCCCAACCTCCCGATAACGCAAAGAACCCCCTCACCTCCCAAACGGGAGATGAGGGGGTTCCCCTGCTCTAGGCACCCCACGCGGGGGGGGGTTACCTATCGGCTATAACGCCTGATGAGTGCTCATCTGAGCGGCAGATTAGTTGCCGGTCAGCTTCTTGCGGAGCTCAGCCAGTGCCTCATCCGATGCGAGGGTACCTGCGGAAGCGGGCTCCTCGGAGGAGTAGGAGGTCGGTGCGGGCTCAGCTGCTGCGGGAGCTGCTGCTGCAGCCTCTGCGTCAGCCTCGAGAGCCTTAGCAACCTGAACCTTGTGAGCCTCGAAGCGAGCCTGTGCCTCTGCGTACTGTGCTTCCCATGCCTCGCGCTGTGCGTCGAAGCCTTCCAGCCACTCGTTAGCCTCGGGGTCGAAGCCCTCGGGGTACTTGTAGTTGCCGGCCTCGTCGTACTCTGCGGCCATGCCGTACAGAGCGGGGTCAAACTCGGTAGCGTTGGGGTCAACGCCCTCGTTTGCCTGCTTGAGGGACAGGGAGATGCGGCGGCGGTCCATGTCGATGTCGATGATCTTGACGAAGACCTCTTCACCAACGGAGACGACCTGCTCAGCCAGGTCAACGTGGCGGGTTGCCAGCTCGGAGATGTGGACGAGGCCCTCGATGCCGTCCTCAACGCGCACGAATGCACCGAAGGGAACGAGCTTGGTGACCTTGCCGGGAACAATCTGGCCCAGAGCGTGGGTGCGGGCGAATGCCTGCCACGGGTCTTCCTGGGTTGCCTTGAGCGACAGGGAGACGCGCTCGCGGTCCAGGTCCACCTCGAGAACCTCGACGGTGACGGGCTGGCCAACCTCGACAACCTCGGAGGGGTGGTCGATGTGCTTCCAGGACAGCTCGGAAACGTGAACCAGACCGTCCACGCCACCCAGGTCCACGAATGCACCGAAGTTGACGATGGAGGAGACAACGCCCTCGCGGACCTGACCCTTCTCCAGCTCGTTGAGGAAGGAGGAGCGGACTGCAGACTGGGTCTCTTCCAGGTATGCACGGCGAGACAGAACAACGTTGTTGCGGTTCTTGTCCAGCTCGATGATCTTAGCTTCGAGCTGCTGGCCGATGTAGGGAGCGAGGTCGCGGACACGGCGCATCTCGACGAGGGATGCGGGCAGGAAGCCGCGCAGACCGATGTCGAGGATGAGGCCGCCCTTGACAACCTCGATAA
>OFDA01000069.1_pt1 | contig 101725 bp, 75 predicted proteins | sample 1520921 | NCBI WGS metagenome assembly OFDA01 (sample SAMEA2699028, study PRJEB24076) | metagenome
AATCCGTAGGATGCTTAACGCTTTTGCATCATGACCTTGACATCGGGACAATCCCACGCGAAACCAATCTCTGCCTTTGCGCTCATCAGCTGGGGAGCTCACGGTCACACTCATGCGTCGCAGACCACGAGCCTCGCTCGGCGTGCTGTCTATCGCGGTGCTGCTGCTGGTCGTGGCGCTCGTGTTCCTGCTTCTGCAGAAGGATCCGACGCGAGACTAGAGACGCCTGCTAAGAGCGGGCCGCATGCGACCCGATGAAGGCGCGTACGGTATCCATGTACTCGTCCATGCGCACCAACAGCGCGAGATGACCGCCGTCACCATGTCGGCGTGCGACGCAGCATCGATCAGCAAATCGGCCATATGCCGCTGATACGGCTTGCTCAGCAACTGCTTGAGGACATCGCACAGGCCCTGCATCAGCCGCCGTTCGCCAGACGACAGGTCTTGCGTCTTGCGCATCACGGCCCACGCCATCAGACGCCGGTGCAGCGGCATCGATATCAGGCGAAGCGTCCGCTTCCACTTGCGATGGCACGCGCCAGTTCGGCGTTCGTCGCGAACCGCTCCTGATAATCGAAGGTGATGACCGAGCGGTCCTCGACGAACCGTTCAAAATGCAGGCAGAACAGTCGGACAGCCCGATTCCGCCCGGCAGGAGCACAATCGTTGCGCGGGCGGAGGGATTGCGATGATACCGGTATGCGAAGGGTTCGCCATCCGGCAATCGCATGGTTTGCAACGGATACCGCTCACGAGACGCGGCGAGATCATCCATCGGCCGTCCTTTCCTTGCTATTTCGTCCGCCCGGGCTGCCCGGCGCCTTGTCCGTCGTCGTTGCGCCTGCGATAATCCTTGACCAGCTGGATGATGAGGCTCGCTATGCCGCACAGCACGCCGCCGATCGGCCACGGCAGCCAGAACAGGCCCACGGAGCTCCAGTCGTCATGCAGCATCCACGGCCCCAGAAACAGTAGGCACAGGGCGGTTATCGTGGCCAGCGACATGATGATGCCGCATACCGCACCGGTCAGATTGTCGTAGAAATCATGCCCGGCTGCACGCTCTTTCTTGCCATCGGTATCGGCCTTCTTGTTGTAGCCGTCGATGTCGAGCATGCCGTGCCGTATTCCGCAGTAAACGAAACTGAAGACGGCGACCGAGTACAGCATCAGCATGATCGCGTTCGGCCATCCATCGCTGATGCCCAACACGTCATCGGCGTACACAGTCACCGCTATGCCGATCAGGATTGCCGCTATACCGCCCACGATGCCGACCACCAGCAGACGCGTCTCGCGGCTGCGATCCTCATCGGTGTAGAAATCCTCGATATACGGATGGCGGCGTTTGAACTCGGCGTGCGACATGCCGCCCGGGACCAGCATCGCCAGCCCGGCGATCACACCTATGCAGATGCACAGGAACGTGAGGAAGTCATTGAGCCGCGTCACGCCGAGGATGGAGTTGCTTGAATCGAACAGATTGCAGATACCGACCGCCGCGATGATCGCCGCAACGCCGCCGGAGATGAGCAGCGCGAACCGGCGGCGATGCTCGTCGTAGCCGGTCAGGTCCTGCGGCAGAGTGGCCGTATTGGCGTGCACGGCGGGGCGGGGCGAACCGGTTCCGTACGGTGTCTCGCCGGTCGGCACGCCCGTGAGGCTTGGCTCGATGGCACCGGCCGCACCGAGATGCGCGGGCTCGTCGGCGTCGCCTATACTTCCCTTCGCGTTCCCCGCATGTGCAGGGCTCCCGGCATCTTCACCGGTCATGCCTTCGACAGTCGTGCCGCGGCCGGTTGCCGATGCGCCGTGCGAGTCCGGCCGGCTGGCGCTCACGCTCACGTCGCCGAGCACGAGGTCGTCGAGCGTGCAGCCAAACAGATCGCAGATCATGAGCAGCTTGTCCATTTCGGGGTAGGCCTTCTCGGATTCCCATTTCGAAATGGCCTGCCGCGAGACGCCGAGCAGCATGGCCAGTCGCTCCTGGGTCATGTTGCGTTGGGCGCGCAGGTATTGCAGGTTGGTGCGGAAGCTCATCGTCAAATCCCTTCTCAAGTGATTCCATCATGTCATGTTCGGCCGATGACCCCACTATGGCACGCCGTCCACGCCATCCGCCACCATCTTACGGTTGCAATCGCCGACCATGCCCCGCAACCGTGCGCAACCACAGGTTGCATCGGCGGAATCCCGCCGTTTTGATGTCCTATATCACAATCCTCACGAAGTCGATGTTCCTCGCCTCAACCGCCGCCATGCCGTATCGAGGTCGAGCGAGCGGCCCGGCAGCTTGGGCCAGGTGTCCAATCCGCCCCCATATCTGCGCGGGATTAAGTGCACGTGGAAATGCATCACCGACTGCGCCCCATGATGACCCTTCCCGGTGGCAAGATATGCAACGAATCGCCCTCAATGATACAGGCGCGAGTATGGTACCGGGCCAATCGGGCATCAAGCGAAAGCAAGTCTCGGGATTCCGGGAACCCGCATCATGCGCACTTGTGCGGGAATATGAGTCATCCTCGCACAAACATCATCGAGAACGACTCACCGCACTATGCGTCGTACGAATCATCATCACGCACCGAATCATCGTCGCCGGGCATGACCGCGACGGTCCTGACCTCGGTTTTCAGCAGGTACTTCTCGGCGAAGTCCAATGTGGTGGACACCATCACAACCCCCTTCTTGACGTGCGAACCATCGATATGGCACCGGCGAAGCCCCTTGCCGCCGGCACCCACCATCGAAGCACGTCGCAGGGCGCGACACAAGACCGCGGGCATATGAAAAAACTATGGCTCGCTCAACCGACGCTCTCAAAACTCGCAGATACAGGCCGTCATCGGGCAGCTGGGCCAGATACGGGCGCAGACCGGTACCGCGATACCAGTCGAGGATCGCCTCATACCCAGGCAGCGCATGGTAGTAGTTCGTCTCCCACGCGTCGACGTGCGCGGAGAGCGGGGCGAGCAGATCATAGTATGCGCTTACGTCGAAATTGTCGCCGCCGAGATTGTAGTAGCGGCGTATCTCGCTGATCCACTGCCGCCATTTCGGCTCGCACGCGGTCTCGCGCATGATGATGTGCGGCGGCAGGTTGATGTTCTCGGTGAATTGCGCCGACGCGACGCCGCCGGCGTTAAGCCGTCGCAGCATGGAGGGCAGCACCCGTTCATGATTCGGCACCCATTGCAGGCAGGCGTTGGAGAAGACTACATCGAAATCGGTGTCGAGCTCGTCGAGCGACCCGGCGTCCAGCACATCGAAATCGCAGTCGGGGCAGAGCTTGCGCGCCGAGGCGATCATGTCCGGAGAGCTGTCGATGCCGAGGATCCTCGCCTGCGGGTATAGGCTCGAAAAAACAAGAAACGCCCCTCCCGGAAGGAGGGACGTTCTGTTCTGTGGAGCTAAAGGGGAAGCAGTCGAACTCGACGGCTTCCCCTTTAACAAAAGGGGATTCGTCGGTCCAATACTCATCCAGCGAGAACCAGTCCCGCCACGTGATTTCCTGCCTGTCGTCCTCGGAGAACCACATGCTCACGACGAGCTTGTCGTCGTACAGATAGACCTTGTCCACGAAATACTCGAAGACCTGGTCTCGAATCTCCGGGTCGTTCACGTCGGCGTGCAGGAACTTGTCGAAGTACGCCTGGATGCTGTGCCTGTCCTCGTATAGCGACACGCGGACGTTTTCCGTCCCTATGGCATCGTTCAGGGCGCTCTTCTGCTCTTCGAGCTGCGCGAGACGTTGTGTCACCGTATCGCTGACCACGCCCTTCTCGATGACCTTCACGAGGTTCGCGAGGCTTTTCTCCACTTCCCTGCGCTTCGCCTCCAGCGCTTCGAGATACGCGGTGTCATCGTGGTTCTTCTCGTAATACTCCGCCGCATCCAGGGCGAGCGCCGTCACGTTCTCCTCGTCGTCGACGATGTTGTGCAGGGCGAACAGCACCATGTCCTCCAAGTCCCGCTTGCGGGCCTTGTGCAGGTGGCACTCCTTCCTGCGCTGGGCGGAGCAATAGTAGTAGTAATACGTCCGCCCGGTCTTGCTCGTACCTGACACGCCCTGCATGGTGTTCCCGCACTCACCGCAATAGAGCTTGCCCGTGAGCCAATAGCGCGGGGCGTCGGCGTCGTCCATGCCGTGCGCCCGCTGGGAACCCTTGCGCTTGTTCTCGGCGAACCGCCTTTGCGCCCTATCGAAGGTCGCCTCGTCGACGAGGACGGGCATTCCGCCGGCGACCGTGATGTCGCCGTGGTGGTACTCGCCGATGTAGGCGCGGTTCTTGAGCATCTTGTTCAGCATGTTCACGCTGAACTTCGCGTTCCTCGGCGTGCGCAGGCCCTGAGCGTTCATCTCCTCGGCAATGGTCTTCAGCGGCCTGCCCGACGCGTATTCCTTAAACGCCCACTGCACGAACGGCGCCGTGTTCGGGTCCGGGATGTACTTCTTCGTGGACCTGTCCACGTCGTAGCCGAACAGCTTGTGTCCGTTGTACAGGGCGTGCTGCGCGTTGTAGTCCATGCCGCGCTGGATGTTCTGCGACAGCTGGCGGCTGTAATACTCCGCCATGGCCTCCATCAATCCCTCGATGAGGACGCCTTCGGGTCCCTCCGTCGGGATGTGCTCGGCGAGCAGGTGAATCTCGCATCCCGCGTCGCGGATTTTCTTCTTCGCCATCGCCAGAACGTATTTATCGCGTCCCAGACGGTCGGTCTTCCACATGATGAGGGTATGGGGACGGATTTTTGCGACTTCCGACAGCATCTGCTGGAACCCCGGTCGTGCGTCCGTGGTGCCGGATATTGCCGCGTCCTCATACTCCTGCACGATTTTGAAGCCGTGCGCATCCGCCCATTCGTGTGCAAGCTCGCGCTGCTGGTCGATGCTCGCGTCGTTTTGCGAGTGGGACGAGAAGCGATAGTACGCTATCGCAAGGTTGTTGTCGTTCGGCGCGAATCTCTTCTTGCGTGCCATAGGTTCACCACCCCCTGTAATTTCTGCTTATAGGATTTCACGTCAGTTCCTCCTATATGATTAATTACGTAAATACGCATTTAATTATAAAACCCGCCGCCCAAGAGAGCGACGGGCTTGCTATTGCTATTATTGCGGACCAATCAATCTGTTCGTGCCGGTCAGCGCTCCGAACTCGTCCTTATCTTCAATCGAAAGAACCGCGTCATTCCAAACACGCAATACGTTCTGGTCGAAAATATATTGAATTGAACGCATAACGCGAGACGGTTCATACATGGACCTATCTAAAACAACTTGTGGAACCATGGCAAGGTCCCACTTCTTGTTAACATTGCGGGAAAGAATCGGAAGTCTTTCTTCTTTAGCCAAAGACGAATAACGCGTAAGCATAGAGACACCGCTGGTCAGCTGCGGTGGAAACGGGGATGTTTCGAGCAACGACTCCATATTATTGAAAACCAGCTTGCCAGTCATATCCATGGCAAAGTATGGGGTTACCTTTCCGTCAAATGGATTCAGGTATACGTGATTGAACCAATCTATATCCACGATGCAACCATGAACTGTGCCCGTTCCACCGATTGCGCTTACCTCGTCAGAAATCATAGAAAGGGCTTTCCAATACGGAGCAAACGCGCAGCGTACTTTTCGGACGTACTCGGGAAGATTATCGAAGTAGTAGTCGATATCATAGTCGAGCTTATGCCGCCTGCCACCCTCCAGAAGGCACAACCCGCTTGCACTTTCCAGCACGAACATATAGACCCCACCATGCTTCAGAGCATATAAAGCACCGGGATATTTCATGCTCTGCATCATGATGCCTTGACAGCGATTAAACTCAACATATTGCTCACGTGTAATCAGGTGAATGCCGTCAGGAAAATCCTTAAACGGGTCGTATTTATGAACATCAATCGTAAAGCTGTTAAGACGCCAAGGCTTAGGTCGGTAACCGACCTGATTGTCGGAAAAAACAGCAGTACCATCACGTTGCAGCAAGAACCTGTTCTGATGGGTGTGACCGCTTACATAAATCCACTTAGGGTTGTATTGAGCATCAGACCAGTCTGCCATCTGCGTATGAGTTAGCACGATTACCCGAAGGTTTTCTGCACTCGCCAGAACCTTCTCGTACACCGCTCGAAAACGCTTTGACCTCGCGATGTCTTCTTCTGTCGAAACTGCTGCACGGTATAATCCCATCTCAGCGTTAAAGACCGGATTTAATCCAGAAAATCCTATTCCGCCAAGTACGATGAACGTTGAGTTAGCGCATGCTTCGGCAAGCTCCTCAACGCTTGCGTTAAGAATCGTCTCCTCATCTAATATCTCGTTACGAAGCCCCTTGTAAACAATGAGCAGTTCATTTTCCAGCAGCGTTGTTTGAGGCATCGCTTGTCGATAATTGGCAACGATTTCATCAATCGGTCGCGCAGGTTTAAGCCCTATCGGGTCGCCATCCCATAACTCGTGGTTTCCCAGAACAGAAATAATCTTTCCTTGCCAGCCATCGAACGAACCGAGCTGTTTGTAAAAAAGTGCTTCTAACTCAACACTATCCGCCACATCGCCACCAATAAGCAAGATGCCATGAGTGCTCGGCACAGACGCTAAGAGTTCCGCAATCTTTTCATTGATGCGACGCTGTATTTCAGGCAAAGACAGCTTTAGGATATCGAAAGGCCGTTTTACGAGCTGATGCTCAAGATGAATGTCGGTTATATAGTAAATAACATCAACAGAGCCATCAGCGACAGATAAATCATAGGCATGCGCTTCCTCTGCGCCCGAAACTATCTGCGTGCCTTTATCAGTAGAGACAGGCGTTTCAAGAGCAATCGGCTCATACTTTATGAAGGTGTCTGACCGGAACTCCCTTTCCAGTTTCTTGCGAATGTCTTCAGGAAATCTTTCGATGGGAATAGAAGGGTCCATCTGTAAAGCATCGCGACAAAGTTCTGTCGTCAACGCAGATGCAGGAATAGCCAAAATCGCCCTCGGGTTAGACTTGAGCGCATAATCCACCAGTTCTTTATCGAGTTGGGGTACGTATTGCAAATTCATGGGGTCTCGCTCAACCATTTCAAAACAAAGGTCGCGAGAAACAAATTCAGCAGGCGCGTACTGCAAGCTCTCAGGGTAAAGCCGAGCGGATAAGGCGACAAGCTCTTCCGACATACACTTTTTGGGAACAAACGACAATACCGGGCAATCGCTACGGTAGGCACTCCGAGTCGAACGCGAGCCATCCGGCCAAAGAAGCTCTCTGACCGGAAAAGGCGCCTCAATAGCCACCTTGGCAAGCTCTTTTGTTATCAAGCGTTTCGGAACATATTCAAGTGCATACCCATTCGCCTTCACAGCCGCCTCGCAAAGAGCCTTACCTTCTTTTCCGTGCAAGTAGCATTTAGGCACAAACGAAAGAGCCTGTCCTCCATTGCATACAGCAGTGAAACATATCTCATAGCCCTTATCTCCGAGCAATATCTGCTTAGGGACATACGCTAAAGCATAGCCGTTACTTTGTACGGCCGTTAAACACATAGCCGTATCGCGATATTGTTCGGGAACCTCTCTCAAAGCACTACCATCGCTTTGCACAGCCGCCAGACACATATCGGCATCCCGATATCGCTCAGGTACATACTCCAAATTCCTACCGTTCTTGCTCACCGCAATCTCACACACTTCGCGCGTAAGATACTTTTTCGCAATAACTCTGAGAATCGTATATGCGGGATTGTTGACGCTGAAGCCGTTAACGGCTTCATCAACCATCTCCTTCGTCTGTGCTCGCTTTCCAAGCTCTTTCAAATGGAGATACCAGTAAAACGGGTTGTCCTTACCCCGCATCTCTGAAAACGAGATTACCTCTGATTTTCTCTCCAAGCGCTCTATCAGTCCCGATGAACGAACAGCAAGGCCATCTTCCATGTCTCGTCGCCCCCTCTCCTAATCTTTTCGAACGTGCTCCTGCACCCACTCGTGGATGATTGCGGCAATCGTCGTCTCGCGCTCCGCAGCCATCATCTTGAGCGCCTTCTTATCGCTCACGGTGAGCGACAGCGAGAGCGTCGTGCGCTTCTCGTCCGCCGTCGCGTCGGCGACGACGGCCTCCTCTATCTTCTTCTGCTCGGCCTCGCGGTCGGCAGCGTATTTCTCGAACATGTTCGCCATGGCTCGACCTCCTTTAATTATTTACATATTTGTACAATTATACATCATCGGGACACATTTGTCCAGAGGGATAACGCCTCTGACCTGCGGTTATTCCTTCGAGAACCCCGCAGCCTCGCGCACCGTGTCCACCAGAGCGAGAGTCGCCTTCGCGGCCTTGCCGCGCCGGTCGAACTCGACCACGGACTTGCCGGCGGCTCCCGCCTGAACGAACGCCTCGGACTGGGGCAACTTGGCCACCGTCTGGTCGCCCGCCAGACCCTCGAACCACTCCATGAAGTCGCGGGACGCCTTGAAGCGGTTCCACCCGTTCATCACGTAGACAATCTTCGCGCGGCCGTTCTTGAACACCGCCTTGCGCATGCGCATCAGCGGCTCGATGTCCCTCGACGTGGTCCTGGTCGGGATGACCACCACGTCCGCCTCCTTCAGCCAGTCCGCCAGCCCCTCCTGCAAGGCCCCCGGCGTGTCCACCACGGCGACCTGCGCACCGTCCGCCTCATGCGTCTCGTGCAGAGTGCCACCCTGCGTGTCCAGGTCGTAGAAGCTCACGGGGATGCCGGAGCGCTCGAAGGAGAAGGCAATCTCGTCGGCGCACAGGGACTTGCCCACGCCGCCCTTCTGGTTGCATACCAGAATCGTCTTCATATCCTCACCTCGCTATATATTTAATCAATTACGCATTTCCATATTTAATTATATGAGCCGCCAAGTACATGTTCAACTGCCACTTTCGGGGCTTTATCGGGTCTTCATCTGGGCTTTTGCCGGTCTCCAAGCGGGCTTCACGCCCTCGCTTCGCTCCGTCCGTTTCCCGCGTTTTCCGAATCCGTCTCATAAACGAGCGGACGGCGAAAACCCCGATTTTCAGCCCCTTGCGTGTACGTCCGTCAACAGCCCTTTTGAAGGTCTTTTCGTAGCCCGCGAGCGGGAGCTTGGGAAAGGGAGCAGCCTGACGCTGCTCCCTTATCTTCTCGGCTACTCGCCGAACTGTTTGTCCTTGTCCGCCGACCTCGGCGTGCTTGGGCCGGCACTTCGCGCCCTGGCATAGCGCGCCTGCATGGTCTTGGCGTGTGCCTTGGTCTCGCGCTCGTCCTCGTTGGACAGCGCCTTTTCCGCTGCCTTGAGGCGCTTCTCGGCGTCCCACATGTTCTTGCGGGACTCGTAGACGCGCCTCTCCGCCTCCTCGCGCTGCCTGCGGGCCTCCTCGTCAAGCGCCTCCTTAATCATCATGCGCAGCATCATGGCGGTCATGTCGGCCATCATGCGGGACACGGGGTCCTTGGCGTTGCACCCCGCCTTGGCGAACACGTGCATGCCGGCCAGAAGCCCCGGGTACGGGTGTTGCATGGTGTCACGTGCCTCCTTGGAGGCATGGAACTCGCGCCTTGCGGCGTCCACGTCCTCGCGCAGCTTCGCCAGCTGCTCGTCCGGGTGGTTGCGCGCCTCCACGAGCCTCTCGTAGCGCTCGTCCATGAAGGGCTTGCCCTCCTCGCGTGAGCGGTGGATGTGCGCCTTCTGAAGGTCGGACGCCATCTCCGACACGTCCGCCCGGTCAAGGTCGTACACGTCGAGAGCGAAATCCTTAGAGGGCTGTTCTGCCGGTTCGGCCGTCTCGGGCACGTCGGGAAGGACTTCCGGTGCCGGGGCGTCCTGCTGCGGTACCTCAAGCTCGCGCTGCTTCGCCTCGAAGTACGCCTCGATGCCCTCGCGGGTCAGGTCGTCAGCGAGGTTGGAGGCACGGCGCCTTCTCTTGCGCCTGCTCTTGCCGTAGGGGTCGCGGGACTTGTAGCTCCAGCCCACGGTCTCCTCTCCGGTCTTCTCGTCGACCTTGCGGGTCTCGGTCCGCTCGACGCCGCGAACCTTCAGCTCCTCAAGGAACTCCTCCATGTTGCTCGCATGGTCGCGGGCGTCCGCCACGCGGTTGCCCAGAACGCGCTCGAAGGACTCGATGCCGAACTGACCCTTGCGCTCGGCCCATGTGGTCTTCTCCCTGGCGGGTTCGGGACCCACGACGGTGAACCCCATCTCGCGGCTCAGCCGGTCGTTCTTGCGCTTCACGGTCGCATGGTCGGTGCCGTGCGCGATGGCCGTGCCGGATACCAAATCATGGTTCGCGATGGTCGCATGGACGTGCACGCAGCCGCCCTCGCCGTCGGTGTGGACCGTGACCCAGCAGGGGGCGTTCGGGGCGACCTCCTTGCACAGGAGGTAGCCGTATTCGCACGCCCGCTGGATGTCCTCGGCGCTGTCACGGGAAAGCTCCTCGGGGGACCACGAGACGCGCAGCTCGTAGCCCTCGTTCAACCTCGTCCCCTGGCTCTGCCTGCGCATGGCGGAGCAGAACCGGATGAAGTCCTCGCGGGTGCCCATGTCGCCCATCTGGGCGGCGATGCGGTTCGTCTTCTCGCGGATATTGCGCGTGCGCTTCTTGCCCTCGCCGAGTTCCGTGTACGACATGCGCCCGCGGACGTTCGGCAGGGGCTGTATGTGCGTCGTCGACATCAGCTTCCACCCCCTCCGGAAAGAATCTTCTCGCCGCGCTCGCCGTACCAGTAATCGCACAGCTCCTCTAACTGCTCGGGAACGTCCGGCCACAGCATGGCCATGGCGCGGAACACGTCCTTGCCGAAATCGGTGCGCAGGCCGTCCACCTCATCGGTCAGCTTCGACAGCTCGCCGCGCACCTCCTCGAGACCCGTCTTGCACTCGCCGAGCACGCCCGGGGAGAGCGAACCCGGATGCGACTTGGTCTGAGCGTTCAGCGCCCGCGCAATCTGGTTCACGTTGACGCCGATGCTCTTCGCCTCGGATGCCATACGCTCCGCGTCGGCGTTCCTCGTCACGACGTACGTCGGCTCAACATCCCCGCCCTGTACCTTCTCCACGCAACTGCGGAGAAATGCGGAGCGGGTCATCTTTTTCTCGGAGCAAATCGCGTCCAGCGCGGCAAGCTCCTCGTCCGAAAACCGAACCTGGACCGTGCGCTCCTTGTTCGGCTTCTTAGCCGCCTGACGGCGCACGCGGCTGCTCCTCATGTCTGAACTCACACCCACGTAAAACACCTCCTTTTTTAATGCAACGTGCGCGTTGATTTTCTACGACAGAATCGACGCTAAAAAAGGAGCGAGCATGGGACTTGTCCCTACAAAACTTCGGATTTTTCTACAAAGTAGAAAATTCCTCCGTTTTGTCGTTACACGTCCCGCTCGCGAGGGGGCAGTTTTCACTGCCCCCTTCGAACCCCCAGATGCGCCCCATTCCCAACCAGCTTCCGCCGACGACTCGGCGAAGCATCCCATTCGGAACGGGGCACCCCGGACACCCCTTGCGGGGTGCCGGACAGGAGGCACGACTGCCTCGCTACATGCCCTCGCCATAGCCCGCCACGGGCATAGGCTCGCGTCCGTCCGGGGCGGACGTGCTACCCGAATCGGACGCGACGGGCGCGCCGTTTCGGGCAGGGGCGGCACCCTGCGAAGGCGCCTTCTTGGTCAACATCTTGTGCAGGTAGCGCCCCGCCTTGCGCATGTCGGCGACGCTCATGTCGCCCAGCTCGGGGCAGCTCTCGTACATCGCCTTGCCGATGTGCTTGAAGCACTCGTCGCGGCGCTGCTGCATCTCCTCAATCGCCTTGTCGATATCGGAAATCTTCTTCTTAGTGCTCATGATTTATTCCTCCTTGTTCGTTATGAATCTGTCTCCTTGCCCTTCGTCTTCCGCGCTACATCCGAAGCGTCCAAAGCTGAAACGCGCTGATGACGAAGGGCAAGACAAGCATCACTAAAGCAACGGTAATCAATGCCCTCGCGACCCTGAGTCCGAGGACATCGACCTCCGACTTGTCGGACAACTTATCGGACATCGAGCGCTTGGGAATCAGCTTTTTCATCGCCTCAAGGTGCTTTGAATACAGCTCACGCTCTTCCGCCGTGAGCGTTCCGTCGCTCGCATGGGTGCGAAGCAACGCGACCTCATCGGGCGTCAAGATGGCCGTGTCCTTGTCGTTCTTAGATGCGTTGTCGATACCTAAACCGTTCATTCCTTTGCACTCCTTAACTCAGCCATTGCCGAGGTCTTCGATGGTCTGACGACCGGTACTTTCGCGCTGGTCATACGGGACGTACGGACCGGGGTCGTACGACGGGTCTTCCTTCTGCGCCCAACAAACCCCGAGATTCCACAGCGACTCATCGCTCCAGATATATCGGCGCACCTCGGTCATATCGGACGTGCCCCGAAGACCGCTCACCACCTCGTCGAAGAAGCAGTAGTCGGGAACCCTTCCCGATTCGCGTGAATCACGCAAGTTTTGCAAATAGCTCCCCAAGTCCCAACCTCTGCCCCCGCCGATAGACGGCAAGCCAGACAGCAATTCCCCCATGTCCACGATGTCGGACCACATCTTTTTCGTGTCGGGCAGCTGGCCCGTCAACTTGTAGTTGATTTCGTACGTCGTGTACGGGACCAGGAAAATAGATTCCGACAGCTTGCATCCCGTCATGACGTACATCCCAATCAGGACCACGAGCGCCAGCGACATGACGCCGCGCAGAATCGCGCTCTTCTTCAACCGCCTCTCCGACAACTCCCCCGTGAACTTCGCCCCGGAGGCGTTGGCGTCCGCCTCGGCAAGCGCAAGGGTCTGCTGATAATCCTGATAGAGCAGCCGCTCGTTCTCATCAAGGCCGTCGTGGCGTGCCTTCAGACGCCACTCCGCAATCTTCTCGCTCTCCCATTTGAAACCCTTCTTAGGCGGTACAGCACCCGAGGGCGGCGACGGAACAGCAGAAAGCTGCTCCGTCACATAGTCGTTGTACGCCCGCTGCTCTTCGGGCGTGAGCGTCCCGTGCTTTGCCTTCAGGCGAAGTCGAGCCAGCTCATCAGGCGTCAAATTGCTCATGATTTATTCCTCCTTAATCGTTGAATCGTCTATGTCATAACCGCCGTCGAAGAAGGCGGTCGAGATACGCACGTATCCGCGATAGCTGTCGTTCAGCTCCGGCATGCACAGACGGCTGTCACTGGACCCGCGATAGGTCTTGTTCATCCACTCCTTGACCTCGTATTCGAGAATCAGCGGCTCGGGGAAATCCATACGCCCGTCCACACGGACGCGTTCCTGCAACTGCCAGCCCCATTCCTCGGCAAGGCCCTCGATTGATTCATAGAAAGCGTTTCGGCCGAGCATGCGACCGGAGGGCTGATTGCGCTGGAACCAATGGCGGTACAGGTCGTACAGGAACTTGCACGGGAGCAGATGCCAAGACGCCGCATAGAAAATCTCGTCGGCGAACTGGCGCAGGGGGTCGTTCGCCACGCGGAAATCATCCAGAAGCGCCGAGCAGACATCCGGCTCATCCAGCTCGTAATAGTCGGTCTCGGCGAGCACGCGGTAGAGCACGTACTCAAGAACGTCCTGACGGTTCAGGTAGTCGTCCTTGATGTACTTGCGCTCGCATCCCTGAAATCGCTTGTCGAACGGAATCACCAGCAGGCGGCGGTACATGGATTCGGACTTGTCGCGGAGCTTCGGCAGCTCGTTGACGCACTGAATCATGAACCCGCGAAACAGCACGTTGCGGGGTGCCTTGAACTTGCGATTCAGCTGGAAGGGGTCGCCCGTGATGACGCTCTTGAGCGCCGCCGCGTCGTCCACGAACGTACCCGTGTCGTTCTCGTCGGTGATGACGGCGGACACGCGGGTCAGAGGCTCCAACATAAACGGCTCCGAGAAGTTCTTCAGGGGAATGGATGCCCAAGCGCCCGACCCGCATAGGTTACGCAGCAGGACGCACAGCGTGCCCTTGCCGTTGTTGCCCAGCGTCGAATAGAACCATGCGCTCTTGTTCCAGCTCACGTTCGGGCGGATGACGGCTCCGATGATTTGCCATAGGAGCTTGACGATTTCCGGGTCGTCGGACAGCTCATCCATCCAAGAGACGACGTCCCAATCGGTGCCGTCCTCGTCGTTGTGGATGACGGGATTCGGCGCATGGTCGACGAAATCAATATGGGATTTCGCCAGAAAGACCAGCTCGGGGTCAAAACCCATCAGAATCTTGTTGCCGTAGTCATAGATGCCGTTGTTCACGGCAACGAGGTCTTTGTCCGTGCATGCCCTCTTCTTCTCGCAGATGTCGCGAAGGGTGGCAACCGTCTCGGTGACGCCCTTCGTGGTGATTGCCATGTTGTAGCTGCGAATCAGGCGCGTCAGGACCTCTTCGGTCGTGTCATAGCACCCCTTGTTCGGACCGCTCTCCTGATAGACGCCTATGTCGAAGTTGCCGTCTTCGTCAGCCCTGTTGCAGGGTATCCCGATAGCGTAATGCAGCTCGCGCAGGACAATGGCAATCTGCAAGAAATGGAGACCCGACAGGCGCTTGTAGCGCTCCGCGCCCTGCTTCTCGTCGGGATAGGCATCCTTATGCTTCGCTCCGGGAGCCGCGTTCGGGTCGCGCTTGCCCAAGTTGTACGCGTCGATGCAGCGGTTCGTCAGCGTCAGAAGCTCGTATTTGAGCGTGTCGCGTGAGGGCTGATTCTCGGCGTCGATGCCCTGAAGGTAGGACAGGGCGGCGTACGCGAGAAGATTGTCGTACGCGATGCTCTGCTCTTCGCAAACGGCGACCATATCGGCGCAATCCTCGGGCAGGCACAGCCAGCCCTTTTCCTCTTGAATATCAGTCGCATCCGTGCTAAAATATTTATATATGGATTTGGCCGTCCCGGAAGCTGTGCAGGCATCGGGGCGGTTTTCTTTTACCTCCATACTCTCACCTCCTTAATTCGTCAGCTCGACGTGCTTCACGTTCTCGTTCTTCCACGCCTCAAGGTCATCCATCTCATAGCGAACCGTACTGCCGACCTTGTAGTAATTCGGTCCCTTGCCCTGAGAGCGCCAGACGCGGAGCGTGCCTGCGGTAAAACCGAGGAAATCCGCCGCCTCATACGTCGTCATGTAAGAGGGCTTCGACCCTTTCACTTGCTGCTTTGCCTTAGCCATAACCAGCCACCTCCATGTTCAAAGTTCTTTTCGCGAAACAAAAAAAGCTCCCGTGGAAACCAAAGAAGGACAGAGGCGCAAAGCCTTGTCTATCTCGGTTTCCACGGGAGCTTCGTGTTCGTTGTTTCGCCCGTGACGCACGGCCTACTCGACCGAGCGCTCGGCTCCTATTCCCGATAGCAACCCCGCATCGAGGACGGGACGGGTGCTGAGCCATTTATCTATACAGCTTTCATTATACGACGTTAACACTAACTTCGCAACACTTATTATTTCGTTACCCCTGCTCAGAGCCTATTTCCGCTCGTTTATGGGCAGAAATCAATTCAAAAAAGTTCGCTCGCGCCCCCTGAAAAGTCGGCGGGGAAAGAAGAAGTACGCCAAGGATTGCGGGGTCTGTTCCAGTTTTGTTCCAGTTTGTTCCAAAAAAGTTGGAACAAGATTTTTCCGTGTTTACCTGCGGTTTTGCGCGATTCGCTAAATCTTGTTCCAACTCCGTTTTTCGAATTGGAACAGGATTTTTACGTATTTACCTGCGGTTTTGCTCATTTGTTCCAATTGTTCCAGTTTTCAGCAAGTCTTATATATATACATACATATATAGACCCCTTCCTATATTCTTTTCTCGCGCGCTTTAGGTTGAAAATAATTGGAACAAATGGAACATTTACTAGAAATGCCTGGTAGATACGGGAAAAACCTGTTCCAACTCCGATTTTGCGAATTGGAACAACTGGAACAAATCGCACTTTTTCAGGAAAAAACCCTCATAAATGAGCACTAAATCGAATTTCAAAACTGGAACAAAAGTTCTCAGCGTTAATAGACATTAACGAACGGCCGGCAAAATGGAACAAGCCCATGCCGCACCCCTTCTGTACGTCCACCCACATCCGACTGCCGCCCGCAGGGCGGCCACCCTTGCATTGAGGACGCGAAGCGCCCGAAATGCGCACCTGCTTAGAACAGAAGAATCCCCCACCCCCTTGCTTATGAGCGTTTTGCCTGACCACATGACCACAAGAAAAAATGTCGTGGTCACCATCTGGTCAGCCGAATCCCTAGGCGCCATCAGGCTTTTTGCCATTCCTGACCAGATGACCACATAATTTAGGACTTATTTTTAAAAATTGAAAAGGACTACGTAATACGTATAGATAAATAAAGTTTGTCGGATTTTATCTGGTCATGTGGTCATGTGGTCAGAACGTAAAAAATCCCTTGATAAAAGAGGGGATTTCATTTCAAGAGCTGACCAGATGCCCATTTTGATGTGGTCACACATGTGGTCAGCCCTCACGTGTACCTCTTGTCGCAGTCGTTGCTTTCTTGCATCGAGCGGATGCGAGATGCGCAATGGCGCTCGAACGTCCCCAGACCGCTTCAGAGGCGTTTTAAGGCATGAAAAAAGCCCGAGGGGTACACGAGTACCCCAACGGGCTTAAAACGCCTTAAATCGGGCTTACAACGTCTCAGAACGCAAAATACGGCGTTTCACGTCAATGGGAACGGAAAGGGGACGCCATCAGGCGTCCCCCAACCTATACACAAGCGCAAACTCGTTCTTGTAAAAGAAGAGTTCGACGCTTCCTCTTCTGGTGGAGCTAAGGGGATTCGAACCCCTGACCCTCTCCATGCCATGGAGATGCGCTACCAGCTGCGCCATAGCCCCGAAAACCGACCACCGTAGCGGCCGTGGGTGATGTAGGAATCGAACCTACGACCCCTTCCGTGTGAAGGAAGTGCGCTAGCCGCTGCGCCAATCACCCAGTGCACACCGAAGTGAACTTCGGCATCCGTGGGCGATACAAGATTCGAACTTGTGACCCCTTCCGTGTCAGGGAAGTGCGCTACCTCTGCGCCAACCGCCCGGGTCTGCGTGCCGACCGGCCGAATCGCTTCAGCCAGCCGAATCTGCGAGCGGACAACGGGACTCGGACCCGCGGTCTCAACCTTGGCAAGGTTGCGCTTTACCAACTAAGCTATGTCCGCAATGTCACCTTGACAGGCAACAGGGGAATACATTACCCGACCGCCTGTACAAACGGGACAAAAATCGCGACACGCCTGAAATTCCGCGGAATCGGTCACCGCTCTTTGTTGCTGATGAGCAGCCCCCCCCCAATGGTATTCACGAACAGCAGGTTGCACACACCGAACGCCACGGTGTTGGCCCGCGTGCCCTTGTAGATGCCCCAACTCATCACCGTCATCGGGATCATCCATGCCAGCGGGAGCAACGTCCATCCCAACGCGACCATCGAGATGATGTTGAGGATGAATGCAGCGAGACGCAGGTTGCGGTCGCCATTCGTCATCGGGTACGCGCCCGGCGAATACGGTTGCCGTCCGGCGTCACCTGCTGCGCCGGCGCGAAATCACCGGTCCATTCCTCGCCATCCCACCAACGCATCAGCGCGGGATCACCCGATGGGTCCGGATACCAGCCCGGCGGCATGTTCATGATTGCTCCCGTCCGGCTCGGGCCGCTTCGCTCCGGCTCATGCCGCTCGCCTGTATCTCGCCCGCGCCTCGCCTATTCCGCCTGTCACCTTCATCGGCCACGAATCAACGCGCCGCGCCACCGAAGGCGCGATACCGGCAAACCTGCCTCCATCGCACAGCCCCGGCCACGCGCGACGCACATAATGCGACATCATCGCGCCGCATGCTCGGTGTCCCTCCCCCCCCCCGACCCCTCCACCCCCAAATGCCGCCTGTCGCGCGGTTTTTGTACCGCGCTGAGAGTATTCAAGAGAGTATGACAGTAAATTCCTCGACCATGGTCAAAGAGTTCACCAATCCGCTGAAGGAACCGATCGACGACGATATCAACCTGTTTGATTTCCTTGACCGCCGCGCCCAGCGCGACCCGGACGGCTCGACCGTCGAATACAAGGCGGACGGCGGCTGGAAGTCGTTCTCCGCGACGCAGTTCCGCGACCTGGTGATCGCCCTGGGCAAGGGTCTGATCGGCTTGGGTGTGAAGAAGGGCGACGCCGTGTCAATCGTGTCGCGTACGCGCTGGGAATGGACCGCGCTCGACATGGCCATCATGGCGGTCGGGGCGCTCACCGTCCCGGTCTACGAGACGAATTCCGACGCTCAGGTGAGCTGGATCTTCAACGATTCGCAGGCCACGATCGCGTTCGCCGAGGACGACGGGCAGCGCGACAAGATCGAATCCATCCACGATGAGGTGCAGTCGCTGCGCAAGGTGTTCGTGATCGAGGCCGGCGCGCTCGAAGCCTTGCAGGCGTATGGCAAGGAAGTGAGCGACGAGGAGTTCTGGGCGCGCAAGAACGACGCCCACGGCGACGACCTCGCGACGATCGTCTACACGTCCGGCTCCACCGGCACCCCCAAGGGCGTGGAGCTGTCGCACCGCAATCTGGCGTTCCTGTGCCTGTCGGCCATGCAGTACATGCCCCGCGCCTGCGCGTGGCCCGACCGCCGTCTGCTGCTGTTCCTGCCGCTGAGCCACGTGTTCGCGCGGTTCATGGAGCTGCTGAGCTTCTGCGGCACGCTGACGTTGGGACTGAGTTCCGACATGAAGACGATCGTCAAGGATTTCGAGTCGTTCGGCCCGACGCTGCTGCTGGCGGTGCCTCGCGTGTTCGAGAAGGTGTATAACGCAGCGTCGCAGCGCGCCGGCAAGGGCATCGCCGGCAAGATGTTCCTGCGTGCGGCGGACGTGGCGCGGGATTGGTCGAAGGCCGAGCAGGCCGGCGAGAAACTGCCGTGGCGGGGGCGCCTCGCCCACGGGTTCTACGAGTTGGTGGTGTACAAGAAGATCCGCACGATTTTCGGCCCGAACGCCGACTTCGCCATCACCGGCGGCGCCCCGATGGACGCCAACCTTTCGCACTTCTTCAACGGCATCGGCATGCCGCTGCTTGAGGGCTACGGCATGACGGAGACCTGCGGGCCGGTGTGCGTGAGCCTGCCGGAGAACAATCGGATCGGCACGATCGGCATGCCGATGAGCGGCGTCACCGCGGGTATCGCGGACGACGGCGAACTGTGCGTACGCGGCCATCTGGTCTGCCGCGGATACCACAACCATCCCGATGTGACCGCCGAGCAGATCGTCGACGGCTGGCTGCACACCGGCGATCTGGGCGACATCGACGAGGACGGCTTCATTTCGATCACCGGCCGCAAGAAGGATCTGATCATCACCGCCGGCGGCAAGAACGTCTCCCCCGGCCTGTTGGAGGCCGCCGTGATGACATCGCCGGTTGTGAACCAGTGTCTGGTCATCGGCGACCGGAAGCCGTTCGTGGCCGCGCTGGTCACGTTGGATCTCGCCGATGCGAACGCGTGGCTGAAATCGCAGGGCGCTCAGGAGGAGTCCGACCTGGCGTCGCTGGCCCGCAATCCGATCGTGCACACCGAAGTCGAGCGTGCGGTGAATCAGGCCAATGAGGGCGTGTCTCGCGCCGAGTCGATCCGCAAGTTCGAGATTCTGCCCGACGAGTTCACACAAGACAACGGCATGCTGACGGCCAGCCTGAAGACCCGCCGCGCGCAGATCGTCGCGCACTACCGAGAACTGATCGACACTGTGATCTACGTGCCGAAGAAGAAGTAGGCTCACCCGGCCTGCAGTCGCCACGTTGTTTCCTGTTTGCTTGTTCCAGTGTTCGCGCATGCGGTTGCCGTTGGCCGCTCCCGCTTTGCGGTTGCAGCTCGCGCGTTCGGGTCCGTTGTATCCGTCGCGCCGGTCGTTATGTCCGAGGTCCCATGCTTGGCCGCGGGTGACGGGCAGGTGTCAGCGGGTGTATGAGCATCGGCGTAGTGCCATTTGTTGCTTGCCTAGTCCTGCGGTCGTTAAGATTCACTGCGTGTCGTGTGCTGAGCCGCCATAGCGGTGACCATCTGGGTCGAGGTCCGCAGGGGCAAGCCCGACAAGAAGGGCCGGTCCAAGCGGAAACACAGAAAGAAGTAAAACGGGTTCCGGCTAGACCTATTAGCCGGAACCCCTCCGCCAATCCTATATTCCATGGAACATCATGAGCAAATCAAGAACACTGGGCGTCATGAGCATGCTGTTCGCCGTCATATCCGCCATGTTCGCGGCGTCGGGACAACCCTACGGGGCCTCCGGATTCGCCGTGGCCGCCGGGCTTGCCGGCCTGTTCGCGGGCTGGAGGCGCAACGATGGCGACTGAATACCTCGGCGTCAAGCAGGTCGCCGAACGCCTCGGCATAACCAGTGGCGGCCTGCTCAACCTCAAGCTCCCCGAACCCGACGCCATGATAGGCCGCACGCGCGGCTGGCTCCCGGAGACGATAGACGGATGGAACGCGAAGCGTCCCGGTCGGGGCGTCGGCGGAGGCAGACCCCGAAAAAAACAAGTGACTGGCATACGCGGTTGGCTTCGAACCAACGACCTGCGGTCTTGGAGACCGCAGGTCTACGTCTGGTGCGCGCCAAGCGGTATATGCGGCGTTCGGCACGCCTGCCGCGGCAACTGAAATCGTCTGTGCATCAACACTAACAACCGTTCGCGCGGTTCACTAGAGGTCGTGAGGTTTTTTCGCCTTTCGCGCTCTTCCCGGGCATGCCGGCCGCGCTTGGGCCGTGCAGCCGGCTTGGAATCCAGTCGGCACAGGGTATCCGCAGGGGAAGCTGCGCTGCGTTTGCGCCGGCTGCTTTCACGCATCGGCATGACTCATTTCGCTCGCGACGCGCCGGCCGGGTACGGCGCGGATGCCGAATCGCCGGCATCGCCGCGGCGTCCGCAGGCGCGTTGACGCTGGCCACGTCGGCGTTCATGTTCCGATTCGTCCTTGACACGCAGGCGCCGCTTTCGATGATGAAACTGGTCAGGGCCGGTAAGGTTCCCGGCACCAAGCTGGAGGGCGTGCGCCGTGATGCAGCCGAGGAGGCAAGGGCCGCATTGGTCGACGGTCGACCGATTCGTCAGCGATGCGCTGGCCGGATGAGCCGTAAAGCCCGACTGGCTGGGCCATTTACGGGCTGTGGAGGGCGAACAGAACGCGAAAATACGGGTTGAAATAGCCGAAATCCGCAATTCCCCGTGTGAAATCGCCGTTTTTCGAGCTCAAAACGGCGATTTCACACGGGGAATTGCCCAGAACGGCTATTTCAACCCGTAATTTAACGAGGATGATGGGGGCAGATAGGGGGCAGATAGGGGGCAGCGATTGCGGTTGGACGCGGCTCATGGCTTACATTGTGGTCGCATCACTGCCGTCGGAGCTGTACGAGGAACCGGAACCGCTGGAGCTGCTGCCGGAGCCACTGGAACCACTGCCGAGCTGGCTGTCCGACTTCCCTGAGCCGCCATACTGCTGAGACTGTCCATTGCCGAATTGGCCGCCGCTGGGCGGCTGCCCCATGCCTCCGGGCATCTGCATCTGCTGGCTGCTGCCCGTGCCATCTTCGTCGTCGGTCAGCGCGTTCACCGCGAGCGCTCCACCGACGCCGCCCACGAGGCCGCAGACCAGAGACACCACGGCGAGCAATGCCCACGTCTTACCGCTCAACGCGTGTTCGCCGCCCTTCGAGCCTTTCGGTGTCGGGACCTGACCGCCCATTGATCCAGGCACCGGCCCCCGGCCGTTCCAATCCGCACACAACGGCATCCGGCCGCCCTGCGCGTTCGCATCTGGTGTATTCGCGCCTCGCACGTTCGCGCCCTGCGCGTTCATGTTCTGGCCACTCACCGCTTGCATATTTCCCGGCCGCGGATTCATTGCCTGCGTCGGCGCATTCTGCGCGTACCACGCCGCACGCGATCCCTCGCCGTAGCTCCCCGGCATCGGAGCGTTCGGCGCATAGCCGGAACTGCCCGGAGCTGCCGCGAGCCTATACCCAGCCGAGCCGTATCCGGCGGTTCCGCATCCAGCAGCCCCGGTCCCGGCAGCCCATTCGGCGTCTCCCAGACCAGCCGCACGATTCCCCGCATACTCGTCTGTACCGCCGTTGTCTGCCGCAGCCCGGTCACCATCAGCCACAGCGGCGTCATTTACAGCCGCTTGATGCTGCTCCGAACCGGTGACGTTCGCCGCAACCTCGATAGCGACGCCCTCGATGGCACCATCCGCGCTGTTGCCGCTCTCGCCGCCATTCGCATTGTTGACATTGTTGCTGTTGTTGCTGGTCATGATGACTCCTTTGAAAACTGACTGATGAAGTGATTGCTGATGTTGATGTCTGGCACGCCGCCATGGTTATGCCATCGTCCACGCTGTCGATGTGCCGAACCGGCTGTCGAACTCGCTGCGGTCGATGGTGTCGCTCGACAGCTCCGTGTCGCTCCCGGCCGAGACCGAGGTCGAATACGAGCCGGTCACCGTGACGGTCACGTCGCCGCTGCCGGAGACCACGGTCTTGCCGTTCGCCACGATGGTGACGGTGTTGCCGTCGCCGCCGGAAGCGACGTTGAGCGCGGAAATGGTCGTATCCTTCGTCACCACCCACGTGGACGTGCCGTCGACATTCACAGTGATGGGGGCGTCGCTCGCCGTGCCCGTGCCGGAGCCGGCCGCCGCGTTGTCCGTGAGCGTCGCCGCGTCGGTGTCGAAATCAAGCTCAGTGTTCTGCAGCACCACATCGGCGGTCGTGTTGGTGAAGTAGAACATCGACCCTGATCCGATGGCGGAGCTGAGTGTGGAATCGACCGACTGGAACGTGGCGTGCTCGCCGGTGCTGGCTTCCGCATCGCCCGAGGTGGACTGGTAGATGATGGTGCCATTGGCGATCGGGTCGGATGCGGTTTTGCCGGTGACCGTGCTTTCCAACGTCGAATCCTTGATCAGGATCGTATTGAGGCCTTCCATGCCGGCGATCTGGCTGCCGGATGAGGTTCCGGAGACGTTGTTCACCTGAATGTCGCCGGTGGAATACAGCAGCGGGGAGCCGGAGCCGGCGGTGCTCAGCGTCGCATCGGCGAGAGAGATCGATCCGCCGCCTCGATCGGTGGCGACGATGGCGCTGTGGCCGCCCTGCGTGTCCGCGGTGATCTTGTTCGCCGATATCGTGCCGCCGTAGGTCGCGTCCAGCCCGCGTGAATTGTCGGCCATGGTCTCAATCGATGTGTCGTTGACGAGCGCCGTTCCGGAATCGGTGGCGAAGACGCCGTTCGACCCGGAGCTGGAGGCGGTGATGTCGGTACCGTCGATGACGGCGGTGGAGTCTTCGCCGACGGTGAGCGACACCGAGTAGCTGCCGGAATAGTCGTATTGCATGGTGTTGGCGCCGCCACCGAAGTTGCCGCTCGGCGGCTGCATGGTTGAGGCGGGGCCAGCGGAACCGGCCGAGAGGTGCCGAATCAGCACCATGCCGCCGGGGCTCGCGCACAGGCCACCCGTGAGGGCGACCATCCGCCTCGTCGCGATTACCGGCGGTCGACGCCGCCGCGAGCCGCCGGGGCTCGCATGGGGTTGCATGTCATGGGGTTGCATGGTCGTCGTCCTTTCCTTGGATTGACTCCATTGAACGACGGCTTTCCTAGCGGCCCCTGCGCCTGACGTTGAACCGTCCTGCAACCTTGCGGAACGGTTTCCGAATGTTTTCTGATGCTTTCTGGATGCTCTTAGACGGAACGCGCCCTCAAAACTCGCAGATACAGCCCCAGAATCGACATTTTGGGGCTGTATCTGCGAGTTTTGAGAGCGCGGTTTCGCCTACAATCCGTATTCCTCGCGCACGAAGCGCTCCAGCACCGGAATCGACCGCTTCACCTTGTCGGTGTCGATGCAGTAGGCCATGCGGAAGTACCCGGACACGCCGAAGCTGTCGGACGGCACCAGGATCAGGTCGTATTCCTTGGCCTTCATGCAGAAGGCGTTCGCGTCGGCTTCCAGCGCCTTCGGGAAGATGTAGAACGTTCCGCCCGGGCGCACCACGTCGAAGCCGATCGAGGTCAGCGCATCGTACAGCAGGTTCATGTTCGTCTCGTACACGCTCAGGTCGCTGGTCTCGTCGATGATCTTCGCCACGGCGAGCTGCATGCTGGAGCTCGGGCAGTTGTGGCCGGTGCCGCGTGAGATCTGCCCGCACATCGGCACGATGAGTTCGGCGTCGGTCGCCCGCGGGTTGACTGCCACGTAGCCGATGCGCTCGCCCGGCAGGCTCAGCGACTTCGACCAGGAGTAGCAGGTCAGCGTGTTGTCGTAGAACTTGGCCGGGTACGGCTGCGTGCCGCCGTCAAACACGATCTCGCGGTAGGGCTCGTCGCTGATCAGGAAGATGTCGTGACCGTATTCGGCCTGCTTCGCCCGCAGGATACCCGCGAGCCGGTCGAGCGTTTCGGCCGAATACACCGCGCCGGAGGGATTGTTCGGCGTGTTGATGAGCACGACCGTCACCTCGGGGTTCAGCGCCGCCTCGAACGCCGCGAAGTTGATCTGGAAGCTCTCGATGTCGGCGGGCACGACAGTCAGCCGCGCGCCCGCGCCTTCGACATACGGATGGTATTCGGGGAAGTATGGCGCGAACGTGAGCACTTCGTCGCCGGGCTTGGTGACGGCCCGCAGCGCGTGGGCGAGCGCACCGGCGGCACCCGTCGTCGGGAAGATGTGGCCGGCCGTGTAATCCATGCCGAAACGCCGGTTGAGGCTTTCGGCGATGGTGCGGCACGCCTCCGGGTTGCCCAGCGACGGGCTGTATCCGTGGAGCGCGACCGGATCGGCGGTCTCGTACATGTCGATCATCGCCTTGGTGAAGCTGGACGGGCACGGCACGCTCGGGTTGCCCAGCGAATAGTCGAACACGTTGTCGTATCCGATTTCGGTGCCCCTTGCGGTCGCGTATTCACTCAGGGTTCGAATGACCGATTTGCCGCCGAGCATGGCTTTGTATGTTTCGTTGATCATGGCACAACCTCCCCGTTGGACTCTGGTTTCGTTTTTACCACCGACCACGCACAACAGGGCATGTCGCCGGTTGTTGTTGGGTTCGCGCGGGTTGGGAACCGGGTATATTGACGGGTAACCGGTCACCCGCCCGGCCCTTAGCGGCTCCGGACGACAAGCATAGCCCCGCCGCGGCGGAAAGGAGGCGCACGACGCCCAACATCATCGATTATGCACGTTCCGAGACCCGCCCGTTCGGCGTCGACGCACCGTTCAACGCCGTCGACGCGCTGGTGCTGGCGTCGCTTGTCTATCAGGACATGCCGGCATGCGTGCGGACTCTGGCCGATGTCGAGGCACGATCCGGCACATTCCGCAGACGTCTGAGCAGCATCGACGTGCGCCATCCGGTGCGCTCGATTCGCCATTTGGCCGCCCCGGAGTTCGGCGACGCAACGCTGGCTTCGGTGTCGGAGGCGCTGACCCCCGATGATTTTCATGTGGAGAGCGGCCATAACGGCCTCGCCGACCCGCGCCTGACGCAGGAGCTGTACGCCGCCATCGGAGTCAATCCGCGCTTTGCCTGCGTTCGCGTGGACGCATCCGATGAGCATTTCAGCGAGGAACAGCAGATGCAGTTCGCCGCCGTGACCATGCTGCTGCCGGGCGGCACTCTGGCGGTGGCGTTCCGCGGCACGGACGACTCGTTCGTGGGTTGGAAAGAGGATTTCAACATGGCGTTTCGCTACCCGGTGCCCGCACAGCGTGCGGCGTGTGAGTATGTGTGCGCCGTGGCGCGCCTGTGGCGCGGCCCGATGGTGCTGCTGGGGCATTCCAAGGGCGGCAATCTGGCCGTGTATGCGGCGATGAACGCGCCCGAGCCGGTGCAGCGGCGTGTCACGGCGGTGTATTCGCTGGACGGGCCGGGGTTCCCGTCGCAGATCGTCGGCAGCGATCCGTATCGGAGCGTCATGCCCCTCATCGTGAAGATCGTACCGGACTCCTCGATTGTCGGCATGATTCTGGAGACGCCCGAGCCGATGCGGGTTGTACGCTCCGACCAGAAGGGCGTGATGCAGCATCTGACGTTCTCCTGGCAGGTCTCGGGCAATGATTTCGAATATCTGCCGCAGGTGTCGCCGAGTTCCCAGCTGTTCAACCGGTCGTTGAACGGCTGGCTGGAATCGTTGAGCACCGAGGACCGCGAGCGCGCGGTGGACGCCCTGTTCTCCGTGCTGCGGTCGAGCCATGCCGACAGCATTTCCGATCTCATGGCGGCCGGCCTGAAGGCCGTTCCCACGATGATCAACACGTTCGTGGGTCTGTCGGAGGCGGATCGCCGTCATCTGATCGAGGCGATGGGGCTGCTCATGGCCGCGGTCCGGTCCCGTTCCTCGCGGTAGCCGTCTCGTGCCCGAACTCTGTTTCGCCAACCGAGAAAAATGGACAGTTCGCCTATTTTCCGATCATCCGCCTCACGATCCGCCCTACAATAATCCATATCACACATATAGACATAGTGCCCAATAAACGATAGCCGCACGCCACGCAGGAAGGGAACCATCATGCCGCGCCCACGCAAGGATTCCGAGATACTCTCCGCGACCGAACGCCTCGAAAACGCGTTCTGGGAGCTGCTCGCAGACCACGAATACCGCAAGATCACCGTCACCGAAGTCGTACGCGAGGCGCATGTCAACCGCAACTCGTTCTACTACCATTACGCCAGCCTGCCGGAGCTGGCCGATTCGGCGATCATGCACGCCGTAGAGCACTCGACCGTGCAGGCGCCACGCGCCGACCTCAATCCCGACATCGAATGGAGGCGCCAATGCTCCCTGGTGATGAACGACCCAGTTCAGCGGCAGCGGCTCGACCGTCTGGCACTGCTCGCCGGCAGCCATAGCTCGCCCGAGCTCATCGAGTCACTGAAGGACTTCGGCCGTCTGATGATCATCAACGACCTCCAGCTCGACGCCGGCAACCTGGATCTGAAAACCGACCTGATGCTCGACTTCACCGTCGGCGGTATCCTCGCGGTGCTGCGGCGGTGGCCGGAGCTGAGCAAGAAACTCTCGGTCGACGACCTGCTCAATGAGGATGTCGCCGTGCTCGCCATGGGAGTGTACCTGTCGATGTCGAAGGAGAACATGCTGGCCTACTGGAGCCGCATTTTCAAAGGCGACATTCCAGGAGATTTCAAAACCGCCCACTAAAGTGGCTTGCAGAGCAGTCGCCGCCGCGGGGTGCGCGACGCGGACGCGACCCTGGAGGCGACATGGATCAGATACTGCAATGGTTCGAGGCGAACGCCGGGAAAATCATCTTCCTGCTGGTGGCGATCGTCGCCGCGCTGTTGATCACCAAGGGACTGGCACGGGTGATGCGCAAGGTGCTGGATCGGACGGACATGCCGAGCGCGTCGATATTCATCAACATCATGCGCGTGCTGGTGTGGATACTGGCCGCGTCCATCGTGCTGCAGCCGGTGTTCGGCATCAGCCCGACAACACTGATGACCGCGCTCGGCGTCGGCGGCATCGCCGTGTCGCTGGGTCTGAAAGACACCGTGGCGAACGTGATCTCGGGCTTCGGGCTGATGCTCGGCAAGGTGATACAGCCGGGCGATCTGGTGTCGGTCGCGGGGACGGCCGGCGTGGTCAAGGACATCACGTGGCGGCAGACGGTGGTGCGCGAGCGCAACGGCAACGAGATGGTCATACCCAATTCCGTGCTCAACACCGCGTCGCTGGAGAAGCTCACGCCGTCCAATGAAGGATGCGTGACGATGACGTTCACCGCGAAGGCCGGCAGCGACCCGGCGCACGTGACGGAGGCGGTGAAGCGCGCGGTGGCCACGGCCACCGCCGAATTCGCGCAACCCGGCAGCGAACCACTCGTCAAGCTCACCGGTTTTTCGCCGTACGGCATCGAGGTGCAGGCGCTGGCGTTCACGCGCGACGGCGTGTTCCTGTCCACCATGCGCGACGCCATGGCCCGCGCGATAGCTGGATGCGAGTTCGTGGAGCAGCGCGCCGCGGTCGGCGAATAGGGGCCGCGGCGCGTTCGGACTTACGCGCGAATCCGGGCACCACAGCGCCTACACACGCACCATGCAGCGTCACGCTGTGCGGGTCACGTCACGCAGAGCGAGCGCACAGAGTGACGCATACTCCAAGAACGTTGAAAAATAAGGCTTCTCACGAACCGTCACGCTGTGCGAGCGCTCGCCGCGTGACGCGACCCGCACAGCGTGACGCACTTATGACGCATTGAGGGGAAACCGGGTATTGAGCCCGGCCTCCCCTCATCGCGGCTCAGTCATTATGCGGCCATCACCCGGCCATCACTTGTCTTCGGTGACGTCTTCGACCGTGACGTCGGCATCGGAACCGGCATCCGGATCCTCGGGCATGGTACCGAGTTCCAGATGCTCGCCACCGGTCTGGTCGACGAGCACGGTGTCGCCGTCGTGTACCTTGCCGGCGAGCAGCATGCGCGCCAGCTGGTCGCCGACCTCGGTCTGCACCAGACGGCGCAGCGGACGAGCGCCGTACGCCGGGTCATAGCCGGTGTTGGCGAGCCATTCGCGAGCCGCGTCGGTGACGTCGAGCTTGATGCGGCGATCCGTCAGACGCGAGGCCACCTGAGCGACCTGGATGTTGACGATGCCGCCCAGCTCCTCACGGGTCAGCGGATGGAACATCACGATCTCGTCCAGACGGTTCAGGAACTCCGGCTTGAAGTTCATGTGCACCGCGTCCATCACGGCCTTCTTCTTGGCGTCCGCGTCCATGTCCTGGTTCACCAGGAACTGCGAGCCGAGGTTCGAGGTCATGATCAGGATCGTGTTCTTGAAGTCCACAGTCCGGCCTTGGCCGTCGGTCAGACGCCCGTCGTCCAGCACCTGCAGCAGCACGTCGAAGACTTCGGGGTTAGCTTTCTCGACTTCGTCGAACAGCACCACCGAGTACGGACGACGACGCACGGCCTCGGTCAGCTGGCCGCCTTCCTCATAGCCGATGTAGCCGGGCGCGGCGCCGATCAGACGGCTCACAGACGCCTTCTCCATGTACTCCGACATATCGATGCGGACCATGGCCTTCTCGTCGTCGAACAGGAAGTCGGCGAGCGCCTTGGCGAGCTCGGTCTTGCCCACGCCGGTGGGGCCGAGGAACAGGAACGAGCCGGTCGGACGGTTCGGGTCGCTGATGCCGGCGCGCGAACGACGCACCGCGTCGCTCACCGCCGCGATCGCTTCCTTCTGGCCGATCACGCGCTTGCCGAGGTAGTCCTCCATGCTCAGCAGCTTCTCGTTCTCGCCCTGCATCAGGCGACCGACGGGGATGCCGGTCCACTCGGAGACGATGCCGGCCACCGAATCGGCGTCCACATGGTCGGGCACCATCGGCTCGGGCTTGGTCTCGCCCGTCGCGCCGTCTTCCGCATCGGCCTTCTCGGCCGCGTCCAGCTGCTTCTGAATCGCCGGAATCTCGCCGTACAGGATTTTCGACGCCTCGGCCAGGTTGCCCTCACGGGTGAACTTGTCAGCCTCGACGCGCTTGGCGTCCAGCTGGGCGCGCAGGTCGCCGACCTTGTTGTGGCCGGCCTTCTCCGCATCCCAGCGGGCCTTGAGGCCGCTCAGCTTCTCGCGAGTGTTCGCGAGCTCGTTCTGCAGCTTCTCCAAGCGCTCCTTGCTGGCCGGATCCTCGGCCTTCTTGAGCTGCATCTCCTCCATCTCGTAGCGCGTGACCTTGCGCTGCAGTTCGTCGATCTCCTCCGGGGAGGAGTCGAGCTCCATGCGCAGGTGCGCGGCCGCCTCATCGACCAGATCGATGGCCTTGTCGGGCAGCTGACGGCCGGAAATATAGCGGTTCGAGAGCGTCGCGGCGGCGACCAGCGCGTCGTCGCCGATCGTCACCTTGTGGTGCGCCTCGTAACGCTGCTTCAGGCCACGCAGAATCGCGATCGTGTCCTCCACGCTCGGCTCGCCCACGAACACCTGCTGGAAACGACGCTCAAGCGCCGGGTCCTTCTCGATGTTCTCACGGTACTCGTCCAGCGTGGTCGCGCCGATCAGGCGAAGCTCGCCGCGCGCCAGCATGGGCTTGAGCATGTTGCCGGCATCCATCGAGCCTTCGGCCGCGCCAGCGCCGACGATCGTATGAATCTCGTCGATGAACGTGATGATCTGGCCGTCGGCGTTCTTGATTTCGTTGAGCACGCTCTTGAGGCGCTCCTCGAACTCGCCACGGTACTTCGAGCCGGCAACCATCGACCCCAAATCGAGGCTGATGAGCTTCTTGTTCTGCAGCGTGGTCGGCACATCGCCGGCCACGATACGCTGGGCGAGGCCCTCCACGACGGCGGTCTTGCCGACGCCGGGCTCGCCGATCAGCACCGGGTTGTTCTTGGTGCGGCGGCTCAGGATCTGGATCACACGGCGGATCTCCTGATCACGCCCGATCACCGGGTCGAGCTTACCCTCCTTGGCGCGGGCGGTCAGATCGGTGGAGTACTTCTCCAACGCCTTGTAGCTGCCCTCAGCGTCCGGGCTGGTGACCTTGGCGCCGCCGCGCACGCCGGGGACGGCCTTGCGCAGCGCCGCGGCCGTCACGCCGTTCGCTTTGAGGATGTCCGCGCTCTGGTTCGGTGCGGATGCGGCGATGCCGATGAGCAGGTGCTCGGTGGAGACGTACTCGTCGCCCATCTGCTGCATCTCCTTCTCGGCCTGTGCCAGCGCCGCCGTCAGCTGGCGGCTCGCCTGCGGCTGCGATGTGGTGGACCCGCTCGCCGCCGGCATCTTGACCAGAGCATTGCGCACCGCGGCGCCAATCGCCTGCGGGTTGCCGCCCGCCGCCTGAATCAGCCCCTGAATCACGCCGTTTTCCTGACGCAGCAGCGCATCCATCACGTGCAGTGTCTCGACCTGCGCGTTGCCCGCGGCAGACGCGCTCTGAATCGCATCACCGATGACTTCCTGGGCCATGGTGGTGAACTTCTGTTCCATATCAACCTCCGTATGTCTCATGCGCCTTGGCGGCCGCGGCCCACGACATCCGAACCGCCCCGCACAGCGCTTTCCGTCTGTGTCTGATACGCACAACCGATTCGGCACCCATTCTATTCCCGAAAGTTGAGCGCACGCGACTCAAGTTTTGCACTGATTTTGAAGCGCCAAAACGCAATGTGGATAACTCAAATCCGTGCGACACGCTCTCAAAACTCGCAGATACGAAACCCGAAACCGCCATTTTCCACCAAAACAGTTCTCGTATCTGCGAGTTCTGAAAGCGGTCATGTTTGAGATCAACGAAGAACCGCCCCGCAGCGACTGTCACGTTCAAAACCACGCGGCGGACGCGCGCGAAAGACATCATTCCCCGCGTATGGCCCAATACGGACGCCTCGGGCGCAACCATCGAGGTGCATGGGCTCCTATGCACCTCCCCCTAGGCGCTGTTCGCCCAAATGGCCAAGAGCTGTCCCTCGAAGACCTCATAGAATTCGGCAACTCGCTGGTATGCCGCGACCCCGCACGCAGACGGACCACTCTGGCCGAACTCAGAGAATTCATCCACTCATGCGACTCGTTCCAAGGGCAAAAACAATGCATCAGGGCACTCACCCAGATTCGCGAGAACACCGACTCCCCGGCCGAGACCCACTTGCGCCTGCTGCTCAAACGGTATGGATTCCCCGAGCCAATCATCAACGTCCCGGTCGAGGCGACGGGCAATGCCGCGCACGGTCCCGTAATTTCGGACGGCCTGCGGCCGACCCAATCCGGCCTCGCTGTCGCTCGGCTCGTGCGCCGCGACAGCACACTGTGCTGTCGCCTAGCCGCGCACGACCACGTTGCGGAGGGAACCGATGCCGGCTACGTGGACGATGGGCTCGTCGCCGGGATCGAGGCGACCGGAGGCGTTCGGGGTGCCGGTCATGATGACGTCACCGGGCAGCAGGGTCGAGAACGAGGAAATCGCGGCGATCTGCTCGGGGATGCCGTGAATCAGGTTCGCAGTGGTGCCGCTTGCCATCGGCACGTCCTCGCCGTTGAGCGTGAAGGAGATCTTCGCGTCCTTCCAGTCCAGCTCGGTCTGAATCCACGGGCCGATAGGGCAGGACGTGTCGAAGCCCTTCGCCCGCGTCCACATCGGATCCAGCCCCTGCAGGTCACGCAGCGTCACGTCGTTGACGCACGTGAAGCCCAGCACGTAGTCCATGGCCTTCTCGACCGGCACGTTCTTGGCGATACGCCCCATAATCACCGCCACTTCGGGCTCGAAGTTCATATCGTTCGAATACGACGGGATGACGATCGGATCGTCCGGCCCGATCACCGACGTGGAAGGCTTCGAGAAGATCACCATGTCTTCCGGCGCGTGAGCAATCTCGGAGTGCCCGCTCTCGTGCATGAACTGCGCGTGCGCCTCGTAGTTCTTGGCGAGACCGTACACCTTGGAGGGAATCACCGGCGCGAGCAGCCTCAGCCCATCGGCGTCGAGCGCGTACCGCTCCCCTGTGGGCTTGACGGGCGCGGTTCCGAACGGGTATCCGTCCAGTTCGATCAGGTAGTCCTTGCCGTCGGCCGGGTCCTGCTGGACGAAGGCATAGCGCGGCTTGTCGTTGAGTGAAAAACGTGCGATTCTCATACTCACCAGTGTAAACCAGTGCGAGTGCAATCCTTACGAAGAACGCGCATACGAAAAGCGGGGCGGCCAATCATGACCGTCCCGCCTTGTCGGATTCTCGCGAGCTGGACCCGCTTACTCCGTGTAGCTCTTGTCGAACAGCGTCTTGCCGCTTTCGGTATGCAGGTACACGCGCACCTTGGCGTTGCCGCCGGTGTCGCAGGTTTCGTTGAGCGTCTGCGCCACCGACTTGAACGTGCTGTCCATCCCGTCAAGGCTCGACGTCATCATGTCGCCCATGCTGCTGTACGTGTCGGACAGCGTGTAGTCGTACACGAGCGTGTTGCCTTCCGCGTACGCCTTGATGCTGATGCCCATGCCCTGGTACGACGAGGTCATGCTGTCGAGCTGCGACTGGATCTCGCTGGAGTTGACGAACTCTTCCAGTGACGGCTTGCCGGAGCTGGAGGATCCGTTGGATCTGTCGTTGTTGAGATCGTTGTTGGTGTCGTCGGCCCCGTTCTGCAACGCGTCGTCAAGGTTGTTCAGATCGTTGCTGCCGGATCCGTCGGAGTTGCCGTTGCTGGAGCTGTCGCCATTGGATTTGCTGTCGCCCTGCGTCTGGCTGGTGGACGTGTTGGGTTTCGCGTCGGCGCTGCTGTCCTTCTTGCCGCCGATGACACCGGTGGCGAACAGCACGACTACGACGATGATGGCGATGACGGCAACGACACCGGCGGTGATGCCGGCGATGAGCGGGCCGCGGCTCTTCTTCTTCGGCGGTTCCTGCTGGTACGGATCGCCGTAGCCTTGCGGCGCGATTGCGGGCGGCTGGTTCCCGTATTGCGGGCCACCGTACTGGTTGGCGCCGTATGGCTGTCCGTACGCGGCGGTCGGCTGCTCGCCGCCGTACGGTGCGGCCGGCTGACCGTACCCTCCCGGAGCACCGCCGGCAAGCGGCTCACCATACGCGGCGGTAGGCGCCTCGCCACCATACGGAGTTCCACCATCGGGCTGGATGAAGGGGTTCGGACCGGGTTCAGGCTGCTGACCATAAGGAGCCCCACCCTGGTTGTATGCGGAGCCAGCGCCCGACTGTCCGTACGCTCCCGGCTCCTGCCCATACGGCGCCGCCTGGTATCCATACGGCTCGGCGCCGCCCTGCGGCCCGGCGAGCGACTCGCCGTACGCGGCAGTCGGCGCACCACCATAAGGAGCCCCGCCCTGCCCGTACGGGGCGGCTGGGGCTCCCGTCGGCACGCCCGCCCCCTGCCCGGGCAGAGGAACGACCGGCACCGGCGGGAAAGCCTGCGTTGGCTGCGGTTCGGGCGCGCCTTCCGCGCCCGCAGCATTGTTCGGATCACCATACGGAGTCTGCGGCGCTCCATCTGGATACGTGTTGCTCATATGTCCCCCTCTTGCAGAGAGCCCCGTCGACCGGGTCAAATCATTGTTACCGCAACCGGCCACATGCAACGCTGTATGCACCTGATCGGCTAATCCTCAGCATACACTCACTTTCCGTGATATGCACGGTATTGACCGGAAGTTCATGTTCATCTCACGGCAAGTTCGATTCGCACGGCGAGATCCCGCGAAAACCTTGCAAGTCCGCCTTCGAGGACCTCACCGGCGACGCCGCCGACACCCTCCCGTTGCCCCCGTGAACCCGGCGCACCTCACCCACGCATGCGCCACGGCCACGACGACGCGTGCCGCATCGGCTTGAACGGCAGCCGGCGAATCCGCCCGATCACGCCGAGCAGCAGCCATCCGCCGAGCAGCCCGCACACCACCACCATCGTCACGATGGTGCGCGTGTCATGCAGGTCGGACGGATCCGGCGCCGGCATCGGGATCGGCTCGCGGTGCCCGGATATCAGCAGGCGCTGCGTGTTGACGCCGTACGGCGTGCACGTCATCAGCGTCACTCGGTCCTCGCCGGGCACGATCTTGAGTTGCGACGTGTCGTCCGGGTTGATGACGGTGATGCGGTCGACCTCGTAGCCGAGCGTCTCCCCCATCACTTCGATGTAGAAGAAGTCGCCGGTTTTCATCTCGTCGAGCCGCGTGAACATCATCGCGTTGACGAGACCGCGGTGCCCGGTGATGACGGAGTGCGTGCCGTCCCCGCCGACCGGCAGCGAGGAGCCGTACAGGTGACCGGCACCGGAGGCCAGCGCGGTCTGTGACGTGCCGTGGTAGATCGGCAGGTTGACGGAGATTTTCGGGATCTTGATGGTTCCCATCACTTCGTCGCCCGAGTCGAGCAGGGACTGGTATTCCTTGTCTTTGGAGGCGGCGGAGTCCTCGCCTTTGGCTCTCGACCCGCCTTGTGCGGCGCTGAACGGGTCGATGGCCTCGCCCAGCACGGGTTGACCGGATCTGGCGAGTTTTGCGTTGTATGCGCGGGCGGCGGCGAGGGCGTCTTCGGCTTGCGGGTATGGCCAGCCGGCGACCTGCTGTGCGCTGTTGCGTGAGGTTTGGGCGAGTTTGAGCGAGCTCTGGTATTGGAGCGCTAGGGGATATCCGGCGACGGCGACAGCGGCTATGACCAGTATCAGCGTGACGATGCGCATGATGATGAGCTGTATGCACAGTCGTTTGCGTTGCGCGACAAGGTCGGAGATGTCGGTCGCCTGATTGAAGCTCAGCATCGAGTACGGGAGCTGCGGCTGCACGGCGGGTTTGTGACGGCTGTTTCGGCAGGATTTGCGGGAATTATTCGAGGATCGCCCGTCATTGTCCGGCAGGCTGCGGGTCATCGTTGACCGTGCGGGCGCATGGGAGGATTTGACGGCTGGGTCGTTGCCGGATGAGGTGGCCGGCCGTTTCGATCCGTGTCTCCTCGATGCCATGCGCATCCTCCTGTTGTTGTGCCGGCCGTCACTGCAATCGCCGTGAAACGAATTCGTGTATGCACTGTGTTGCCCCCGGCAGGGGTGCTGCCGGGGGGGGCGAATGGTTACAGCAAGCCGAAGCCGCCACCATGCTCGTGCGGGATGCACGTCATGCGGCGGCTTGGCCTGTTATCGTGTCAGTCAGCGCAGCGCACGGCTGGTGCGGCGAGACTTGGCGTACACGGTGGCGGCAGCGCCGCCGAGCAGCGCGGCGATCACCACGAACAGCGCGATGCCCGCAGCACCGGTCTTCGGCAGTTCGAAGACGGACTTGACGTTGGTCACCTTGTAGTCGGCGGTGCTGTCCTTGGGCGCGAGACCCCAGGAGTCGGTGCCAGCGAAGGTGACGTTGCCGTTTTCATCGATGGCCACGGTGAACGAGGCCTTGAAGTCCTGGTATCCGTCGGCGACCGCGGTCTCGGTCACGGTGTAGCTGCCGGCCTTCAGTCCGTCGAACTTGACGACGCCGTTGGCACCGGACGTGACTTCGAGCGGGTACTTATCGCTGTTCGGCAGCACGCCGTTCTGGCCTCCTGCGACACTCAGCGTGAACTTCGCGCCCTCGACGGCCTCACCCTGGGCGTTGACCTTCGTGAACTTGAAGCCGAAGATCTTGGTGAGGGTTTCAGTGCCGGGGATGGGGGTGCCATCATTGCCGACGAGCTTGTTGGTCACCGCGTGGTAATCCTGGCCCTTGACTGTCTCGGCCTCGTCATTGACGGTGGCGTTGTAGGTGATGGTGATCTGCTTGCCGGCGTACTTGGCCGGGTCGGTGATCTTCACCACGAAAGTATTGGTGCCGTCGCCCTTGTTGTCAGTCAGGTTGTTCTCCACCGTGTAATCGGTGCGGGTCAGCACCTTATCGCCGGCCTTAACGGTCAGGCTGGCGAAGTTGACGGTCAGGCCCTTGCTTGGCACATCTTTGAACTGCAGGGTGAAGCCGGTCGGGACCGGATTCGGAATCGTGTAGCCCAGTTCAAACGGCACGGTTTCGCCCACGGACGCGCTCTTGGTGGTGGTGGACTTCGTCTGGGTGCCGCTCACCGTGCTCTTCATGTCCACTTCTGCGGTGCTATCCCCAAGCGACAGAACGCCAGCGTTAACGGAGCCGGTGCTCACGATCATCGGGACGGCCTGAGTCAGGGTATCGGTCGATGCGTTGCCGTCCAGGAACAGATACACGCCAGCAGTCAGCGCGGTCTTGTTCGTGGCGGTCCAACCATCCGTGTCGCTGCCAGTCGCCTTGTTCAGCACGAACGGATCCGCGGTGGCGGTGAACGGGTTGCCGGCCTGCAGCGCATCCGCGAACTTACGCGTCACGGACGGATTATTCCACGGACGGGTCTCGGACTGATCGAACTGAACCTGCGTGACGGTACCATCCGTATCCGTGGTCGTTTTTTGATTCATAGCCCAAGCCATCAAATCAGTGGTGCCATCGATCGGCACGTTCTGGAAGCCGGCGGTGGTCAGAGCCGCAGCCAGCTTCGCGCGATCGGCGCCCGCAGCGGTCTTCACACCATACACCGGGTTTTCGGCAGTGCCATAGTTCACGTAGTCCGCGATCTTGTATGCGCTCAGCCGGGCGCTGGTCAGCTGCTTTTCTTTGGACGCTTTGAACGTGACTGTTGCAGCAGTGTCCACTGTCGTCTCGGCCGCGTTGGCGGCACCGGTGCCGAACGCCATGCCAGCGAGAAGGGTGGCCGCAGCTGCGACACCCGCGAAAAGCTTCTTGAACTTCATGAGAAACTCATCTTCCTTTCGTTGTCTTGTTTATTGCAACTGCGGAAGCGGCAGTCGTTGAGGCTTCCGCAGTCCGCAAATCTTGAGTTGTCGGGGGCGACTGGTCGCCGCCCCCGTGTGCCCTCCCCGACGAGGGAGGAGGGCGGAGCATCCGCCGCAGGTCAGACGAGCCGACGCTTGCGCCAGATGAAGTATCCGATTCTGACCAGTGCCGCGAGCAGGCCGAAGCCGCCCCCATACACAAGCCAGTCACGAGTCGTGGCGCCGCCGGTCATCGGCAGAGCGGACACGGCAACGAAGGTGTTGGTGATCGTGACCGGGTACGTCTTGACGTTGTCGAAGGTCGTCATGTTGTTGTTATCCGGAGCCGCCCACAGGTCGTCGGCAGTGACGGTTACCAACTGGTTCTCGGGGTTGTAGGACGCCGTGTAGCCGTCCACTCTGGACTCCTCCACGCGGTAGGTGCCAGGGGCGAGGTTCTCGAACGCACCAGCCCACTGACCTTGGTTGTTGAGGGTCACGGTCCGGTTGACGTCCTTGCAATCCTCACCTTGCGCATTGCACTGCTTCAACGTGACGGTCACCGAGCCATTCCCATGCTTCTCCGCTCCATCGGACCAGTCCTTGGTCACCTGGATCTTGCCGGTCTTTACCTGCAGGACGGGGTGGGGGTACTCCACGGAACCCGGGGTCTCGGTGGTCTGGTCGCCGACCGTGTTGACGACGGTGTACCCCAGCTTCGCGCCGTGATCCGCATTCGAATGGAAGCCGGGCAAATTGGACGAAGTATGGTGACCATCCGCATCAGTGTTGTCGGCACCAAGAACATCCTTATATCCGGTCTTGTCGTCATTCTGTTTGTTGGCGGCGTACTCGTTGTAGGCCTTCTGCGTCGGCTTGACCTTGAACGTGACCGTATACGTCACGCCATCCTGAAGCTCATAGCCGTCCGCGAACGTGACCTTCACCGTCTTGCCCGAAACGGTAACCGTGTAATCGCTCTCGTTGAGATCGACACTATTACCGTCTTTAGATGCCGTCACCGTCACATCATTCGAGCCGAAGTCAGCATTAACGAACTCCGCGTAGTCCGACAGCGTATCGGTGATGGACACGTTCTTGTACGAAGACTTCCTGTTGATCTGACCGATGATATCGGCAAATGCCTTGTTCAGCTCATCCGTGCTGGTGGCGCTGTAATACGAGCCCTTCGTCTGATCGGCGAAGCCACGCATCTTGGTCGGATCGGAGGACACGCCAACCGAGAACAACGTCGCATCGCCACGCCTGTTAGCCTCGGCAACAGCGGAGCTGAGATTCGCCCCATATTGATCACTGCTGCCAGAACCATGAACCCCGGCAGGAAGACCCCTGCGATCATCGTCATCATAGGTCGGACGGCCCCACCAATCAGTGCCGGTCCGCACGGAACTCGTGCGGAACGTCGGGTCGCCGTCTGACATGAACACGATGTACTTCTTCACGCCCTTACGACCGGAAGTCAGCTTGGCATTGGCGGCTTTAAGCGCGGCCTCCCAATTCGTGCCACCATCGGCGCGCAGACCATTAACGGCACTGACTATGTCCATTGCGTTGTCGGTGAAGTTCGACACATTGCCCACCGTCGTCGAGAAGGGGACCAGCGCCATCCGGATGTTGCTATCCTTGCCCTGGTTCTCAGACGTCAGCAGATGCTGCGCCATGCTGTTGACGGCAGTCTTCGCAACCTCAAGACGAGAGTTGTCTCCCATCGGGTTACTCATGGAACCGGAGGTGTCGAACACCACGACGATGTCGGCCGGGGACACGGTCGTCTGCGACGAGCCGGACTGCGTGCCGGTCACGTTCAGGGACAGGTCATAGGTGCCATCATTGTTCGCCTTGATGTACTTGCGGTACCGGGGCGCCGTGACGACCGTGTTCGCCACCGTGATACGTGGCACCTCACCGACCGACACCGGCTCCGTGGTCGCAGAATCCTTCTCCTGCGTCACCTTGACCTGACCGCCATTGGCGCTCACCGCATACGTGTCCTGGTCAACGTTGATTTCCTTCACCTTGTACTTCGAGGACTCGGTGATCCTCTCGGCGTCGCTGCCCAAAAGCACGGCATACTGGTCCGCCTTGAGCGTGATCACGCCATTGGAATCCGTGGTCCGGGTTTCACCGTCCTTGGTGCCGGTGGCGGTGTTGTACACGTCGTATTTACCCGTATACAACGTGTAATCCTTGTCACTGTCGGTTCCCTCATAGTTGACATAAGCGTTGAACGTATAGTTCTTGTCCTTGTCAGCTTCAGGAACGTTCTCCGTCTCCTTGCCGATTTGAATATGGCTGGAGTCAAGAGTCACCAAATTGAAGTCAAGCTTGCAGTTGGAACCACTATGGCCACGCTCGAAGTAGTACATGTTCATCTCGTGACTGGTGTAGTTCTTGAACGTGGTGTAGGAGCCATTGGAGGCTTTGACCATATTGGATTCCATCCAAGCGGTGATCTCGGCATCCGACTTGCCTTGGTCCCTGAGCGCCTGAGTAAACAACGCCTGCAACGTGGTCGTAGTGGTTTTATTGCTGACATTCGTCACCACACCGGTCGCGAAATCAATGGAGCCTCTGGCGGCATCATGGATGCCACCGATATCCAACACAAGCATGCCGTCGACGAACAGCCACAGATCATCGTCACCCGTGAAGTTGAACGTCATCGGGGAATCATCAACGAGTTTGCCTCCTTTCGGTTGCATGAACTTCGCGTATGCGGTCATGCCGAAGGCGTACCGGGCGCCGCTCACCGAATGCAAGCCGATCCGCAGCCTACTTTTATCCGCATTGAACGGCAGGAATTTCGGAATCCATGCGTCAGTTCTCTTGGTCCATGTTGCTGACCGGTCAAATCCGGTACCGGCACTGTTCAGCGCGGCGTACGTCGTATTGGAGTCGTACACATAGTGGCCCTTGGCCTCTTCCGTCGGATCGAACAGCCCCGTCAGCCCATTGCCGCCATTGGTATATGCCTTGGCCCACTCGCTTTCTGTGAACAGATACGTCATGTCGGCCTGTGCATTATTTTTATTGGTCACCATCGTAGAGAACTGCGGAACTGCGTCAGCGCCGGTCTTGGTGAGGTTCGTCTTGACGATGCCCGGAGAGGTTTCTGCACTGCCAGTCCAGCCGTTCCAATCCTTACCTTTTCCGTTGAAGTAGTTGAAGTAGAATGCTGCAGCCGCCTCATTTCTGCTGGTACCGCCCGTGGCATAGTTCACGTTCTCTTTGCCAGCGGCCTTTGCCGGGCCCTTCGGATCACTGCTGTCCCAATAATCGAATAGGTTTATCTTCACTTTGCCGTCGTTCGCCGTGGCGCGAGGCGCAGCCGACGCTTTGACCGTGGCGGTCTGCCCCGAAGCACCAGTCCCGGCGCGATCGGTCAGGGCAGATGGCACCCCCTGCTGAGCGCTGTCGCCCTGTGCGACGCCGCTGATCGGGCCGGTGCCGGCCTGTGATGCCTGCGTCGTGGCCGACTGCGCGGCTTCGGGTGCGACTGTCCCCACATTGGCCGCAATCGCAGTGCCGGTGACGGCAAGTCCAAGAACGGTCGCGACGGATACGGCGGCCGCGATCAGGCGAGAGCGCATCGCCCTCGTATGCGATGGTTTCCGATCCTGCTTAGTCACGATAAGCATCCCTTCCATCATTTCCAAAACTCTTCATCCGGCGTTCAGCAGTTCGACAAAGACTCACGATTGCGACTCTCACCGTCGCAGCACGCGCAAATCATCGACTTCCATCGGCCTGTTAACTCCTGACCGTATCCGCACCCAAAAATCGACGCAATCCCCCGAAACATTGAAATAACGCCGAATACATGCCCCCCCCCCGCAGAAAAACCGCTTTCACAGCCCTTGCGGCATAAGGTCCTCGGGAATCAGGCCATACCCCCTTCCCTACGGGGAAAATTCTTGGGAAATATACCGAAATACGGCTTAAATCAGGGCCTGAGGCCTCTTACATAAGAGGTATACCGCTGTATCAGCGAAGTGTCTGCTCCCGCCAAAGCACAACAAGACTGAGGGAGGCTCTCGTCGTGAGATTACGCGGACTCTTTTGCGTTCCTAAGTGCGCGCCGTATCGACGAGTACGCGAACATAAGAACGCAAAACGTGCGATTTGCGTTCTTATGTTCGCAGGCTGAACGTTTCAGCGCGCACTTAGGAACGCAAACCGCTCCTGCCCGCTTCGCAAGAGCCAGCCAGCGGGGGCAGAGTTATATATTGCTTCTGACAGTGGGCTGAACCATCGGCTAACGTCATTTACCATCATCTGCCGATGGAACAGTTCCGTCTCAATAGACCCGAAACTATCGCTCGTAGAACACGCCGAACGAGGGGAACCCATGACGGGCCGGCTTCAGCTCCTGCAGCGGGATCTCGGTGACGTCCACTCGTTCGACATCGGCATAGCGCGGCCCCTGCTTCAGTGCCGAAATCAGACGGGCGACCTTGCCGCGTTCCCCCTGCGCCTCGACCTCCACCGAGCCGTCGTAGCAGTTGCGCACCCAACCGCCCAGGCCGAGCTTGCCGGCGGTCATCACCGTGAAATACCGGAATCCGACGCCCTGCACCAGACCCGCCACCACGGCATGGACACGGATATCATCACTCGATGACACCGGCACGGCACCCTCTGCACTCTCGTCAGGCCGCGCGCCGCGGCTCACCCGCATATCATCACGTTTCATGACCGCACTCACCTCACGTTGCCGTCAGCCGACACCAATACCCCCATCGTATGCCCACCATCAAACGGCAGTCGAGAAGCCGGCAGCGCAGCGCGGGCGCTACAGCCCGGCCCCCTTTCCGCCGAGGCCTGCCGCAATCCGTCAGATGAACGCGCGTTCGCCGAAAATCGCCGTTCCGACGCGCACAATCGTCGCACCCTCCGCGATGGCGAGCGCCATGTCGTGCGTCATGCCCATCGACAGTTCCGTGCAGTGCTCGGTGCCGGGCGCGCGAGAGGCGAGAATCGTGTCGCGCGTGCCGCGCAGATGCGCAAAGCAGGCGCGAATCGTGGCCTCGTCATCGACGTGCGCGCCGATGGTCATCAGGCCTTCGAGCCGGATGCCGTCCAGCTGCGCGATCTGTGCGGCGATGTCGACGGCAGCCTGCGGGTCGCAACCCGATTTCGATGCCTCCCCGGACTCGTTGACTTCCAGAAGCACGCCGACCGTGATTCCACGGGCGACGGCACGGCGGGCGATGCGCTGCGCCAGTTCAACGCCGTCCACCGATTCGATGGTGTTGACGTCGGGGAGGATTTTACCGATCTTGTTGGCCTGCAGCTGGCCGATGAGATGGAACGGGATGTGTTCGGCGTCAGACGGTCGAGTGGTGTCGCCGTCACCTGTGCCGAGCGCAAATCCCCGGTCCGCGCACAGGCGACGCAGTCCCTCGGCCTTGGCCATGACCTCCTGCGGGCGGTTCTCGCCGATCATGCGGATGCCCGCATCGATCGCCGCCATGATCTCGCCGACGTCACGGGTCTTCGTCGCCGCCAGCAGCTTCACCGAACCGGGAGCGCGACCGGCCGCCGACTCGGCTTCGGCGATGGCGTCAAGCACGCGATGCACGCCATCGCGAATCTGCGTCGCCCGCGTCTCGTCGATGCTTTCATTGGTCAGATCCTTGTGATCCATGTAAGCGGTCATCATATGCTCCCTATCCGTCTTGCTGCACCATATATTAGTATGCCCACGGATGAGGGCGAATCGGCTAGAGAAACCGGGAACTTCCGGCGTGGCCCCCCGCTGGCGGGGCGTCGAGCGATGCGAGGCTGGGGCCGAAGCGCGAAACGGCTCCGCACGCAGCATATAGAGGAGGAATCTCACAATCCGATGCTGAACGGGTCGTCGGGGATGGAACGATCCTGCGAATCCGCGGCGAGCGCATCCCACGAAAATCCATGCAACAGGTCGGCAGCAGCGCACGGCTCGGGCTCTTGCTGCAATCCGAGCAGCCACGCGCAATAGCCGATCACCTGATGCGCCGTGACGCCATGTTTGCGTAACGTTCCCATATCCAGCGACCGTTCACGCTTGGCGAGCCGCCGCCCGGCCGCATTGTCGATCAGCGGAAGATGTGCGAAACGGATATCGCGATGAGCCGCGGCAACGCCGCCATCCGAGCTATCCCCGAAGCCGGCGTCGAGCAGACGCTCACGGATGTACAGCTGCAGCGCGGCGGATCGCAACAGGTCACGCCCGCGAACGATGTCATCCACACCCATCAGCAAGTCGTCAACCGTGACAACCAGTTGATAGGCGAACAGACCATCCGCCCGTCGCACCACCGTATCGCCCAAATCGCGCGGCAAATCGAATCGGCAGTTCCCGAACACGCGATCATGCACGGTGACCACGGCACGCGCGTCGCCGGCGACAGGCATGGCGATGCGCAGCGAATGCCGATCACCATTCGCCAAGCGTTGCTCGACCTGTCGCGGATGCTCGGCGAGCGCGCGCCGGCATGTGCCGGGATACATGACGAAACGGTCGCCCTCCTGCGGCGCCGAGGCCGCACGGATGTCGGCGCGCGAACAGAAACACGGGTATATCAGCGCAGTGGTCTCGGTGCCGTCAACGCCATCACGGCCACCGAACGCGGCGGCGTCTCGCAAGTCAATGCCCTGAAGCGCGCGCAACGCCTGCTCGTAGATGTCGAGCCGCCGCGACTGGTATACCGGCTCTCCATCCCAGTCCAGTCCCAACCATGCCAGATCGTCCATGATCCAGCGGTCCGCGTCCGGCAGCACGCGTGGGGTGTCGATGTCCTCGATGCGCAGCAGCATGCGCCCTCGCCCGCCGTCCGCATCGCCTGGATCGGCTGCGCCACTCATGCCATCCACGCGATTCACGTTATTCAGGCAATCCGCATCGCCCGCTCCACCGCCCGTCCGGCTTGTACGCTCTGGACCACCCGCACGAGCCGACAGCCACGCGCCCAGCATCGCATACACGTTACCGATATGCATTCGTCCGGACGGCGTCGGCGCGAATCGTCCGATCACCACCGCGCCCAGAGCTCCGAGTCGAGCGGCCATTCGTTGATCGTGCAGCCGCGCAACGATATCGATTGCTGCTGCATCAGCGGCGCCGGCTTGCCTGCCTGCTGGCATACGGTCTCATTGTCGCGATGGTCGAGCCGGTGACCGGTCTCATGGTTGATGACCATCGTGCGATAATTCGCCAGATTGCCGCCGCCCTTCAGCCAGCTGTCGGTCGGCTCGCGCCAGCGGTCATAATTGATGATCACCTGATTGCCGACGCGGCAGCTGTACTGCGACGAGCAAAGCGACGAGAACGATTTCATATACTCCGCCGCAGCCAGGATATACGTCATGTCGCACTTGCTGGAACCGCTCTCCACGAACGTGAGACCGGCACGGGGCCACCCACGCGAATCATTCAGCGTCGCGTACACCGTGCGCCCGAACTCGCCGGTATCGCCGACGCTCCCCTTGGTGGACACGCAGTAATGGTATTCGTGGCGGGGTTTGCCGCTGGCCGCCGCGGTCTGCTGCGCCTTCTCGAGAATCTCGCGCCGCTGCGCCTGCGAGAACGGCTTCGAGGGGTCATACCCGTTTGACTGTGCCTCGGAATTAGTGGATTTCGCGGTGGCCGACGATTTCGCGGAATCGCCGCCCTTCTGCTCCCCCGCAGACCGCGGCTGCGCTGTTGCACCTGGCTGCGCGATGGACGACCGCTCACCGCCCATGCCCGGCACGCGAAGTACGCTCGCCCGCACCGCAAGAACAAACAACACGAGCGCCAAAATCAACCCCGCACATACGGCAATGCGCCGGGCGCGGAACACCCGACGCATATCGTCACCACGCAACCGCTGCAACTTCAATCACTCCCAGCAACGTCATAGGTCAAGCCGCATCGCCCCGCGAAAGCGCGAGCACAAGGGCACACTTTTCGCAGGCGTCTCTCCCAGCATTGTATCCCGTCAGCCGTGGGGCCGCGCAACACGCGTGGCGTCACGCGAGCCCGCCAAGGCTCACGCGGTTCGCGCAAAAATCACGCGAAGAAGAACACGTACAGCCACGCGCCGACGATGGCGCCCACAATCGGAGCGACGACCGGAATCCACGCCTCTCCCCAACGCGAGGTGCCCTTGTTCGGAATCGGCAGAATCGCGTGCAGCAGACGCGGCATCAGGTCGCGAGCCGGATTCAGGCCGGGGCCGGTCGGGCCACCCATCGAGGTCACCAAGCCCCATACGATGAAGCCAACCACGATCGACGCGGCCGCCAAATCCTTCGAACCCCACGGCAGCATCAGGCAGCACAGCGCACCGAACACCAGCACCAGCGTGCCAAACATCTCGTTGAGGAAGTAGTTGATCTTGTCGTTGTCGGCGTCGGTCGTGCAGAACGTGCCGAGGATCGCTTCCGCGTCCTCGGTCTCCTTGTAGTGCGGGTAATACGTCAGGTACACGATGAACTGTCCCAGCAGTGCGCCGAGCAGCTGCGCCACGATGTACGGCAGCACGTCGCTCCACGGGAACAGCCCGTTGATCGCCTGGGCGAGGGTCATGGCCGGGTTGATGTGGGCGCCGGACACGCCGCCGAACATGAGCACCGGGAACATGACGCCGAAACCGTAGCCCATGGCGATGTTCAGCCATCCGGCGTGGTGGCCCTTCGTGTTCTTGAGTTCGACGTTGGCGACCGAGCCATTGCCGAAGATCATCAGGATGGCGGTGCCGAAGAACTCGGCAGCCAGCTTGGTAAAGAGGGAATATTCCACGGCTTCTTCTTTTCTCTCCACCGCATCGCAGACATGGCTGACTGCTCACGGTCTCTGGATGATTGGATTTCTCTCGTACTCCCGGCGACTCAATTTCGCTGGGTGCGAAAGCAAACGACGTGATTGTACACTTTACCCCTTGACGAACGGCGATACGGGCGGATTGGACGGCAGAATCCCCGGTGATTCACACCCTGCCCTGCCATGCACACTTGGGTGCAGTCATGTGGAACCCATTGGAATTACTCGCGACACGCCGTACGCGACACGCCGATTTGCATCGCAGCGAGTTCCGAGTATAGTTGTCACTCGGCTCAAGAAATGACCAACGCCCCTGTAGCTCAGTTGGTTAGAGCAGCTGACTCTTAATCAGCGTGTCCAGGGTTCGAATCCCTGCGGGGGCACAAGCAAGGTCGGAATCGAAAGATTCTGGCCTTTTTTTGTTTTCGTCGAGAGGGCGCGCCCGAGTCAAATCACCCCTAATTCGCCACTGGAAGCATGCCCCCGCCCGGGTGATCCTCGCAATCCGCCCCTATCTGCGTTTCAAGGGGTTGATTCAGGCCGCGACGAACATCTATCTGCGTTTCAGGGGGTTGGTAGCAAAGTATAAACATCACGCAAACCGCATGGTTTCAATGAGCAAATGCCCTATATACTCCGTGCATAGTGTTTTGGCCACCCCCTGAAACGCAGATAGATGTTCCCAGGCAGTGGAATCAACCCCTCGAAACGAAGATAGCAGCACATACATCGTGGAATCACGCCGGGCAAGGCCAAAATAGACGAAGATGCCGGTCGAATGGGACAGCCGTTCGACCGGCATCAATGCCATGCGTTGGCCCTGAGCCGATCAGGGCCAACGCGACTCAGGAAATCCGCGCCTTAGATGTCGCGACGGCGGCGAACCGCCACAGACACGGCGCCCGTCGCAAGCAGGCCGATTGCGGCGATGGCAACGACGGACACCGAGGCGTCAGTCGCGGACAGGCCCGGCTTCTTGTTGCCTTGGTCGTCCTTATCACCGTCCTTGTCGGTATCCTTGCCCGGCTCCTTGTCGGGCTCCTTGTCGCCAGGCTCGACGGGCGTCTCGCCGGACTTCTCCTTGACGGTGGCCACACGGGTCACGGACGCCTCGCTACCGGCCGCATCGCTCACCGTGTACACCAACGTGTACGCGCCGGGCTTGCTCGTGTCCACCGTGTCACCGGACACCTTCACGGCACCGGTCACATCACCGTCCACATCATCAACCGCCTTCACACCCGCCATCGGATCAAACGACGCACCGAACTCCACGGCCACGTCATCCGCACCGGAAATCACCGGCGGCACGGTGTCGACCGGCTCGGCCTCCTTCACCGTCACCTTGAGCGTGGCGGTAAGCGAGGTATCGGCGGCGTACGTCACCGTGATGGTCTTTTCGCCGGCGGTCGACGAGTCGAACTCGGAGACCGTGTATTCGCCCTCGCCGAGCTCGGCGGTGTGCCGTCAGACATCGTGGCGGTGACGGCCATGCCGCTCAGGTCGAGCGCGTCGCCGATGGCGTATTCGGTCTTGGTCGGCTGAGTGGTCACGGCGATCGACGCAACGTCGGACACGGCCGCGGAGTCCTCGACGAGCGTGACGTTGTCGATGTACGCGAACGAGCCGGAGGCCAGATCGGTCTGTGAGATGGCGACCCACAGCGCGGCATACGGGTCCACGTCGAGCGGCACGATGAACGACCCGCTGTAGTGAATTGTGCCGCCTTCCTTGCTTTCGGCGTCCACGGTCTCGCTCAGCACGGTCTTGCGGTACTGGCTGAACGAGCTGACGGCGCCAAGCGACGCGAGGTTGAACTTGACCTGCACCTTGAGCGTGGACGGGGTGTCGTCGTTGCTCTTGCCGAGCGTCGCCCACAGGCCGAGACGGTACGTCTTGCCCGGCGTCGCGGACAGCGTGCGCTGGTTGATGGTGTCGCCCTTGTACGGGGTGAGCTGTTCGCCGCGTACTCGCCGGAGACTACGGCGTCGGTCTGGTTTAGTTCGGACTTCGGGCGCCGAGTGGCACCACCGGCGTCGTTGTTCTTCGTGTTGTCGGCGTTGCCGAGCGTCCACGGCGATGCCGCGGCGCATGTATTTTTCGTAATCGGCCGCGTTCGCATCAGTGTTGGTGACTTCGAAGCCCTGCACTGTGATGTATTCGGAGTTCTTCAGCAGGATGGTCTCGCTGACGCCCGCACCGGCGATGATGGGCGCGGCGCCTTCGCCGTACGCTCCGATGGTGATGGGCGCGTCCTTGGTGCCTTTGGTGTTGATGACGCGCAGGCCGGTCTTGACCGAGGCGCTGTCGATGGTCTGGGTCGCGCTGGTGCAGGTGGCGCCGGCCTTGAGCAGCAGGGACTCACCGGCTTTGAGGGTGATGCCGTTCGCCGCTGTCAACGAGTTGAACGGGGCTGGCTTGGCTTCCGTCTCCGTTGGCGGTCGCCGCGCAGTCGACATAATATGATTTGGCCGGGTCCGGCGTGCTTTCCTCCGCCTGTGCGGCACCTATGCCGACAATGCAGGACGACAACAGTGTCGCTGCCGCCACCGCATACGCGACCGTTGTTCGTTTGATCGTGGGCATGTACTTCTGCTCCTCACGTCCCCGTATGTGTCGCCGTCATGGCCGGGCTGGAGTCCGTTATGAGGCGGGGAGCGCACCGCAATCTCGTCATTGCGATTCGCCCGTGTTCGGCCGGCGTGTCCTCTCTGGCGCGTAACCGGTCACGATATGGTGCACAATATTAACAAAAAGATAGACCAGAGTGGGGCTTCCGCGTCTTGAGAACGCCCATCCTCGCAGCAAATCATTCTCATTAAGAAAGGTGCGAGCCCGCCGCAACTCCAAATGAACATCAATGTCCGCAAATCCTTGGAAAACAGCGTTTTCTCATATTGTTCACTTGTGCGTAAATGTTCGCAATCCTCGCACCTTCCTTATTGAGAATCATTCGCTGCGACTTGGAACAATACAAAAAGCCCCTCGCCGCGCGGAGCGGCGGAGGGGCTGATGCTTAAGCTCAGACGATAATCTGTCTGATGGGCCGAAGTTACTCGGCGACGACCTTCACGAAGAAGGAGGCGGTGATCTCCGGGTGCAGGGCGGCCTTAGCCGGGAAGTCGCCGGTGGTCTTGATCGGCTCGACCTCGATGGCCTTCGGGTTGACCGCGGCCTTGTCGGAGAGAGCCAGCGCGATCTGCTCGGCGGTGACGCTACCGAACAGCTTGCCGGACTCGGAAACCTTGGCAGCGATCTCGACGGTAGTGCCCTCGATGGCGGCCTTGGCGGCGACGGCATCCTCGCGGGTGGCGACGGCCTTGGCCAAGCGAGCGCGCTTCATCTGCACGATCTGAGCTTCGGCGCCCCTGGTCCACGCGAAGGCGAGGCCCTGCGGGATCAGGTAGTTGCGGGCGTAGCCGGAGCGGACGGCGACGACATCGCCGGAGTGGCCCAGGTTGGCAACGGTCTGGGTGAGAATAACCTTGGATTCAGCCATTTCTTATCCTCCCTAACTCAGCGACCGGTGGTGGCGTACGGCAGCAGGGCCATCTCGCGGGCGTTCTTGATCGCCTTGGAGAGCTCGCGCTGTTCCTGCACGGTCACGCCGGTGATACGGCGGGAACGAATCTTGCCGCGATCGGAGATGAACTTGCGCAGCAGCGCGACGTCCTTGTAATCGATCTCGGTGACCTTGGCGGCCTTCAGCGGATTCGGCTTCTTCTTGAACGGCTTGACCGGCGGTTGCGGCCTCTTACGTGACATGATGTTCTCCTTGAAAATTACGATTGAATGCTTGCTTCTGGATTGTTACGTGCGTCGCGCGGCTTCATATGGCCGCGGACGGGCATCAGAACTCGGGTTCCTGCGAATCGCCACCGAAATCGGACGAGCCACCGAACGAACCGAAGGACGAGCCGGCATCGCCGGACGTGCCCCACGGATCGGTCGCAGGCGCGGCGCTCTGGCCGGCGTTGCCCGCAGCGGACGCGCCACCCTGGTAGCCGCCATTGCCGCCACCCTGATAGCCACCGCTGAAGCCGCCATTGCCACGGCCACCCTGGTAGCCGCCGGCGTTGCCGCCGAAACCGCCGCCATTGCCCTGACCGGCGTTGAATCCGCCATTGCCGCCATTGCCACGGCCGGCGAATCCGCCTTGGCCGTTGCCGCTGGACGTGCGCGTGACCTGCGCGGTCGCGTAACGCAGCGACGGGCCGATCTCATCAATCGTCATCTCGATGACGGTGCGGTTCGAGCCGTCCTGCGCCTGATACGAGCGCTGCTGGAGACGCCCCTGCGCGATGACACGCATGCCTTTGGACAGCGTGCTGGCGCAATGCTCGGCGAGATCGCGCCAGGCGGAGCAGCGCATGAACAGCGCATTGCCGTCCTCGAACTGCCCGGTGTTGCGATTGTAGGTACGCGCGGTAGAGGCGATGGTGAAACTGGCGACGGAAGCGCCGTTTCCCGTGGTCCTCAGTTCGGGATCTGCCGTGAGGTTGCCCACCACGGTGATGATGGTTTCGCCTGCCATGACTTACCTTCTTACCTTTGGTTCAGCGAGTCGCGAACAATCAGAAACTCATACGGCTTACTTGGCGTCTTTACGAAGAATCTTCGTGCGGACGACGGATTCGTTCAGGTTGAGCACACGATCGAGCTCGGCGCTGACCTCGGGAGTGGTCGTGTAGTTGACCACCACGTAGTTGCCTTCGGTCTTGCCGTCAATCTCGTAAGCGAGCTTGCGACGTCCCCAAATATCGGTGTTCTCGACGGAACCACCTTCCTTGGTGACGAGCTCCAGATACTGCTCGGTCAACTTCTTCAGACCGCGCTCATCCAGCTCAGGATCGGCAATGAACATCAGTTCGTACTTATGCGCAGACATCACCCACCTCCTTCGGACTAGTCGGCCATGGACTATCCATGGCAGGAGTGTGTATACGCGCTGCTGAAAACAGCAACTTCTCTAAGCTACGCCATGCCCGCGACAGCTTGCGGGGTCTGTCGCGAAGCGACTGGGGAGTAATCCGTCCTACTGCAAATCCACGACCGCGCAATCCGCGGCACCATAGCCGTTCGACTTGCACCATGCGTCGCCGGCCTTCACCGAGTCGACCGTATCACCCGACAGGATCACGTAATACGCGGTCGAAGCGTCGGCCTTCGTGTACGTCGGGTAATCGCCGGACCAGATCAGGATCGCGTTCTTGTGCTTGATGCGCTGCTGCAGGAACTGCTCGTAGATGTCCACGTAATGCCAGGTCTTGCCGTCGGCCTTCATGTCGTTTTTCTTGCTGGACAGCTGCGTGGTGTAGGTGGTGTAGAAGCGGGATGCGGCGGATTCGTCATGCTTGAGCTGCCAGCTCAACGCAAGCTGCGCGTACCGCTCGGCGTCCTCGCTGTTGATGTCGGAGCCTGCCAACGCGTCGCCGTCCGCACTGCCCGCCTCGCCGGTGCCGCTCTGACCGGTCTGCAGGATGACCTCGGTGCTGCCGGTCTCGATCTGGTCGTACGGGCGCCAGTACTGCCTCGTGGTGAATTCGAGCGCGACGTTGGCCGTCTCGCCATTGAACTTGACCGGCTGCTTGGAGAAGTCGAAGACGGCCGAGGCGATGACATTGCCTTCATCGTCCTTGATGCTGACCTTGACGTCGGATTCCTTGAACTCCGCCGTGTCGCCGTCCTTCGTCGACGCGCAGTTGGAGGTGAGCTGCAGCTGCGCGACGAGATTGGCGTCGCTGTGGTCGACGGAACTCAGCTCGGCATCGGGCGCAGCGGTGCAGGGCTTGTCGTCTTTCGCGGCCTTGCTGTCGCCGGACTTGGTCTTGCCGCTCTGCTGGGATGTCGACTGCGTCTGAGCCGATTGGGTGCCGGAATCACGCAGCATGAACCACCAGACGCCGAATCCGGCGGCAAGCGCCACGACGAGTACGGCGATGATGATGCCGACGATCAGCGCGGTCTTCTTCTTGCCCTTGCCGGCGGACTCTCCAGGCCGTGACGGTTGGACTGGCGGCTGCACGGCCTGCGGCGGGAAGACGGCACCGGGCTGGGCGGCACCGTATTGCCCCGCGTACTGCTGAACAGCCTGATAAGGCTGTGCAGCAGGCACCGGCTGGGCGGTCGGCACCGGCTGTGCGGGCTGCGAGCCGGCGGACAGCTCGGCACCGCACTGCTGGCAGAACCGTATGCCGGGTTCCGACTGCTGACCGCACACCGGGCACACGGGACCCGCCTGCACGGCTACGGGCGCCCCGCAGTTCTCGCAGAATCTATCGCCCTCAACGACATTCGCACCACAACGGGAACACCGCATAATCTCTCCTCATGACTATCCTGCGTTCAACGTTACACTGCATGACAGCATTCCCCTGCAAATATACTGCGATACGGACCCCAAATGACGTCCGCAACCATTTGACCGAGATGTCTTTTAGATATAAAATTTGAAGACTGATGAAATCTCGAAGAGGAGATTATCATGCCGGCAACCAAAAGGTTCCAGATAACATTGTTGGCCGTTTTGCTGACTCTCGCCGCATCGTTCGTATCGATGTCGCCCAAGCAGGCTTCTGGCTTTGACTCCACATATGAAGTCGTCACTGATGCAGACGGCAGCAAAATCATCATGGCCAAGCCCGGCTCTGCAGCAGTCATAGAACCATCGACCGGCAAACTTCTAAACGTGATTCCTCCTTCATCCATGAATGTCAACGCCATCACCGTAACAAGGGGATGCACAAACAAGAACGCTGGATGCTGGACAAGCGGTAGCGCACTTGGGAATATGCAATTCGCCGGAAGTGGAGCTGTGCCCGGCACTTGGCCGTATAGAAATGCGTACTACACCGGGAACTTGCATGGTTTTGTGATCTATCAATACAAAGGTGCGACCATGAGTTCGCCGAAACTAGGACCGCATTTGTGGATACGCATGGCAAACAATAGTGCTGTCACGGGGAAGAGTGTCACCCGTTGGTAAAAAGACATTCTCATACGTTGAGATAATGCATATCGGAGTAAGAGGAGTAAGAATGGGGCATATTCCGGCATCCCGTCGTACGGTGACGATGGCCATCGCCGTCATCGCCGTCATTACGCTTTCCATTGCGATGCTGTGCGGATGCGGCACGGCACGGAACACGAACCAAGCAACGGATTCCGGCTCGGGCGGGAACCGTCTCGCCTCATCTTTGCAGGCTTATGCTACGCAGCTGCTCGGCCAGGACTCCGGAATGGACCCCGCGCAGAAAGCGACACTGCGCAAGGCCGCGACAAGCGGCAAAATAAGTCTGTCCGATTACAAGGCCGCATGGAGCCGATACATCACGTGCGTCCAAGACAAGGGCTATCCGAGGCCGACACTGAAAACTTACTCCAACGGCATCCAGCAGCCGCAGGGAGACATACTTCCTTCAGATAAAGCCGATGACCTTGACTACATCCAGAAAAAGGCCAAGGACTTGAACGCGTGTGGAATCGCCACCGTGGATTCGGTGGACGCGTTGTATATGGCACAAGTCGGCAATCCCAATCTGTATGCGTCTCATGAGGAGGGAGCAGTTGATTGCCTTAAGCGCGCCGGGCTGGTGCCGAAATCCTACACCGTCGAACAATACGAGAAGGAGGCGAACGCAATGGGTCATGCCGCTCCCGGAGAGACCGTCAACACGACGTATGACATGAAGAAACCGGAAGTGCTGGCATGCCTCGCCGCCAACGGCAACGTATTCATGGACAGATGACGCCACAGGCACAGAGAATGCATTGGCATGTTTTCGCCCCTATCGAATATCGGATTACCTGCCCGATGGGGGCGAAAACATACCTTATATGCCCCGCCCAAATACCGCGAATAAGCTGCTGAAGATGACGTGGCGACTATACAATAAGGAGGGAAGAGCAAACCAAGAAAGGGGCTTGTTATGATATGTCCTCACTGCGGCGCCACGCTGTCCAGCGCCGCACGATTCTGCACGCAATGCGGGCAGACGCTCGCGGTCGCCGCAGCAAACAGCAACGACAACGTCGAAGATTCGACCGTGCTCGGCACCGCTCCACACGGCACCGCAGCCGCGCCTCAGCCGGAAGCACCCGCTCCCGTCGCCGCATTCCCCGAACCCGTACCGGCCCCGCAGGCCGCGGCACCGCAGCCCGAGCCGGCACCCGCATTCCCCGGCGCGGAACAGCCCGCGGCCGAGCCGGCCTTCCCGGCGGTTCCCGAACCAGTCCCCGCACAAGAAGCTCCTGCAGCTCCCGTCCCGGCGGCAGAAGTGCCAGTCGCCGCTCCGGCCGGAGAAGTTCCCGCCGCCGCACCTGTTGCGGCTGCAGCACCGGCTCCCGGCACTTTTGTTGCGCCCGCGCCTGGTGCTCCCGTCCCCGGCGCACCTGCCCCCGTTACCCCCGGCGCACCCGGCGCCCCGGTTCAGCCCGGCGCTCCGCAGCAGTTCGTCCCCAACCCGATGTTCAAGGAGCTGTTCTCCGCGCGTTCGCTGCAGACCGCCGCAATCAGCCTTGCCTTCGGCTTGATCGGCGCGATGGCGCTGGCCCTGATCGGCTCCATCTTCTTCTTGTCGGCCGGCTCATCATGGGCGTCCAAGCTGAGCATGGTCCCCGGCCTGTCCGGCATGATGAGTGACGCCAGCGGTTCCGGCACGGTGACGCCGAACTTCTTCCAGTTCCTGATTCTGGTGATGGTTCTGGGCGTATCCGGTCAACTGTCGCCCAGCATCACCGGAGGCAACCTCTCCCTGTCGTCCTTCGGCGTGTCCGGCCATCTATGGATGCCTGTCGGTCTTTCCGGCGTGGCGCTGGTTCTCGGCACCGCGTTCGGCGCATACTGGTTCGCGCGTAAGTTCGCCATCCGGTTCAAGTGGACCGGCATCGTCAGCAGCGTCATCGTCGGCGTCGTGATGGGATTCGTCTATCTGATTCTCGCCGCGATCTTCCCGCTGACGCTGGGAGCCGGCAGCATGGGCGGCATTCAGGCCAAGGCCATCCTGACCGGCGTCTCCGCCCGTACGTATTTCATGACGCTGCTGCTCGCCGCGATCGGCGCGTTCTTCGGCTATCTGCTCGCCCAGTACGCCTCGGATTCCAACAACGTGTTCACCGCGGCCTGGAAGTGGGCTCACCGCACGCGCGGCTTCGTGCGCACGCTGCTTGATGCGGCGTTCATCTACGCGGTCGTGTTCACGGTGATCGGCTTCATTTGCCTGATCATGCTGTCCAGCAACCTGCACAACGGCCAGATGTTCATGCTGTTCCCGATTCTGCTGCCGTACCTTTCGTTCCTGACGTTCGCGCTCGGCTCGTTCGGCGCGGTCGGCATCGACGTCCCCGGCTATGTCGCTAACCTGTCGCTGTTCGGCATCTCGAACCAGTACGGCGGCTCCATCAGCGCACCGTGGCAGCTGTGGCTGGTATTCGTGGTGTTCCTTATCACCACGTTCTACATTGCGTTGCGCGCCGCGGCCCGCAACATCTATGATCCGGCATATGCGGGATGGCAGCACTCGTGGAAGTCTCCGGTCGCCACGCTGGTGATCTGGCTGATCGTCACGTTCCTGTTCACGTCCGTGACGCTGGATTACACCATGCAGTCCGATACCTCTGACGTGTCGCTGAACATCGCGGCATGGTACTTCCTCGTCGCGGCCGTATGGTCGTTCCTGATCGAGGTGGTGGCGCTGACATTCGGCCCGGCCATGGTGCTGTCGATGGGCGGCGCATGGAAGCTGTTCGTCGGCGGCACGGTCCGCCCGACGCCCGCCGAGGTCACCGCGTATGCGGCGGCATGCGGAGCGCACTTTGGTCGCTTCCCGTCACAGGTCGCCGCGGCCGTCGGCTACACCGGCCCGCAGCAGTCCTTCGGCGGACAGCCTGGCGCCGGCACCGGAGCGCCGACCGCGCCCGCAGCTGGCGTTCCCGTTCAGGGCGTTCCCGTTCAGGGCGTTCCCGTTCAGGGCGCCCCGGTTCCCGGTGCTCCGGTTCAGGGGGTTCCCGCTGCCGGCACCGACGCCGCGGCCTTTCAGGCCCAAGGTGGTGCCCCGACTGTCCAAGTTCCTGCCGGCGCTCCTGCCGCTCCTGCAGCTGCACCTGTCGCCCCCGTTCCGGTGGCTGCTCCCGCCGCCCCGGCTGCAGCCAAGGCCATGACCCCGCAGCAGAAGAAGCTGGCCATCATCATCAGCGCCATCGTCGGCGTGCTTGCCCTGCTCGGTATCGCTTACGCAGTGGTCAACTCCACCGTGTTCAGCGCCGATAACACCGTGAAGAGCTACCTGTCGGCCATCGCGTCCGGCGACTATGACAAGGCCAACGGCATCTCCGACCCGCAGGTCGCCAACGGCAAGCGCACGCTGCTCACCAATGCGGCTTCCAAGGGCGACAAGACCACGATCAGCAACCAGCGCATCATCTCCGCCACCGACAACGCGGACGGCTCCCGCACGATGCGGATCTCGTACACGCTGGGCGGCAAGTCCATGACCGACATTCTGACGGTCGCGCCGAACGGATCCAAGTTCCTGATCTTCAAGAACTGGAACATCACGACGCCGCTGGTCAAGGAGATCTCCGTCTACGCGTCACCGGCCATCACCAACTTCACCGTCAACGGTGTCAAGGTCGGCGCAAAGAACGCCACAGCATCCGATTCCGGCACCTACACCTTCAAGGTGTATCCGGGCTCGTACACGGTGGAACCGGTCACGTCGAAGTATCTGACCGCGGATTCGACGACGCTGACCACCTCCTTCGAATCCTCCGCCTCGATCTCTGCCGAGCCGACCGACGCTCTGGCAGACGAGATCAACGCGAAGATCAAGGACAAGCTGGATACCTGCGCCAAGTCCACGGATGCACAGCCTGAAGGCTGCCCGTTCAGCATGTACGGTTCCGATGACGACTACCGCAACATCGCGTGGAACATCACCGAATACCCGACCGTCACCACTGATGACCTCAGCATCGACTCGGGAAGCTTCTACGTGTACGGCGGCGAAGCCAAGGTGGCGTACGAGTACAAGAACTATGACGACTCCTGGGAGCCGACGGACAGTTCCACCAGCTTCAGCATCAGCGGGCAGTTCACGCTGGACGGCGACAAGCTGGACATCACGCTGGACGACGACTGATCGGAATGATTTCGCCCGGCACGGGGCACCTGCTGCGCGCACCGTGCCGTAAGTGGAAGAATCCGTGAGCATCGCAACCCGCCGTTCCTCTTGGGACGGCGGGTTCTTGTATATTGGATAAGGTTTGTGTACGGCAACGTATCACCACGGTGAACGGTAACGAAACTATCGACGGAAAGAGCGGAAAAACATGTCGGCGATCCTTGAGGGCACACCCGATAAGCGACTGGCCTTGGTGACGGGCCGCGCATATCCTGAGCTTGCCAATGAAGTGGCTCAATATCTCGGCATCAACGTGCTGCCCACCACCGCATACGACTTCGCCAACGGTGAGATGTATGTGCGGTTCGCGGAGCCGGTTCGAGGCGCCGACGTGTTCGTGCTGCAGTGCCACACCAACCCGATCAACAAGTGGGTGATGGAGCAACTGTTGATGATCGACGCCCTCAAGCGCGCCTCCGCCAAGTCCATCACCGTCGTGGCACCGTTCCTCGGCTACTCCCGTCAGGACAAGAAACATCAGGGCCGCGAGCCGATCACCGCCCGCCTGATGTTCGACCTGTTCCGCACCGCGGGGGCGAACCGTCTGGTCACCGTCGACCTGCATGCCGCGCAGGAGCAGGGCTTCTTCGACGGCCCGGTCGACCATTTGACCGCCATGCCCGTGCTGATCGACTACGTGCGCAGCCACGTGCCTATGGACAAGGCGACGATCGTCTCCCCCGACGCCGGCCGCATCAAGGTTTCCGAGCAGTGGGCCGCCAAGCTGGGCGGGCTCCCGCTCGCGTTCATCCACAAGACTCGCGACATCACGCGCCCGAACCATGCCGAAGCGCATGGCATCATCGGCGACGTGCAGGGGCGCGACTGCGTGGTGGTGGACGACATGATCGACACCGCCGGCACAATCTGCGAGGCCGTGCGCACGCTGCGCAACTCCGGCGCCGCCTCGGTGACTCTGGTCGCCACGCATGGTCTGCTGTCTGGCCCGGCCGTGGAGCGCCTGCGCGATTGCGGCGCCCGCGAAATCATCCTGATGGACACTGTGCCAGTGCCGCAGGAGAAGCGCCTGGATAACATGACCGTGCTGTCGGTGGCGCCGCTGCTGGCCGCAGGCATCCGCTCCGTCTTCGAGGAAGGCTCCGTGGCGACACTGCTGGAGGGCCTGCCGGAGGACATGCGCCCGAGAAACATCTACGCCTGAAATATAACACAAGGGACTACATATTTGCCCCCCGCTGACGGGGGCAGAATGACGCGATCCTGGCCATCCATAACGGTTTGAACACAAAAGGGGAGGGCGCCCTCCCCTTTTGTGTTCAAACACCATCCGTCACACTCGCAAGCGGGACGCGGCAGAATCAAGCGACATCATGGCATTCGTTTTCTTTGCCACTTGTAGTTCCGATTTGCTTAAGTAGAAGAGGCGGCTTAAGAGGATCAGATGTCAACTGATATATAGGAACATGTGGAGACACGAAACCATTCACTTGATCCGCCGTGCCAGGCATATAGAACGTGCTATCCGCTATCCGCTTCCCGGTAGCAACGTCAATCATGCTGTCATCTGTATACGCCCGCATGAGACAACTCACGCATGAGATGATGTCCCGATTGTCGAACGCGGTCAACGACATGACCGTCCTCTCATAGATGCGGCTCATCACGGCCGCTTCCCTTCCTCCCGCGCGACCCTCGCACGACCTACCCGGAAACTTAACCCCTCGAAAAACCAACGCCCCCTCGACGACAAACCAAACAAACGGTATGCACGACCCTGCCCACGCCAGCGGGGCAGGGTAGAGAGTCGTGGTGCGCCAAACACAAAAAGGGAGGCCGCCACAGGGCGACCTCCCTATTTCTATTTACTTATATCACTCGGCGCGCTTGCGAGCGATGAACACCGCGCCAGCGGCGGCGACCAGCATCATGCCGGCCATGCCGATGACGGCGACGTTCGCACCCGTCTTGGAGATGGCGTTGCCGTTGGCATCGGCCTTCTCCAGTGCGGCGATCGCGTCGGCGAGGGCCTTCTGCGCGGCGTCGATGTCAGCCTGGGTGGCGTTGTCATCGGCGAGGACGCTCTGGGCCTTGGCGAGGGCGTCACGCACGGCCTGGGCGGACTTCTTCGTGTAACCGCTCAGATCCAGGGCCTTGGCCTGATCGATGGTGGCCTGCAGCTTGCTCTTGTCGGTCGTCTCCGGGTTCGGAGTCGGCTTGGAGGAGGCGGGTTTCAGGGCCTTCATCGCGGCGTTCAGCGCGTTATACGCGGCATCGACGTCAGCCTTGGTGGCGTTCGCATTGTTCAGGACGGCCTTGGCGGCATCCAGAGCCTTCTTGAACGCGGCCCACGAATCCTTGGTGTACGCGGATTCCTTGAGCTTCTCGGCATCGGCGACCAGGCCGGCGAGCTTGGAGGTGTCCACGCGCTCTTCCAGAGCGGCGATGGCGTCCTTCAGGTTCTGGTAGGCGAGAGCCACGTCGTACGCGGTGGCGTTCTCGTCGTCCAGCACCTTCTTGGCGGTGTCGCGCTTGGCGACGAGCACCTTCCAGGTGTCGGCGGTGTAGGTGGCCTCGGTCAGGGCGGAAGCGTCATCGTACAGGTTCTGCAGATCGCACTTGTTGACCTTGACCTCGGTGCTCGGCACGTCGCGAACCGTGGTGACACGCAGCTCGGCAGCGGAGGCGTACGTGTTCACCTCGCCCGCGGACTGTCCCGCGGTTTCGAGAGCGGTGATGCGCACCTTGGTGACGTTCTTGACCGCGTCGAACTTGACCTTCTGCCAGACACCGCTGGTCGTGGTGAACGTGCCATTGGTGACGACGTCCTTGGTGGTGCCGTCGGACAGCGTCAGCGTAATCTTGTACTTCTTGATCTTGCCGTTCGCGTTCGCGCTGCCGCTGCGGGCCATGTAGCGCAGGCCGTCGATGGTCGTCGGCTCGTTCAGGTTGAACTGATACCAGGCGGTACCGGCGGACACTGCGTTGGCGCTCCAGGAGGTGTGCCAGTGGGTGCCGGCATTGCCGTCCTGGGCGAGGCTTGCCGGGCCCTCATTGCCGCCCGACAGTGCCTGCTGGCTGCCCGCCTCGACGGTGTAGGCGTCGGTCGCCACGTCGTACGCATCGTTCGAGTCGTCGCCCGGTGCGTTCTTCATGTACTCGGCCAGCGCCACAGCCTTGTTGTAGGCGGTGGTGTAGTCGGGCTTATCCTTGGCGATGAGCGCCTCGATCTCGGCCACCGTGTTCACGTACGTGGTCCAGACTTCGGCGGAGTAGTCGCCGCTCTTGCCGTTGTAGGTGTCCTTGACTTCCTTGAGCTTGGCCTCGGCGTCGGCCTTGGTGCGCTCGGCGGATGCCACGTGCTCGACCTTCAGGTCATCGAGGACGAAGTCCTTGTAGCCACCGAAGGCGGCGGCGGAATCGGACGTGTTCTGCAGGTCGGGAGCGGTGGAGGTCGAGTAGATGCCGAACCAGCTGTCGCCGGTGATGGAACCGGTGATCTCGAACTCGGCCGTGCCGTCCTCGCCCAGGGCCTTCTTCAGGTTGGTGAGCTTGACGGTGCTGGCGTTGTACTCGCCGTCACCGGTGGCGATGGCGTAGATGTCGTCGGAGCCGGACTGGTACTTGAACGACACCTTGTAGGTCTCGCCCGGTTCCAGCTTGACGTTCTGCGGGATCGTCTGGTAGATCAGCGTGCCCTTCTGGATCAGGCCGTTGGCCTTGACGGACCACTTGCCGTCGAGCACGTCGTCCATCTTCTTGACATCCCAGCCGGCCTGCGTGAACGGGGCATGCAGCTCGGACAGGTGGATACGGTTGTCCTCGACGCCTTCGGAGCCGGAGACCACGAACGGCCAGATGCCCTGGGCATTGTCCTCGAAGTCGTTGGTGAGCGTCTTCAGGGTGCCGTCAGCGTTGAGCGTCAGGCCCTTGTAACCGTTCTCAAGCACGCGCACGTCATCGAAGTACACATGGTCGGTGTTGTCGCATGCGCCGGAGTGCGAGAGCGTCACCTTGACGTCGCCGCTTTCCGGAGCCACGAACCACACGTACATGTTCTGGAAGTAGCTGCTGCCGCCTTCAGTGTTCGAGTACGTGTTGTGGCCGTACGCCTTGATGTAGTTCTTGGCGATCGACTTGCCGGTCTCGTTGGTGGCGAGGACCTTGGTGCCGTTGGTCACGGTGATCTTGGCCGGGGAGTTGGTGCGGTTGTCCACGCCCACGTAGATCGCGTAACGCTTGCCCGCGGTCAGGTCGGTGAGCTTCTGGGAGACCTTCACGTCACCGGTCAGGCGCAGCATGGCGTTGTTGGTGCCTTCGACTTCGGCCTTGCCGGTGCCGGAGACGGCCCAGTTGTCCTTGAGGGTGTTCTGGCCGCCGTTGAAGCCGGCGTCCACGACGTGCATGCCTTCGCTCCACTTGACGGAGATCTGCTTCTCGGAGCCCTTGGTCACGACGTACGGGGTCTCGGCCTCGGCGGTCAGCGAGATCTTGCCGCCGGAGACGGCGACGGTCTTCTCGTTGGTCTTGCCCTGGTCGGTGAGCTGGTACACCTTGACGGAGGCGAGGTTCTGCCAATCCTTCGGCAGGGTCCACTCGGTGGTGCCGCCCTGGGTATTCCAGTGGTACAGCTTCTCATCGGAGGACTTGACGAGCTTGCCGGTGTTCACGTCCCACAGCCACGGCAGCAGGTAGGACTCAGTGCCCTTGACGGTGTTGCTGTTGCCCGGGGAGACCGCGCCGGACGCCACGGTGATGCCGTTGAGCGTGATGGTGCGGTTGCGGTACGCGCCGTTGTTGGTGTCGTTGGAGCCACGGGACAGGACGACGACGTTGCCGTGGTCGTCCTTCAGCGTGATCTGCTCGTTGCCGTTGTTGACGGAGGCATCCTTCACGGAGGTGGCGTCGAGCGGGCTGTTGACCCAGCGGACGACCTTGAAGTGCTGGATGAACTTGGTGGACACATCGTGCGTGTACAGGTTCCTGATGTACGCGGCGTAGTCGTTGCGTCCCTGCCAGCCTTCGAAGTCCTTCATGCTGTAGCCGCCGAGCAGCGGGGCGTTCGCGGCCTGGCCGTACGACGGGTAGTCGCCGACCCAGCTGTCCTTCTGGTGGTTGCGCAGGAAGCGCATGACCTGAGAATTCTCGCCCTTCATGCCGGAACCACCGTAGGTAAGGTCGGCGGCCCAGTGCTGGAAGGTTGCGTCATACTCGTTGCCGGCACCCCATTCGGTGGTCATACGCCAGCCGTTCTGGTTGATCATTTGGCTCATCTTGCGGGTTTCCCACGAGTCCTCGGCGCCGGAGGTGTTGTTGCCCCACACGTCGAGGTAGATGAAGTCCATGTTGTCGCCGACCTTGCTCTTGAGGTCAGCGAAGCGGGACTTGCGCATGCCGGAGGCGAGATCGTAGATGCCGTCGATGCCGATGCCCTGATCCAGCCAGTTCCAGCCGTAGCTCAGGCCGCCACTGGAGTTGCGACGCACCATGTCCTCGCTGAAGGCCTTGGCTTCCGGGTACATTTCGGACGCGTTGACGTGCACGCCGAAGCGGGCGCCGTACTCGGTGCCCTTCTCCATCAGGGTGTTCATGTCCGCGGCGCCGCCGGCGCGGGTGTTGATGTCGCCGTAGTCCGGATGGCCGGAGTCGTGGCCTTCGTTGCCGTAGCCCTTGAGCAGCACGGACTGGCCGAGGCCGTCGGTGTTGAGGGCGACCTTCTTGACGTTGTCAAGCGTGGTCAGGAACGGGTTCTGCGCCTGGGAGCCGAAGTTCATGGCGATGCGCCATGCGACCAGCTCGGGCACTTCCTCGGACTTATATGGGTTGTTCATGATGTCGCGGTATGCGATCGCGCCATCTTCCCAGTTGACCGTGCCGTCCTCGTTCTCGTCACCAGCGATGGCGACGGCCATCTTCGGCATGTCGGTCTCTTCGACGGTGTAGGTGCGCTTCTTCGTGTCGGTCACGACGCGGTGGTAGTACCACGGCGCAGTGCCCAGACCGAAGGAGGTGGCCTTGCCGACCTTCTGGGTGGAGGTGAGCACGCGGGTGTTCCTCGCACCGCCGGCGACGGTGTTGCCGACGGTGGTGCCGTCGTGCTCGGAGTTGGACCACAGGCCGGCGCTCAGGCCATTGCCCGAGACGAAGCCGTAGGTGTAGTCGTTCGCATTGCCGACCGTGGTGTCGGCGGTGATGCCGAAGTTGGTGTCACCGGGCCTGGCAGTGTCGGACGACATGCGGGCGCCGGTGAACTGGGCGCCGTCCTGACCGGAGCGCACGGAGATGAGGCTCTGGTTCGGGAACGCAATCGTCTGGACCGGGTTCTCCTCGGCCTCGGTCTTGGCGTCATCCGCCTTGTTCACGATCTTGGTGACGTTGAGCTTGAGCGTATTGTCGACGACCTTGATCTGCACGGTGACGACCGCGTTGATCTTGTTGCCGCTCTTGACGTTCAGCGTGTACTGGGCCTCGGTCGCGCTGACCTTCTTGAAGGTCACGTCGGAGTCCTTCAGCGTCACGTCGGTGCCGTTGATGGTGATGACGCGCACGTCCTTCGGCTGGCCGTACATGATCTTGCCGCCGAACTTCTTCATCGTGTAGTCGTACACGGACGGGAAGTTCTTCTTCACGCGCACGTCCATGGCGGCGGTGGAGAGCGTCTCAGTGGCGACTTCGGCCGACTTGTTCAGCGTGATGTTGCCGACTGAGGCATTGCCATCAGCGACGGTGACGGTCTTGGTGGCGTCATCGTAGCCTTCGGCGGACACGGTCAGCGTGTAGTCGCCGGCGGCGAGGCCGGTGAGGGTGAAGGTGCCGTCCGCCGCGGTGGTGGCGGAGTTCTTGCCGGTGACGACTTCGGCGCCGGCGATGGCGGCGCCGCTGGCGTCGACGACCTTGCCGGTCACGTTGTGCTTGGCGACTTCACCCACGGTGAAGTTTTTGAAGTAGACATCAGTGACTTCGCTGGTGCCGGAGTAAGAGCCGGCCTTCATGGCGAGCTTGTTGGTCAGCGCGGTCATCGAGGAGTAATCCACATCGAACGCCTTCTGTCCGTCAATAGTCAGCGTGGCAACCTTGGCGGCAGTCCAGGAGACGTTGACGGTGATTTCAGCGTTCGCGGCAGGGGCAGCGACACGTGTGCCGTTGTACCAATCGCCATTGCCGCCGACATACTTCTGCCAGAACCAGCCCCCCTTGTCATAGCCCAGGAACAGGGCGTTGCCCGGATCCTTGTAGCCGAGGTAGAAGCCAAAACGGTTCGCGGAACCAGCCTGCGGGGACTTGACCTTGATGGAGAACTCTCCAGCCCGAGTCAGGTCAATCGTCTTGCCGCTAATGGCGACAGCCGGATAGCCACTGCTGCTGGTGGCATTGCCGTTGGCGGAGGTGGACTTGAAATGAGTCCATCCCGCATAATCGCCAGTGCCGGCTGCAAGAATTTCGCCGCCTTTGGCGGTGTTGCGGTCAATCGTCCAGCCGTTCACGGCAGCATCGTCCGCGACGGTGGCGACATCGTTGGCGTTCGCGTCATTGGAGCTAGCCGCTGAACGGAGCGCGAGAGTCTGCAAATCACTTGCAGAAAGCGGCGCGGCGGACGCTGTGCTGCCCACCCCCAGTGGGGCGACAGCGAGTGCAACCGCAAGGGCCACTGAAACCACTCGTTTTCTCATATTTCCTTACCTTCATCATGGAGCACTAAGGTTTAACCTTGAGCGGATACGCATGACGGAAGCCCGACACGCGCGTCTCAGTTTTCTATGATAACACTCTTAACAAAATACAAGAACGTGTGTTGTTAACATTATTAATTTCCAAGGAAAATAGAAATTTTCGCCATATACCAATGGGTATGCGTGAAAAAACCTGTGCAAATCCCCTCAAAGAACAGTGATTTTTCCCCGTCGCGACAACACTGTCTCGCGGAAGTTTTCCGCTATTTGTTAACTTACCTTACTTATTGGAGCGCTGGAAGAGCCAACTGGCCGATGCGATGCTCACTGGAGGTGATTTGCGTTCATATGTTCGCGCCGAAACGACGATCCTGCGCACTTACGGACGCAAATGGGTCTGTTTGCGTCCGTAAGTGCGCGCACTTGTCGTTTCGGCGCGCACTTACGGACGCTAATGCCCCCAGTCGCTTCGCGACGGGGGCACGCACTATATAAAAGGACTATTTGCTATCCGGAACGAACGACTCGAAGATGTGGCGGTCGAAATACTGGTCGCATTCGGCGAGTTCGTCCGCGCTGCGAACCGTCCACGACACCGGTATCGCGCCCATCCAGCGTGCGGCCCGCAGCTGCGGAGAGGGGCCGCCATGCCAGTCGAACGCCACGAAGTCCGGACGGGAGATCCAATCGAACGCCAACAGCCCGGCCAGCCACTCCTTGGCCCCGGTACCGGTGAGCGACGCCGGCTCTGCCAACTGGCCGCGGCACACCCCCGGACGGTGCTCCTTGTACCAGTTGACCGCGCCCGGATGGAACGACTCGATCACATACGGGCCGTCATACGCCTGCAGCAGTTGGTCGCCCTTCTCCATCAGCTCGTCCGCCCGCTCGCCCCACGCGGCGTTGTCGGTGAACTTGTACTCCACGATCACCGGTACACGTCCCGCGATCACGCGCAGCACGTCGACGAACAGCGGCACGTGCTGGTAGTAGCCCTGCGGAGCGAACTGTGCGGCGGCCACCGGGTCGGCGACGGGCGCCGCCTCGGCATCCCCCGGCTTCGCGGGCGCAGGGAACAGCGGGATGCGCGACAGCTCCTCATACGTCAGGTCGGCGATCTTGCGCGGATCTCCGGCCACGCGCAACAGGTTATCGTCATGCACGACCACCACGCGGCCGTCCTTGGTGAGCTGCACGTCCAATTCGATGCCGAATCCGGCCTCACAGGCGGCGGCGAACGCAGCCAGCGAATTCTCCGGGGCGATAGAGCCGCTGAAGTCAGCTGTCCCGTATCCCGCGCGCAATGCGCAGCGACGCGCCAGCGCCACATACTCGCCGCTGTGCGCCGCATACTCCGGCGTCAGTCCCGATCCCGCGTCATGCAGGCCACGATGCGCATACCATACGTCCGGAACCGACGGCACGAAATGACGCTGCTTGTCGCTGAACGAACGCGGCTTGATGGCCCAGACCGCGGCGCCCGCGGCTACGGCTCCGGCAAGCACCAGCTTGCCGCCAACATGTTTTCCCATAGTGTTCCTCCTAACCGTGCCGTCGGTTTCTAGCGCAGCACGCCGTCGATCAGCTTGGTGATCAGCTCGGTATAGCCGATGCCGGTCGCCTCCCATGCCTTCGGATACATGGAGATCGGCGTGAAACCGGGCATCGTGTTGATCTCATTGACCATCACCTCGCCGTCCGGCGTCACGAACGTGTCCACGCGGCTCAGGCCGGCGCCATCCACCGCCTTGAACGCCTTGATCGCGGTCTCGCGCACCTGCTGCAGAGTCTCCTGAGGCAGATTCGCCGGCACCTCCACATGGCTCGCCGACGAATCCATGTACTTGCTGTCGAAGTCGTAGAACTGGTCGTCGCCGCTGTTGCGCTTGTCGAGCACGATCTCGCCCGGCCAGCTGGCCTGCGGCTCACTGCCGGCCTTCGGGCACAGCACCGCGCACTCGATCTCACGCGCGTCGATGCCCTGCTCGATCAGGATTCGCCAATCATGATGGCTCGCCTCAAACACGGCGGCGGCCAGCTCGGCGGCGTCACCGGCATGCTCCACCTTGGTCACGCCGAAGCTCGATCCGGCGCGGGACGGCTTGACGAACAGCGGGTACGCCAGTCCGGCCTCCTCGACCCGAGCGAGCAGACCATCGGCATCAGCGGCGAACCGCGACGCCGCGTCGAAGCCGCGCGCGTCCACGGTGATGCCGGGAGCGACCGGAATGCCGGCGGCGGCCAGCAGCACCTTCGTGTAATGCTTGTCCATGCACGCGGCGGACGCGAGCACGCCGCAACCGACGTACGGCACATCCATCATCTCCAGCAGACCCTGAATCGTGCCGTCCTCGCCATACGGGCCGTGCAGAACCGGCAGCACCGCGTCAACGTGCCCCAGCGAGCTCAGCGTGCCGTCGTCGTTGCGGGCGAAGAAGCCATCCTGCCCGAGCGCCACGTCCAGCACGACGTCGCGCGAGCCGGGAGTCTTCTCGACGACCGGCAGACCGTCGGCCATATCCCATCCGCGCGGGTCCTCGCCGTCCACGATCCACTGGCCCTGCTTGGTGATGCCCACCGGCACCGGCTCGAACCGGTCGGTGTCAAGCGCACGCAGCACGCCGGCAGTCGAAATGCAGGAAATCGAATGCTCGTCGGCCTTGCCGCCATACATCACCACAACGCGAATCTTGGCCGTTTCAGCCATGTTTTCCTCCCATGCCATGTTTTGCACATACTGGGTCATAGCCTAATACGTGCGATGGCGCACCGTCCCGTAACAATTCGCCTCTTGCAAAACCCGCCAAACTCAGCAGGGTGGGCACCGGTGAGATTAGCTTTGCCGATGGCGCGAACCACCCCGTCTCGCTGCGGGGCATATGCTAACGCCCCCGCTGACGGGGGCTGTCGAGCGCAGCGAGACTGGGGGGGGTTAATGCAGCCTACTCCTCGGTGATCTCGGTGCCGAGTAGTTCGGAGAGCATCTGCTGGCAGGATATGCCTTCGTTCAGCACGCGGCTCATCGCGTAGGCGAGCGGAGTCGGCACGTCGAGCTCGTCGCCGAGCGCGACCACGGCGTCGGTGGTCGGCACGCCCTCGGCGACGCCGTTGCTCACCTTCGTGGCCTCCTCGACGCTCAGGCCCTTGCCCAGATTCGCGCCGAACGTGTAATTGCGGCTCAGGGGCGAGCCGCAGGTGGCGGTCAGATCGCCCACGCCGGCGAGACCGGCGAACGTCTTCGGATCGGCACCTGCGGCCTTGCCGAGCGCGGTCAGCTCCGCCAGTCCACGCGTCTCGATCATCGCGGCGGTGTTCTCGCCGTATCCGGCTCCACGGGCCATGCCGACTGCGAGCGCGACGACGTTCTTCAACGACCCGCACATCTCCAGTCCGATCACGTCGGAAGTGATGAACGCCTTGAAGTAACTGGTCGTGCAGGCGGACGCCACCTTGCGCGCATTGTCCAGATTCTCGCAGGCGACAACCGTGGCGGCCGGCTGACGGTCGGCGATCTCTTTGCTCAGGTTCGGTCCGGAAACCGCGGCGAAACGCTCAGCCGGCAGGTCGAGGGCCTCGCGGACCACTTCATCCATGCGCTTCTTGGTGTTCCGCTCGATGCCCTTCATCAGGCTGACGACGACGGCGGTATCGGGAATCAGGTCCTTGAACTCGGCGAGCGCCACGCGCGCGAACTGGGCGGCGATGGCGACGACGATGATATCGGCGTCCTTGACGGCCTGCGCCCGGTCGCCCGTGGCGGTCATGTTGTCAGGCAGCTTGGCGACGGACGGCAGACGAACGGCATTGTGGTGCCGGTCGCGGATGCCCTCCACGATTTCGGGCTCGATGGCCCACATCGTCACGTCATTGCCCGCGTCCGCCATCACCTGACCAAAAGTGGTGCCCCATGCGCCGGCACCCAATACAGTACATTTCATAACCCACTACCCTACTCCAGCCCCGGATACGAGACCTCCATGCGCACGTCGCGCAGGTATGAACGCGCCCGCGCGGCGTGGCGCTGCGCGGGCGTCTCGGATGTCCGTCGTGTTCGGGAATCAGTCGGTAACGCGGCTCATCGTACGGTAATCCCAGTAGCCGGAGGGAGCACGCTCGCCGCGGATCTCCGCCATGACCTGCGTCATGCGCACACGTACCCGGCGGGTCAGCTCGTCGGCGAGCTCCACGGGAGGCTCATCGCCCCACGACTCGCTGTCGACCAGCAGATCAGCGTAATCCAGCTGCGCGTCGTAGCACATGACGACGTTCTTGCGCGGCCACGGCCACCAGTGGTTGATGCTCGCCGCACCCCACGTCACCGCGCAGAACAGCGGCACCTGGTATCCGAGCCGGCGCGATGCCTCCAGTGCGATCACGCCGACGCCGTTCTTCATGCTCATCGGCCATTTCTTCGGGTCGCGGGTCACCGTGCCCTCCGGCCAGACGGTCAGCGGGCGGCCGCTCGTCAGAATCTCGACCGAGGTTTCCTCGATGGCTCGTGCCTTGCCGGACCGGCGCTGAACCGGCTGCATGCCTACAATCTGGAACCACTTGCCGATCAGAGGCCAGTGCGCCATCTCGGCCTTCGCCATGTAGCGCGGGCGACGGCCCATGTGGAACAGCGACGCCATCGGCACGAACACGTCGAACATGGTCACATGCGTGGCCGCGGTGATGAACGGGCCGGTTTCAGGGATGTTGTCGAGCCCCCAGGCGTACGTCCTGCAGCTTGCGCGGAACACGACATCGACGCCCTTGAGCAGCCGTGAGGTGCCCTTGGGGTTCTGCGCGGCGATTTCGGCCTCGTTGATCGTGCGATCCGGGCCGGTCGGCAGGTCGTGCATCGGATCGACGAGCGTGTGCGCCTTGGCGAGCCTGCTCACTTGTGCATTGGACAGCGGCTTGACCGCGGAACGCGGTGACGGTTTTCCTTTGGATGCCATGAGAGCCATTGTACGTGCGTGGCATGTCGTGGCACAAATGGTGCCGGCAACGCAAAACGGCGGCCGGAAACCGACCGCCGTTCATGCAAACAACGTCTGACGACTTACTGAAGCTTCTCCACCTGATGGAAGCCGAGTTCCACCGGCGTGTCGCGCCCGAAGATGGAAACCAGCACGGTGAGCTTCTGCGTGGTGGGTTCGACATCGGAGACGACGGCGGCCATCGTGGCGAACGGCCCGTCGATGACGGTGACCTGATCGCCGACGGCGTAAGACACCTCGACAACGCGCTTCTTGGCCGCGGCAGGCTTATCGCCGGCCTTCTTGAGCGCTTCGGAGGCGATCATCGGCGCCAGCATGGCGACGACTTCCTTGCGGGACAGCGGCGCCGGATCCTTGGTCGGGCCGACGAAGCCGGTCACGCCTTCGGTCTCGCGCACGATACGACGGGCATCCTCGTCGGGCCACATGCGGATGAGTACGTAGCCGGGAACGCGGACGCGGGTGATGACCTTCTTACCCTTGTCGGTGTGCTTGTCGACTTCCTCCATCGGCACTTCGATCTGGAAGATCTTGTCTTCCAGGCCAAAGCTGACGACACGGGATTCGACGTTCGTCTTCACGCGCTTCTCGTAACCGGAATAGGTGTGGAGCACATACCACTTGCCTTCCAGAGTGCGCAGCGACTTTGAGAACTCCTCAACGGCCTTTGCGCCCGCGTCGAGTTCTTCGGATTCCTGCTCGTCGGCGTCGCCGGACGCTTCCGCATCGTTTTCGGCGGTGTCGGATTCAACGGCGTCCTCAGCCGCGACGGGCTGTTCTTCGGCATTGTCATTGATGGAATCAACCGCCGCGTCCGCAACCGGATCGGCTTCAACGGCCGTATCGGCCGAATCGGGAAGATCCGCCAGTGCGTCGAGGTTATCGAGATTCACTTCATCAGTCATGCGTAACTTTCACCTTCAGGGTCGATGGATCAGCCGAACACCCACAGCACGAGCTTGCCCAGACCGAAATCCATGCCCGTGACGAGGATCATCAGCAACACGACAAAGATGAACACGCCAAGAGACCAGAAGAACAGTTCCTTCGCAGTGGGGGTGACCACCTTGCGAAGCTCATCGATAATCTGCTTGATGAACAGGCCGATGCGCATGAATACATTCGGCTTGACCGCTTTCTCCGCCTTGCTTGCCTTCGCCATGTTCATCCTTTTGTGTGTTGGTTGCAAATACTTGGCAGGGAAGGCGGGACTCGAACCCACAACCTACGGTTTTGGAGACCGTTGCGCTACCAATTGCGCCACTTCCCTAGGTGAACTTTGCCCACTATACCCGGCACGCAAGACTACGTGTCCGTTACTTGGCAAAACCGCCAAGAGGCCATACTAGCGGGTATTGCCGATTTCGTCCAATCGCGTGTCTCGACCGGCACGTAATCGGCGTGCCGCGGCGTGCGCGGCAGGTACCGCGCACGACCTCTTGCAACGGTTTCAGCCGACCCAGCGGCGGAACCGGCGCATGCCCTCGGCGAGCTGGTCATCGGCCAGCGCATACGAGAAACGCAGGTATCCGGGAGCGCCGAACGCCTCGCCCGGAACCGCGGCGACATGGGCCTCGTCCAGCAGCGCCGCGGCGAGTTCGGAAGACGTGTTCACGACGGTGCCGTTCTCGCCGAGCGGCTTGCCCAGCAGGCCGGTCACATCGGGGAATACATAGAACGCACCGGTGGGCGTCGGGCAGTGGATGCCGGGGATATCATTCAGGGCGGCGACAATGGCCTTGCGGCGGGCGTCGAATGACTCGCGCATCATATGCACCTCGTCGAGCGAACCCGCGACGGCGGCGAGCGCCGCTCGCTGCGGAACGTTGGAAACGTTGGAGCTCAAATGGCCCTGCAGCTTGGCGACGGCCTTGGCGACGGGCGCGGGGGCGACCATCCAGCCAACTCGCCAGCCAGGCATCGCGTAAGTCTTGGCGACGCCGTTGAGCACCAGCAGCTGGTCGCGGCATTCGGGGACCTCGACGCCGACGTATGCGGTCTTGGCGCCGTCATAGTTGAGGTGCTCGTAGATCTCGTCGGAGATGACCCACACGTGGTGCTCCACGGCCCACTCGCCGATCGCGCGGATCGCCTCGCGACTCCACACGGCACCGGTCGGGTTGTTCGGGGAGGTGATGATGATGGCCTTCGTGCGCTCGGTCCGGGCGGCCTCGATGGCGGCGATGTCGGGCTCGAAACCACGGTCGGCGCCAGCGAACACCTCGACCGGTTTGCCGCCGGCCAGCTTGACGGCCTCCGGATAGCTCGTCCAGAACGGCGTGGGAATGATGACCTCGTCGCCGTCATTGAGCAGCACCTGGAAGGATTCGTACACGGCCTGCTTGCCGCCGTTGGTCACCACGACCTGATCGGCGGTCACCTCGTAGCCGGAGTCACGCAGCACCTTGGCCGCAATCGCCTCGCGCAGCTCGGGCAAGCCGGCGGTGGGCGTGTACTTGTAGTTGCGCGGGTCGTTGCACGCCTTGACGGCGGCATCCACGACATCCGCGGGAGTCGGGAAATCGGGTTCTCCCGCGCCGAAGCCAATCACGTCGACGCCGGCGGCCTTCATCGCCTTCGCCTTAGAATCGACGGCAAGAGTCGCGCTCGGTGCCACATTGTTGATACGGTCGGAAAAAGTCTGCCAGTCAGCCATAGTCATGCCATCCATGCTAAACCCAGAGCACGAAAAAACAACAGACCCCGACTACGCTCGGCACGGCGGCTCTCGTTGCGCGACGAATCAGACCAGCACGAGATTGTCGCGGTGCACCACGGGGTGAGCGAACTCGTCGCCCAGGAACCGCCTGAGCTGCGCGGTGTTGCGGCCGAGCATCTGCGGGATCTCCTCGGAGTCGAAGCCCGCGAGCCCGCGAGCCAGATGCGCGCCCGCCTCGTCATCAATCCACACCGGGTCTCCGGCGGAGAATTCGCCGTGAACCTCCACGACGCCGGCGGCGAGCAGACTCGCGCGCCCGCCTCGAACCGCCTTGGCCGCACCGGCATCCGCCACCAAGGCTCCACGCGGGTCGGACGCGAAGCCGATCCACAGCCGACGCGATGAACCGCGGTGCTTCACCGGCGCGAACACCGTGCCGACCGGATCGCCCATCAGCGCCGGGCCGGTGTTCGTCGCGCTCGTCAGCACGGCGGGAATGCCCGACACGGCCGCCACGCGGGCGGCATCCAGTTTGGTGACCATGCCGCCCGTGCCGACCCCGGACGACGAACCGGCGACCTGCACGTCGCCGATCGTGTCGATCACATTCGGCACAAAGCCGATGCGGCGGGCGCCCGGCGTGCTCGGCGGAGCTGTATACAGGCCGTCCACATCCGTGAGCAACACCAGCGCATCGGCCCGGACGAGGTTTGCCACCAGTGCCGAAAGCCGGTCGTTGTCGCCGAAACGGATCTCGTTGCTCGCCAGCGAATCGTTCTCGTTGACGATCGGCACCACGCCGAGTTCCAGCAGACGGTTCAGCGTGCGCTGCACGTTGCGGTACTGGACCGCGCGGATCGTGTCTTCGGCAGTGATCAGAATCTGGCCGACCCGAACGCCGAAACGACCGAACGCGGCCTCATACTGCGCCATCAGCAGCCCCTGGCCGACCGCGGCGACGGCCTGCTGCGTCGCCACGTCACTCGGACGGCTCTCGAAGCCGAGCGGGCCGAAACCCGCGGCGATGGCGCCCGACGACACCAGCACCACGCGGGCGCCCTGCGCCGAGGCGGCGGACAGCGCGGCCACCAGGGAGTTCAGCTTCTTGACATCCAGATGCCCGGACGGCTGCGTCAACGAGCTCGAACCGACTTTGACGACCATGGTCCGTGCGCCTGCGATGGCGCGGCGCACATCCGATTCAGTGACGGACAACACGCACTCCCTTCCCGATCACGTATATCTTGAATCATCGCAGACGCCGGTGTCATAGGACGCCGCCGTTCCACGCTGCGGCCGCCGCGCTGGTGGAACCGCAGACGAATGTGCCAGCCATCCTCAGTCGCTCCGCGCCAGCCCCCCCCCCGCTGGCGGAGCTGGCAGCGAAGCTGACTGGGGGGGGGCAGGTGTCAGGCCAGACCGCCGTCATTCTCGTCGCCGTCCTCGCCGCGACCGAACAGGCTCTGCTCGTCGTGACGGTCGTCGTCGACGCTCGGATCGGCCCAGTGACCGGCCTGACGTTCGGCCATCATGGCCTCGCGCACCGCGGCCTTGGCGTCCATCATCTCGTGGTACTGACGACGACGCTCCGCATTGGTACGGCGACGGCCGCCCGGCTCCTGATCCTCAAGACGCAGATCGCGGCCGCGGGCACCCAGCTGAGCGCCGTCAAGCATCTCCGCGCCGGCGGCGATGGTCGGATCCCAATCAAACGACACGGCACGCTGCCCCTTGCCGATACGCACCTCGTCACCCGGCTTCGCTCCCAGCCGGCGCAGCTCGTCCTCGACGCCAAGCTTGGCGAGTCGGTCGGCCAGATAGCCGACGGCCTCGTCATTGTCGAAATTGGTCTGCACCACCCAACGTTCGGGCTTCGCGCCGGTCACCTCGTACCAGAAACCGCCATCGCCCTCCTTGCGGGCCACGGCGAAATCGGCAGTGCCGTTCGCAGCCGCACGGCGACGATTCGACCGGTTCTCCAACGGATTGATGACGACGCGCGCCTCCTCCTCGGCCTGCTCGCGGCTGGCGACCTCCTGCCGCATGTCGGCGACCATGGCCGCCAGCGCAAAGTTCAGCTCCTTCAGCCCCTCATGAGAAGCCGTGGAGATCTCGAACACCTTCAATCCCATACGTTCGAAGTCCGGGCGCACGAAATCGGCGAGCTCCTTGGCCTCCGGCACATCCACCTTGTTGAGCACGATGATGCGCGGGCGTTCCGGAATCGGGATGGCGCCCAGCGGCAGTTCCAGCTTGTCGGCGTATTCGGCGAGCTCATGCTCCAGCGCATGGTAGTCGGAAACCGGGTCGCGGCCAGGCTCCAGCGTCGCGCAGTCGATGACGTGGGCGATGATCTCCGTGCGCTCGATGTGGCGCAGGAACTCCAATCCCAGACCCTTGCCCTGCGATGCGCCGGGAATCAGGCCGGGCACGTCGGCGATGGTATAGCGGTGGTCGCCTGCGACGACGACACCCAGGTTAGGCACCAGCGTGGTGAACGGGTAGTCGGCGATCTTCGGCTTGGCGGCGCTCATCGCGGCGATCAGGCTCGACTTGCCGGCCGACGGGAAGCCCACCAGCGCTACATCGGCGATGGATTTGAGCTCCAGGATCACATCACGTTCCTCGCCCGGTTCGCCCAGCAGAGCGAAACCCGGAGCGCGGCGGGTCTTGTTGGCCAGCGCCGCGTTGCCCAGACCGCCCGCGCCGCCCGCAGCCGCGACGAACTTGTCGCCGTTATGGCGCAGATCAGCCAGCTGCTCGCCCGGACGCTTGGGACGGCCTTGAGCGCCGACCGCGGCGAAGATCACAGTGCCGAGCGGCACCGGCAGGATCAGGTCGGCGCCCTTGGAGCCGTCCTTGACGTCGCCCAGACCCATCGTGCCGTCGCCGGCGTTGCGATGCGGCATGAACCGGTAGTCCAGCAGGCTGGTGGCGTTCGTGTCGGCCACGAACACCACGGAACCACCGTTGCCGCCGTTGCCGCCGTTCGGGCCTGCCAACGGCTTGTACTTCTCGCGCCTGATGCCGGCGGATCCATTGCCGCCGTCGCCGCCCTTGACATGAACGGTCACTCTATCCACAAAATCACTCATAACGCTCTACCTTACCTTGACCCCCGGTTCTCCCCAGGTTCGCTCGCTCCGCCCGCAGCGGAGCAGCCCCGGTCGCTCTGCCCCCCCCAATCCGTGCGGAGGTCTTCACAAGTGCTCAAATTACGGGTTGAAATAGCCGATTCCGGCAATTCCCCGTGTGAAATCGCCGTTTTCAGGCCCCAAAACGACCATTTGGCACGGGGAATTCCGGATAACGGCTATTTCACCCCGTAATGTACCGGTGTACCAGAGGAGGGTGGGGTGGCTCCTCGGAGAGTGATGTGGTGCCTGATGAGGGAGGCGCGGTACCGGGGGAGGGAGATGCGGTCCCGAGAAGGGAGACGTGATACCTGAGGGGACGCACGGGGGTTACAACACATGACGCGGGAAACACGATACATGATGAGAGGGCACGGCACATGGTGCGCGAATGTGGGCCGTCGCCGCCTATGCGCAATCGAATGGATGCCTTGCACACCACCGTATGCTCCGCCATCATCCGGATTTCCCGTCGGAATAGGCTCATCGCGAATTCGCAGATGTCGCGAGCCCAGACCCCCTACACTTGGCATATGGGGACGCATCATTCGCTGGACAGACTTTTCGCCGTTGCACGGCAGGAGCGACGCTGCGCCATTCCCTCCACCAACACGGACATACAGGCAATACGCAGGAGAGTGAAGACCGGCGCCGTGCTGAGAGTCTTCCGCGGCCTGTACGCAGAGCCCGCGTATTGGGAATCGCTTGATCCGCATGAACAGGTTCGCCATATCGTACGAGCGCTCGCCATCCAACATCCTGATTGGGTGTTCTGCGGTCCTACGGCCGCCATCATGCACGGGCTCGACTGCTCCTATCGGCTGGCATTCCCAATCTGCATCGTCGCGAGCCCCGGCGCGCATCATCAGGACACCAGGCACATATCGCATCACGCGATCACGCATCCGGACATCACCGTGGTTCAGGGAGTGAAGGTCATCAGCTTGCTGCAAACACTGTTCGACCTCGCGGCATGCCAGCCTCTGCGCTACGCCCTCGGGCCGGCGGATTGTGCGCTCCGCAACGGCCTCGTGAGCGAATCCGCGCTCCGAGCGTATCCCTCCAGCGTGAAATACTCACGCAACCGCGCCGCCGTCGAGCGCGCGTTCGCGCTTGCAGATCGGCGTGCCGAGAACGGCGGCGAATCCGAGGCCCGCGGCATGTTGCATGATGCCGGCTGCCCTCCTGACGATATTCAGGTGGAATTCCCCTGTCTCGATCATCCCGGTCGTAAGCATCGCAGTGATTTTCTCTGGAAGCGTGAAGACGGCTCGGTAATCGTCGGGGAATTCGATGGCGTTCGCAAGTATGTGGATCCGCATATGACTTCAGGCCGGGAAATTCGCGAAGTAGTGGATGAGGAACGGAAACGCCAGCAATGCATGTCGCAGTATGCGATCGGCATGGTGCGCATGTACTACAGGGATCTTGACAATCCGGGACGAATCGTCCGGCAGCTCAGAGATATGGGCATACAACCATGACACGCGTGATGTCGGGCCGCGCGCCGCACTCGTAACCCACACATGTGGGCCAGCAGGCATAAGCCCGGAAAGGCCGACCGTGATCGCAGCGACACCATTCCAAGCCCCGATAAGCGCCGCCATGCGCCAAAACACGGGTTGAAATAGCCGTTATCCGGAATTACCCGTGCCAAATGGTCGTTTTGAGGCCTGAAAACGGCGATTTCACACGGGGAATTGCCGGAATCGGCTATTTCAACCCGTAATGTACCGGTGTACCAGAGGAGGTTGGGGTGGCTCCTCGGAGAGTGATGTGGTGCCTGATGAGGGAGGCGTGACATCGCATGGCACAGGCGTGACGGCTCTGTGGGGATGCGCCGTGCGGTGCGGGCGTGCCGGGAATGCGCTAGGGCGGCAAACGAAAAAGCCGCACCCAGGTGGGATGCGGCTTGACGCTTAATGCGGTATCGCTCAGGCGGCGATGACGTCGACGACCTTGCGGTCGTGACGGACGCCGAACTTCACGCTGCCGTCGGTCAGCGCGAACAGGGTGTGATCCTTGCCCATGCCGACGTTCTGGCCAGGGTGGAAGTTGGTGCCACGCTGACGAATGATGATGTTGCCGGCGACGACGGCTTCGCCGCCGAACTTCTTGACGCCGAGGTACTGAGGCTTCGAATCGCGACCGTTGCGCGAGCTGGAAGCACCCTTCTTATGTGCCATGATTCAGATCCTTCCTGTATTGGCTCAGGCGATCGCCGTGATCTTCACGGCGGTCAGCTTCTGACGGTGACCCTTGCGACGAGTCACGCCGGTCTTGTTCTTGTACTTCATGATGTTGATCTTGGGGCCCTTGGCCTCGTCGTCAATGACTTCACCCTTGGCGGACACCGCGGCGAGATCCTTGGCGCCCAGCGTCACCTTGGCACCATCCACAACCAGCGCGACCGGGAATTCAACGGTCTCGCCTTTCTTCGCCTCAAGACGGTTGACGAGAATCACGTCACCGACCTCGACCTTTTCCTGATGGCCACCGGCCTTCACAATCGCGTACATGCTTCGTTCCTTGCTATGGTGTTATAAAAGCTACTTGCCTGACGCACGCAAGCCGCTGGTCAGACACCAGCAATCTAATCTACACTGACCCATGTACTAACGCAAATCATATTTCCGGCGTGTCAGGTTGACACACCGGAAATCATGATTCATTCAGCGCGTCGGGTCACTCATCCTCGTCGGTGCCGTTCGCGGCGACCGCCGCGGCGGCGATCTGCGCGAGCTTGGCCTTGATATCCGGCGAGGAGCCCTGCGGCACCTGCACATCCGTACCGCGGCCGTGCTTGTTGGTCTTGATGAACGGATCGCCACCCTTGAGCGCATACGGATCGTCGTAATCCGCGCTGACGGTCGGCTCGTCATGCAGGATGAACCCGCGGCCATGGCAGGTCGGGCACTCCTCGGAGAACGCTTCGACCAGGCCCTGGCCGATGCGCTTGCGCGTCATCTGCACCAGACCCAGCGACGTGACCTCCGCCACCTGATGCTTGGTGCGGTCACGCGCCAGGCATTCGACCAGACGCCGCAGCACCAGATCGCGGTTGGCGGGCATCACCATGTCGACGAAATCGATCATGACCATGCCGCCGATATCGCGCAGACGCAGCTGGCGCGCGATCTCCTCGGCCGCCTCCAGGTTGCATCGCGTCACCGTCTCCTCAAGGCTCTTGCCGCGGCCGATGAACCGGCCGGTGTTCACGTCGATCGTGGTCATGGCCTCGGTGCGGTCGATGACGATCGACCCGCCGGAAGGCAGGTACACCTGACGCTCCATGCCCTTCCTGAGCTGCGCGTCGATCTGCCACTTGTCGAACACATCCTTGCCCTGATGCTCGGACGGATCCCACTTGGACAACTTCTCCTTGAGATCGGGCGCCATCGTGTCGAGGTATTCCTCGATGCGCTCGTACACCTTGTCGCCCTCGACGATCAGCTCGCCGAAATTGTCGTTGAAGATGTCGCGCACCACGCGGATCGCGACGTCCGGCTCGCCCTGCAGCAGCTTCGGCCGCTTGCCGTGCCAGAACTCCTCGCGCTTGGCGTTGATGCGCTCCCACTGGCGGACCAGGCTCTCCAGATCCTTGACGATCGCCTCCTCCTTGGCACCTTCGGCCGCGGTGCGGATAATCACGCCCATGTCCTTCGGTGCGATCTTCGAGACAATGCCCTTGAGGCGCGAACGCTCGCGCTCGCTCAGCTTGCGGCTCACGCCGGTCATGCCGCCGGACGGCACGAGCACCAGGAAACGCCCGGCGAGCGTGACCTGCGAAGTCAGGCGAGCGCCCTTGTGGCCGATCGGATCCTTGGTGACCTGCACGAGCACCGGGTCGCCAGATTTGAACGCCAGCTCGATGCGGCGCGGCTGCCCTTCGAGGCGGGTCGCGTCCCAGTTCACCTCACCGGCATACAGCACGCCGTTGCGGGACTGGCCGATGTCGACGAACGCCGCCTCCATGCTCGGCAGCACGTTCTGCACGCGGCCGAGGTAGATGTTGCCGACCGTGGCGACCTCCTGGATGTCGGAGACGTAATGCTCGACGAGCACGTTGTCCTCGATGACGGAGATCTGCGTGTGATGGCCGCGTTCGCGCACCACCATGAGACGGTTCACGTGCTCGCGGCGCGCGAGGAAGTCCTGCTCGACCAGCTGGCTCTGGCGGCTGCGCTCGCGGCGGTTGTCGCGGCGGCGCTGCTTCTTCGCCTCCAGTCGGGTGGAGCCCTCGACGTCGGTGATCTCGTCGATGTACTGCTGCTTGCGCGAGCGGCGCACGGTCATCTCATCGTCACCCTGCTCGTCGGACGCGCGGGAGCGGCGACGGCGACGGCGACGGGTGACGTTGGAGTCATCGTCTTCTTCCTCGTCGCGTGTGCGGCGGGACGACGGCTTGGCCGGCTCGTCCTGCTGCGCCGCGGACTGGCTGCTGTCCGACTCGCCGTTGCCGCGGCTGTCGTCGGCACGGTTCTGACGGGAGCGGCGACGGCGACGGGATCTCGTGCCCGAATCCTCGGAGGGCTCCCCGTCGTCGACCGGCGTATAGGAGATGCCGTCGAGCTCCAGGTCCTCCTCGATCTGCTCCACTTCGGCGGCCGCACGGCGCTCCTGCGCGTTCAGGCGACGGTTGCGGCGCGACGAACGCACCGGCTCGTCGGCCTCGCCGGATTCGTCACGGCTGCGGCTGTCGTCGGTATCGAAGCTGTCGACGCGCTCGATGTGGCTCAGACCGTCGATATCGCGACGGGAGGAAGCGCTCTTGTCCTTGTCCCCCTGCGCGCCGTCACGTGACACACGACCATTGCGCGAGCGACGGGACTTGCCACCGCCGCGGCTGTCGCGGTCGTCATCCTCGCGGTCGTCATCGCGCGCGTCGCGCACGATTTCCGGCACGGGCAGCACCGGCTCCTGGAACAGCACGGACGTCATCGCGTGAGCGCGCGGCGCAGGTTGCGGCAGCGTGCTAACGACATCCAGGGCGCGGGACAGATCGGCGGAATCATCGCGGACGATGATATCGGTGCCGGTATCGACGCCGAGGTCGTCATCCGACGGCTCGCCCGGAACGGCCGGCGAAGCGTCCTCGCGCGAGGAGAACATGGCGGTGCGACGACGCACGCGGGTGCGCCGGGGTTCGGCCTGATCGGCGTCATCGTCATGGCGCTTCGTCGCTTTCGAGGAGCGTGACGCGGACCGAGACTTGCCGTCGGCCTTGGCGTGCCGCGCATCATCCTTCTTTTCGGAATCGGCCGATGCGGCGGTCTCCGGCGATTCGTCGGCCGCCTTCGAGCGGCGACGACGGGTAAGGGGCTGCTCCACCACGGGTTCCGCGAACAGCGGAGCGGAATGGTCCTCGACCTTCAGCGCGACCGCGGCACCGGCGGCACCGGCGCCACGAACCACGCGGCGGCCACCGCGGCGACGACGCGGCGCCGCAGGCGTTTTATCGGCCGAATCAGGCGACTGGGCCGCATCGGCGTGGGTAGGCTGCTGTTCTTCGGTTTCGTCACGACTGAAACCGTTATCGTTCACACTAGGCACGATACTCCTCACGACGTGCTGCACCACGTCGCACACTCATGGCCTCATGCGGTCTCACACCACGCTCTCACCGTGGCCGCGCTACGCTTGCGCCCGCAGGAAGCAAATCCGTTAAAAGTCCGTGTGCGTGCTTCGGCGGACACCAGCGCTCGCGCATCTTCATGCATGCGAGGGGATCGACGCCTTTCACGCTCAGGTGGTTTGCAGAACCACCATCTTTAAGTATGGCACACAATTTGACCGGCCATGACCATCTCACCATATTCAACGTTCTTTTGGCGTGGCGACAACGCTCAGCCCATGCTTGTACGCAGACGCTTTCGCTCCGCGAACGGTGTCAGGATCCGTATCATCGTCATCGATGCGGACGGCGACGACATCGTCGACAAAACCTGCAGCGCCAACTGACAGCGTTGTGCGGGCAGCCGTCCGCACACTATTCGATGGCACGGATGCCGACATCCGCGCCCGAACCCCGCTCACGCGCGGCCGGTGAGCCAGTCCTCCAGGATGCCGGCCATGGTCGCCAACTCGCTTTCGGCGATCTGCTCGTCATGCTTGTGCGCAAGCAGCGGGCTCCCCGCGCCCAGGTTCACCGCGGGCACACCCAGCAGCGAGAACCGCGCGACATCGGTCCACCCGAGCTTCGCCAGCGGTTCCCGTCCCGTACGCTCACGCACCAGCTTCGCCAACGACACCGCCATCGGCGCGTCCATGCCCGGCCGGGCGGACGGCGACTCGTCCTTCATCTCGATGCCGAAGCCCTCGAACACGCCACCGGTGGCGACATGCTCGCCATTGCCGAGCTCCGCGCCGGCATCCGCGCCCATCATCAGTGCCTTCGCCTGCGGCAGCGTCTTGTCGGGCGCGAACCGGTAGTTCACATGGACACGGCATTCGTCGGGGATGACATTCGTCCCCTTGCCGCCGGAAATCAGCGTCGCGTTCAGCCCCTCGCGATAATCCAGCCCATCCACCGTGATGGTTCGCGGCTCGTAGGAGTTCAGGCGGTTCAGGACATCGGCGGCCTTGTGAATGGCGTTCTCCCCCATCCATGCCCTGGCCGAATGCGCCGCGACCCCGTGCGTGACCACGTCGAACCGCATGGTGCCGTTGCAGCCGCCCTCGATGCCGCAGTCAGTCGGCTCGCCGATGATCGCGAAATCGCCGGCGAGCCAATCAGGATGCGCCTCGGCCACCTTCCGCAGACCGTTCTTCTCGGCCGCAACCTCCTCATGGTCGTAGAACACGTACGTCAGGTCATATTGCGGGTCGACCAGCGTGGCGGCGAGGTACAGGAACACCGCGTCGGATGCCTTCATGTCGGTCGCGCCGCGGCCCCACATCACCCGCTCGCCGGGGTGCGCCGCGGCGACGTCCTCCCGGATCAGCGGGTCGCCGGGCGCCAGCCAGCGCGGCGGGAAGTTGTCGATCACCGGAACCGTGTCAAGGTGCCCGGCGAGCACCACGCGCCGAGGCCTGCCGAGCGACGTGGACGCGACCACCGTGTCGCCGTGCCTGTGCACCGTCAGGTGCGGCTTCGACCGCAGGAACGCCTCCACGGCGTCGGCCAGCGGCTTCTCGTCATCGCTGACGGAATACGAGTCCATGATCTGTTCGAGCAGTGAGGCGAGCGCCTTCTCGCGCGTGCCGGTCGTGTCGCAGGTGATCGGCGCGATCGCCGAGCGCGGGTCAGCACCGGCCGCTGCCATCGTCGTTGTCGTAGTCATGCTGACCATCCTAACGGCAGCACGTCCCGTTGGAGCCCGTTGCCGGGACGGAATGAGACGGACGAACTCCCCGTCGGCGGCGAGAACAAGCGCGCGACGCGCAGCATGCCGTGCTACCGTGGCTCGCGAGACGGGTTTCGCCTGCGTTATGAGACAGAACCTCGCGAAACACATGCGTATGGCAGTATGGGGTATGCCAGCAAACGGAAAAGGGATGGGAATATGCCGGGTCTATTAAACGCGATGGAAGGCTTCTGCGTCATCGGCATCGTAATCGGAGTCGGATATGTGGCCGCTCGAATGCGCATAGGCGGGCCGAGCGCCCAGATGGTGCTCAACCGTTTCAGCTTCTTCGTGTCCAGCCCGTGTCTGATGTTCGCAATTCTGTCGAAAGAGCCGATCTTCGAGATCTTCCATTCGTCGATCATCGTGGCGTTCTTCTCCGCTGTACTCGTCGGCGCGCTGTTCCTGATGCTGAACAAGCTGTTCTTCCACTTGGGGCCGGCAGACGCGACCGTCGGCGCGCTGAACTCACTGTATCTGAACTCGAACAACATCGGCCTGCCCATAGCCACGTACATCCTCGGCAACGGAGCCCTGGTGGCACCGATCCTGGTCATGCAGCAGGCGATCTTCACGCCGGTCGGCCTGACGGTGCTCGACGTGACCACCAAGGGCAAGGTATCGGTCAAGGAAATCCTGAAGCAGCCGCTGCATCAGCCGCTGCTGATCGGCTCCCTGGGCGGCATCCTGGTTTCGGCGATCGACGCGAAGATCGGCTGGTTCCCCGTACCGAACTTCATCTTCGACCCGATTGACATGATCGGGGACTCCGCGGTTCCGATGATCCTGATGGCGTTCGGCATGTCGCTGCACGGCACCAAGCCGCTGCAGCAGAAGGGCGACCGCCCGGCGATCTTCACCGTAGCCGTACTGAAGAACATCGTGATGCCGATCATCGCCTTCCTGCTCTCCTATTTCGTCATGGGATTCCGCGGCGCGACGCTGTACGCCTGCGTGGTGCTGGCGGCGCTGCCGACCGGCCAGAACGTCTACAATTACGCCGCCCGGTACAACGTTGGACTTACGTTCGCACGCGACGGCATCCTGATGAGCACGATGACGAGCCCCATATTCATCGCGGTTATCGCCGCTCTGCTGAGTTGACGCTCTCAGAACTCGCAGATAGGGGGCCTTTTAACGAGAAAGGCCCCCTATCTGCGAGTTCTGAGAGCGTGCGATCAGTCGTCGGCACGCCAGTCGGTGAGATTCAGGCTGGCGGCGACACGGTTCGAGGCGAATGCGCCGACGGAGACCAGCGCATAACACAACGCTATGCCGCCGAAGAAGCTGAGCAGCGTGGCGGGCTTGGTCATGGATGCGGCGAACAGCGGGAACATCAGCAGCATCGAGCAGCCGCCGGCAACGGCCACCACCGTGTTGAGCGGGGTCAGCACCTCGATGAAACGCGCACGGTTCAACGTTTTCACGTCCGTCCCCTCCAACACCAGCATGCGGTATTCGGAAACCTGGTCGTAGACGCTGCCCGCTTGCATCACTCCGGAGCTGACGGCCGCCAGCACGGCCGCGAATCCGAGCGTCAGCAACCCTCCGGTGCCGATGTCGCGGATGAAAGCCAGTCCCGGTTCGGGTACGCCTTCGACAGGCGCGGTCGACGATGCGCCGATGAACCCGCAGATCGAGGTGATGCCAGCGATGAACACCGCCAGCGCGATGCCCGACACATTGCGCCATGCCCGCTTGGGATTGTCGAGGATGCGCCGCATCGCGATCATCGTGGCGGCGTCCTTAGGGCGGCGGGACCGCAACCTCGCCCGTGCGGTCACCACCCATGAGCCGATCAGGTTCACTAGAGCGAAGCACAGCGCGATGAACCCGATAATCACCGCATACATCGTCACCTCACCGTAATGCAGCAGGCCCTGCGGGTTCTTGAACAGCACGATCGCGGCCACCAGCACGACCAGGAACACGATTACGCGCCACTTCGTGGGCAGCGGCTGGGCGGTCCGAGCGGTGACGCCCAGCGGGGTGATGGCGACCCGACGCAGCGTCAGCAATGCGGAGATCAGCGCCAGGACCGTGACCACCACCAGCACGACGATCAGCGACAGGGATCCTACCCACAACTGCTCGAACGTGAACCTCTGATCCTGGAAATTCAGCAGCATGATCAGCGGCATGATCGCGAAATAGCCGACGATGCCGATCAACGCGCCGATGAGCGCCTGTCCGGCGGCATCCAACGCGGTCAGTCTGGTCACCTGACTGGTGGTGGCGCCCGCGAGGCGCAGTGCCGCCAATCGCGCGTCCCGCCGCGATGCCGCCAATCGCGCCGCCGAGCCGGCGAGCGCCACGAACGGCACGATCAGCAGTATGCAGGCGAAGGCCGCCAGCATCACGTACGTGCTGGCGTATTGCGCCCAGTCGTGCTGGTCCTTGAGCCGTCCGGCCCACACCGCCCATGTGCCCGGCGCGCAGGTCGACCTGTCAATCAGGCATTTCAGCGTATGGTCGGCGGACGCGCGCCAGATGAACCCGTGCACGCCGCCCAGCACGGTCAGGAAGATGGCCGTCGCCGCCGCGAACGCGACGATGGCCAACGCCGATGTGTGGCCGGAACCGCCGCGCCGGCCTGGGCGGTGGAACAGCCGCCATAGTGCGAACGTGCTCATTGGGCGCCTCCTGCGGGAACTGCCGGGTGCAGCGAGACTGAGGGTGGTTCAGCGCTCTCGGGCCGCCCCCAGTCAGCCTGCGGATGCCGAACCCCGCCAGCGGGGGCAAGGCCGGCTTCGGCCGTCTGGCTGAGGCGGCCGTCCTGCATCGTCATCGTGCGGCCGCAGAAGCCGGCGACGTTGGGATCATGAGTGACGATCACCACGGCAGCGCCATTATCACGCGCGGCTTCCATGAGAATGCTCATGACCTCGCGGCCGGTGGCCTGGTCGAGCGCGCCGGTCGGCTCGTCGGCGAAGACGACCGCCGGCTGTACGGCAAGCGCGCGGGCGATGGCGATGCGCTGCATCTGCCCGCCACTCATCTCGCCGGGCCGCTGCGAGGCCAGCTGCCGCAAACCCAGCCGTTCCAGCCACAGCATCGCCGCATCGGTGGCGGAACGGTAGTCGGAGCCGTCCAGCATCATCGGCAACGCGATGTTCTCCACCGCCGGCAACTCGGGCAACAGCTGTCCGGATTGGAACACGAAACCGAACGCACCGCGGCGCAGTTTGGTCCGGTCCGCGTCGCTCATCGCGGTCAGATTCGCGCCTTGGAAGGTCACCGTGCCCGACGTCGGGCGGATGATGCCGGCGAGCGCGTGCAGCAGCGTCGACTTGCCGGAACCGGACGGTCCCATCACGGCGACCGTCTCGCCGGGAGCCAAGTCGAAGTTCACGTGATTGAGCGCTAGCGTATGCACGGCGGGCATGGCGTAGCCGGTTCCGCCGGCCGCATACGGATGGGGGCCGCCGGTTCCGGCGCCTCGCGGCATCACGCCGGTGACACTGTGGTCCGCCTGCACACGGGCCATGCCTGCGGTGTAGTCCATGACCAGGTCACGGGCCTCGATCACCGGTGTCCACGACTGAGACCGGGCGCGGGACTGAGATTGTGATGTTGCTGTGTTCATGCCTCCGAGATTACGCAGGCGGCACGCGACCGGCCATCGGGCGGCGGTATGAGCCTTGCGGCGAACCGGTTCTCCCCTCATCCGGAAGGATTAGGGGAAGAGAGTGGTGGCACTACCCTGAGCGCCCACAGGGCGTCCGTGATTGCAGGGCCCGAAGGTCTGTCGCGAAGCGAGACTAAGGCCCCCAGTCGCTCGTCTGCGGTACGGCTCGGCAGTCGTGAATATATATTGCATTATATCATGTAGTACTATGCGTAATATAATGCATATTTTGTTGTGATTAAGGTGGTGACTTACATGGACATCAAGGAACGTGCGGAGGCGTTACGAGAGATCTCCACGCCGGGCTCTCGCATCGGGTTGACCGAGTTGTCCCGTTCGAACGCATGGCGAAAGGCGCTGGAGCAGCGGGGATTGCTGGAAATCGTCTACCGCGCCGACACAGCCGGCTATCTGGTGTCCGTGGACTCTCTCAACGAGATGCTGGATGTCATCAATGCGCTGGAATCCGAGGTCGAACGCCTCACCATACAGCAGATGTTCACCGCCCGAGGCGATAAGGAACAATGGGAGACCGGCTCCGAACTGTCACAGTCGGCGCAGGAAAGTCTGAAGCGGCGCAAGGAGAAGATTCACGCGTTCCTTGATGGCGGTCGCTGATGGCCGCCGACTACGCATTATTGGAGCAAGCCATTGCCATCATCTCGTCCGTCCGCGGTCTGTATATGGATCCGGATGCACTTGCGGATGATGTGATTCTTCTGGCATATGTCTGGCCCGACGAAGGCGAATTCAAGATGGCGGTGGCCAGAGTTCACCGAGCCCTGACACAGCTCGTGGAGGGCAACGTGGAAGGAAGCCCTCTCAAGTACGGTTTCAGCGGGTGGCGTTCCTTCCACTTCCAACATCGACGAGGCCAACAGTCGCGCGCCGGCATGCGCATCGTGTATATGCCCCTCGACACGGGAATTCGCGTCAAAGGATTCGCAAACCGCCACCTTCCATCCGACATCTACCAGCGTTTGGCGCAACTGCAGTAACCGTCACGAACACCGTGCGGCAGCGGCCAGCGCGTGCAGGCGCTCGGCGAAGCGCGGCCAGTCTGTGCGCATCGCGGTCAAGAGCTTGCGGTCGGGCACTTCGTCGATCGGCACCCATTCGATTTCCATGCTCTCGTCATCGTTCGCCCGCGGCACGACCCGGTGACCGGGCTTCTCGAACGCGAAGACCGTGGTGTACGCCCATGGCCCGTGATCCTCACGGTAGGACCCGACCACCTCGATGTCTTCGGGCGTGATGTTCGCCTCCTCGTAGCTCTCGCGCAGCGCACCCTCGATCGGGCTTTCACCGTCGGCCGTCGCGCCGCCGGGAATGCCCCATGTGCCGCCTTCCGCGCTCCACGCGGCGCGATGCTGCATCACCACGCTGGTCACTTCGCCGCTCTTGGGGTCACGCCGCGCGAGCAGCACGCCGGAGGCACCGTTCAATCCCCAGTGCTTGCGCCCGCATGCGCAGTCGATCCAGCCGTCGCCGGGCTGATGCACGTTCTCCTTGGGCGGCACGACTCCGCCGCCTCCGGTCTTGTCTTCGGGCGCCGATTCCCCGCGGGCCACGTTCCACAGGTCGGTCCAGTCCACGCCGAGCTTGCCGACGAGTCGGCGAAGCAGCGGCAGACTGATGCCGATGATGCCGTGCGGGTCGCCGTCGATGCCATCGATGAACGCGCCGCCGAAACCTTCCAGCGTAAACGATCCCGCGACTTCCAGCGGCTCGCCGGTGGCGATGTATCGTTCGATGTCGCGGTCGCTGAACTCGCCGAACCGCACGACGGCATGACTCGCGCCGCGCTCGACGCGCCCGGACGCGAAGTCGATCACGCAGTGCCCGGTCCACAGCTCGCCGGTGGCGCCGCTCATGCGGCGCAGTCGCTCACGCGCCACCTCGACGCTGTGCGGTTTGCCGTAGCATTCGCCGTCAAGCAGGAACATCGAATCACAGCCGACGATCAGCGGGCCGCCGCTCGCCCGAGTGAGCCCCGGCTGCATGGCAATCACATTGGATATCGGCTCGGTGACGGTCGGCATGTCCACGCCGGAGAAGTCACGGGTCATCGCGATCGGCGCCTTCGAATAGTCAAGCGGAGCGCCACTCTGGCGAGGTATGTCCGCGACGTTCATCTCGCCGCGAAGCTCCGCGGCCTGCAACGGGTACGCGATCACGCGCTCGCCCGTCGCGCTCGCGGCCGCGTCGGCGACATCGCGGTACGCCTGATGCACGGCCTGCGCTTTGGCCTCGGCCAAAATCATCACGCGCTGTTCGACGTTCAGCTGGTCAACGGTGACGCCGCGCTCGGCGGCGGCCTTTTCCAGCGCAGCCGGCTCATCGACATGGGACACGCGGATGGTCGGGCAGATGCCTGCCGCATACAGCACATCCCGGCGCGGCTGGGACTTCGACGCCAGAATCATCGGAATGGACATGATCGTCACCTTTCTTTTGCCGCCGCACCAGCTGCCGCATCACCCAACCGGCAACTTCGCGCTCCCCTCATCTCCGGCCCGAAGAGCGGGCGAGGAGGCACGTGCGGTATTCCTACTTACGCTCGACCTGCACGCCGACCGTGTCGATGGGCAGGTGCAGCACCTTCCAATGGCCGGAAGCCAGCTGTTCCGCCGCGACCTCATCGATGTCCGCCACGGCGTCGCCGTGATGCAGCACCAGCACGCACGGGCCGGCGCCGGACACCATGGCGGCGAAACCACGGGAACGGAACGCCTGAATCAGGTCCCATGACGGCTGCATGAGCCCCTTGCGATACGGCTGGTGCAGGCGATCCTGCGTGGCAGCGTACAGCAGCGCGTTCGGCTCTTCGCCGGACGCGAGCGCGCGCGGGTTCATCGCCGCGGCCATCAGCGCCACGCGCGACACGTTAAACACCGCGTCGCGATAGGCGACCTCGCCGGGCAGCGCCTCGCGCGCCTTCTCGGTGGACAGTTCGTAGTCGGGCACGAACACGGCCGCCGTGACGCCCGGATCGACCGCGTACTTGACCGTGTGGAAACCGCCGTGCAGCGGGTCTCCACCGGGGATCGGCACCGAGCCGACCCCTTCGGCCGTGTCGAAGTTCCATGAGACGGTCATGCCGCCGTACACCGCCGGCGCCACGTTGTCGGGATGGCCTTCGATGGCGGCCGCCAGCTCGAAGATGGAATCGCGGTTGAGCCGGCCCTCCTGCGCGAACGCGGCAGCGGCGGCGATGCCCGCCACGATGGCTTCGGCGGACGACCCCATGCCGCGCGCCTGCGGGATGTTGTTGTGCGCTTCGAGGATGAACCCGACCTTGCCCAGGCCGAAGGTCTGGCATGCCTTGCGGAACGTGGAGACGACCAGATGGGTCTCGTCGCGCGGCAGCGTGTCCTCGCCCTCGCCATAGATCAGCACTTGCGCGGCGCGATTGGACGGGTCACGGCTGAGCGTGAAGGTGAGTTCGTCATGATAATCGAGGGCGAGGCCGACCGTGTCGAAGCCGGAGCCCAGATTGGCGCTTGTAGCCGGCACGCGGACCTTGACCTGTGTACAGATTGGTTCCATGATTCCTTGATTCAGCGATTCCGTCCCCGCTGATGGGGGAGGGGAGCAAACGATAGTGAGATCGGGGTGGTTTCGCGGAAACGCCGCGAAACCACCCCCAGTCGGCTTTGCCGACAGCCCCCGACAGCGGGGGCAGGCAACCGTATGACTAGTCGAGCACGCGCAGGATGGACGGCTCTCCGGTGACGAAGTCCAGCGTGCGGACGGCTTCGACGGTCTCACGCAGCGTGACCTCGTCGGTCAGATGCGTGACGATGCGCAGCTGCTGGATCTCGCCGTCATAACCAGGATCGGTCATCGTCGGCTTGAGATCCTGATTGACGCCGTTGATCGACACGCCGTGGTCGGCGAACTCCTTGGCGATGGCGGCGAGCACGCCCGGCTTGTCGTGGATGAGGAACCGCACGGCGAACGCGGCGCGGCTGGCGCTGATCGGCGCCTTGGGCAGCTCGTGGTACATGGGGATGGACGGGCCGGTGCAGCCTTGAGCGATGTGGCGGGCTTCGGTGACCACGTCGCCGACGACGGCGGAAGCGGTCGGAGCGCCGCCCGCACCGCGGCCGTAGAACATGAGGTCGTCGGCCGCCTCGGCCTTGACGAACACGGCGTTGAATGAGCCGTGCACGGATGCCAGCGGGTGCGATTCGGGAATCAGCGCCGGGTAGACGCGCGCCGACACACCGGCCTCGCCGTTCTCCACGACGGCGAGCAGCTTGATGACCTTGTGCTCGGCGGCGGCCGCGGCGATGTCGTCGGCGGTGATCTTCGTGATGCCCTCGACGCTCACGTCATCGATCGTCACGTTGGTGTGGAAGCCGAGCGTGGCCATAATCGCGGCCTTGTTGGCCGCATCGTAGCCTTCGATGTCGCCGGTCGGATCGGCTTCGGCGTATCCCTTGGCCTGGGCGTCCTTGAGCACGTCATCGAACTGCAGGCCCTTGGTGGTCATCTCGTCGAGAATGTAGTTGGTGGTGCCGTTGACGATGCCCAGCATGCTGGTCACCTTGTCGCCCGCCAGGGATTCGCGCAACGGCAGCAGGAACGGGATGGCGCCACCAACGGCCGCTTCGAAGTAGATGTCGACGCCCTTGGCCTCGGCCGCGGTGTAGATTTCCGGTCCGTACTTGGCAAGCAGCGCCTTGTTGGCGGTGACCACGGAGGCTCCCGACTCGATCGCGGCCATCACGAACGTGCGGGCCACTGTGGTGCCGCCGATCAGCTCGACGACGATGTCGGCGTTGGTGGCGACCTTCATCGTGTCGGTCGTCAGCAGAGACTTGTCGATCCAGGGGAAGTCCACCTCATCGGGATCCAGGCAGGCCACGCCGACCAGCTCGATCGGACGCCCGATGCGGGCGGCGAGTTCGTCCTTCTGCTCCACCAGCAGACGTGCGGTCTGTGATCCGACGGTTCCCGCTCCCAACAGTCCAACGCGGATGGGGTTGTCATTCAGCTGTGCCACGGATTTCCTTCCTTCAGCGGTGTTTGGCGCGCCCGGCCGCCACTCACCGATAGAGGGTCGCCGGGCCGGCGTCACTGTGTACCATCCTACGGAATGAATCCGACACGCCGCCCGTCAACGCCCCGGAGGCCGGATCCAGCTCCCAATGGCCTCGTTTCCCTTGGCTTTCCACTATGTAGCAGCGCTAACGACACGCCGCAGTAAAGTAGATTTACAAATTAACGCCGTAAACAGAGAAATCGTGAAACACCAGCTTCCCGTAAGGCTGAGCCCTTATACACCCGCCATGTTTCCTGCCTATTTAGCAAATAATCTTAACGAAACACGGGCCTCATATCGTAAAAGTCACGTACCATTGTTCATTGAAGCGGCGTTGCTGACATACTCGCGAGCGTCCGATCCAATGGTGGGATGGTACGTGAACGGGAATTTTGGCGGAAGAAAGCGCCGTCCGTATCCTCAGAGGGAGGTTGGAATGAAAGCATATATCCAGCGCCTTGGTCGCGCTCTTATGCTGCCCGTTGCGTGTCTGCCTGCTGCAGCACTCTTCCTGGGCATCGGTTATTGGATCGACCCGAGCGGTTGGGGTGGCAGTAACGTCGTCGCTGCCTACCTGTGCAAGACCGGCGGCGCGATCCTCGACAATCTGGGCCTGCTGTTCGCCGTTGGTGTCGCCATCGGCATGGCTCGCGACAAGGACGGCGCCTCGGCACTGTCCGCACTGGTCGGTTTCCTGACCGTCACCACGATCATGGGCTCCGCGTCCATGTTCCTTGGCTTCGACGCCACCAAGGTCGACACCGAGCACCCGGCATTCGCCGCTGGCGCCATCGGCAACAAGAACGTGTTCTTCGGCATCCTGGTCGGCTGCGTGGCAGGTGCGCTATACAACAAGTTCGGCAAGACAAAACTGCCGGACTTCCTGGCGTTCTTCTCCGGCCGCCGTTGCGTGCCGATTCTGACCGCTGCGGTCATGTCCATCATCTCGCTGCTGTTGCTGTTCATCTGGCCGGCCGTCTACGGTGCGCTGGTCTGGTTCGGCGAGTCCATCATGGGCCTCGGCGCCGTCGGTGCCGGCATTTACGCCTTCTTCAACCGTCTGCTTATCCCGACCGGTCTGCACCACGCACTGAACAACGTGTTCTGGTTCAACCTTGCCAACATCAATGACATCGGCAAGTTCTGGGGCAGCGCCGACCCGGCCAGTGGCGCGGTCATCGCCACCGGCGGCTTCCACCCGTTCGGCGTGTACGTCACCGGCATCTACCAGGCCGGCTTCTTCCCGATCATGATGTTCGGCCTGCCGGCCGGTGCACTCGCGATCTACAAGAACGCCAAGCCCGAGAACAAGAAGGCCACCGGATCCCTGATGCTCGCCGGTGCGCTCGCCGCGTTCCTCACCGGTGTCACCGAGCCGCTGGAGTTCTCCTTCATGTTCGCCGCCTTCCCGCTGTACGTGGTGCACGCGCTGCTCACCGCCATCTCGGTGTTCATCGCCGCTTCGTTCCAGTGGATCGCAGGCTTCAACTTCTCCGCAGGCTTCATCGACTGGTTCCTGTCGCTGAAGGTTCCCGCAGCTCATATGCCGTGGATGCTTATCGTTCAGGGCCTCGTCTTCGCGGTCATCTACTACTTCGTGTTCGACTTCATGATCAAGAAGTTCAACATGAAGACCCCGGGCCGTGGCGATGACGATAACGACGATGCCTCCTCCGCAGCGTTCGACACCGCGACCTCGTCCACCGGTGACAAGTACGCCGACCTCGCCGGCAAGCTGTACGCCGCTCTGGGCGGTCACGACAACATCACCGAAATCGAGAACTGCATCACCCGTCTGCGCATGGGTGTCGTGGATTCCTCGAAGGTCGACGTCGACGCCATCCGCAAGACCGGCGTCCCCGGTGTCAAGGTGATCGACAAGAAGAACGTCCAGATCATCGTCGGCACGCAGGTGCAGGCCGTGGCTGACGCTCTGTCCGCCCTGTACGGCAAGCCCGTCATCGGTGGTGGTTCCCCAAAAGCGTGACGGCAGCCCCCGCTGCCGCTGCCCCCGCCCCCAAGGTGAAAGCCGCTGACAACGCGGTGCTCGCCCCTGTGGACGGTGCCATCAAGCCGATCACGGAAGTGCCCGACGAGACCTTCGCCGCCAAGATCCTTGGCGACGGATTCGCCGTGGTTCCCACGTCGGGTCGTGTGGTCGCCCCGGTGGCCGGCAAGATTACCACGGTCGCCCAGGCCAAGCATGCAGTGGGCATCACCACTCCCGCCGGAGTGGAAGTGCTCGTGCACATCGGCGTGGATACTGTACAGCTCGCCGGATCCCCGTTCACGATGATGGTCAGCGAAGGCCAGCAGGTGAACGCCGGAGACACGCTGGTCGACGTGGACTGGAATGTGGTCAAGTCCGCTGGAAAGCCCACCGACGTGATCGTCGTGTTCACCAACCCGGCCAAGATCGATAAGCTGTCGATCACCGCCAAGGGTGCGGTGGCTACTGGCGCTCCGATTGGCACCATCGTCACCAAGTGATTCGGTAGACACAACCACAACAAACAATAAGGAGTCCTCCCTGATAGCCGGGGAGGACTCCTTTTTCGAGTTCTACTGCTTTTTGCTTTTATATCTTGCCGCTGGCGCTGAATGGTCAGCCCTGATCCAGATCCAGCAGGTCGTCAATGGTCTGGCGACGGATCATCACATGTGCGCCGGCTTCACTCACGGCGACCACGGCAGGAATCAGCGCCTGATTGTAGTTGCTCGCCATCGTGCGGCCGTATGCGCCCGTCACCGGCACGGCGAGGATGTCGCCGCGCCTGAGGTCGGCCGGAAGCCTGTCCTCGTGCACGATGATGTCGCCGGACTCGCAATGCATGCCGACTACGCGCACCAGCATCGACTCGTCCGACCCGCGACGGTTGGCCAGCCGGACCGTGTAGTCGGCGCCGTACAGCGCTGGACGAATATTGTCGCTCATGCCGCCGTCCACCGACACGTACACGCGCTCATCGATGGGATTGCCGGTCTTGTCTTTGGCGTCGGACAGATGCACCGGCTTGATCGTGCCCACACGATACAGGGTCACGCCGGCCGGGGCGACGATCCATCGTCCTGGCTCGAAGCTGATGGCCGGCGCGGGCACACCGAGCGCACGGTTGATGGCACCGACCGCTTCGGCGAGACGACGCAGCTCGACGCGCACGTCCATCGAATCCTCGCCGTCGGTATATGCCACGGAGTAGCCGCCGCCCAAGTCGACCTCGGGCAGCGTATAGGCGTCGGTGGCGTAGAAGGTCTTGCGCAGCAGCATCATGCGCTTGGCGGCCTGGATGAAGGCGTCTGCGTCATGGATGTTGGAACCGATATGAGAGTGAATGCCGACGAGTTCCAACTCGTCGGACCGTGTGAGGATATCCTTGAGCACGGCCAGTGCCGGCCCATCCGCCACGGTTTCCATCGCGGCGGCAAGCGCCTTGTCCTTTTCGGGGATCTCCTCGTGGCTCAGGTCATACGGGTACTTCATGTCGTAGTGCAGTTCGCGCTCGGGCTTCGCATTCCCGTCACCGGCATCACCATCGCGTTCGGCGATGTGCGCGTTCGTAACAGCCGGCGTCACGCCTGCTGGATCAGCCGTGAGTTCGTCCAGTACGCTGAGTGCCGCGGCATCGGCGCCGGCCGGCAGCAGCGGCACGCCGAACTTCTGATCCTCATGCGCGGTGGAGATGTATTCGTGGCCACCGGCGTGAATGCCGGCGGTCACGCGCAGCATCACGCGGGCACGCTTGCCGAGTCGTCGCGCGATGGCGGCGATGCGGGCCGGCTCATCCGGCTCGTCCACGACGATTTTCGCAAAGCCCTGCTCGATGGCGAGTTCGATTTCCGCGTCGGACTTGTTGTTGCCATGCAGCACCAGACGGCGGCCGGGGACGCCTGCGGCGAGCGCGATGCGCATCTCCCCCATCGAGCATGTGTCGACGAGCATGCCTGCATCGGTCACCAACCGCACGACTTCTTTGGAGAGGAATGCCTTACCGGCGAAACTCACGTGCGTGGTGGAGTTGGTGAAGGCGTCGGCCGCCGCGCGCACGAAATATCTGGCACGGGCGGAAACTTCGTCAGTGTCGATCAGATACAGCGGAGATCCGAACTCGTCAAGCAGCGACTCGGCGGTGCGCCCGTGGAATGTCAGGGCGCCTTCGGCATTCACTGCCGTCGCCACCGGCCAGATGGGGGTGATACCTTGCATTCCGTCCACACGCACAGCAGATCCAGTCATTGCTCCTCTTTCGCTCAGGGCTTGCCGCTTTTCCTATTACTGTGCCATTGTGCCAGAACCGGCACCGTGATACCACTTCCCAACCATAAGGCGGAGGCTCGGTCGGAGAGTATCTGAATGAGAACCGCCACCAGTCGCGCTACGCGCGACCAGGGGCAGCCTAGGTCACATCTTGTCGGGGGCGGTGACGCCGAGCAGGTCGAGACCGGAGGCGATGACCGTGCGCACGGCGTCGTTGAGCTTGAGGCGTGCGGCGGCACGTGCCGGTTCGGGGTTCTTGGCGATGCGCAGTGCCTCGCGAGCGGCGTCATCCAGACGCTCTTCGGGGTCGGTCAGCGCCATCGGAACCACGCGCTCGACGTTGTACCACTTGTGGTAGGCACCGGCCAGGTCCTCCAGATAGTGCGCCACCTTGTGCGGGGCACGCTGGTCGCCGGCCAGAGCCAAAGTCGCCGGCCACTGGGCGAGCGCGGCGAGCACCTCGCCGTCCGCCTCGGTGTCAAGCAGGCTCAGGTCAGCGCCTTCGGTACCGATGCCCGCAGCGGCCGCGTTGCGGTCCACATTGCAGGAACGCGCGTGCGCATACTGCACGTAGTACACCGGGTTCTCATTGGAATGCGAAGTCAGCAGATCCAGATCGATATCCACCGACGTGTTGTAGTCGGTACGGGCCAGCGAGTAACGGGCCGCATCCACGCCAACGGCCTCAACCAGATCGTCGATGGTGACGACGTTGCCAGCGCGCTTAGACATGCGCACGGGCTTGCCGTTCTTCATCACATTGACCAGCTGGCCGATGAGAATCTGCATGTTCACGCCCGGCTCGTCGCCGAAGGCGGCGCACATGGCCATCATACGACCGATATAGCCATGATGGTCGGCGCCGAGCATGTAAATCGCCACGTCGGCCGGATCCACAACGCGGTGACGCTTGTTCCAGTAGTAGGCGATGTCGGCAGCGAAGTAGGCGAAGTCACCGTTCGACTTGATGATGACGCGGTCCTTGTCATCGCCATGCTTGGTGGATTCAAACCAGGTGGCTCCATCCTTCTCGAAGATGTCGCCGCGACTGCGCAGCTCCTCAATCGCGCGGTCGACTTCTCCGTCCTTGTATAGGTTGTTCTCGTGGAACCACACGTCGAAGCGGACTCGGAATTCCTTCATCGAGCGCTGAATCTCGTCGAACATCATCGGCACGGCACGCTTGCGGAACTCCTCGCGCTGCTCGGAATCGCCCTCGCCGAGCGGGTTGCCGTCCTTGTCGAGGCCGCCGTCGACGCGCGGCAGGCTCAGCACATCCACGCCATCGGCCTCCGCCTCGGCGATCACGCGGTCGGCGATCTCGTTGATGTACTTGCCCTTGTATCCGTCAATGGGCGTCTCCTCGCCGTGCGCGGCGGCGACCAGGGACTTTGCGAAACGGTTGATCTGCTCGCCGTGATCGTTGAAGTAGTATTCGCGCACAACCTTGGCGCCGTTGGCCTCTAGCACGCGGGCCATCGAGTCGCCGACGGCGGCCCAACGGGTGCCGCCGATGTGAATCGGGCCGGTCGGGTTGGCGGAGACGAACTCCAGGTTGAGCGTCTTGCCGCCGAGGTGCGCGTTCTTGCCGTAGCCTGCGCCATCGGCCAACACCTTGTCGACCACCGCGGCGGCGGAGGCGGAATCCAGCGTGATGTTGATGAAGCCGGGCCCCGCCACCTCGACGGTCGAGATGCCGTCGGCGGCGGTCAGCCGCTCGGCGAACAGCTCGGCCAAATCGCGCGGCTTCATGCCGGCCTTCTTGGCCAGCTGCATGGCGGCGTTGGAGGCCCAATCGCCGTGCGCGCGATCCTTCGGGCGCATCACGGCGAATTTGGCGGTTTCAGGAATCAAATCGTCGGTCAGGGTACCGGCTTTTCCGGCGGCGACCAGATCGTGGGCAATGGTTTCAATCAGTTCACTAAGCGCTTCAGGACTCATTCTCCCTAGTGTACCGGGCACTTTGACAGCGAACGTCCGGTTCATGCACCGACGCGGGATCGGCCGGCGTCACGCCTGGGAGCGATCGTCATCGTCCGGCGACGAGAACGGTTCGGGAAGCCCGTGATATGACGAACAAGCCTGCTGCAACGGCGTTATGTTCTCGCCGAGCAGTCCGCTGACGCCGTGGCGCAGCAGGCCGTTCGCGGCATCGTATGAATCCACCGAGTCGACATATACGGGAATTCTGCGCAGCCGCGCATTCCGCAGCAGTCTTGATGTGACGTCCCGCGCGCGGAACACGACGAAGTCCATGGCCTCGCCGCGCATTCCACGGAACATGGGATGCTTTCGCTGCTTTCCGCCGCGCTTCGCCGTCACTTCGCGGCGCACGGTCTCGACCCGTGCGGCCCCGTCCATGAACCGCGCTTCGCTCGTGCCGTCATCATCCCATTGCGTCAGATCGGGCCTGCCGCTGGCGCACAGGCCTACATGCCACTGCGGACGCATGCTCTTGAAGACCATCACCGCATACGGATTGGCCGACATCACCATCAGATTGCCGGCGTATTTGGAATCCTCGACCACACGCACCACGGCATCGGCCACTTTCCGGGCATACCGCGCGTCCGTCTTGATGTCCAGCAGCAAGCCGAACCGCCGCTGCCCCGGACGTGACATGGAAGCGTCGTCCAACGCCTGACGCAGCGTGGGAACCGAATACCGCATGCCGCGTTGCTGCATGATCATGCGCTGCAATGCGGACAACGGCATACTGTTCACCAGCACGTTGCGACCGCCCGCGTCCAGACGCCCGGTTCTGCGGTCATGGAACACCACGGGTATGCCGTCTTTGGTCAGCCGCACGTCGATTTCGGCGAAATCGGCGCCGTTCTGCTTTGCGGCGCGAATGGAAGCCAGCGAGTTCTCGGGAGCATGCCGGGTGTCGCCACGATGCGCGATGACGATCGGGCGGTGCTGTGGCGACGCCAGTCCGATCGCATCGAACACCCAGCCGACCACATGCGTCGTGCCCATCACCAATCCGGCAAGCATGGCGATACATGCCAGTACGGAAACCACCGCCACAACGGATTCGGACAGCCGTCCTCGTCCTTCGCGCCCGTGCATCTCACACCCCGCTTCCATATTTCGCCGCGCGACATAGTCGCGCCAACGCCATTGGTGCAGGTCATCATAGGCCGCGCAGCTGTGTTCGGGGCATTCGAGGGTAAGAATCAGGGTGATTCGCGTCACTCCTTCACCACCGCATCACATATGCGGTGGATTGGCCGGAGATGATTTGGAAGACACGTTTGATGACTCTATATAGCGTGTCACGTGTGAACCACCTCAGTCGCTTTGCGACAGCCCCGCCAGCGGGAGCGTTGGTCGTACTCCCGCTGACAGGGGGCTGTCGAGCGGAGCGAGATTGGGGGGCGCTCCCAAAGCGTCCGTAAGTGCGCACGGTCGTCGTTTCGGCGCGCACTTACGGACGCAAATCACCTTCATATACGCCACATCCGACGGAACCATCAGCATTGGCGCAACATGGTTATGCAATACGACTCACAGCAGTGAGCCTCCATCATGCATCTGGTGGAGGCTCACTGCTACGGCTTTGGTTGAAGGCGGGTTACTGTTCGGATTCCCCGCGAACCGTCACAGAACTGCGATGGCGTCGATCTCGACGAGGGCGCCCTTGGGGATGTCGTTGCCGCCGATGGCAACGCGGGCGGGCTTGACGGAGCCGATGAACACGTCGGCGTACCGGGCATCGACTTCCTTGAAGTCTTCGACGTTCTTCATGTAGATCGTCGCGCGCACGACGTGCTCGATGCCGGTGCCGGCCGTGTCGAGAATCTGCTTGATGTTCTTCAGCGCCTGAGCGGTCTGCTCACCGGCAGTGTCTCCGGCCAGCTCGCCGGTCGTGGGGTCGATGCCCAGCTGACCGGACACGAACACGAACCCGTTGGCCTTTACCGCCTGGCTGTACGCGCCCAGCGCCACAGGCGCCTCCGACGTGGCGACCGCTTCCATCTTCTCGCTCATGACTCCTCATTCCCCGCGGGTATCCGCGATTATTGTCTGCGTTGCGACGCGCTTGTGCACGCTTACCGTGTAATAAATATACCTATGCCGCCCATCCGGTGATGCGTACATGTACGCACAATGGACAGGCGGCATGAAAAATCGGGGTCATCGTCGAAGGAGTAGGCGACGATGACCCCGATATTCACTCGTTCACGCCGATCCGGAGCGATGATGCGACCGGATCAGATGGTGCGCCAGGCGATACCGCTGGGCGCCAGTTCGATGCGCTCGATGCGACCGTCGCCACGCTCCACATACGTGGACTGCGCGCGATCCGTGTTGTTGACAACGCAGTAGCAACCCGACTTGTCGAACACCGCGACCTCGCACTCGGGGTTCGACGAGCTGTATGCCGCATACTTGCCCTCGTTGTGGGAGGCCCAGAACAGGGCACGCTCCAGCAGACGGGCGTTCGCGGCCGAGTAGGGCAGACCGGAGACGTATACGCCGCGGCCCTTGCCGTACTCGTTGACCGCGAGCTGCACCTGACCGCCGTCGGCGCGCAGCAGCGTCACGTCCTCGTTGACCGGGAACGTGTCCGCGATCGGCTCGCCGAAGTCGATGCCGCCAAGCTCGCCGATCGCCTGACCGCCGCCGCAGCCCGACAGGGGCTTGCGGTATCCGGCGTCGAGGAAGCCCTGCAGCACACCTTCGCCCAGATGCACGTCGGCGGTGATGAAGTGCTCCGGCGTGACGGCCGGGAAGTACTTGTCCACCGACAGCGTCTGGTGACGCTCCTCGTCCACACCCAGCACATCGGCCAGCTGGAAGAAACGACCCTGGAACTGCTGGGCGCTCGGCTGGCCCACGCCAATCAGGGCGCCGCCGCCGTGCACCCAGGCACGCAGCGTCGCCGCAAGGCGCGGCTCCTCGGCCCACACCGAGCCACCGGAGAACGCGGTGTCGACCGGGCCACCGGTCACGATCACGTCGATGTCGTCGGCGACGCCATGCTCCAGCACGTCATCGAAGCTGATGAACCGCACGTTCACGCGCATGCCCGACAGCGACTCCAGAATGCCGTAATACGAATACGTCTGCTTGTTCGGCAGTGCGTGGGCGACCGTGTAGGCCATCCACGAACGCATCTTGCCCCAGCAGTTCAGGATCGCCACGTTGAGCACGCCGCGGGCCGCCTCGCCGTCGGTGCGGTCGTGGATGTCGCGGAACTCATCCGAGATGTGCTCCACCGCGTCCACGAACTTCGGGAACTTCGCGGCCAGCGACAGGTATCCGCCGTAGCCCATGCGGGCGATCGGGGAACGCAGGATGGCACGACGGGCCTTGCGCCAGTTGTCCCATGCCTCGATGCTCGGGTCGTTGCCCTCGTAGAACGTGTCGGGGAAGAAGTACGGCAGGAAACGACCCTCCGTGTACTTCACGCCCGGGATGTCCGCGATCATGCGGGTCGTGGTGCCGTCACCGATCGAACCGACGACAGCATCCAGACCCAGATCCTCGAAACCATCCTTGTACGGCTCGGTACCGATCCACTGGTCACCCAGGAACATCATCGCTTCCTTGCCGGCCTCATGCGACAGCGATGCGAGTTTCTTCACGTTCGCGCGTACGAAATGGCTCAGGAAGTCGATCCAGTCGCGCTGCGGCTTGCGCGGCACGCGCCATGCGGAGTTGTACGAGCCCTCGTTGACGAAGTCCTCGGGACGCAGGCGGTAGCCGTACTCCTTCTCGAAGTCGTCGAGCGCGGCCGGGCTCACGG